>ERZ831979.20-NODE-20-length-178101-cov-15.322462_pt1 | contig 178101 bp, 163 predicted proteins | sample MGYA00519952_ERZ831979 | MGnify/ENA primary metagenome ERZ831979 (study PRJEB31850, sample SAMEA3708723) | human gut metagenome | biome: human gut; feature: human-associated habitat; material: faeces | place: China | collected 2014 ...
AATCCGTCGCCGTAGGCTACGATGGTTCGAATCCATCCCTGCCCACCATTTTGTAGATTAAAGCTTCGATTTTATCGGAGCTTTTTTTGTTTTATAAATATATGTATAAAAAAATTGCTTTCTAATAATTAAATTAGAAAGCAATTTTTATTTACTTACTATATTTTAAATCTTCAACTTTAACTGAGTCTGGTTCTGCAAACCAAGATAAAGCATAAACAGCAGATGAAATATAATCTATAGCATATTCATTTGTAGACCAAGAACTTACCACATCAAGATAAGATTTTGCTATAGGAATATTTCCACTATTCAAGTATTCTGTTTGGTCTGGATCTCCACCTATAACATGATTTGGTCCACCGACAACAAGACCTGAAACATAAGCTCCTGTGCTTTCATGGATACGATTATGTGGATGTAATGGTGGATTATCTCCTACACCAGTCATAAAACTCTTATCAAGTGAATTTCTTCCAAAAAGATAATGAATTTGTGCTAGTGCTCCTTCTAAATATTCTTGTTTTGGCTCAATTTGATATGCCATTAATAAAATATCACCTTTAGTCAAAGCATTTTTAGTTGAAGCCCATGTATATTCATTTTCTTTTAAAGAACAATTAAAACCATCTGTTTTTATACTTGTACAAATATCGTCTGCATAACTAATTAAAGCATTAATAACTTTATTTTGAAGTTGCTTATCTGCATTATTAGATTTAGCATATGCAAATTGTGCTAAAGCTAAAGTATCATCCCATGTAAAAAAGCTTGGTTTATCAGTTAAACGTTTAGACTCTTTCTTCAAATAAGATTCATACTTAGCATCACCTGTTGTTCTAAACATTTCTGCAGCTAACCATAAACGTTCTTCAAGATCTGTATCTTTATTATATGGGCCTGAACCATTTTCTTGTCCTTCATCAACACGATAAATTGGTTTAGGATTTTTTTCTAAATATTGCCAAACAGCTTCAGCATTTTGTTTTAAATTTTTAGCATAATCTTTATCATATTGTTCATATACACGTGAAGCTATTGCTAAACTTGCACCATACATAGCTGAACTAGAAGTAGCTGTACTAAAAATATATCTATCTTGCTTATCTGTATCTGGAGAAATATCAAATCCTGGCCAAGTCAAACCTGATACTTTATGGAATGTACTGCCATCTTCACGTTGCATTTTTTCCATCCAGTCAAGTTCAAATTTTACCTCTGATAAAACATCTGGCATATTTGTATTATTTTCTATGCCTTTTGGAAATAACAATTGACCTTTAGTGAAATGGTCGGGATTTGCTTCATATGCTAACAATAATTCAGCACTACTTAATGCTCCTGTTGTTATATATTTACCATAATCTCCTGCATCATACCATCCACCACTAACATCTATTTTATCGCCTTTATTATTTAATTTATCAGAGAAATAAACACGAGCTTCTTTATCTTGCTTATGTCCACCTTCTAATTTTAGTCCAGAAACTTTATCATCATTTATAGCAGTATTACTTCTTGATAAAGTATATGAACGCCAACTTTGTACCATAGGTACATCATAGACATCATCACCAATTACGAAATCATATGATTCACGATTACCTACTTTTAAAATATATGTTCCTGGTACATTCAAAGAAGAAAAATCTGCTTTACGTAAAGTTTCTTCAGAAATTTTATCATATTTAGGTTCAGATAAATTTCCTTTAAATACAACTTTATTATCTTTTGTATCAATTATTTCAAAAGTAGTATCATTAGAGTCAGTTACCATTGCTACTTTTGAATAATTTGGCAGATATCCTACTTGGTCAACATGTAGCCCCATATCAGCTGCTTCTATAGGTAGTGATATCGATGAAAAACTTGCCGCCATTAATCCAGATAAAATAATTTGACTGAGTTTTTTCTTATTATACATAATCAAATAACTCCTTATTCAGTAAATGGAGTATATTTTATCCATTGATATTCTGCTTTTACAGGTAAATTTTTATCATCAAATGCATTCAACCATTCATCTACACCTGTTCCACACCAAGCATTCATCATAAGTTTAGCTTTTGTTACCGGAATTGTTGTTCCTTCCAAACGATATACTTCTTTACCATCAACAAACCAAATAATTTTATCTTTATGCCATTCAAAGCCATAAGTATGGAAACTTTCAGATGCATCAAAACCTAAATCATATAAATATTCATGTCCACCTTTTCCATCACGATAATAATTAAATTGAACTTTTGTTGTATCTTTTCCTAAAAATTCTATATCAATTTCATCCCATGGATTATTATCAGATGGACCAGTATATGTGAAGAAAGAAGATACTACACCATCATTTTTTATTGGTTTCATTGATACTTCATATTTTCCATAACCGTAGAAATCTTTACTACGAAATTCTCCACCAGAATATGGTATTTTATCAGCTTTCTTTTCTTTATCAATAATTAATTGAAGGTTTCCACCATCAAATGTAACATTTTCTTTATGCCAATTTACATTGAACATATATCCATTTGTCCATCCATCAGAAGCCTCAAATCCTTTTGGCATTCCATTTTGGAAATTCACTTCAAAAGCTTCACTTGCTTTTACATCGCTAGCTGGTGCTGCCATAACAATAGATGGTGTTACTATACTATTTGGAATTACTGTTGGTGTAATGGATAATGCCATAAGCATTGTACTAACAATAGCTTTTTTCTTTAAACTCATAAACTACACTCCTTCACTCATTCAATAGAATAATCTTCGCCATTCGTTTTAATTACTTTTTGATACCAATAAAAAGATTTTTTCGGTACGCGTTTTAATGTACCTTTTCCTTGATTATTTTTATCTACATAAATAAATCCATATCTTTTTTCCATTTCACCTGTACTTGCTGATACGAGGTCAATAGGTCCCCAAGGACAATATCCCATGAGTGTAACACCATCTTCATCTACAGCTTTTTTCATCTCAGCAATATGTTCAGAGAAATATTTTATACGTGTATCATCTTGCACTACACCTGTTTCATCTGGATATTCATGTAAACCAATTCCGTTTTCAACAATCATCATTGGTAATTCATAACGTTCAGAAATCACGTTTAACATATAACGTAATCCAACTGGGTCAATTTGCCAACCCCAATCAGAAGCTTTTACATATGGATTTTTAACTTCTTTCCCCATATGTTCTTTACCTTCAGGATCATATTCACTGACAAAACTCATATAATATGACAAAGCAAAATAATCTACTTTTCCACGTTCTAAAATATCAAAATCGCCATTTTCAATTTTAATATTATAACCTTTATTTTCCCATTCTTTTAATATATACATTGGATAATGTCCTCTGCATTGTACATCTGAGAAAACAAATGTACGATCCATCTCTTTCAATGCTGCCATTTGGTCCATTGGTTTACAAGTTGCTGGATATACTGGAGACATTGCTAACATACAACCAATTTGAAAATCTGGATTAATTTTATGACCTTCAATAACAGCTAATGCAGATGCCACAAATTCATGATGAGCTACTTGATATAAAACCTCATATCTATTTTCACCATCTTTATAAAGTACACCTGAATTTGTAAATGCTGTAAATTCAGTATTTACATCTCTTTGATTATTAATTTCATTAAATGTCATCCAATATTTAACTTTATCTTTATAACGTTTAAAAACAGTAACTGCAAAACGTACAAAGAAATCTACTAATTTACGATTACGCCATCCGCCATATTTAGTTACTAAATTATATGGCATTTCAAAATGAGATAAAGTAACAATTGGTTCCATTCCATAACGATGAAGTGTATCAAAAAGATCATCATAAAATTTTAAACCAGCTTCGTTTGCTTCAACTTCATCACCATTAGGAAAGATACGTGTCCATGCAATACTTGTACGAAAACATTTAAATCCCATTTTAGCAAGCAATGCGATATCTTCTTCATAATGATGATAAAAATCTATAGCTTCATGATTTGGATAAATCTTTCCTGGAACAACACCATCTGTAATTTCTCTAGGTTTATTTGGTCCACCCAAAGTCATTACATCAGCTACGCTAATTCCTTTTCCGCCTTCTTGCCAACCGCCTTCAAGTTGGTGGGCAGCTACTGCGCCACCCCATAAAAAACCTTTTGGAAATCCCATTTTTATTCTCCTTATTTTACGTTTATTTTACGATAAACATCTATAAATTCTTGTGCGATAATTTTAAAACCTTCTGCACTCATCAATTGGTCTTCTGCATGTAAAATCAATAAATTGACTACATTATCACCAGATGCTTCTTTTTGCAATAATTCATTGTGTTTATCATGACCTTCAATAAATACTTTTTCACCTTCAGCAATTAATTCTTCTGCTTTTTCATAATTGCCTTTTTTAGCTTCATTAATTGCTTCTATATAACAACTACGTGCTGTTCCCACAGAAGAAATAATCTCGAATGCTATTAATTCTAAACCTTCCATTACTTACTCTCCCTTAGTCTTTCATTAAACTTTTAGCAAATGCTAAAGCACCTTTACCATCCATACGACCATACATACGCATTTCAATAGCATCAACAGGTACACCTGGTAATTCTTTTGCAATTTTGTCTTTAGAAAAACGAATTTGTGGACCAAGTAATACTACATCAGCATCTGAAGCTTTTTCCACTGCTTCTGCTGCTGAATAGGCAGCTATTTCACAATCATAATTTTCAGCTTTTGCTGCTTCCTGCATTTTTTTTACTAACACACTTGTAGACATACCAGATGCACATAATAAAACAATCTTTTTCATAATAAATTACTCCTTTTATCTATAAAATTATCTTTAAAATATTATTTATCAAAAATAGAAATCTACTTGTGTACGAATGAAATCACGTTTATATTGCTGATCTTTTTCTCCATAAATACCACTATACATATCAGCAATTTCATACATTGTTTCCCATTCTATATTTTTGGCTGGTACATATTTAAAACCAAATACCCATCCTTTAGAGCCTGGTTTCAATAAGCCCCATTCTTCATCACCCATAATATTTCCATGACGACCATAGTCAAACCAGCGCGTATAAAGTTGGAAAGAACCTGGATCATTTAAGTTAGTCCAACGATAATTCAAACGAATAGATTTACTTGTATTTTCATCAATATCAAAAATATGTTGCGTTCCATCTGAAGCCCATTCAGCTACACGTTCTTTTTCAGCATTTGTAAGCACATAATCACCAATAAGTGTGATATTTTTCATCGGATTCCACATTGCACTCAATACCAATCCATGTGAACCAAAAGTATTTACTAACGGAGTATTTCCATTATATGGGTCATATCCTGGAGATTCATTTTTATCAATATCTAGTTGGGCATATGCTAAATTAATTTGTAAATTATCAGAAACAGGACCTTGTACGCCTAATCCATACATAGCAAAATCATAACCTGCATCAGTTGGTTTTTGATAAAATGCTAATGCTTTTAAACCGTTATTATCTAAAGGATAATCAAGCACAATACCGTCTGTTTCATTACCCAATAATACATTTTGAAAACCTAAACCGCGCCATCTGCGCCCTACATCAACATGCAATTTATCAATATTACCTTCTGCCCAAATACGCTGGATTACACCATCAGAATCATCATGACCTTCATGATATTTTACATCACCAGCGGATGTTACATATCGAGCATAACGTTGATTTGTTTCGCTTTCAAAATTAAAATTCCAATCATCATTAACTTTAAATTTACCTTTTAAATCAAGATAAAAACGATTATTATCATTTTGGTCATTATAACCTTTGATATTGTCATTATCCCAAGATACTCTACCAAAACCACTAATTTTAAAACGTTCTGCGTCTTCTTTTAATTTAGAAATATCAGATGTATTTTTATCAATTTGTGATTGCATTTGCTTCAAATCTTCGCTAAATTCTTCTTTTAATTGATTTAATACAGCTTTATCTCCTATATCTCCTTTATCTGATTTCATAGCATTAGCCACTATACTTGCCATTTCATAACGTGTCATTGTTCGATTTCCCTGAAATGTTCCATCTTTATAACCTTCAATGACACCATGTTGAGCTAAATAATCAAGTGCTTCATAAGCCCAATGACCTTGAGGAACATCACTAAAACTATTTACATTTGCATTTATATTTTCATTATCAGTAACACTAACTTTATTTTCTGAAGAAACTTTATCTGTATCAGATGTTGATTGCGCAAAAGATGTACCTGTTAATCCTAAAAATATTCCCATAGAAATAGCTAACGCTTTATTTTTCTTTAATAGCATCAATACATTCGCCCCCAAAATTAATTCTCTCTAATATACAATCTCTCAAAAAATAATTTAATAATTATTCTTCTTTTTCACCTTGTTCTTCTTTTAACATTGCTTTATCTTGTGCTCGTACAAATGGAAAATATATTGCTGTAGAAATAGCTAAGTTTATTATCTGTACAACAGCACCTTGCCAACCATTAAGTAAAAATCCTGCAATTATTGGAGGTGTTGTCCATGGTACTTGAACGGCACTAAAAGGAGACATGAAGCCCATGCTGATTGAAAAATATGTTACAAATAATGCTATTAAAGGTACTAACACAAATGGAACGAGTAAATATGGATTAAATACAATTGGCAAACCAAAAATAAGAGGTTCATTTATATTAAATAAACCTGGCACAAATGCCATTTTCAACAAAGATTTCATTTGTTGAGATTTAACAGTAAATATACCTGATAATAAAAGTCCTAATGTCAAACCACAACCGCCACTTTTTACAAATACGTCATTGACTTGAGCAGTTATAATTTTAGCTTCTGGATTATTTATAAGAGACATACCCATATCTATAAGATGCTGATTGTCTAAAGAATTTGCTATCAATAATGGACTTACTACACCACCGACAACATTTGGACCATGAACACCAGCCCAAAACAAAATGCCCTGTAAAGCAACAATTATAGAACCACCAGCTAATGTATCAGAAAGACCTTGCAATGGTGTCTGAATAATTTTAAAGATTAATTCCGGTAATGTAATAGCTCCAAGATAATGACAAAGTCCGTATAAAACAGAAGCTACTGTAAAAAATATCATACCAGGTACTAACGCAGTAAAAGCTCTTGCTACACCTTGTGGTACAGAATCTGGCATTTTTATACCAACATTATTTTTTTCACAATAACAGAAAACATATGATACAAAAAAAGCTATAATAATTGCTGTTATAACACCATTACTACCAACCCAAGCTTTTGGTATAATATCTCCTACTAATTGACCATTTTCAGTTACTAATGATGGTGGCATTAATATTAACAATGTTGATAAAGCTAATATAGATGCCATACTAGCATCGCAACCTTCATTGCCTACAAATTTGTATGTAATTGCGACTACAACAATTAAAGCTAATACATTAAATGTACCACCCGCTACAGCATTAAATGGTGCTGTCCAATCATTACCAAATATGGATGCCATAAATTCTCCATATCCAGGAATTGGTAAGTTTGCAATCAACAAAAATACTGAACCACAAATAGTAAATGGTGTAGTCATAATAAAACCATCACGTAATGCTACTACAGCACGTATTTGTGCAAACTTGCTCATAACTTCGATAAAGCTATCAAAAAGTTTTTGTTTATCCATTTAGAATTTTCTCCTTTTCTTATACATAATTTTTTGAATTTTCCTTAAGGCGATTTTAATATATCATTAACAAAATACTGTTTCAATAGATATTGGCTAATACGAAACAATGATACAATATCATATAAAAAAACCTTTTTTCACTTGTAGCAATGATACGAATTGTTTGAAAATAATCAAAATAACAACAAAAAAACTGCTTATTTTTAAATGTTATCTACATCAAAATAAGCAGTTTTTATTTTCATCTTAATAACGAAAATGCTTATTTAACCATTGTTCTTTTTGTTGAGATTCATGATAATCTAAACGCGTCATAAGCATGGTAAACATTATGTCTGTAACATATTTTGCACCTAAAAGAAAAACTCTAGGTCCTAATTCTTCCATTTGCTTCACACTTGCTACAGAAAAAACTACATCTGCTAAACTAGCTATTTCTGAATTAGGTGATGCTGTAATTAAAATAAAGGAAATTCCCCGTAATTTTAATAAACGAGCAATATCTAATAACATACGATTATTCCCTGTACGACTTATGATAAATCCCAAGTGATCTTTTGAAGCACTAGTTGCCTGTAAATATTGCATAGTCATTGGAGAATGTACACTTGAGCATTTATTAGCCATGATAAAACCAGCTGAAGCAATTCTTGCTATATCTAAATTATTATCCATAGCATAAAAATCAATATGTTTAGATTTTATAAAAAGATTTAGAGCTTTTAAAAAATCTTCTGGATTAAGCATATTCCTTGTTTCTTTTAATGTATCAATTTCAATAGCTGTTACTTTATCAATTAATGAATGTATACTATCTTTAGTTGATACAACAAGTTCTTCACCTTTTGGATGATTGATATATTGCATCATTTCAGCTAAAAATTGAACTCTAAATTCTGTATATCCACTAAAACCTAATTTTTGACTAAAACGCACAATAGCAGCTGAATTTGTATACGTATTTTTACCCAATTGTCTAGTTGACATTCCAGCTAATTTCCTAAAATTTGCTAATAAATATGTTGCAATCATTATTTCTGTTTCAGAAAAATCTTTTTGTTCTTGTAATATTTTTATTAGATTTGCCACATAAAACCCTCCAATCTTTATTTATATTTGTCAAAATATAGCTTATATATTAATATCATTTAAAATTATAGTCAATAAAATTTATAATCAAAAAAATCCTAGAGCATAAACTCTAGGATTTTTTATTTCATTAATTAATTTATCAATATAAAAGATGTGTTATTACATAACCTACACAGCAACCAACTGTGATACCAATAAAACCTGGAATGATAAAGCTATGATTGATTACAAATCTACCAATTCTTGTTGTTCCAGAACGGTCAAAACCAATGCAAGCCAAATCTGATGGATAAGTTGGTAAGAAAAAATAGCCATAGCAAGCAGAAATAAATGAAATGATAATAAGTGGGTCGACACCTACACTTAATGCCATAGGCACTACAATAGCTAATGCTGCTGCCTGAGAATTTACCAATTTAGATATTAAGAATAAAACAATTGCATAAGTCCAAGGATAATCTAAAACAATCTGTCCCAAAGTTTCTTTGAATTCTGGTAAATATGCACCAAAATAAGTTTCTGCCATCCATGCTACACCATATACAGAAACAATAGCTACCATACCAGATTTAAAAACAGAACCATTTGTTACATCACTAACTTTAACTTTGCAAATAAGTAAAATAAGCGCTGCAATAACCAACATACAAAGCTGAATTGTTGGTGTCATAGAAAGTGGTACCCATGCACCTTTAGCATTTGGTACAAGTGGTAATAATTCTTTTGGGAAACTACCAAATAAAGCGATTACAACGATACCTAATAAAAAGATAAATGTAGCTTTATAAGCACTAGGTGGTAATTTTACTTCAGCATTATTTTGAGCTTGTTCTTCATAGATATAAGCTCTTTGTTCTGGATCTCTTAATTTAGCTTGGAAAATTTCATCTTTTGCTAAATCTTTACCTCTTTTTAAGCTCCATAAGCCTGTTACTAAAACACCGCAGAACGTAGCTGGAATAGAAACCATTAAAATTTGTACTACACCTAATGGATGAGTTGTCCCTGCAAGCATTGCCACCATAGATACTACAGCTACTGAAGCAGGAGAAGCACAAATCCCCATCTGAGAAGCAACAGATGCTGCTGCCATTGGTCTTTCTGGTCTGATATTTTGTTTGATAGCAATATCATAAATAATTGGGAACATAGTATATACTACGTGACCAGTACCGCAAAGAACAGTTAAAAACCATGTAGTAATTGGAGCAAGTACAGTTATTTGTTTTGGGTTTTTACGCAATAATTTTTCAGCGTATTTGAGCATTACATCAAGCCCTTTTGATGCTTGCAAAAATCCCGAGCAAGTAACTACCGCCATAATTGTGAGCATTACATCAATTGGTGGTTTTCCTGGTACTAAACCAACAACAAATACAAAGAATGTCAAACCAATACCGGATACAGCAGCTAATCCTAAGCCACCAAAACGAACACCAATAACAAGACAGGCAATAAGAACTATAAATCCTAAAATTTCCATACAAAAACTCCTTTCATTTTGTATACATCATACTAAATACCTGTTCTGAAATAATAGATTATTTATACAATTTAGTCCGGTTAATATTATAACATAAAAAATTTTTATTGTATAATATTTTTTATATATAGGGCAAATTTAATTGCCCTATATATTTTTAAAATGATTATACTATTTTAAAACCTAATTCTTGTATCATCTTCATATCTGTATCAATAGAAATTCCACTTGTTGTGAGCATATCACCAGAAATAACGGCATTAGCTCCTGACTGCAAACAAGCTTTACCTTTATCTGTAAATAATCCTCTACCACCAGCTAGACGAATAAATAAATCTGGTAAAATAAAACGATAAATAGCCACTATTCTTTGCATATCTTCATCAGTAAGTGGCTTATTATGTTCGTATGGTGTTCCTGGTATAGGATTTAGACGATTTATAGGCACAGAATTTACATTTAAATTTCGTATTTCTAAAGCCATATCTATTCTATCTTCCATGGTTTCACCTATTCCCATGATACCACCACTACAAACACTCATACCTGCTCTTTGCGCAGCTTTTATTGCTTCTACTTTATCTTCAAAAGTATGCGTAGTACAAACTTTATCAAAATGATTTCTTGAGGTTTCTAAATTGTTATGAATTCTTTCTACGCCCACATCATTCAATTTTTTAAATTGAGCTTCATTTAATAAACCACCAGAAACACATAATTTTATTTTGCATTTTTTATGTACTTCATCTAAAGAATTTGCTAATTTATCTATTTCTTCATCACTTAATCTCTTGCCTGAAGTTACTACTGCATAACGTGCTACGCCTTTACTATAATTATACTGTGCTTCTTCTAAAATAGGCTTCGTATTTAACAATGGATAAGTTTCTATTTTTGTAGTATAATGAGCTGACTGTGCACAATATTTACAATCCTCGGAACATCTACCAGATTTTCCATTAATAATAGTGCAAATATCAAAATCATCACCGCAAAAATGTTTTCTTATCTCATTAGCGGCTGTAGATAATTCATCTAATGGAGCTTTCACTAAATCTAAAGCTTCTTGTTTATTAATTTTATAACCATTTAGTATTTTTTCTTTTAAATCATTTACACAATTCATTTGTTATCACCTTAAATCTTTTATATAAATATAATTAAACCATTATATTTATATAATGTCAACTTTTAAAAATTTCAGGTTAACAAATTATATAATCATTTAAGAAAGGAATTCTATGAACTCAACAGATATTTTACAAACGCATGGTGCAAATCTTTATGAAATCACTTTTAACTTATTATCTAATTCTAAATTAGAAGAATTTATCCCTAATAAAAACAGTACAATTATTATTAAACCTGATATAAAATATATCAATAATACACTATACTCTACTTCTCCAGTAATCTTAACTACAATAATTAAATATCTACAAGACAATAATTTTACTAATATTAATCTTGTATTAGGTTCTTTAATTGATGATGATTTAGAGCAATTATTAATAACTTGTAAATACGATAAAATTGTAGATAAATTAAACATTCCTGTATATGGTCTTAAGGATAAAGATTATACTACAAAAACTATTGGTGGTATCGAATATAAATTAATAGATAAAGTCATCAATGCCGACTTTTTTATTAATTTAGTTACTTCTTCACCAAATGAAAAAACTATACTACACAATGCATTGCAGGCTATGCAAAATATCTTACACACCCAAAATCGCTCTTTATTCACTACAGACAATTTTTATAAAGCAATCTGCTTTTTGAATTATTTAATTAAAGCTAACTTCACATTAGTAGAAATAGATAGTTTATCTGATATCCAAGCAGATAAGCATATGTATGCTACTATAGATAATTTATTAGCCGATGCTTATTATGCCCAAAACCTAGGATATAAACCATTTGATATCGAATATATTGAACTAGCTTCTAAATTAAATATAGGCTGTGCTGACATCAATAAAGCTAATATCATTAATTTAATAGATAATACTGTTACTTGTGATAATAATTCAAAATTAACCTCTCATATCAATGCTTCTAGCCCTTGTGAGCAATGTTATCAAAATTTACTGCAAGCACTCTCCTTATTAGATAAAGATAATTTACTTGATAAATTACCTACAAAATTATTTATCGGTCAGGGTTGGCGAGAATTTAGTGAAAATGGCATTGGCATAGGTCGTTGCACTAGCAAATTTGAAAATTATGTTAGAGGTTGCCCACCAAGCCCTCAAAAAACTTATGAATTTCTAAAAGAGTTCATTTGTAATAATCAAAATGCATAAAGAATAAATAAAAGCTCTATAAGTTAAATACTACAAATAACTTATAGAGCTTCTTTTTTATTATATTAATATATCAATACCATCTTGTTAATGGTAATTCATTATTTACGCCTTTAGTAACTAAAATTTGATGTAAATCTATACCACCTATATGGAAATTTGCTGCACAGGCATTTAAATATAAATCCCACATGCGAATAAATTTTTCATCAAACATTTCACTGATTTTATCTAAATGATTATGAAAATTATCTGCCCAATAAAGTAAAGTTTTTTCATAATGGCGACGCAAATTTTCAATATCGAGAATATGGAAATCATCATTTCCCATACTAGAAACGATTTCCCTAAGACTTGGTATCACTCCACCTGGGAAAATGTATTTTTTCATCCAACTATCAGTTTCCATTTCTTTTAATTGACTGATGAAATGCAATAAATACAAACCCTTATCTTTTAATACTGCATTTACACAATCATTGAATAGCTGATAATTTTCCCTGCCAACATGTTCTAGCATACCTACACTAACAACCCTATCAAAACTTTTTCCCCATTTTGGTAAATCTCGATAATCCATCAATTCAACTGTTAAATAATCTTCTAAATGTTCTTTTTGTATACGCGATTTAAATTCTTTATATTGTTCACGACTTAAAGTAATACCCGTACCTTTTACCTTATATTTTTTAGCAGCTTCGATGAGTAAAAAGCCCCAACCACAGCCAATATCTAATAAGCTCATACCTTCTTTTAAATATAATTTCGATAAAATATAATCCACTTTATTCACTTGTGCTTGATATAAAGTATCATCTTCATTTTTAAAATAAGCACAAGAATAACTCATTGTTTCATCTAACCATAATTTATAGAAATCATTACCTATATCATAATGAGATTGAACTTGCTTTTCTTGACTTTCTTTAGAATTAGATGGATGAATTATTTTATCTAGCAAAGTTTCATTTAAAGAAAATTTATCCATTTGACCTAAAAAATGAATTAAAGCATCATATAAATTTCCTTCAATGGTTAAATCTCCATTCATATAAGCTTCACCTAAAGCGATAGACGTACTATTAAGTAAATCCATTATAGGTATTGTCTTTTTAAAGTCCACTACAAAAGTTGGTTCACCTTTACCTACTAAATATTGATTATCTTTAAATTTTAAAAGAAATGGATTTTTATCAAATTTATTAAAAAAATGAACCATAGCCTTTTCTTCTAATTTATCAAACATAATAGCACCTCTCAATATCCTTCATAAAAAACTATAAACTACTAATATAAATTAGTAGTTTAAAATTTCACAAATAGTATTATTTTTAAGTTACTAATATATAAATATTTGATTAGTTAACTTTATACTTATACTATACCTGTCTATAACTATTGTCAATTAGATAAAATCTAATAAGTTTGATAAAAAAATTTTAGGTTTGTTTTCGACAATAAAAAAATGCTTTTTAAAATCTAGATTTTTAATCTGGACTTTAAAAAGCATTCTTAAATCTATATAAAAACTCTTTATTAAGAGTTGAATAACCATGGTGACGCGTATGGGATTCGAACCCATGAAGCCGCCGTGAAAGGGCGGTGTCTTAACCACTTGACCAACGCGCCATATTTAATTTTCCTACAGACATAAAAAAAGCTGATATCACATTGGTATCAGTTTATTCTTTAAATTAATGGTGCGGTTGATGGGACTTGAACCCATACGACCATTGATCACTACCCCCTCAAAGTAGCGCGTCTGCCAATTCCGCCACAACCGCATATACTCTTTAATGGTGCGGCCGAGTGGATTTGAACCACCATGAGGTATCCCCCACTAGCGCCTGAAGCTAGCGCGTCTGCCATTTCGCCACGACCGCAAAGGGCAAAAATAACAAATGATGGTGATTGGTGCCGAGGACCGGAATCGAACCGGTACGGTTATCACTAACCGCGGGATTTTAAGTCCCGTGCGTCTGCCAGTTCCGCCACCCCGGCATTATTCACTTCTTTGTTCTCGTCGAGAACATTTAATATGTTACCATATCGTTTTGTTCTTGTCAAGAACTTTTTTAAGTTTTTTCAAACTTCTTATGGAGCGGGTGATGGGAATCGAACCCACGTAACTAGCTTGGAAGGCTAGGGCTCTACCATTGAGCTACACCCGCATTTCATGGAGCTGGCGAGAGGAATCGAACCCCCAACCTGCTGATTACAAGTCAGCTGCTCTGCCAATTGAGCTACACCAGCGTTTCTCGCTTTCGTTTGTCAGCACCGTGCTGACAGGTAATAATGTTATCATAAGATAATTCATTTGTAAACCCCTTTTTTGAAAAAAATTTAAAAAAAGTTAAAAAAAGTTGTTTTCAAGTATAAAAATTATGCTTATATATATTAATTAAGGATATCTTTTTTATTGATTTTATTTCCAAAAATCTTTATTTTTTTCTTCAAAAAAGCTATATTCTTCATTGACTAGCCATATAAACTCTTTTATAATCAATCACGATTTAACGAATATTTTTGATTTAATTTATTTTGCTAATACATAATAAAAATTGTATAATAGGTATCATATATTATGTATTTAATATATATAAATTACATAAATATATTAGATTGGAGTTAGATTAATGTTAGAATTAAAAAATCTATCATTTTCTGTTAATGATGGAAATAAAACAAAACAAATTCTTAAAGATATCAATTTAGTTATTGATGATAAAAAATTTACAGTAATCACAGGTCCAAATGGTGGTGGTAAATCTACATTAGCCAAAATCATCATGGGCATTGAAAAACCAACTAGCGGAAAAATCTTCTTTAATGGTGAAGATATAACTGATTGGGATATTACTAAACGAGCTTTAGCTGGTATTAGTTTTGCCTTCCAACAACCAGTTCGCTTCAAAGGAATTGGTGTTAAAGATTTACTCAGCCTAGCAGCTGGAGAAAAATTATCTACTAGTGGCGCTTGCACTTATCTTTCTGAAGTAGGTCTTTGCGCTGCTGATTATGTAAATCGTGAAGTAGATACTTCCCTATCTGGTGGCGAAATCAAACGCATTGAAATCGCTACTATCTTAGCTCGTAAACAAACTAAATTAGCTGTTTTTGATGAACCTGAAGCTGGTATTGATTTATGGAGCTTCCAAAAACTCATCAGTGTTTTTGAAAAATTGCATGAACAACAACAATCCATTATGATTATTTCCCATCAAGAACGAATCTTAAATATAGCTGACCAAATTGTATTAGTTGCAAATGGCTCCATTAAACAAATTGGCACAAAAGAAGAAATCATGCCTCAACTTATGGAAGTTGCTGGTGTTTGTGATTTCTATAAAAAATAGGAGGACTCCTCATGTTAGATAATCTAGAAAAAGATTTATTAGAAAAAGTAGCTGGTATTAAAGATAAACCACAAGGTGCTTATAATATCCGTTTAAATAGTAAAGCTGTTGATAGAGCTTCTAGTAAAAATATAACTATAACTAAAAAAGAAGATAAAGATGGCATTGATATCCGCATTGCTCCAGAAACAAAAAAAGAAGTTTGTTACATTCCTGTAATCATGGATAAATCTGGCGTTAATGAATTAGTATATAATGACTTTTTCATCGGTGATGATTGTGATGTAACCATTGTCGCTGGCTGTGGTATCCATAACTGTGGCAATGCAGACTCCGAACATGATGGTATTCATGCTTTTTATATAGGTAAAAATTCTAAAGTAAAATATTTAGAAAAACATTATGGTTCTGGCGATGGTGATGGTAAACGCATCATGAACCCTACTACCATTGTTGAAATGGACGAAAATTCCTATATGGAAATGGAAACAACTCAAATTCGTGGTATTAATTCTACAAAAAGAATTACTAAAGGAACTGTTGGTAAAAATTCCACTTTAATTGTAAAAGAAAAACTTTTAACACATGGCAATCAATATGCAGAAAGTGATTTTGAAGTAAATTTAGATGGAGAAAATTCCCACTCTAATATCATCTCTCGAGCTGTAGCTCAAGAAAAATCAAGACAAATCTTCATTGCTAAAATCTATGGTAATAACAAATGTCATGGTCATTCTGAATGTGATGCTATCATCATGGACGATGCTACAATTTCTGCAATTCCTGAAATCAAAGCAAATCACCCTGAATCAAATTTAATTCATGAAGCAGCTATTGGTAAAATTGCAGGAGAACAATTAATAAAATTAATGAGCTTAGGCTTAACTGAAAAAGAAGCCGAAAATCAAATCATAAACGGTTTCTTAAAATAAAATACAAAAGGCTCCAAACAAAATATATCGTTTGGAGTCTTTTTTTGCAGGAAATAAAATTTTTAAAACGAATATTATTTATTGATTAAGATTTATTTAGGAGGCTTTTTCATGAAAAAACTAATTACTATATTTTCATTATTAGCAATTATGCTCTTTAGTATATCTACAGCCTTTGCTGCTAATGAGAAAATCACCATGATGGATGAAGATTATAATTTAAAAAATATCCATACATTGGCTATTTATACACCAAGCTACAAACCTTCCGCATTAAGCATTGAACGTAAAGCTAAATTACCTAATGCTCCAGAATTAATCACTCCTGATATGTTGACAGACGTTATCTTCAAAGTAGCTAAAGAAGATGAAGTTACTTATACTTTATTATCTGATAAAGATGTAATCCAAAATATAAAAGCTACTACAGGTACTGATATCACTACTTTGTCCAATCGTGAAGCACTAGCTATCTATAAAGAAAATATTAAAAATTACGCTGATGCTTATGTAATTTTCACATTTGCTAATGATAGCCGTGTAGTTATGTTTGCTGATGTTTATGATGCTAAAGACAATCATTGGATTTGTTCTTATCAAATAATCGGCGGAGATACAGAAGATGATAATTTAGAAAATTATTCAATGTTTATGCATAAGTTCTTCCGTACTTTAACTATTCAAAGCCAAAAATAAACATAGTTTATAAATATTAATTTATGGTATATATATTCTTTTAGTTTATATATACCATTTTTTATTAAAAATTTTTAAAAAAACTATTGAAATTTTATACGATTGAGTTGTATAATTATAACCACCTTATTTTGTTAGCGTTTTTTTTATTTTGTGTTATAATTTATTTACATGTTAACACTGCATATCTTTAATTATATTGAAGCGTTAATATTTAACTTTTAAAAATGGAGGATATCATGATTAGAGTAAGTATTATTGGTGCTACTGGATATGCTGGTGCAGAACTTTTACGTTTACTGTACAACCATCCCCAAGTTCAAATAGTGCATATAACTTCAGAAAGTTATACTGGTAAAAAAATTTCTGAAGTATATCCTCACTTACGAGGATTATATGACCAAGAATTAATCAGTATGAAAGATATGGATACTATCGCAAACGATAGCGATTTTGTATTTATTGGTCTTCCTCATGGTCATGCTATGGAAGTAGGTAAAGCTTTAGCCGATACTAATGTTCGCATTATTGATTTAGGTGCTGATTATCGCTTTGATGATACAGATATCTATGAGGCATGGTATAAAGTAGCTCATACACATAAAGACGCACCTCGCGTTTATGGTTTAGCTGAACTTTATCGCGAAGATATTAAAAATGCTAAAATTATTGGTAATGCTGGTTGCTATACTACTGCTAGTATCTTAGCTTTAGCACCACTTGTAAAAAATGAATTTATTGAACCAAATACTATTATTGTTGATGCTAAATCTGGTACTTCTGGTTCTGGTCGTTCAGCTAAACAAATGACACATTACCCTGAGCTTTATGATAATTTCAAAGCTTATGGCGTAGCTACACATCGTCATACACCTGAAATCGAACAGGCTTTAGGTCATTTATGTCATCGTAAAGTTACTTTGAACTTCACACCCCATCTAGTACCAATGTCTAGAGGAATTTTAAGCACTTGCTATGCTAATATCAAACAATGGGTTACTCCAGAAATGATAGATAAAGCATACACTGATATGTATGGCGATGAATATTTCATTCGCTTATTAGGTAGAGGTGCTTATCCATCTACTAAAGAAGTTCGTGGTTCTAACTTCTGCGATATCGGTTGGCATATTGACCTTAGAACAGGTCGCATTATCGTCCTTTCCGCTATTGATAATTTAGTAAAAGGCGCCGCAGGTCAAGCTATTCAAAACTTTAATATTGCTTGCGGTTTTGATGAAAAAACAGGATTGGATTTCACTCCAATTTATCCATGATATTTCGATAACTCGGAGGTATATTTTATGATAAAAAAAGATACTCAAGGTGTAACGTTTGCCAAAGGTTTCACTGCAGCAGGCGTTAAAGCTGGCATAAAAAAAAGCGGTAACTTAGACGTTGCTGTTATCTATACAAAAACTCAAGCTGTTGTAGCGGGTACATTCACTCAAAATAAAGTAGCTGCTGCTCCAGTTTATGTATCTAAAGAAGTTGTTGCTACAGGAACTGCTCATGCAATCGTAGCTAATGCTGGTTGTGCTAATGCATGCACTGGTCAACAAGGTTTAGATGATGCTCACAAAATGGCACAAATCGCAGCTGATGAGCTCGGCGTTAATGCTGATGATGTAATCGTTGGTTCCACTGGTGTTATCGGTGTTAATTTGCCAATGGATAAACTTGAAGCTGGTATCAAAGATGCTGTAGCTAATTTATCTGCTGATGGCAGTGATAATGCTGGTAGAGCTATCATCACTACTGATACTCACAGCAAAAGTGTAACTTGCGAATTTGAATTATCTGGTAAAACAGTTCGCATGGGCGCTATCGCAAAAGGTTCTGGTATGATTCGTCCTAATATGGCTACAATGCTTTGCTATATTACTACTGATATTGCTATCGACCAAGCACTTTTACAAAAAGCTGTATCTGGTTGCGTAGAAAAATCCTTCAACATGATTTCCGTTGATGGTGATATGAGTACAAATGATATGGTAATCGTACTCGCTAACGGCGAAGCAAATAATGCAAAAATCACAGAAGAAAACGCTGATTATCAAATCTTCTTTGATAAACTCATGATGCTTTGCACAGAACTTGCAAAACAAATTGCAGCTGATGGTGAAGGTGCTAGCAAATTCTTAACAATCAATGTAAAAGGTGCAAAATCTTTTGCTGATGCTAAAACTGTAGGTATGGCAATTGCTAATTCTCCACTTGTAAAAACTGCATTCTTCGGTGAAGACCCTAACTGGGGACGTGTAATCTGTGCTGTTGGTTACTCTGGTGCAGATATGGTTCCTGAAAAAACTGTTGTAAAATTCGGTGGCATCACTATTTTTGCTAATGGTACTGGTGCAACTTATGATGAAAAAGCTCTCGCTCATGTTATGAAAGAAAAAGATATCGTTATCGATATTGAATTAAACATGGGACAAGAAGATGCTACAGTTTGGAGTTGTGACCTTTCTTACGAATATGTAAAAATTAATGGGGAGTATCACACCTGATGAGTAATTTAAATAATTTTTCCGCAGAAGATAAGGCTTCTATTCTAGTAGAAGCCCTTCCATATATTCAAGAATTCTACGGCAAAACCATCGTTATCAAATACGGTGGTAATGCCATGATAAACGATACTTTAAAAGAACAAGTAATGAAAGATATCGTACTTATGAAATATGTTGGTATTCGCCCTGTAATCGTTCATGGTGGCGGTCCTGATATCACATCTTTCTTAAAAAAATTCGGCAAAGTAACTGAATTTGTAAGCGGTCTTCGCGTTACTGATAAAGAAACTGTGCAAATCGCTGAAATGGTACTTGCTGGTAAAATCAATTCTGAAATCGTAAATCGTTTAAATCGCCTCGGCATTCGTGCTGTTGGTTTAAGTGGTAAAGATTCAGATTTAATCATCGCTCATAAAAAATTAGCAGAAGTACATAATGGTACAGACGCTGTTGAACAAGTAGATATCGGTTATGTTGGTGAAGTAGAAAAAATCAATACAGCTTTAATCAATGATTTACTAGATAATGATTATGTTCCTGTAATCGCTCCAATCGGTGCAGGTCATGCAGATGAATCATTTAATATCAATGCTGATTATGTAGCTGCTGAAGTTGCTGGTGCACTTCAAGCTGAAAAACTTTTACTCTTAACTGATACTAAAGGAATTTATCGTGATTTTGAAGATAAATCTTCCTTTATCTCTACACTCACTCAAAGCGAAGCTAAAAAACTCATCAATGATGGCAGTATCGGCGGTGGCATGATACCAAAAGTAGAAGCATGTCTTCATGCTCTCGATAGCGGTACTGGCAAAGCTTGTATCATTGATGGTCGCGAAGCTCATTCTTTAATTCTCGAATTATTTACTTCTCAAGGTATCGGTACAGAAGTAGTTCGTTAATTCGACAAAAGGAGAATTTATATGTTAACTAATGAAGAAATATTCGCCAAAGACAAAAGCGATTATTTGCCTGTCTTTGCTCGTTATAATATAGTTTTAGACCATGGCGATGGTCCATATGTTTATGATACAAAAGGTAAAAAATATATCGACTTTTTAGCTGGCATTGCCGTAAATGTAGTTGGTCATAATTATAAACCACTCGTTGATGCAGTTTCTAAACAAGCTGGCAAAATGATACATTGCTCCAACCTTTATTACACTGAAGTTCAAGTTGAAGCAGCAGAAAAACTCAAAAAATTAAGTGGCATGGATAAAGTCTTCTTCGGAAATTCCGGTGCAGAAGCTAATGAAGGTGCTATCAAACTTGCTCGTAAATACGCAACTAATATTGACCCAGAAAAAATTCAAATAATCTCTGCGCTTCATAGTTTCCATGGACGTACACTTGCTACATTGACTGCTACAGGTCAAGATCATTATCATCATGGCTTTGGTCCATTACCTGCTGGTTTTGACTATGTACCATACAATGATATTCAAGCACTTGAAGCAAAAATGAGTGATAAAACTTGTGCTGTAATGCTTGAAGCTATCCAAGGTGAAGGTGGCGTTCATGTTCCTGATCCAGATTATTTACCAAAAGTACGTGCTTTATGCGACAAATACAATGCCGTTTTAATCTTCGATGAAGTTCAATGCGGTATGGGTCGTACTGGTACATTCTTCGGTTGTCAACAATTTGGTGTAAAACCAGATATTGTAACACTTGCTAAAGGCTTAGCTGGCGGTGTACCAATCGGTGCTTTCATGGCTACAGACAAAGTTGCTAGTGCATTCCACGCTGGAGACCATGGTTCTACATTCGGTGGTAATCCTCTTGCTTGTGCAGCTGCTTGCGTTGTTTTAGACGCTTTAATCGATGGCAATCTCATGGAAAATGCCAAAGAAATCGGTGCTTATCTTCAATCTAAATTTGAAGAATACAAAGCAAAATATCCAAATTTAATCAAAGAAGTTCGTGGACGTGGTTTAATTTTAGGCATGGAACTTACTCGTCCTGGCCGTGAAATTGCCAACGAATGTTTAGATTATGGTGCAATCATCAACTGCACTGCTGGCAATGTACTTCGCTTTGTACCACCACTTAATATCACAAAAGCTCATGTTGACGAATTAATTTCTGTTTTAGATAAAGTATTACCAAAATACGCTTAAAACTTAACGAGGAGGAAATATTCATGCTAAAAGGCAAAGATTTATTATCTATACATGATTTAACTTCTGATGAAGTTATGGAAATTTTAAATTTAGCTCATGAATTAAAAGCTAAACAAAAAGCTGGTATTGAACATCACATTTTAAAAGGTAAAACTCTCGGTATGATTTTTGAAAAATCTTCTACTCGTACTCGTGTTTCCTTTGAAGTTGGTATGTATCAATTAGGCGGACAAGCGTTATTCTTATCCAACCGTGACCTTCAAATCGGTCGTGGCGAACCAATTAAAGATACTGCTCGTGTTCTTTCTCGTTATCTTGATGGTGTAATGATTCGTACTTTCGGTCATGAGATTGTTGAAGAATTCGCTCAATATGCTAGCATTCCTGTAATCAACGCACTCACAGACTTACTTCACCCTTGCCAAGCACTCACAGACCTTTTAACTACTCAAGAACATAAAGGCAAAGATTTAAAAGGCTTGAAAATGGCTTATATTGGCGATGGTAACAATATGACTCATTCCTTAATGTATGCTTGTGCTAAAGTTGGTATGAACTTTGCTAGTGCTAGTCCAAAAGGCTATGAACCAAATGCTCAAGTAGTAGCTAATGCTAAACTTGATGCTGCACAATCTGGTTCTACTATTGAAATCTTAAATGACCCATTTGAAGCTGCTAAAGATGCAGATATTTTATATACTGATGTTTGGGCAAGCATGGGACAAGAAGCTGAACATGATGAACGTGTAAAAATCTTCAAAGATTATCAAATCAATAATGAACTTCTCAGCGTAGCTGATAAACGCGCTATCGTAATGCATTGTCTTCCTGCTCATCGCGGTGAAGAAATCGCTGAAGATGTTCTTGAAAAGAATGCAAATGTTATTTTTGATGAAGCAGAAAATCGTCTTCACACACAAAAAGCAATTATGGCTCTTTTAATGGGCTGATAAATCTGTTAATATATCTAATAGCCATACATAAATATGACTATTTAAAAATCGTAATTTAAGGAGTTGTAATTTAAATGGAAAATATTAAAAAAGTAGTTCTTGCTTACTCTGGTGGTCTTGATACTTCCGTTATCATTCCATGGCTCAAAGAAAACTATAATGGTTGCGAAGTTATCGCTGTTTGTGCTGATATCGGACAGGGTGACGAATTAAATGTTGTTCATGACAAAGCTTTAAAATCTGGTGCTTCTAAAGTTTATATTGAACATTTAACAGAAGACTTCGTAGAAAACTATGTATTCCCAACTTTAAAAGCTAGCGCTGTTTATGAAGGTAAATATCTTTTAGGTACTTCCTTTGCTCGTCCACTCATCGCAAAACGCCTTGTTGAAATCGCTAAAGAAGAAGGCGCTGACGCTATTGCTCACGGTGCTACTGGTAAAGGTAATGACCAGGTTCGTTTCGAACTTTCTGTAAAAGCTCTTGCTCCAAACATCAAATTAATCGCTCCATGGCGTGAATGGGAACTTCGTTCTCGTGAACAAGAAATTGCTTATGCTGAAAAACATGGTATTCCAATCGCTACAGAAAACAAAACTTATTCCATGGATAGAAATATCTGGCACTTAAGCCATGAAGGTTCTGACCTTGAAGATCCTTGGAACGCTCCAAAAAATAGCATGTACTTAATCAGCAAAGCTCCTGAAAATGCTCCTGATGAAGCTGAATATGTAACAATTGACTTTGAAAAAGGTATTCCTGTTGCTGTAAACGGTGAAAAACTTGCTCCTGTTGCACTTCTTGAAAAATTAAATGAAATCGGTGCTAAAAATGGTGTAGGTATCACAGATATCGTAGAAAACCGTCTTGTTGGTATGAAATCCCGTGGCGTATATGAAAACCCAGGCGGAGCTATCTTATATGCTGCTCATCAAGAACTTGAATATCTTTGCCTTGACCGTCAAACTCTTCATTACAAAGAAACAGTTGCTATCAAATATGCTGAACTCGTTTATGATGGTATGTGGTTCTCCCAACTTCGTGAAGCTCTTGCAGCATTCGTTGATGCAACTCAAGAAACAGTTACTGGTACTGTTAAACTTAAACTTTATAAAGGTAATATTTGCCCAGCTGGTGCAAAATCTCCATACTCCCTCTACAGCCAAGAATTCGTAACATTTGAAGAAGACGATGTTTACAACCAAGCAGATGCTACTGGATTCATCAATCTCTTTGGTCTTCCACTCAAAGTTCGTGCATTAATGAAAGAACAAGCAGGTTTAAAATAATGGCTGAACAAATGTGGGGCGGTAGATTCGCCAAATCTACAGATGAAATGATCAATGAATTTCAGGCTTCTATTAACTTTGACAAACGCATGTATCATGAAGATATAGCTGGTAGCATAGCTCATGCTACCATGCTTTGCAAAGTTGGTATTTTGACTGAAGAAGATAAAAATAATATCATCTCCGGCTTAAAAAATATTTTAGCTAAAATTGAACAAGGTGATTTTAATTTTTCTGTTGACCTTGAAGATATTCATATGAATATTGAAAAACGTCTTACAGAAGCTATCGGTGAAGCTGGCGGTCGTCTTCACACTGCTAGAAGCCGTAATGACCAAGTAGCACTTGATACCCATATGTATGTACGTCGTGAAACAGTTGAAGTTATTAATTTAATCAAAGAATTACAGACTGCTTTAACTGAAACAGCTACAAAATACAAAGATGTAATCATGCCTGGTTATACTCACCTTCAACGTGCACAGCCTATTTTATTCTCTCATCATATGATGGCATATTTCTCCATGCTCAGCCGTGACTTCTCCCGTTTCAAAGGTGTTTATGAACGCTGTGATATTATGCCACTTGGTGCTGGTGCTCTTGCTGGTACAACTTTCCCTATTGATCGTGAATTTGTTGCTAAACAGCTCAATTTTGATGCTATTTATGCAAACAGCTTAGATGCTGTAAGTGATAGAGATTACATCATGGAATTTTTATCCGCAGCTTCTATTCTCATGATTCACTTAAGCCGTATCAGCGAAGAAATCATCTTCTGGTGCTCTCGTGAATTCTCTTTCGTAGAATTAGACGACGCTCATTGCACTGGTTCTAGTATGATGCCACAGAAGAAAAATCCTGACGTATCCGAACTTGTTCGCGGTAAAACAGGTCGTGTAATTGGTCATTTGATGGCTATGCTCACAACTGTAAAAGGTTTACCTCTTGCTTATAATAAAGATTTACAAGAAGATAAAGAAGGTTTATTTGACGCTATTGATACTATCAAATTCAGCCTTGCTGTATATGCTCAATTAATCCGTGGCATGAAAGTTAGAAAAGATGTAATGCTTAAAGCTGTTCGTGAAGACTTCTCTAATGCTACTGACCTTGCTGATTATCTTGTAAAAAAAGGTATGCCATTTAGAAAAGCTCATAGTGTATCTGGTCATGCTGTTCATTACTGCATTGAAAATAACAAATGGCTTGAAGATTTAACTATGGACGAATTCAAACAGATGTCTGATTTATTTGAAGAAGATATCTATGAAGCTATTGCACCAGAAACTTGCGTTAAAAACCGCAATTCCTATGGTGGAACATCTTATAGCCAAGTAGATATGCAACTTGCTCTTGCTGATAAAATCTTAACTCAAGAACAAGCTCAATTAGATATCTACAAAGATAAACAAATTAAACTTTAATATCTTTAAATATAGAAAGCACGCAAATTCTATAGATTTGCGTGCTTTTTATTTATAATATCATAATGGCGTATGTATGCTATAATATGAAGAATATTTTTCCTTTTTTTCATTTTTTACTAATAATTTATAAATTATACCCACTATACTTAATCCTAAGAAATTAACTATACCTGGTATAAATATCATTAGCAAATCTCCTGTAATTGCAAAAAAAATTATACCCGAAAAAACTGAGATAAAACTACAAAATATTAATATTAAATTCATCTATTTCACCTCTATACTTATTTACAAAGTGTAATTATATCATACTAGTTAAAGTAGTCAACGTTATTACTAAAAGTTTATTTTTTGAAATTATTTATATTATATAGATAATTTATTAATATCAAAAAAAATAAACTAGTTTAATATAAAAATTTTATACTAAACTAGTTTATCAATAAATATTTCTATTTTAAATATTTATTTAAAGTAATTTCTACTCCATTTTTTTTAGAAATCATTTCAAGAAAATATCCTTCTATTTTTTCTCCAATACCAGCATCATATAAATTTACACCAAAAATTTTACTATCACTTAATATATCTTCTAATATATTATGGACATTTATTTTATCTCCCAAATTTATATTTCCTAATTTACTTTGTAGTACTTCTAATAATGGATCAGGGCTTATAGAAAATTCATTTCCTTTATCATCTATTCCTAATAAATATCTACACCAAGCAGCTATTGTCAATGGTATATATACTAAGTCTTCCGATTTTAAAGTATTAGATTTCATATATGCTTTAATTGTTTCGCCAAAACGAATAGCTACTTTTTGTGATGTATCACAAGCTATACGTTGTGGTGTATCTGGAATTGCTGAATTAGGAAAACGTTCATTTATACACTTTTCAATAAATTCTTTTGGTGAAATTACACCTGGATCTATTACTACTTTCATACCTTCATCATAACCAATTTTTTCTACTAATTTTCTTAATAATGGACTATTCATCTCACTAGAAATAGAGGTATAACCTAATAAACAGCCAAAAATAGCCAATGCTGTATGTAAGGGATTTAAGCAAGTACATACTTTCATTTTTTCCACTTTATCTACTGTAGCTCGATCAGTAAAAATCACACCTGTTTTTTCTAATGCTGGACGACCATTAATAAAAGAATCTTCAACAACAAGATATTCTGTTTTCTCTGCATTTACAAATGGTGCATATTTGCTTCCTCTGCTACTAACAACAAAATCCATATCATTAAAACCATCTTGTTTCAATTCTTCTTGTATTTTTTCTGAAGGATATGGTGTGATTTTATCAATCATTGTACATGGATATGTTATATTTTTTTCAAGATATTGTTGAAATTCTCTTTTTACTAAATTTCTATCTATCCAAATTTTAGCAATATCTAATATTGCATCATGCAATACTATCCCATTATGTGAACAGTTATCCATACTAACTAAAGATACTGGTTTTGCTCCATTTAAATAGCGCTTATACAATAATGAAGTAATCTTCCCCATAAAACTTTTTACTTGGCTTGGTCCCATTTGTAAATCTTGTTTTACAGACTCTAGATATTCCCCATTATCTTTTTTTAACTTATAACCTTTTTCAGTAATTGTAAAACTCATTATTTGTAAACTTCCTGCTATACAAATACTCTCTATCCTTTCCCAATCCACTTTATTTTGCATATCGCAAGTTAAACTTTCAGTAATACTAGCAATAATCTTTTTTTCATTACTTCCGTCAGCATTCATAGTCACTAATAAGCTTAAATTATCATGTGGTCGATATATTTTATCTATTATTTCACTATTATTTGGTGCTACTGCGATAATACCACAATCATCTTCTCCCCTATCTAATAAGGATTGTTGTAAATTAGCTATAAAAGCACGAAAAATATTTCCTGGTCCAAAATGAATCCATTTAGGATTTTTTTTAGTATTTTCTTTAACTTGTCTTCTATTAAATAAAGGTAATTTTATATTTGTTTTATTTACTAATTCTTGTGACGTTAAACATTCTTCATTAAAATACATTTGAAAAATCCTTTCTTTTAATTAGAAAAAATGAATGCCTTAACGACATTCATTTTTTGATTACATTATTTTTTATTCAATGCAATTTCTGATTCACTAATATTCAATTTTTTAACATTAATTAACGCACCTAAAGCACCTAGAACTCCAATCGTTCCGGCTAAAATAAATGCAGGTATAAATGAATCAGTTGCCTGAACAATAAAACCTGTAATAGCAGGACCTAAAATACCAGCGCAATTACCTACAGCATGCATTGCTCCACCAATAGACCCCACATTACTACTATCTACAATATCATTTACTACACCCCAATAAATACCACCAGTAAAATATAAAGCAAATACTGATACAGTAATCATTGCTATAATCAAAATAAAATTAGTTGTATTTGCTGCTACAATAACAGCACCTCCAGATATAAGTAAACAAATACCTAAGACCAATCGTTTTGGAGTTAATGGATCTTTCCACTCTCTAGAATCAGTAATTTTATCAGATATAATTCCTCCAATTGCAATAGCTACAAAACCAAAAGTCCATGGAATTACACTAATTAAACTCACTTCTTCCAGACCTATACCTAAACCTTTTTGTAAATAAGATGGAAACCATGTTAAAAAGAAAAATAAAATATAATTATAGGCGAAAAAAGCTAAAGCAGTAAAAATGATAGTAGGTCTTTTTAAATAAAAACCTTTTCTTAAAGCTACTCTGATTTTAGTGGTAGAAATTTTTTCTTCTGCTTTTTGATTAAATTCTTCTGATACTTTAGCAGGTTTTTTATCAACCATTTTATACCAGATTAAAGCCCAAACTAAACCAATTAAAGTTATTACAATAAAAGATTCTCTCCAACCCACATTTAAAGTAATATAACCAACAATTGGTCCAGAAATAGCAGCTCCTAGTGGAGTACCACTAGAACAAATTCCCATTACAGATGTTTTTTTATTGTCAGGATACCATAAATCAATAGTTTTATTCATTGTTGTTGATAATGGACCTTCTGCCATACCAAAAATTATTCTAATAATTAAAATGCTTAAAAACCCTACAGCAAAAATGAGTGCACCACTAAACAATGACCAAACTATTACAGCTACTAATAAAGTATCTTTTGGTCCAAATTTATCAGCTGCCATACCACCAACCAAATTAAATAACGCATAACCTACGGAAAAAGCTGAAAAAATTATACCCATTTCTGAACTAGATAACGCAAATTCTCCAGCAATATGTCCTGCTGATATTGAAAGTGCTGAACGGTCTAAATAATTGATTACACCACAAGCAAATAATAAAATCATTATTATTTTTCGTTTTTTTGCTATATCATTCATAATTCACCTATATTATCCTTTCTTATTCGAAAATAAGTACTGCTTTTTTTACTTTTTCTGGATTTTCTTCTATTAATTTAAAAGCTTCTTTAATATCTGAAAATTTAAATTTATGTGTAACAAGTGCATCATCATTCAAATAACCAGCTTCCATTAATCTAATTACTGGAGCAAACTGATAAGCCTGTAATCTTGAACCAACTACTGTTAATTGTTTTTTCATAAAATGAATTTGTGGTATGTTTGATGGCTTTTCATTCATTCCTAATACACCAATTGTTCCTGCAATGGAAACTAAATCAAAACATATTTCAAAAGTTTTAGGTGTACAAGCTGCATCAATTACCACATTAGCCATTTCTTCATCAGTCCATGTTTTTACAGCCTCAATTAAATTTTCTTTACTTGGATTTACCACCATATCAGCACCATTTTCTTTAGCAAAAGCTAATTTTTCATCAACCATATCAGTAACTAAAACTGTTGCTCCCTTTACTTTTGCCATACGTAATATAGTAATTCCAATAGGACCTGCACCTTGTATAACGACTTTATCTCCTGCACTAATATTTGTTCTTGTTGTTACATTTCCTGCAATCGTATATGGCTCTGCTAAAACAGCTGTAGTCCATGGAATATCTTTTTTTATTTTATGCGCCTGTTTTTCAGCAATTACTATATATTCCCTCATACCACCATCTACATGAACTCCCGATACCTTTAATTGTTGGCAAACATTAGGCATTCCTTTTCTACAAGCATAACATTTTCCACAGTAAGTAATCGGTTCTACTACAATATGATCGCCAATCGCTATATTTTTAACATTATCACCTACTGCTTCCACTTCTCCGACCATTTCATGCCCCATAATTCTCGGATAAGTAGCAAATGGATTTGCACCATGAAGTATATGTATATCTGAGCCACATATTCCTACTGCTTTTATTTTTACTAAAATTTGATCATCTCTTTCAATTTGTGGTTTCTCTATTTCTTCTAATCTTAAATCATTTATACCATAAACAACTGCTGCTTTCATTTCATTTCACCTTTCTATTTTATAAATAACTATAGAGATTTGTCTAAAATCCCTATAGTTATCATATTTTAAATTCTATTTTGCACCGTATATTCTATTAATCGAATCCCAAAGACCACAAAGATAATTTGCACCCAATGCTCTATCATATAAACCATATCCTGGTCTACCTTCTTCATTCCAAATCATTCGTCCATGATCTGGTCTAATTGGTCCATCAAAATCTACATCATATAATGCTTTCATAATTTCAAACATATCTAAAGACCCATGTTTAGATTTATGTGCTACTTCGTTAAACACCCAAGGTTCATGTACTTGAATATTTCTTACATGCATAAATGCAATTCTTTTTTTAGCACCAAATTTACGAATAATATGTGGAATATCATTTTTTAAATTAGATCCTAAAGAACCTGTACAAATGGTTAATCCATTACTTTCACTATCTACCATATTAACAATTTTATCTAAATCTTCTTCATTTTTTACAATTCTAGGTAAACCAAATACAGAAATTGGTGGATCATCTGGATGAATTCCCATTTTAATATTACATTCTTCTGCTACAGGTACAACAGCTTTTAAGAAATACTCTAAATTTTTTCTTAATCTATCTTCATCCATACCTTCATATTGTTCAAATAATTTTGATAGTTCTTCTAATCTATCTGGTTCCCAACCTGGAAGTACAAAACCATTAGAATTATCTAATATTTCTCTTGCCATATCTTGAGGACTTTTTCCAGCTATTAAACGATAATCGTATGCTAAAGCTGTAGAACCATCATATAAAGGTAATGCTAAATCTGTTCTTGTCCAATCAAAAATAGGCATAAAATTATAACAAACTACTTTAATACCTGCTTTAGCTGCATTTCTTAAAGATATAATATAATTTTCTATATATTTATCTCTTGATGGTAACCCTAATTTAATATCTTCATGAACATTTATACTTTCGATATCTTTAAAATCTAAATTATATTTATTAGCATCTTCTTTTATTGATAATAAATCTTCTAATGGCCATACTTCCCCTACTGGTACATCAAATAAAGCTCCTACAATTCCATCCATACCTGGGATTTGTTGAATTTGTTGTAATGTGATTTTATCATCTTTCTTACCATACCAACGAAAAGTCATTCTCATGTTATCTAATCTCCTTATTTTTTATTTAAAATAAATCATTAGTTTTAAATTTTCTGTCTTTTATTACTTATATACTACCATACAAGTATATCAATTTCAAGTATTATTATAAAAAAATTTCAAAATCAATAAACAATTCTATACTATTATTAATTAAATTCATCTGTTATAATAAAAAACATACATATTACTGTAATTATATATTACTTATATTGTGAGGATTTTTTATGACAACATTAACTTTATCTCTATTTAAAGAAAATGAATCTGTACGTGAATATGCTTATCGTACCTTACGTGAAAACATATTAAAATTAAAGCTAAAACCTGGAGATAAAATATCTGAAAAAGAAATTTCTGATACTTTATCTATAAGTAGAACACCAGTCCGAGAAGCTTTTATTCGACTATCTCAAGAACAACTATTAGAAGTACTTCCTCAAAGAGGAACTTATATTTCTAAAATAAACACTTCTCAAATTGCTGAATTTAGATTTTTACGTGTTACACTTGAACAAGCAGTTATGAAATTAGCCTGTGAAAAGTTTCCCCCTGAATATCAACAAAAAATCATAGATTGCTTAGAAGAACAATCAACTTGTGTAAAAATAAAAAATTATAGTCGCTTTTTTGAATTAGATAATGGAATGCATTCTATCATCTTTTCCGGATGTGAAAAACCTAATATTTGGCAGTTAATGCAAAATACTAATTTAAATTATATACGTTCCCGAGTCTTAGATTTACATTCTAAAAATAATGAAATTGATTTATTATTTACTCAACATCAACAAATAGTAGAAGCTATTTTAAATCATGATTCTGTTTTAGGTAATAAAATAATAACTGAACATATTAATAAAGTTATTGGTGATATTGAAGAATTAAAAACTATTTATCCTGATTATTTTGAATAATAATATATCAAAATAATAAAGACCTAAATAAATTTATAATAAATTTATTTAGGTCTTTATTGCTTAAAGATACAATAATTATAGCTCATCATTTTAAATTATAGTTGTTTTCTTGTCAATTTATATTTGTAATTATCTATTAAAAATCTTCGTTGTGCATCTAAATGATTTATCATTGCATATTTAGCTCCACTTATATCTCCATTTTCAATACAATCAATTATTCTTTTATGAAAAACAATTGTATCTTTACATAAAGTATTATCTGTCATAAAAATATTCTTTTTTATTGAAGAATGTATTACTTGCGTAATTTTGTGAATTATACTATTTCCACTAGCTTTAGCTATAGCTACATGAAAATTTGCATCTTCTTTATAGTAATCTTTTCCCTCATTTATTAAATTTTCCACCTCATAGCAACAATCCTTTATATATTGAATATCTTTTCTTGTTGCAAATTGCGCTGCCATTGCTGCCATTTCTGGTTCAAAAATCAAACGTAACGTTACCATATCAAAAATTATATTTATATCATCACTAATATATTCTAACCCTAAAGGATCTTTACTCATACCTTGTTGTTCTGAAATAAATGTTCCTGAACCTTGTTTTATTGTTATTATATTTTGAGTAGCTAATACTTTTAGAGCTTCTCTTATAGTACTTCTACCTACATTATATTTCGTTGATAATTCTTCAACTGTTGGCAATTTATCATTTGGTTTAAGATTTTCATTTTTTATTAAATTTAATATTTTGTTTATTGTTATATTAACTAATGATGTAGTCATAAAACCACTCCTCATTTACTTAATTAAAATTATTTTATCATAAATATATAAATAAAAATAGGAGCTTATAGAAATGCCTTTCTATAAGCTCCTATTTTATTATGAATTTTACTTTTCAGGTACTTTTATTTGTTCAATTTTTCCTAAATAACATCCATAAATAAGTGCACCAATTACAGCTGTAATACCATAAGTATATAAAGCAATCTGAAATGAATTAGTTGCAGATAAAATAGCCCCTGCTACAATTGGACTTGCTACTCCTCCAAAATTTGCTACACAATTCTGAATTCCTGCCAATTGAGAGCTCATATTTTTAGGAGCAACATCACTTGCTAAACACCATTGCATAGCACCAGTAACAGCACATCCAAAATTAGCTACTGCCAATAAAGCAATTACAATTACATTTGATTCTACAAATGCTGCAAAACCTACAGAAGTTGCTAATAATATACCAATTACTAATAAAGTTTTACGAGTTTTTGTTACAGACCAACCTTTCATTAAAAGTTTATCTGCTAATATACCTGCAATAAGAGAACCACAAACTGCTGCAATAAATGGTACTGAAGCAGCCATACCCATTTGAGAAAATTGCATACCACGTTCTTCTACAAGATATGTTGGAAACCATGTAATAAAAAAGTATAAAATATAATTCAAAATAAAGAATCCTAAACACATTGCTTGAACATTTCTATATTTTAACAATTGGTACCATTTCATTGTTGACTTGCAATTTACATCTTCAATTACAGCAGATCCATCTTGTTCAATATAAGCCACTTCTGCTTTATTTGTATATTTAGATTTACGTGGATCATTATAGAAAAACCACCATAAAATAGCCCAAACAATACCAATAGCCCCAAAAATTAAAAATGGTGCATGCCATGTAAACATAGTAATAAGACCAACAACTACTGGCATTGCAAAAGCATTACCAAATTTAGAAGCACTATCAAAAATGGCAGTAGCCCTAGAACGCTCATGTTTTGGAAACCATTTAGAAACAACACCAACATTACATGGATAAGAACCAGCTTCACCTACACCAAGAAATAGTCGAGCTGTAACAAAACCAAATAAAGAACTACATACTGCAATGCACATTTGAGCAATTGACCACCATGCAACAGCTATTGAATATACTATACGTTGTCCAAATTTATCAGCAATATATCCCATAGGAACTTGTAACAAAGCATATGCCCAGAAAAAAGCTGCCATGATAATACCCATTTCTGTACCATCAATATTAAATTCTTTCATAATAATAGGTGTTGCTGCTGATAATGCAGTCCTATCAACATAGTTCACAGCAACTGCTACCCATAAAAAACCACATACAATCCACCTATAGTTAGTTTTCTTATTTGTATTTAATTCCATAAAAGACCCTCTTTTCATTAAAAAAAGTATTACTGAGCTTTTCTTCTAATATGTATAGCAAAACCACCTATACTATCTTTTAAATAAACGTTAATAATATTCCCCTTGTCATCTTTAGCCCAAGTTTCATTATTGAATTCCACGCCAATACGTTTCAAGTATGCAATAGTTCGTGGCATATCAATTGTATCAATGCAAATATGGCCATGTTCGCCTAAAAACGAGCCTTTTACTACCTCTGCTACATCACCACTAAAATATGCACCAGAAGTTTCTCTTTTTTCTTGTAAAAATACATTTCCTAAAGTATTAGCTATATCATTAGCTTCATTAGCATCTTTTGTATTAATACCTACATGTGCCAATTCAAAACCTAACATTTTTTTCACAATAGCTTTGCAAACCTCAGTAATTTCATTCCATTTTTTCTCTTTAACTAATTTTGAAGGAGTCATAAAACTTCCACCAATAGCTCCTACATTAGATAATGTTAAATATTCATTCATATTATTTTCGCTAACTCCACCAGTAGGCATAAATTTTATATCAGCATAAGGACCAGCTAAAGCTTTTAAAGTTTTTACTCCACCATATGCTTCTGCTGGGAAAAATTTACATACTGATAATCCTAAATTCATTGCAACTTCAATATCACTAGGTGCTACAGTTCCTGGAATTACATCTATATTATTATCTACACACCATTTAACTACATCTAAATTAAATCCTGGTGTCACAATAAATTTAGCACCTTTTTCTACAGCTTCTTTAGCATGTTCCACATCATGAACAGTACCCGCACCTACAAGAATTTCAGGTACTTCTTGAGTCATCTTTTCTATAACAGCACCACCTGCCTCTGTACGGAAAGTAACTTCTGCTACAGGTATACCACCAGCAACCAAAGCTTTTCCTAAAGGAACAGCATCTTCTACATCATCTAATACAATTAAAGGTACTAAACCTATATCAAAAATTTTTTGTATATTCTTACTAATCATAAATAAAAACTCCTTTAAAATTATTTATTCATAAAATCTTTTAACTCTTGTCTAGTTGGTAAACCTTCATTATCGCCACGACTCATAACCTGAATTGCCCCAATTGCTGTACCTCGTTTAACTGCCTCCGATAAAGTTAATCCTTCCATTAAACCAGTAACTACGCCTGTTGCAAATCCATCACCAGCACCCACAGTATCAACAACTTTTTCCACTTTATAACCTTCTACCATATAACCTTCTCCATCTTTAGTAGATACGTATGCCCCTTTACTTCCACATTTAGTTACACAAATAGAAGCTCCATTTTGTAAATAAAAATCATTAATCTCTTTTTCATCATCTGTGCCAATTAATATTTTTCCTTCTGCCTGCCCTGGTAAAACTAAATCTGCATATGATGCTAATTCATTAATAGTTTGTATCATTTCTTCTTGAGATTTCCATAATTGAGGACGTAAATTAGGATCAAAACTTATAAATAAACCTTGTTTTTTAGCCTTTTTAATTAAAGAAAATGTAGCTTTCTTAGTATCTTCTGATAAAGCTGGTAAAATACCAGTCAAATGAATATAACCATAATTTGATAAATCTATTTTTTCTACATCATCTTCATTTAATGTTGATGCAGCAGAATTTTTTCTAAAATAAAAAATTTCTGGATCTCCTACACTAGTTCTACCTTTCAGCATAAAACCAGTAGCTCGTTCTTTAGAAAAAGATATAAATTCATCACCAATTTTATTATCTTTTAATACTGTAGTAATACGTTTTCCAAAAGGATCATCACCCAATTTAGTCATATATGTAACTTTATGTTCTAATCTTGCTGTACCTATTGCTACATTAAATTCTGCACCTGCTACTGCTAAATCATAACTACTAACATTATTTAAACTGCCTTCAGTTTGGGCAATCAATAATCCCATAGGCTCACCAACTAAAATTAATCCACTTTGCATTAGTTTATCCTCCCACCTTTAAAATCATCTAATGATTTTTTATAATTCATCATATTAATTTTGATAATATGATATCATATTATATTTTTATATGCAATATTTTTTCATTCTTTTTTTATATTTCAGATTTTTATTAATCATCTTTCTATTTCTCTCCAAAAAAACAATATTCATTTACTGTTTTATACATTTTAAAATATAAAAACAGTGTATTTATAATTGTATTTTTCTAAATTTCTTGACTTTTCTATTTTAATATTTTATTATATTTTTATAATACATATGATGAATTGGAGTGATTATGATGAAGGTTATTATTACTGATTGCGATCATGATAATATTGATATGGAAACCAAAATTCTAAATACTGCTCAAATCGATTTTGAGCTAAAACAATGCCATTCTGAAGAAGATGTTATTTCTCAATGCCAAGATGCTGATGCTCTTATTGTTCAATATGCACATATTACAAAAAAAGTTATGGACGCTTTACCAAAATTAAAAATGGTCGTTCGTTATGGTGTAGGTGTTGACACTATTGATATAGAAGAAGCGACTAAACATAATATTCAAATTTGTAATGTACCCGATTATGGAATGAATGAAGTTGCTGACCATGCTATTGCTTTAATGATGGCTATGACCAGAAAAATCGTGCTTATGAACAATTTCACTAAAAGTACAAAATGGGACTATGCTCATTCTATTCCAATACATCGTGCTTCCACACAAACAGTTGGTGTTATTGGTTTAGGTCGTATTGGCAGAAATTTTGCTATTAAAGCTCATGCTCTAGAATACAATATTATCGGTTATGACCCATATTATAAAGAAAATGAAAATACTAAATTTATAAAAATAAAATCTTTAGAAGATGTTATCAAAGAATCTGATATCATATCCCTTCATATTCCAGCAGATGGAAATAAAAACCTATTTAATGATGAAACATTTAAAATGATGAAAAATAATGCTATTATCATTAATGTAGCTCGTGGTGGAATTATTAATGAAGATGACCTTTATGATGCACTTGTAAATAAAGAAATAGCTGGAGCTGCCATTGACTGTGCAGCAACAGAACCTATGATGCCAAATAATAAATTATTTACTTTAGATAATTATTTAGCTACACCACATATGGCATGGTATTCTGAAGAAGCTGCCTTAGAATTAAAACGTAAAGTTGCAGAAGAATGTGTTAGCTTTTTAAAAGAACATACTGTTCGTTATCCAATAAATCATTTGAAATAAAAATCTTATTCTTAATGTAACTAAATAAATAGACTATCGATTAACTTATTAATCGATAGTCTATTTACTAATAAGGAGGTATAAATTCCATGAATGAAATCTATTTATCATCTACTAAAAATTTATCTAATTATGATATTGAAACAGCTATAGATAAATTATTACAGCAGTATGATAAGTTAAGAAAAATTCTAATTATTCCGCCAGATTTTACACGTTGTTTTTCTAAAGCCGGTGATATTACCCAAATAATTTATAAAAAATTATCTACTAATGTAAAAATTGATATTATGCCCGCATTAGGTACTCATGCAATGATTAATGACGAAGAACGCATTAAAATGTATGGTGATATTCCTAAAGCTAATTTTTTACATCATAAATGGCAATCAGATACTATAAAGATAGGTGAAGTTCCTAAAGACTTTGTAGCCAAAATATCTAATAATCTATTTAACGATACTATTGATGTTGAAGTTAATAAATATTTTTGGGAAGACGATTATGATTTAATTTTATCTATAGGACAAGTTGTTCCACATGAAGTTGTTGGTATGGCTAATTATAGTAAAAATATTTTTGTAGGTATTGGCGGTCGCCAAATGATAAATAAAAGCCATATGCTCGGTGCTATATGTGGTATTGAAAAAGCTCTTGGCAATGACTACGCACCAGTACGTCAAGTCTTTGATTATGCTCAAAAACATTATTTAAAAAATAAACCTCTAGTATATATTCTAACAGTTACTACCACAAATAAAGATGATACTATTAATTTAAATGGTTTATACATTGGTACCAGCCGCCAAGCTTACGAACAAGCTGTTCAATTATCACAAAAACTTAATATCACCTATTTAAATAAACCTGCAAAAAAAGTTGTTGCTTATCTAAATCCTATGGAATTAAAAACCACATGGGTAGGTAATAAAGGTATTTATCGTTCTCGTATGGCTATTGCTGATGGTGGAGAATTATTATTGTTGGCTCCTGGTATTCACAGTTTTGGAGAAAATGCTGAAGTTGATGAAGTCATTCGCAAATATGGCTATATTGGTAGAACAAAAATTTTAAAACTGTATAATGAAAATAAATTTCCTAATCAATTAATGGTTCCCGCACACTTAATTCACGGTTCTTCTGATGATAGATTTTCTATTACTTATGCTGTTAATCCAAAGTTAATAAGTAAAACAGAAATCGAAAGCGTAGGCTTTAATTATATGAATATTGATGATGCTATAAAAAGATATAATCCTGATAAATTATCCGATGGATGGCAAATAATGCCTGATGGTGAAGAAATTTATTTTATTAAAAATCCTGCTACTGGACTTTGGCGTTTACCTTAAATATAAATAAAATAAAGGAGAATTAAGATTAAAATCTTAATTCTCCTTTGTTTTATTTTGTTAAATTAGCTAAAATAATAATTATATTTATTTTATTAAAGGAGCTTTTATATGAATTCTATTCTTTTTATTGCCCCTCATGAAGAAATTGCTTCTATTGCCAAAAAAGCCTTGATAGAAATGAATTTATCTATACCATTAATTGTAGCTAAAAATAAAATTGCCGTAAATATAGCCAAACAATCAGAATCTACATCTATTATCATCAGCCGTGGTGGTACTGTTCGTGATTTAAAAAAATACACAAATAAAATTATAGTTGATATTGGTATTTCTCTTACTAATATTTTAAAATCTATAGAAAAACTTCACCTAGCCGGTTGTAAAAATATCGCTATTATTTCTAATAACAATATAATTGAACCAGAAAGCTCTATTATTAACATTCACCAAACAAGTGTAAAAATTTGTCCCTATTCAAACGATGAAGATGTTTCCAAAATTATTGAAAATCTATTACCTAAAAATATTGATGGAATTATTGGTGATATTAAGCCTGTTGAACTTGCCAAAAAATATAATATTAAAAACAGTATATATATTGAATCTGATATCATCTCTATAAGGAAAGCCATTAATGAGGCATTAATCCTTGCCAACAAACAACAGAAAAAACAGCTTCGCTTGCAAACATTGCAAAGCATTATAGACAATATAAACGAGGGTATTATTGTCTATAATCTAAATAAACAACCTATATTTTACAATAAACTAGGTAAAGAGATACTTAATAATAATACGGTTCTTGCCGGAAAAAAAGGAACTGCTCAACTTAATAATTATCTAACTATGTATAAAGGCAAAATTTTAGATATCAATAATGAAAAATTACTTTTAGATGTTATTTCTTTAGATATTAATAATGAATTAAATAATCAAATCTTGATTTTCCAAAAAGTAAATTTAATTGAAAAGACTGCTCGTAAAATTCAAGTAGCACTCTATCAAAAAGGTCTTTATGCTAAAAAAACCTTTAACGATATTTTATATAAATCTCCCAAAATGGAAAAACTTCTAACTACAGCTAAACAATTTGCCCAATCTAACTCTAATATCCTAATATATGGTGAAACAGGCACAGGCAAAGAAGGTCTGGCACAAAGTATTCACAATGCCAGTCAACGCCACGACAAACCATTTGTTTCTGTAAACTGCGCTTCACTCCCACCAACACTTATTGAATCAGAACTATTTGGATATGTTGAAGGAGCATTCACAGGCGCTAGAAAATCTGGTAAAAAAGGTCTATTTGAAATGGCTCATACAGGTACTATTTTTCTTGATGAAATCGGAGATTTACCAATAGATATTCAAAGTAGATTACTTCGTGTACTGCAAGAGCGTGAAATCATGCGTATTGGCGATGATAAAATACTCCCTATAGATATTCGTCTAATTTGTGCCACTAATAAAAATCTTAAACAACTCATTCATGAAGGCAAATTCCGCCAAGATTTGTATTATCGTATCAATGTACTGCGCATTACCCTACCACCATTACGTGAACGTACAGAAGATATATCTTTATTATTGGATTATTATTTAAATAAATATGGTCAAATATCAACTAAAAATCTCGCTACAGAAATAAATCGTTATTTACTTAATTATCCTTGGAATGGCAATATTCGTGAATTAAAAAATGTAGCAGAAGTTCTTGCTTTTATTTACAAAAACGATATTTCTTTAGATGATGTTAAACATATATTAGATGATGTTAATGATATTTCATCATCTAACACTTCTATGTTAACTTTACCTATAAATAATAATTTAAAAAATATGGAAAAAACTATTATTCAACAATTAATTGATAAAAATTATTCTAATGATGAAATTTGCCATTTATTAGGTATAAGCAAAGTTACCTTATGGCGAAAAACTAAATAATTTCAAATATGAAATAGTTGTATTTCTTTTATGAAATATGGCTATTTCTTTTTTTTACTATAAATCGTTTTTTGCTATAAAAATCTTTAAAAATTAAGTAATTCAAACTAAATCAGTTAAAAATTTAAAATTGGCATACTATTTGCATTATATAATATTAGAAAAATTTTTAAATGGAGTGATTTAGGTGAAAACCATTATTATTAATAAACCTGGTGAAGTTGAAATTATTGAACAAGCTATGCCTGTACGTAAACAAGGAGAAGCTTTACTTAAAATATTATATGGTGGAATTTGTGGTAGTGATTTAGGTACATATCGTGGAACATTTGCTTATGCTTCCTATCCACGTATTCCTGGACATGAATTTTCCGCAGAAATCATCGAAATTGGTGATAATGACCGCAACTTAAAACCTGGTATGATTGTAACTTGTAATCCATATTTTAACTGTGGTCACTGTTATTCTTGTCAACGTGGTCTTGTTAACTGTTGCACTAGTAATGAAACCATGGGCGCACAACGTGATGGTGCTTTTTCTGAATATATAACAATGCCTATTGAACGTATCTATGATGGTAAAGGATTATCAGCAAAAACATTAGCACTTATTGAACCATTTTGTATTAGCTATCATGGTATCAGCCGAGCAAATATTCAGCCTAATGATAAAGTTTTAGTAATCGGTGCTGGTACAATTGGTGTTCTTGCTGCTGTAGCTGCTAAGGCTAAAGGAGCTAAAGTTTATATTTCTGATGTAGCAGAAAATAAAATGAATTATGCCATTGAAACTTTCGGTCTTGATGGTGGTATTTTAAATGATAGCCCAGAAAACTTTATTAAACGTGTTGAAGAAATCACTAATGGCAATTATTTTGATGTAACCATTGAAGCAGTGGGTCTACCATCTACCTTCCAAGCTTGTATTGATGCTGCGGCATTTGGTGCTCGTATGGTACAAATAGGTGTAGGTAAACGCACTCATGAATTTGACTTCACTTTGCTTCAGAAAAAAGAATTAAATGTTTATGGTTCTCGCAATGCTTTGAAAAAAGATTTCTTAGAATTAATCGATTTAGTAAAATCTGGAAAAGTTGATTTAGAAAAAATCGTTACTAATACTTATAACTTAGACGAGGCTGATAAAGCTTTCCAAGATTTCTCTAAAAATGCTGCTTCAATGCTAAAAGTTGTTATCAAATTTTAAGTTGGTGTAAATAATGAATAAATTAAATGCTGATAATTTTCCTGAATTAATCTGTAAACGACCTGAAAAAATCATTCAATTTGGCGAAGGTAATTTTATTCGTGCCTTCATGGATTGGATTATTCAACAATTAAATAATCAAAATAAATTCAATGGTAGTGTAGTTGCTATTCAACCAACACCTCATGGCAAAGTGGTCGGTAAATTAAATACTCAAAACGGATTATTTACTACTATTTTACGTGGTATTCAAGACGGTCAAACTGTAAATACTAAAGAAATCATCTCCTCTATCAGTCGTGGTATCAATCCTTACACTAATTGGCAAGATGTTTTAAAATGTGCTGAAAACCCTGAAATCGAAATTGTATTTTCCAATACTACTGAAGCGGGACTTACCTATAACAATCAAGATACAGCCACAATGGAACCTCCACTTTCTTTCCCTGCTAAATTAACCTTATTTCTCTATCATCGCTATCAATATTTTCATGGTGATGCAACAAAAGGAATGTATATTATTCCTTGTGAATTATTAGAAAATAATGGTCAATTACTCAAAAGTATAATCTTAAAATACTGTAAACAATGGCAATTACCTTCCGACTTCATCACTTGGCTTAATGCCCACAATAAATTTTACAATACTTTAGTAGATAGAGTAGTTAGTGGTTATCCTAAAGATGAAATTGAAACCCTTACCCAAGAATTAGGTTATAATGATATACTTATCGCTTGTGGTGAACCATTCCATTTCTTAGCTATTGAAGGAGATACTAGTTTAAATGAAAAATTACCACTATTAAATAGTGGATTAAATGTCGTTATTGAAAACGATATCTCCCAATACCGCCAGCGCAAAGTTCGCCTTTTAAACGGTGGGCATACAGCTAACGTTCCAGCTAGTTTTCTCGCTGGATTAAATACTGTAGCTGAAATGATGAATGACCAAATCACTGGTAAATTTGCCCAACAAACCATAAATAATCATATTTTGCCGTCAATTTCTATGGATAAAGAAATGCTCATTGATTTTGCTAATGCTGTAATTGAACGTTTCCAAAATCCATTTATCAAGCATCAATTAGCAAGTATTTTACTTAATTGTACATCAAAATTTAAAGCTAGAGTTTTACCTTCTATTTTAGAGTATCATGATAAATTCCATACATTCTCACAAAATTTAAGTTTTAGTTTCGCCACTTATATAACTTTATATAATACTTCTAAAATTAATGGAAATCATTTCTATATTGAACATAATGGTACAACTTGTGAGTTAACTGATGATGAGTATGCTATTCAAAAATTAACTTCCGCATGGAAATATTATGCTAAAACTCAAGAATCTGCCACTGTAGTTGTTAATGAAATTTTAGGTGATACTAATTTATGGGGCATAAATTTAACTACTTACCCTGAACTTATTAATGATGTTAGTAAATATCTTTATGCCATTGATACACAAAATATCAAACAAATCATGCAATCATTATTATTAAATGAGGAATAATCTATGGACATCTTACAAATCAATAAATTAGATAATGTCGCTGTTGCTCTAACTGATTTAACCAAAGGTAAAATAATACAAATAGATGAGCATGATATCATTTTAAAAGAAAATATCCCTGCTGGTCATAAAATTGCCTTAAAAAATATCAACAAAGATGAACAAATTATCAAGTATAGCTTCTCTATTGGTCATGCTACAGACGATATTGTAGCTGGTTCTCATGTGCATACACATAACTTAAAAACTAACTTAGGAAAAATCTTAAATTATAGCTACAAGCCGACAAAAATATCAAATTTACCTAAAATTGAAAACTGCACCTTCAAAGGTTATCAACGAGAAAATGGTGATGTTGGCATTCGTAATAATTTATGGATTGTACCTACAGTAAATTGCGTTACCAGTACCGTTCGTTACCTTGAAAAAATCGGTAAAGAATTAATAAAAAATTATCCTAATATTGATGACTGTATTGGCATTACTCACCCTTATGGTTGTTCACAAATCGGCAAAGATTATCAAATGACTCAAAAAATTTTAGCTGATATTGTTAATCATCCTAATGCTGGTGCAGTATTAGTCATCAGTCTTGGCTGTGAAAACAATAATCTAACTGAATTTAAAAAAATTCTTGGTAATTACAATTCTGACCGTGTTAAATTTTTAGTAACTCAAGAAGTTGAAGATGAAGATATCATCGGGAAGCAACTACTAACAGAATTAGCTACATTTGCCAATAAATACACTAGAACTACTTGTCCTATTAGTAAACTACGCATTGGTCTAAAATGTGGTGGTTCTGATGGCTTTTCTGGCATTACAGCTAATCCTTTAATTGGTGAATTGTCAGACTTAGCTATTGGTAGTGGTGCTACTACTGTGCTTACTGAAGTTCCTGAAATGTTTGGTGCTGAAACTTTATTAATGAATAGAGCTATTAATGAAGATATTTTTCACAAAACGGTGGATTTAATCAATAATTTTAAACAATATTTTAAACGTTATGACCAACCTATATCTGATAATCCATCTCCAGGTAATAAAACTGGTGGAATTACTACTTTAGAAGATAAATCTTTAGGGTGTGTCCAAAAAGGTGGTCATGCTCCTATTGTTGATGTATTAGATTATGGCGATACTATCAATAAAGTAGGTCTTCAATTATTAAATGCTCCTGGCAATGATTCAGTATCTACAACAGCTTTAGCAGCTTCTGGCTGTCAAATAATCTTATTCTCTACAGGACGTGGTACACCATGGGGTACAATTGTTCCTACTATTAAGATAGCAACCAATAGTAAATTAGCACAGCATAAATCCAAATGGATTGACTTTAATGCAGGCAAATTAATTGAAAAATCCTCTATGGAAAAACTTCGTAATGAACTATTTGATTATATATTAACTGTTATTTCAGGTAAATTAACAAAATCTGAACAAATGCATTTTAATGAAATAGCTATAATGAAAGATGGTATTACTGAATAATAGTAATATATTATTATTTAAAATAAATTTATCTGAATAAAAAATCAACTAATAAAATGTGAAAAATAAGAGCATTATATTAATCAATGCTCTTATTTTTTACACTCTTAATTTAATTGTAAAGTTTACACTTTTTTGTATTCACTCTAAATCTAAATTATGTTAATATATTACTAACATAAATTTTATTTAGTCAGTTAAGTAAAATTATTATCTGTATATATTATATAAAGGTAGGTTGATGACATGATTGAGGATAGCACAAAATTTGAGCTAACAGATGAACTCAAAGAAAAAATTGATAATATCTTACAAGCTCACGATTATGATTACACTCAAATTGTTGGTATTCTAGTAGAAGTTCAAGAACAAATTCCCCAACATTATATTCCTAAAATTGTAGCTTACTATATTGTAGAAAAACTTCCTAACGTAAAACTTTCTGTCATTTATGACTGTATAACTTTCTACGATACTTTATCTGATAAACCTCGTGGACGTTACCCAATTGAAGTATGCGATAGCATCGCTTGCAAAGTAAATAATAATGAATTTTTAATTGATACATTGCGTCGTCTTTTAAATATTGATTTTGATACTGTAACTTATGATGGTAAATTCACTTTAGAAAAAGTATCTTGCTTTGGTGCTTGTGATGTTGCTCCAGCAGTAAAAATAAACGGCACAGTATATGGTCATTTAGACAGCGAAGAAAAAATTAGAGATTTATTACAAAAATTCATCTAAGAAACGGAGGTATTTTCATGAGTAGTGTAAAATACATAACTGAAAATTTTGGTAAATATGATGTATTTTCCATTGAATCATATATGAATATCGGTGGTTTTTCTGCTTTGAAAAAAGCAATTACTATGGATAAAGAAGATATTGCTAGTTTATTAACTGAAGCAAAAATCAAAGGTCGCGGTGGTGCAGCATATCCTATGGGACGTAAATGGTCTCAAGCTCGTGCTGTAGAACGTCCTCATCATTGTGTAATTTGTAACGCTGATGAAGGGGAAACTTGTACTTTTAAAGATCGTGAATTAATAAAAAATGACCCTTTCAATCTAATTGAAGCCATCATCATTGCTGGTTGGGCAGTAAATGCTGAAGATGGTTATATTTATATGCGTTCAGAATATAGCAGATTCCGCCCTCGCCTTTTAAATGCTATCAAACAAGCTGAAGAAAATGGTTTTTTAGGTGAAAATATTTTAGGCACTGGTTGGAATTATAAAATTCATCTCTATTCTGGTGCTGGCGCATACGTTTGTGGTGAAGGTACTGCTCTTATCCGCTCTATGGAAGGTAAAGCTGGTCGCCCTCGCATGAAACCACCATTTATGAAACAAAGTGGTTTATTCGCTCGCCCTACTTGCATGAATAATGTAGAAAGCTTATCTATCGTACCTCATTTACTTCGTGATAGTGCTAAAACTTACATGAAATACGGTGTAGGTGAATCCTTAGGTACAAAACTTGTAAGCGTTGGCGGTAACGTAAAAAAACCTGGTGTATATGAAATTCCATTCGGTACTACAATCCGTGAAATCATCTACGATTTAGCTGGTGGTATTCAAGGTGATCGCAAAATTCGCCTCATTCAATTCGGTGGTGCTTCTGGAAAAATAGCTGATGATAGTATTTTAGATGTTCCTTATACTTATGAAGATTTCAAAGAACATGATTTAGTCATCGGCTCTGGTTCTATTCTTGTAATCGATGAACGTACTTCTGTAATAGATTTCTTACGTTATACTCAAGATTTCTTCTTACATGAAAGTTGTGGTCAATGCACTCCATGTCGAGAAGGTAACCGCCATATCAAAATGTTCTTAGATAAAATCAAAGCTCAAACTCATACACAAGAAGACCTAGAAACTATGCAAACTTTTGCCAAAGTTATGCCTATGTCTTCACTTTGTGGTTTAGGAGAAACAGCACAAAATGCTTTAAAATCCGCTATGAAAATTTTTCCTGATACCTTTAAAATAAAAAACTAGGAGGCATTGGAAGTTAATGGAAGAGTTAATCAATCTTAAAATAAATAATATGCCTATAAGTGTAAAAAAAGGCACTAAAATTTTACAAGCAGCTCAAATGCTTCATATAGATATTCCTCATTTATGCTATCACCCTGACCAACGCATCAAAGCACGTTGTCGTATATGTTCTGTAGAAGTTGTCGGTCAACGCCGTTTACTTGCAGCTTGTTCTACTGAATGTTGGGAAGGTATGGAAGTATTCACTGATACAAAAGTTGTACGCGATACTCAACGTGGTATTTTGCAATTAATCATGGCTGACCATGAAGAAAACTGCTTGACTTGCCCTCGTAATGGTAACTGCGTACTTCAAAAACTTTGCAGTCGTTTCAATGTTCTTCGTCCAAACATTCCTCATGTTGGTCAACATATCGAAAAACGTGGTGCTAATCCAAGCTTAGTACATGACCCTGAAAAATGCGTTAAATGCGGTCGTTGTATCCGTGCTTGTAAAGAAATTCAAGGTATTGAAGTTTTAGGTTTTGCTGGACGCAGTACAAATATTCATGTAACAACTCCATTTGATGCTGAATTTGATAATACAAAATGTGTGCTTTGCGGACAATGTAGTCTTGCTTGCCCTGTAGGTGCATTAGTAGAAAAAGATGATACTGACCGTGTTCTTGATGCCATCTTTGACCCTAATAAAACTGTTATCGTTCAAACAGCTCCAAGTGTACGTATAGCTTTAGGCGATGAATTTGGTATGCCAAAAGGCTCTATCGTAACTAAAAAAATGGTTACAGCACTTCGCATGATTGGCTTTGATAAAGTATTTGATACAAACTACGGTGCTGACCTCACTATCACTGAAGAAGCTAATGAATTAATCGAACGCATAAAATCTGGCAAAAAAATGCCAATGGCTACTTCTTGCTGTCCTGGTTGGGTAAATTATATGGAAAAACATTATCCTGACCTTTTAGACCATTTATCCACTACAAAATCTCCTATGCAGATTTTCTCCGCTATCACTAAAACACATTATGCAAAACAAGAAAATCTTGATCCTAAAAATATTTTCACTGTAGCAATCATGCCATGTATTGCCAAAAAATATGAAATCACCCGTCCTGAAATGGCTCATGATGGTCGTCCTGATACCGACGCAGTATTAACAACTCGTGAATTAATCAAACTCATTAAATATATCGGTATTGATTTTGAAAATCTCCCTGAAAGTGAATTTGATAATCCTATGGGTACTGCTACAGGTGCTGCTGCTATCTTCGGTGCTACTGGTGGCGTTATGGAAGCTGCACTTCGTACTACTTACGAATGGCTCACAGGAGAAGAAATGAAAAATGTTGAATACACTCCTGTTCGCGGTTTTGATGGTATCAAAGAAGCTCAAATCAATATTGGCGATAAAACTATCAACATCGCTGTAGCTCATACTTTAAATAATGCCAAAATCCTCATGGATAAATTGCGTGCTGGCGAATGTAAATATGATTTCATCGAAGTAATGGCTTGCCCAGGTGGTTGCTTAGGTGGCGGTGGTCAACCTATCGGAACAACTATGGAAGTAAATAAAAAACGTATGGAATCCATCTATCAGATAGATAAAAATACTAAATATCGTAAATCTCATGAAAATCCATATTTAAAACAACTCTATAAAGATTTTCTTGAAAAACCAGGTAGTGAAATTGCTCATAAATTATTGCATACTCATTACCAAGCACGTAAAAAACAATTTGATTTTGAAAAATAATTTATTGAAATAATTCATTATGGAAACTAAATTAAATTCATTAAACATTATTGATGATTTAATCATCAATCCCCAATTTAATAAATCAAAAATAAAAAAACTTCTTGATGAATTATCTCAAGAAGCCTATGCAGGGCCGCTTAGCAAATATCTATTTGCAGCGGCTCGCTTTGTTCGTGAAAAATCATACGGACATAATGTCTTTTTGCGCGGTCTTATTGAATTTACCAATTACTGCAAAAATGATTGCTATTATTGCGGTATTCGCTGTTCTAATCATAAAGCTACTCGCTATCGCCTATCTTTAGAAGAAATATTATTATCTTGTGAAATAGGCTATAAAAATAATCTTCGCACCTTTGTCCTACAAGGCGGTGAAGATATGTATTTCACTGACGATAAAATGACACATATCATTAAAGAGATAAAAAATAAATATCCTGATTGTGCTATCACTTTATCCATCGGTGAAAAAACAAGAGCAAGCTATCAAAAATATTTTGATGCTGGAGCAGATAGATATTTACTTCGTCATGAAACAGCTAATATTGCACATTATCAAAAACTTCACCCAGCAAAAATGGATTTAAACAATCGCTTAAACTGCCTAAAAATTTTAAAAGATATTGGCTATCAAGTGGGAGCTGGTATGATGATTGGCTCACCATATCAAACTTTAGCTGATTTATTGAATGACTTAGAATTTTTAAGTGATTTTCAACCTCATATGATAGGCACTGGCCCTTTTATTCCGCATGAACAAACACCGTTTAAAGATAAAACGGCAGGTAGCGTTGATTTGACTTTAGTCATCTTGGCTATAATTCGTTTATTACTGCCTAAAGTTTTATTGCCAGCAACAACTGCACTTGCCACATTAGCTCCGAATGGAACTATAAAAGGTCTTGAAGCTGGCGCTAATGTCATCATGCCTAATATTTCACCTTTAAATATTCGTTCACTTTATACTTTATATAATAATAAAAAAATAACAGGTGGCGAATCTTTAGAAGGTATCATAAAATTAACAAATGCCTTGCAAGAACATGGCTATCATGTAACCTCTAATAGAGGCGATAGCTTAATGTCTTAATATATATTTCTAAAGAAAGAAGTTGATAGATTTGTACAATCCAAAATCCTCTAAAGCAGAAGAATTTATCAATCATGAAGAAATTTTATCTACTCTTGCTTATGCTGATGAACATAAACATGATAAAGCTTTAATCACTGAAATTTTAGCTAAAGCAAAACTTGAAAAAGGTCTTTCTCACCGTGAAGCTTCTGTGCTTTTAGCTTGTGATATTCCTGAACTCAATGAAGAAATTTTCGCTCTAGCAAAAAAAATTAAAGATGATTTTTATGGTGATAGAATTGTTCTATTCGCGCCACTTTATCTTTCTAATTACTGTGTTAACGGCTGTGTATATTGCCCTTATCATGCTAAAAATAAACATATTGCTAGAAAAAAATTAACTCAAGAAGATATCAAACGCGAAGTCATCGCCCTTCAAGATATGGGACACAAACGCCTTGCTTTAGAAACAGGCGAAGACCCAGTAAATAATCCTATCGAATATGTACTTGAAAGCATCAAAACTATTTATAGCATAAAACATAAAAATGGCGCTATTCGCCGTGTCAATGTCAATATCGCTGCCACAACTGTTGAAAATTATCGCAAATTAAAAGAAGCAGGTATCGGCACTTATATTTTATTCCAAGAAACTTACCATAAAGAAAGCTATGAACAACTTCACCCAACAGGACCAAAACATAATTATGCTTATCATACAGAAGCTATGGATAGAGCTATGGAAGGTGGCATTGATGATGTTGGTTGTGGTGTATTATTCGGCTTAGAAAAATATCGCTATGAATTTGCAGGTCTACTCATGCACGCAGAACATCTTGAAGCACGCTTTGGCGTAGGGCCTCATACTATCAGCGTTCCTCGTATCCGTCGTGCTGATGATATCGACCCATCCACTTTTGATAATGGTATTGATGATGATACTTTTGCCAAAATCGTAGCTTGTATCCGCATTGCTGTTCCTTATACTGGCATGATTGTTTCCACTCGTGAAAGCCAAGCTTGTCGTGAAAAAGTATTGCAACTTGGTATTTCTCAAATCAGTGGTGGCTCTCGCACAAGCGTTGGTGGCTATGCCGAAAAAGAAGCTCCCGAAGAAAATTCCAGTCAATTTGATGTCAGCGATAATCGCTCTTTAGATGAAGTTGTAAATTGGCTTATGAAATTAGGTTTTGTACCTAGCTTCTGTACAGCTTGCTATCGCGAAGGTAGAACAGGCGATAGATTTATGAGCTTATGTAAGAGTGGTCAAATCTCCAATTGCTGTTTACCTAACGCTTTAATGACACTTAAAGAATATCTTTGTGATTATGCTAGTGATGATACAAAACAACTAGGCGATAAATTAATTCACGAACAATTAGATCAAATTAAAAGCGATAAAGTTCGCGATATCGTAACTAAACAACTTCATTTAATCGCTGAAGGTCAACGTGATTTCAGATTTTAATAAAAAATAAGGTGTATATTATGGATTTAAATCAAACTCCACTTGCCAATCGCACCCATATCGCTTTTTTTGGTATTCGTAATGCTGGTAAATCTAGCATTATGAATGCCTTAACTAATCAAAATATCGCTGTAGTTTCTCCAGTCAAAGGAACGACAACAGACCCAGTGCATAAAGCCATGGAACTTTTACCACTTGGCCCTGTAAATATCATTGATACAGCTGGTCTTGACGATATTGGCGAACTTGGCAAATTGCGTATAGAAAAAACTAAACAAATTTTAAATAAAACTGATATCGCTATTTTAGTCATTGACGCTACTTTAGATTTTACCGATTTTGACCGAAATATTTTAAAATTAATCACTGACAAAAACATTCCCTATATCGTAGCTTATAACAAAGTCGATTTAATGCCTGATTTCAAACCTAAAAATGAAAATATTAAACAGTATGTATATATCAGTGCCAAAGAAAAAACAGGTATTGAAGAATTAAAATCTAAACTTATACAAGTAGCCAAAACTAAACAAGAAAAATTTATCTTAAAAGATATTGTAAATCCCAAAGATACTGTAGTGTTGGTAATTCCTATTGATAAAGCAGCTCCTAAAGGACGACTTATTTTACCTCAACAACAAGTAATTCGCGAATTGCTCGATATTGGTGCTACTGCCATCATGACTCAAGATGATAATTTAGAAAATACTTTAGCCAATCTAAAAACTAAACCAAAACTCATCATCACGGACAGCCAAGTTTTTGGCAGGGTAAATAAAATCGTTCCTCAAGATATAGAATTAACTTCTTTTTCAATTCTCTTTTCTCGCTATAAAGGAGATTTAAAGCGACAAGTAAATGCTGTTAAAGTCTTAGATACTATCAAAGATGATGATAAAATTTTAATTGCTGAAGGCTGTACACATCACCGCCAATGTGATGATATTGGCACTGTGAAATTACCTAATTGGATAAAAAATTATACTAAAGCCAACCCAGAATTTATTTTTACCTCTGGCACAGAATTTCCTGATGACTTATCTAAATATAAATTAATCATTCACTGCGGTGGCTGTATGCTCAATCAAGCGGAAATGCAATCAAGATTAAAAAAAGCTCATGAGCAAAATATACCCATGAGCAATTATGGTACTACTATTGCCTATATTCACGGCATTTTAAATAGAACCTTACATGTATTTTCTGATTTTTAATTTCATAAATTATAATTTTATTCTGCGTGCTACAGTTTTAATAACTTTAGCACCTTTATTTTTTATACTGCGAAGTGGTCTAAGTGGTGCAATACGAATTTTTATACGTGGTTTAACATCTTTGACCGTACCAAAATCGCCACGTTTTAAATAAGTTATTCTTATTTTTTCTGGCTTCATTAATTTTTTCAAAGCCTTAATTGCTTTTTCAGGTTTACCATCTTCTTGGCAAATAAATACATCGCTAGCAACATATTTTAATTTTGGATACGTACGCACTACTGCATGACCTTCTTGAAGTAAAATAAATACAATAGCTTGTTCTTCATTCCATAATTGAGCACGAACTTCTATCGGTGTATATCCAGCCATATTCATCGCCATGTCCAAGGACTCACGCAAATCTTCATAATTACTTAAATCTTTATTTTTACAATCGTACATATCTACAGTTAATTGTCTAGCTAAAATCTTCACATCGCTTCTCTCCCTGCCTTAAAATTTATTAATATTATATCATAGCTATAAAAATTATTATATATATCAATCGATTAATAATATATAATAATTATAGAATATATTAGCTTTAAGGAGTGATTTTTATGTTAAAAAAAGTTATGACTTTAATATGCTTTTGCTGTTATCTTTGCTTTATGCAAATAGGTTTTGCTCAAGACATTATCAAACAAGAAACACCCCAAAAACAGACATTGAAAGTAGCTATTTTACCTACGCTTTCCAGTAGCCAACGCTATCCAGATGTCAATCAATTACTCTATAACAATTTAACCCAAGAAATGCATGTTCCTCTAAATGATACCTTACAAGCAGTTGAATATATTGATGAAAACAGTATTTATGCTGCGATAAAACAATCCAACTTTACTTATAATCAAAATCTTGATACACTAAAAGATACAGCTGATTTATTAGATGCTGATGTCGTAGTTGGTTATACTATCCCTACTATGTATCAACATTATTATCATTCCATCTCTCGTTTAGATGGTTCTCCGCTTTTAAATAGTTATATATCAGTAAATCTTTGGGTATATTATCGCCCATTGAATAAAACATTTAAAATCTCTGATAGACGTCAATATTTTGATGAAATCTCTACATGGGGAATGTTAACTGAACTTGCTAAAGATGCTTCATCAAATCTCAATAAAAAAGCTGAACTAAAATCGCTATTAAAACAATCAATAAAAATAAAGAAAGGTGAACTATAGTATGAATATCACTTACTCTCAAGAAAAAAATTTTGATGCTAAAACTCTTTTAGATTTCTTCACAGTATCTGGTAATCCTGATGCTAAATACGAAGAAACACTAGTTGAAGCTATCAACAATGCAGGCACTGTAGTTTCTGCATGGGATAAAGATACAAATGAACTTGCTGCACTTATCACTGTAGTTGATGATGGCAAAATGACAGCTTATATTCGCTATCTTGTTGTTGCACCAAACTATCGTGGTAAAGGCATCAATGATGAATTAATTGCTCAAGTAAAAGCTAAATACGAAAATTATCCTTATCTTTTTGCTTTTGCTCCAGATGATTTCCATGCTTCCTTCTTCTCTAAATTAGGATTTAATGTATTAGATGGTGCTAAAGTATTAGCTCGTTAATTTATAATACTAATACAAAACCGCATTTATTAACTTAAGTGCGGTTTTATTTTATACATATCGAGGTGTTTATCTATGGAATTAACTACTCTTTTATATTTTTTGATAGCTTCTGTGCTACTGACTTTAGCACCTGGACCAGATATCATGTATTTACTTGCTAAAAGTCTAGCTGATGGCACTAAAGCAGGTATTAGCTTAGCTCTAGGCTTAACGACTGGTCTTATCTTTCATACAACGCTTGTAATCATCGGTGTTGCTGCTATCATTCAACAATCACCACTTGCCTTTGCCACCTTAAAATATATTGGTGCTGCTTATTTATTATATCTTGCTTGGGGAGCATTCCATGCTCAAGGCAATTTAAAATTAAATGCTGTAAATAATAGTACTTCCTTTTTTAAATTATATCGTCGTGGGCTCATCATGAATGTTTTAAATCCTAAAGTATTATTATTTTTCTTAGCCTTCTTACCTCAATTTGTCAATTTAAATTCTGATAGCGTCAGCCTTCAAATTGCATTTTTAGGATTTATCTTTGGCTTACAAACACTTATAATATTTTCCCTAGTCGCTATCTGTGCTGGCAAAGTTCGTGACTATATTTTAAACGTAAAAAACTTCAACAAAATAATGGGCTATATTCAAGGTATTGTATTACTCTTTATCAGCTTAGCCCTAATCATAAGTTAATTTAAAAAGCTCCTGATTTTAGAAATACCTCTAATTTTTCAAGAGCTTTCTATATTCTTTAGGTGTCATTTTCATATACTTTTTAAATAATTTACTATAATAACTAGTACTACTAAATCCAACTTTTAAAGATATCTGTAAAATTGATAATTCTTTATCTTGTAATAAATAAAGACTTTGTTGAATACGATAATGCAAGATATACTCAAATATACTTTCTTTCATAAACTTTTTAAAACTATGACTGCAATCACTTATAGATATATGTAAATTATCAGCTATATTTTGCAAAGTTATCTTTTCTGCATAATGTTTATGTATAAATTGCGTTATCTGCTTTATTTTTATTAATTGTTTATAATAATTTCTATCTATATCTATTTCAATTTCACTTTCAAAAACTTCCCATAAAATTTGCCATAATTTTAACAGATGTTCCTTTATCTCTAATTCATAAAATAAATTCTGTTTTCGGTAACATTTATCAATATACTTTACTTGTTTTATTATTTTCTTTTCTAATTTATTTTCTGGTAAACACACAAAAGATGATAAATTTTTACTATAAATAACAGGCAATACATATTTTTTATAAATTAATTCTTCCTCATTAGCCAAAAAATGTATATTAAAAGTCATTGCAAAATATTTACATTCTTCTTTATTGATATGTTCACCTCTATGAAAAGTATTCGCATTGATAAATAGACATTGCCCTTTCTTTAATTCATAAATTTTATCATTGACCTGATATCTCATCTTACCTTGATATACATATGTAAACTCTACTTCTTTATGCCAATGACAAGCAAATTTTCCATTATAATATTGCCAAATATCTTCATATCCTATTCTAAAAGGAAATTCTACATTACCATGTTGCTTTAATTCTTGTTTATTTTTATCTATTAATAAATCTCTCATTTTCAATTCACTCACTTTATAAAATTTGCAAGATATTTATATATTTCAATTATATAATAACACAAATAAAAACCTCCATTTATTATAATAAAGAAAAATAACAGGAGGTTATATTTTCATGAGTGAATTATCTAAATGCTTACAAGGTAAACAATTTAATTGTATTGATGATGAATTAGTTTCTATTATTACTAAAGCTCGCAGACTCACCAAACAATACAATCAGACTAAATTTGAAGATACCATACAAAAAGACAATATTCTATCTGAATTATTTGCCAAAATAGGTAACAATGTAAAAATTGATGTACCTTTCTATTGTGATTATGGTCAACATATTTCTATTGGCAATAATGTAATTATCAATATTAATTGTACCTTTGTTGATTGTAATAAAATAACTATTGGCAATAATGTTTTAATCGCTTCTAATGTTCAAATTTATACAGCTACTCATCCTGTAAATATTAGTGACCGTCTACTTGATAATTGGTCTTATAATAATCCACACGCATTTTTCAATACGTATGCTTTACCTGTAACAATAGAAGATAATGTTTGGATTGGTGGTGGTGTTATAATTTTACCAGGAGTGACTATCGGTAAAAATTCAGTAATTGGCGCTGGAAGTGTAGTTAATAAATCAATACCACCTAATTCATTAGCTGTTGGCAATCCATGTAAAGTTATCCGTAAAATTAATAATAAAAATTAAACAAAAAACCAGTAGATATATAATCTACTGGTTTTCTTATCTTATAATTAACTTTTAATTAATTTTCAATTGGTTTCATTGTTGGGAATAAGAGTACATCACGAATAGAAGAACTGTCTGTTAAGAACATTACTAAACGGTCAATACCGATACCAAGACCACATGTTGGTGGAAGACCATATTCAAGAGCTGTGATATAATCATGGTCCATCATATGAGCTTCGTCATCGCCACCTTCACGAGCTTTTTGCTGATCAATGAAACGTTGTTCCTGATCAATTGGGTCATTTAACTCGGAGAATGCATTTGCAAGTTCACGACCATAAATGAACATTTCAAAACGGTCAGTGAATGCAGGATTTTCTTTATTGCGTTTTGAAAGTGGAGAAACTTCTGTTGGATATTGTGTTACAATAGTTGGCTGAATTAAAGTAGATTCTACTTTTTCATCGAATACTTCATATAAGATTTCGCCAATAGAATGTTTACCTTCACAAGGAACAGCTAATTCTTGTGCAATTGCTTGTGCTTCTTCTAAAGTCTGAACTTTGCTGAAGTCTTTGCCTGTAGTTTCTAAAACAATATCATTCATTGTAACACGACGGAAATTACTTAAGTCAATTTCTGTACCTTCGTAAGTAATTTTAGTTGTGCCACAAGCATCTATTGCAGCTTGTTTAATGATACCTTCTGCTAAATCCATTAATTCATTGAAGTCTGCATATGCTTGATATACTTCGATAGATGTGAATTCTGGATTATGTCTTACGTCAATACCTTCATTACGGAAGATACGACCAATTTCATAAACACGTTCAAAGCCACCAACTACAAGACGTTTTAAATATAATTCTGTAGCGATACGAAGATACATATCAATATCAAGTGCATTATGATGAGTGATGAATGGACGAGCATTTGCACCACCAGCGATTGGGCTTAATACAGGTGTTTCAACTTCTAAGAAGTTACGGCTATCTAAATAGTTACGGATAGATTTAATAATTTTTGTACGTGTGATGAAAGTCTGACGTACATCTGGATTTACGATTAAATCTAAATAACGTTGACGATAACGAGTTTCTACATCTTTTAAGCCATGGAATTTTTCTGGTAATGGACGAAGGGACTTCGCTAAAATAGAGAAATCAGATACTTTGATAGTGATTTCTCCACGATGTGTTTTGAATAAAGTACCTTCCACACCGATGATATCACCGATATCTAATAATTTAAATTCACCATATTTTTCTTCGCCAAGGTTATCAAGACGGAAATATGCCTGAATTTTTCCGCTAAGGTCGGAAACAACAGTGAAGCTAGCTTTACCATGACCACGAACAGCCATTAAACGACCAGCTACGCGCACTACAGTTTCTTCTCCTAAAGTTTCAAATTGGTCTAAAAGTTCTTGAGCATGATGAGTTACATCATAACTACGACCAAATGGTTCAATACCTTTATCTATGAAAGCTTGCATCTTATCACGACGCACCTGCATAAGTTCATTGATATCTTGTTGTTTTTCTTCTATATGCTGTTTTGCCAACGAAAGTCCTCCTCTTCTTATTTTTTAATTTCTACAATTTTATATTCTAAAATACCAGCTGGCACTTTTACTTGAACTACTGTTCCTACAGTTTTTCCTAAGATAGCCATACCAACAGGAGATTCATTGGAGATTTTACCTTCTGTAGTATCTGCTTCTGTAGAACCTACGATTGTATATGTTTCATCTTCATCATATTCCATATCTTTGATTACTACAGTATTACCAAGATGTACTACATCTTTATTGCTATCATCAGCTTTGATGATTTCACTATTTCTAATCTGGCTTTCTAAAGTGAGAATTTCACCTTCAATGAAAGCCTGTTCGTTTTTAGCATCATCATATTCAGAGTTTTCGCTAAGGTCGCCTAGTGCGATAGCTGCTTTCAAACGGTCAGCAACTTCTAAACGACGGACACTTTTTAAATATTCAAGTTTTTCTTCTAGCTTCTTTAAGCCTTCTTCGGTCAAAACTACTCGCTTATCTGCCATTTTAATGCTTCCTTTCAGTCATACAATTCATTATACAAAATCATACAATAGTTAAAAATAATAGAAGAAGTGCCAAGCTAACGCCTGACACTACCTTTTTGCAATCAGCAAATATTATATAGGTTTTACGGTATTTTGTCAATTTTTGACAGTAGTTTTTGAGACATTTATACTATACATATCATAGAAAAATTTGTCTTTTACTTGTAAAAATTTATAATGAAAAGGAGTTTTATTATGCGACTTTATCTAATTATTCTCTGCCTTTGTTTTAGTATCTTTTCCATGGGTATGACCTTTGCTCCTACAAAAAATAATTTGCACTACAACAACTTGGCTTTAGGCGATAGTTATGATGATATGATTGCTCAATTTGGTACGCCTCGTTATGATGAACAAAACTATCTTTGGGGTCAAAAAATCACATATTATGTTTATAAAAATAATAACAAAATTGGCATAAATAATGATACTAAAAAAATAGTTGATATGATTATCGTTGATGATACTTATAATCACAACGACAAATTAAAAACTGGCATGACTTCCTATAAAATAGAACAAGTATTTGGTAAAGCAGACAGACAAATGTTTGAAGGCAATACTTGCTATATTTATAAAAATGAAGCTAAAGAAAAACTCATCATTCAAGTCGAACCTACAGATAAATATTTAGAAAGCTTCCGCATAACTAATTTACCAGTTGAATTACCTATAGATACGACTGAATATCTTCCTGATGATGCCACTGACGAAACTGAAAATCCTTTAATGGCAGATAAACAAATCGATACTTCTGCTGTTAGTACTCCTGCTAAAGATAAATTCCAAATAAATTATAATTATTCCTTCACAAAATAGGCTTTAGCTTGTTTTACATCTTTTTTCATTTGATTTAATAATGCATCAACTGAAGTAAATTTTATTTCCCTGCGAAGCATTTTTAGAAAATCAACACGTATGATTTGTCCATAGATAGTTTGTTGAAAATCAAAAATATTTACTTCCACGCGACGGCTGATATCTTCAAATGTTGGATTTGTACCTACGCTAGCTACAGCTTGATATTTTTTCCCTTCCACATAAGCCTCAACAACATAGACACCATTTGGCACCATAGCACGTTCTGCTTTTATGGCTAAATTAGCAGTTGGAAAACCTAATAAACGACCACGTTTTTTTCCATGAATTACTTCTTCATCTATGCTAAATGGCTTACCTAACATTTTATTTGCACAATCTAAATCACCTTCAGCTAATGCTTTACGAATGACAGTGCTACTTACCATATTATTATGGCAATAAATAAAATGTTGCATATATGCTTTAAAACCATATTTTTCTCCAAGTTCTTTTAATAAATCCGGTGTTCCTAATCCTTTTACCCCAAAACTATAATTAGGACCTGTAACTAAAAATTTAGGAGATAAATAATCTTTCAACATTTTAACGAAAGCTTCTGGTTCCATCTGACAAAGTTCTAGGTTAAATTCAATATTAAATAAAAAATCTACACCTAAAGCTTCAATATCTCTAATCTTGGCTAAAGTATCATTGATAATCAAAGGTTTACGCTTCGGAGCAATCACAGATAATGGGTGATTACTAAAGGTAAAAACAGCACTTAATCCTTGATTTTCTTTAGCCAATTTGACAGCTTGCATTATGACATTTTGATGACCGATATGTACACCATCAAAAGTCCCTAAAGCAACAGCCAAATTTTTACCTTGCAAATTTAAATTTTTTATATCCAAAAGCGAGGAAAAAACTTGCATACAATTCTACCTCTTTACTACTTAAAATTTATATATAATTTAGAATAACATACTTCATCTAAAAAATAAATCTATACGCAAAGGAGCCTTGTTATGGGCAAAATAATTTTAATAACTGGTGGTGCGCGCTGTGGCAAAAGCAGCTTTGCCGAAGATTATGTAAAAACTCATGGTCAAAATATCGCCTATATCGCCACCTCACAAATCTATGATGATGAGATGGCTTATCGCGTGAAACTACATCAACAACGCCGTCCTAGTTCGTGGCAAACTTTTGAAGCACCATTTCACGCTGAAAAAGCTATCCATGAAGCTTTTTGTCATCACGATATAATTCTCTTTGATTGTTTGACACTTTATTTAAGCAATTATCTTTGCAGTGAACAAACACAAGCATACTCTATGGAACAATTATCTGCTGGAACTAAAGATATGATGTCAACTCTAATTGAAGCAGTACAAGCACAAAATACAGATAAAACATGTGTATTTGTAACTAATGAAGTAGGTTCTGGCATAGTTCCAGAAAATGCTCTTGCTAGAAAATATCGCGATTTAGCAGGACTTTGCAATCAACAAATTGCTAAAGCTTCCGCTGAAGTCTATCTTGTTATTTCTGGCATTCCTGTAAAAATAAAATAATTTTTATATTTATATTTTATGTTTTTTCATCTATTATATAAATTATTCTCGTCAGTTCGTTTCTTTTGAATGAATAAAAATTTTTCATAAAGAAACGAACATATTATTTTTAAGGAGGTATTTTTTAGTGAATAATTTTTTATTGGGTCTACAATTTTTAACACGCATCACTATCAAGAAAAATCTTGATTGGTCTGAAAAAGCTTGTGGTGGCAGTGTTAAATTTTTCCCTTTAATTGGTGCAATTTTAGGTATAATATATGTTCTAGTGGGTTATGTGATATATTATTTATTGCCTAGTTTTAATATTTATCTATCAGCACATCTCATAGGTTTTATCCTTCTATTTTGCAATATCTTTTTGACAGGAGCGCTCCATTGCGATGGCTTCACTGATACTATGGACGGTATTTTATCAGGAAGAAAACGCGAACGTATCTTAGAAATCATGAAGGATAGTCGCGTAGGTGCTCATGGTGCTACTTGTTTAATTCTAGTCTTAATTGGTAAATATAGTATGTTTACTGATTTAATGGTAAATCAAAATATTTATATTACTCATGCTCAATTTTTCAACAGCTTATTTGCTTTATTCTTAATGCCGATTATCGCTCGTTGTTGCATGAGTATCGCTGTAGTCTTATTTCCTTATGCTCGCAAAGAAGGTCTTGGCAAAGCTTTTCATGAATATTCTTCTAAAAAAAGTATGGCTTTTGCTCTTCTTTTCACTTTTATCATTTCATTACTTCTAGGCACTATTGGCGTTATTGCTCTTATCTTTACTATAATCGTTATGTATTTGTTCAATCGCTATGTTGCAAATCTAATCGGAGGTTTAACAGGCGATGTATATGGTGCTACTGCAGAAATAGGTGAATTAGTAGTTTTATTTGTTTTTGTCTTAGCACAATCTTTTATATGATTTAATTTTCAAGTTAAAAATTAAGGAGGATTTTCTTTGACTAAGCTTATTTTAATTCGTCATGGTAGAACACTTTGGAATAGTTCTGGAAAATTTCAGGGACAATCTGATATTGAATTATCTCAGGAAGGAATTTCACAAGCTGAAAAACTAGCTGAAAATTTTCCTGTTACTCATATAGATAGAGTATATAGCAGTAATCTAAAACGAGCTTATATCACTGGAGAAATAATCGCTAAAAAATTTAATGTGCCAATCATCAAAGATAAACGCCTTTGTGAAGTTTCTTTCGGCTCTTGGGAAGGTTTAACTTATGATGAAATTCATGAAAAATGGCCTAATGAAATCGAAACTATGTTTTCTACTCCAGATGTTTTGACTATGCCTGAAGGAGAATCTTTCGCTCAAGTGCAAAAACGTGGCGTTGAAGCTCTATTAGATATTGTAAACAAACACCCTGATGAAACTATTGCCATCACAGCTCATGGTGGAATTTTACGCACTTTACTTGCTTATGCTTTGCATATGCCACTTCGCTATATTTGGACTTTAAGACAAGATAACACAGCTGTAAATATCGTTACTTTTTATGGCGATAAAATCAATGTTGAGTTATTAAATAGCACAGCACATCTTAGCCTTACACAATTGCCAAAATTAGGTCGTTTTTCTTAATTAACGAGGTTTATTATGACAAAAAAATATCTTATTTTACCTCAAAATGGTGGCGATAAATTTCGTCAGCTTCTTGCTTCTATGCCCGGAACAGCTCAAGAACAAAAAATCATGCAAGAAGCTACTATTAAACATGTAGAAATTGATGTAAATAACAATTCATGGGAAATCCTCATGCAAACTTATAATGGTATACCTGATGAATTATTAGCTAAAGCTTCATCATATATCTCGCAAAAATGCAATATTCCCACTGTAATTTTTTATCAAGATATTGTGGACTTGCCACAAGAAGTAGCCCGCCATTGGTCTATCATTGTTCAAAATGCAGCTAACGGTAACCCTACTTTATTTTCCATTTTAAACCAAGCTAGTCATAGCGTTGATGGCAATAAAATCATGATAGATTTCAAAGGCGACCATATTGAAGATATTTTACGCTCTCATAATATTGAAGAAACTATATCTCAAGCTGTTCAAGCTATGGTACATTGCCCTTGTCATGTTATCTGTCGCATTGATAGTCAACAACAACCTGCAATAAATAATACTTTAGCTGATTTTGACCCTGAATCTTATCTTCGTCAACTTCAACAACAAGCTAAAACACAAAACCATACAGTCAGCAAAAATAATACACCGCCACCACCTGCTAATAATGCAGATAACCCTGCACCAAAATTCCGTCGCAAAAGTGAACGCAAATTAATGATTGATAACATTCCTGAAGAACATATTGAAATCACTAGCATTGATGGCGAAATGAAAAATATCGTTTTACGCGGTCGCATTTTCAATATCAATAATCGTGAATTCAATACAGGAACTAATCTTCTAACTTTTGACCTAGCAGATGAATCTGACGGTATTTCTTGTAAAGTATTCTTAAAAAATAAAGATGACTTTGAAGAAGTAATGTCTGCTCTAAAAAAAGCTGATATTGTCAAAATAAAAGGCTCTATCCGTTTTGACTCTTATCTCAATGATTATGTAATGATGCCACTTAATATCTGTTTGTCTGAATTACCAAAAAGAGAAGATAGAGCTATCGAAAAACGCGTAGAACTACACGCACATACACATATGAGCAATATGGACGCTGTTGTATCTGCAAAAGAATTGATATCCACTGCCGCTCGTTGGGGCTGGCCTGCTATCGCTATCACTGACCATGGTGTCGTTCAAGCCTTCCCAGAAGCGATGAAAGCTGCCAAAGATAATAAAATAAAAGTAATCTATGGTATTGAAGGATATCTGACAGGCGATGATTATCAACAGCGCAGAGCTAATCATATCATCATGTTAGCCAAAAATTCTATTGGTCTTAGAAATATTTATCGAATGGTCTCCTTATCTCATTTGAAATATCTCTATAAATCAAGACCTAGATTACCGAAAAAAATCATCTCTGAATTGCGTGAAGGTGTAATCATCGGTTCGGCTTGTGAAGCAGGTGAATTAATCAGAGCTATTGTAAATAATGAAAGCGATGAAAAATTATTAGAAATAGCTAGTTTTTATGATTATCTTGAAATTCAACCAATCGGCAATAATGCCTTTTTAATCCGCAACGAAAATTTCCCTGATGTACAAACTGATGAAGACTTAATAAAAATCAATTTAAAAGTTGCTGAGCTTGCCAAAAAATTAAATAAAATGCTCATAGCGACTTGTGATGTTCATTTCTTAAATGCCAAAGATAGTATTTATCGTGCTATTTTAATGAAAGGCAAAGGTTTTGAAGATGCGGAAAAACAACCGCCATTATATCTTCGCACAACTGATGAAATGCTCAAAGAATTTAGTTATTTAGGCGAAGAATTAGCCTATGAAGCAGTCGTTACTAACCCACGCAAAATAGCAGATATGGTAGAAGTCTTCAAGCCTATTCCTGATGAATTATATTCACCTATGATACCAGGAGCTGACCAAGAAATTCACGATATGTCCTATGCCAAAGCTCGTGAATTATACGGTGAAAATCTGCCTAAAGTAGTACAAGACCGCTTAGAATTAGAATTAAATTCCATCATTGGTCATGGTTTTGCCGTACTTTATTTAATCGCTCATAAACTCGTAAAAAAATCACTTGATGATGGCTATCTTGTTGGCTCTAGGGGTTCAGTTGGTTCTTCTTTTGTCGCTACTATGACGAATATAACAGAAGTAAATCCGCTACCACCACATTGGCGCTGTCCTCATTGTCGCCACAGCGAATTTATTGAAGATGGTACTTATGGTTGTGGTTTTGATATGCCAGATAAAAATTGCCCTCATTGCGGAACTAAAATGATTAAAGATGGTCATGATATCCCATTTGCTGTATTCATGGGATTTGACGGCGATAAAGTTCCTGATATCGACTTGAATTTCTCTGGTGATTATCAACCAGTAGCTCATAAATACACTGAAGAATTATTCGGCAAAGATAATGTTTTCCGTGCAGGAACTATCGCCACTGTAGCTGATAAAACTGCTTATGGTTATGTGAAAAAATTCTTTGATGAAAAAGGCATTAAAAAGCGCGATGCTTATATCAATAGCCTTGTAAATGGTTGCACTGGTGTAAAACGCACTACAGGGCAACACCCTGGCGGTATCATGGTTATTCCTCGTAATATGGACGTACATCATTTCACGCCAATTCAAAGACCTGCTGACGATACTACGACAAATACGATAACTACACATTTTGATTACCACTCTATCAGTAGCCGTCTAGTAAAATTAGATATACTTGGGCACGATGATCCTACAGTAATAAAAATGCTCGAAAATATAACTCATCGTGACCCTAGAACTATTCCTTTTGATGACCCAGCTACTATGAGTATCTTTTCCTCTACAGAAGCACTCGGTGTAACACCAGAAGAACTTGGTGCTACATCTGGCACATTTGGTATTCCTGAGTTTAGAACACCATTTACACGTCAAATGCTCGATGACACTAAACCTAAAAAATTCAGTGATTTAGTGCGTATCAGTGGATTTTCTCATGGTACTAATGTGTGGCTTGAAAATGCTCAAGATTTAATCACTTCAGGAACTTGCACTGTTTCCGATGCGATTTCTTGTCGTGATGACATCATGATGCATTTAATTCACAGTGGTATTGACCCACTATTTTCCTTTAAAACTATGGAAAAAGTACGTAAAGGTAAAGGGCTTAGTGAAGATGATATTAAAGTCATGAAAGATGGCGGTATCCCTCAATGGTATATTGACTCTTGTCTAAAAATAAAATATCTCTTCCCACGTGCCCATGCCACAGCTTATGTTATGATGGCATATCGCATAGCCTTTTGCAAAGTTCACTATCCACTTGCCTTTTATGCTGCTTATTTCTCCATCCGTGCTGCTGAATTTGATGCAGATATTATTTCTAAAGGTAAATTAGCTGTTCGCGATAAACTCGACGAAATTATTGAACTTGAAAAACAGAAAAAATTATCTGTAAAAGATAAAGGCTTCCAAGTTGTTTTAGAACTTGCTTGGGAAATGTATCTTCGTGGTTTTTCTGTAGAAAAAGTAGACCTTTATAAATCAAATGCTGATAAATTCATCTTGCATGAAAAATCTCTATTACCGCCATTTACTGCCCTTACTGGTATTAGTACTATGGCTGCAAATAATATCGTTCAAGCTCGCCTTGAAGGGGAATTCACTTCTATTGATGACCTCAAAAAACGTGCTAGTTTATCTACACCAATTGTTGAACGCTTGCGTGAACATGGTTGCTTAGATGGTCTACAAGAAAGTGACCAAATTTCCTTATTCAGTTAAAAATCAAAAATTAAATAAAAACTCATCAGAAAGGATTTATCATGAAACGAACACTTTCACTTTCCCAAAATATTTTAGTTGGGTCTATGCTATTTGGTATGTTCTTTGGTGCAGGAAATTTAATATTTCCTGTACATCTAGGGCAAGAAGCCGGCAGTAATATTTTTCTAGCTAATATCGGCTTTATGCTCACTGCTATCGGTCTTCCATTTTTAGGTATTGTCGCTATGGGTATTTCTCGTAGTGAAGGTCTTTTTGATTTAGCTAGTCGCATTAATAAACCTTATGCTCATTTTGTTACTGTACTTTTATATCTCACAATTGGACCTGCTTTTGCAATTCCACGTACAGCAGCAGTTTCTTATGAAATAGGTTTATCTAGCCATGTTGATGCTTCCATGCAAACAATTTATTTAGCAATTTTTTCATTTATTTTCTTTGTTTTAGCATTAGCATTTGCTTTAAAACCAGGTAAAATTCTCACATGGATTGGTAAGATTTTAAATCCACTCTTTTTAGTATTTATTGCAATTTTAATGGTAACTGCTTTAATCAATCCAATGGGTTCACCTGATGCTATGCCTGTGCAGGAAGCATATCAACAAGAAGCTTTCTTCAAAGGTTTCACTGAAGGCTACAACACTATGGACGCTTTAGCTTCTCTTGCTTTTGGTATCATCGTTATTCATACATTGCACAATCTAGGATTAAAAAATCCAAAAGATGTAGCTTATGGTACATTAAAAGCAGGTATCGTTGTTTTAATTCTCATGGGCATTATCTACAGTTTCTTAGCTTATATTGGCGCTTGCAGTCTAGGGCAATTTGCTTTATCTGCTAATGGTGGTATTGCTCTTGCTCAAATCTCTACTTATTATTTTGGTTCATTTGGTCATATTCTGTTAGCTCTTACCGTTACTATAGCTTGCCTAAAAACTTCCATCGGTCTTATCACTGCTTGTTCCACTACATTTAGTGAATTATATCCTAACTCTTTTAGCTACAGAACATATGCTTTTATCTTCACTATTGTTTCTTTCTTAATCGCTAATGTTGGTTTAACTAGTATCATTTTCTTAGCTATTCCAATTCTCATGTTATTATATCCATTAGCTATAACACTTATCATCTTAGCATTTATCAGTGCAATTTTTGGCTATCACCGTTATGTATATTCTGTAACTACACTTTTCACTTTATTTGCAGCTATCGGTGATATGTTAAATGCTCTACCTTTTGGACTAAATAACACAGCTACTATCAGCGCTATTATTGAAGTATATAAAAATACTTTGCCATTTTTTGATATGGGTATGGGCTGGATTGTTCCTTCCATCATCGGTCTTATCATTGGCGTTATTATTTCTCTTATCAAAAAAGATTAAAAAAAATGCGGTAACACAAATAAGTGTTACCGCTTTTCTTATTTTTTAGGATAAACGCCTATTGTCAATTCATTTAATTTTGGATATTTCGTATTGCCAAGCTTTCTAAATATTATAGCTACAATTAAAGTAAACAATACTACTAATACATAAAAAATCATAGAATTAACAGCCGTCATAACTATATTAAATTTTGCCATAAATAAAGCTAAATAGGTGATTGCCACAGGATGAGCTAAATATACAAAATATGAATGTCTACCTAATAGAGAAAATAAACTAGTTCCTATTTTAGCTAAAAATCCATATTGAAATTCTGCAAATAAATATAAGCTAGCACCTAAAGTATAAACAAGACCAGCTGGAGATAATTGATGAGCAGTATTTATTGCGCCTTCTGGAGAATAACCATTGTAATAAATACAATAATAATAATATGCTAATAACCCAATCAAGCTTATAAAACCAAAAGCTCTTAATTTATTCAAATTATCTCTCATGAAGATTTTAAATTCATCATAATGTACAGATACATATCCACCTAATAAAAAGATAAATACATAATGTATTACCCAATAATTTAAACGATACATAAAAATAGCTTTAACTATTTCATTTTGAATACCATATGGGTTCATCAAAAAGCTTGAATAATAATCTACTGCCATTTGAAAAACAAATAAAACTACTAATAATACAATATTTAATCTTTTTACAATAAAAATCCACAGTGGCATTAAAGCATAAAACCAAACCAATAATATCATGAAATACAATTGATAACATGCTAAACCAAAAAATAAAATGCCAATCAAATTCAATGGATGAAGTAAATACAACGTTTGATTTGTTATTGTATAATGCAAAATATAAAAAATAGACCATACAAGATAAGGGATTAACACTGTTTTAAATCTTCGCTTCATAAAATTTTTATAATTAAATTTTTCCTGTAAATCTAAATTATAAAATAAGCCAAAAGCAGAGATAAAGAAAAAAATCGGTACTGAAAATCTCGTTACAATTTCATACAAAGCCAATAATTGTAAATTAGGAGTGGGATTATTCATCAAGTATTGTGAACCCACATGTATACCAACTACGCCTAGCATGGATATTCCACGCATATATTCAATAGCTGGCACTCTCTCTTTTTTTATACTCACATGAATACCTCTTTTATTATTTATTTTTATTCATCATAGCAAATCCATCTTCAAAATACAATAACTACCACATAATACACTAATAAAGCAGGATATTTAACCATACGTATTGAATAGTATAGATAAAATCCCTAAAATGTAAATACGAAAAAATTTTAAATAAAATAAAAAAATAAAGCAGGATTTTTATAATTATGTGTAGAATGTATTTACGTTATGGCAAAAATCATCTATAATTAAATAGTTTTATTGAAAGGTGAGTTTATATGCGTACACAAAACTTGCACGATGATTTTGTTGAACAAGTGCGTTCTTCTTCAGATATCTTATCTGTCATCTCAAGTTACGTTCATCTCAAAAAACGAGGTAATCGCTATTGGGGTTGTTGCCCCTTTCACAATGAAAAAACACCTTCATTTTCCGTAGTTCCCCAACAGGGATTTTTTTATTGCTTTGGTTGTCATGCTGGTGGTAATCTATTTAAATTTATATCTCTTATAGAGAATATTTCTTATTATGAAGCCATAAAACTACAAGCCCAAAGATTGAATATCCCTATACCGACTACGAAAAAAAGTGCTGACGAACTCAAACAAGAACAACAAAAAGATTCATTGTTTAAAATACATGAACTGGCGGGTTCTTTTTTTCATAATTGTTTAACTCGTACCTCTCTTGGAGAAGCTGGTAGAGCATACTTTTCTTCTCGCCAAATAAATTCAGATATAATTACGAAATTTAAACTTGGCTTTGCTCCTAACCTTTGGGATAAACTATTTACCTCTTTTACTAAACGAGGCATTACTAAAGAGTTACTTGCTAAAGCAGGTCTAATCACTATAAAAGATTCTGGTAAAGTCTATGACCGTTTTCGCAATCGCATAATCATTCCTATCATGAATGAACATGGTCAAATCTGTGGCTTTGGTGGCAGAATTATCAATCCAAATGATTCTCCCAAATATTTAAATTCACCAGAAACACTTATTTTCAATAAAAGACATTTGCTATTTGGTTTAGATCATGCACAAAAATCAATAAAAGAAAATAACTTCAGTATTGTTGTTGAAGGTTATATGGATGCTATCGCATTACATAGTCATAATATTACTAATGCTGTAGCATCATTGGGTACTGCATTTACTGCTCAACAATGTAGAAAAATTCTTCGCTATTCACCAAATATCTATTTTTGCTATGATAGTGACAATGCTGGGCAAGCTGCTACTATGCGAGCTTTAGCTATCGCTAGCAGTAATGGTGCTAATGTCAAAGTAATCACCATTCCTGATGGCAAAGACCCAGATGAATTTTTACGCCATCATGGTAGCAAAGAATTTTATGCATTAATTGATAAAGCTCTTCCGCTAATGGAATATCAATTGCAATATGTATTAAAATCAACAGACCGCAATACTTTAGAAGGAAAGCTTTTAGCAGTAAACCAATTAATGCCACTTTTAGCTAATATTACAAACACTGTCGAACGCAATGAATATATTATTCGTATATCAAATGTTTTGGGTATAGATGAAGGCGTTATTCGCAGTGATTTGCAACGACAAAATTCGCAAAGAAATTTTAATGCATATGATGTCTCTACAGATAATCTTCCTGGAATAAATTCACGCAAAGCATTCTCTGAAAAAAAAGATGCTTTGACCATGGCAGGAAGATGTATCATCAAAAAAATTTGGCATGAAGCTAGTATTTTAGATTATGTTCTAAATCTTATACCAGCTGAAGAATTTCCCAATAAAATCCATGGAGAAATTCTAAAATATTTAGCAAGTACACTTGCTAATAATCAGCCTTTTACAGATATTGATGCTGCTGAGAAACTAAGTGATACCGCTTATAGTGAACTTTCACATTGTTTAGTTGAAGAATTTACAACTGATGATGACATTCAACTCACTGAAGATTGTCTAAAACTTTTACGTCGTTATTATCTAAATAGTAATTATGAAAAACATCGCCTTTTAGCAGATGAATTACAACGAAATGGCGACAGTAGATTTTTAGAAGAATTAAAAATTAGTCAACAAATACGAATGGAAATGGATAATTTATCCTCGTAGAGCTCCTATAAATCTGGAGACATAAGCCCTATACCTATAATAATAAATTAAGAGGAGGCATGTAATAATGGCTCAATCCAAAAAAAATGTAAAAGCCGTTAAAGATACTAATGCAGCAGCAGCTGCTGCCAGCTTAGACGCAATCAGTAAGTTATTAGATAAAGGTAAAAAAACTGGCGTTTTAACTTACAATGAAATTATGGAATCCCTTCAATCAGTTGACATGTCACCAGATGAAATAGACGAATTATACGATACATTCACCAAACGTGGCATTGACATCATTGATAATGGTAATGATATAGGACCAGATGATGATTCTAATCTCAAAGATGATGAAGATGATATTGATATTGACCTTAGCATACCTGAAGGTATAAATATCGATGACCCTGTTAGAATGTATCTTAAAGAAATTGGTCGTGTTCCATTATTATCTGCTGATGAAGAAATAAAATTAGCAAAACGCATGGAAGATGGGGATCTTGAAGCTCAAAAACGCCTAGCAGAAGCAAACTTACGTCTTGTTGTAAGTATCGCTAAACGTTATGTTGGTCGTGGCATGCTCTTTTTGGACTTAATCCAAGAAGGTAACTTAGGCTTAATAAAAGCTGTTGAAAAATTCGATTACAATAAAGGCTACAAATTTAGTACTTATGCTACATGGTGGATTCGTCAAGCCATTACTCGTGCTATTGCCGACCAAGCTCGTACTATTCGTATTCCTGTCCACATGGTTGAAACCATCAATAAATTAATTCGCGTATCTCGTCAACTTCTCCAATCCTTAGGACGTGAACCAAGCCCTGAAGAAATAGCAAAAGAAATGGACGTAAGTGTAGATCGTGTACGTGAAATCATGAAAATAGCTCAAGAACCAGTATCTTTGGAAACACCTATCGGTGAAGAAGAAGATTCTCATCTTGGAGATTTCATCGAAGACCATGATGCACCAGCTCCTGCTGAAGCAGCATCTTTTGTACTTTTAAAAGAACAATTAGAAGATGTTCTTGATACTTTAACTGAACGTGAAGAAAAAGTTCTTCGCCTTCGCTTTGGTTTAGATGATGGTCGTGCTCGTACTTTAGAAGAAGTAGGTCAAAATTTTGGTGTAACACGTGAACGTATTCGCCAAATTGAAGCAAAAGCACTTCGCAAACTTCGTCATCCTAGCCGTAGTAAAAAATTAAAAGATTTCTTAGAATAAGCTTTGTTTAAAGCCTATTTATTGCTTATATAAATAGGCTTTATAAATTTTTTAAAAAAGTTTATAAAAAAATATAAAAAAAGTGTTGACAATATAGTTAATAATGTATTATAATAATTTCCGTTGGTGATGAGACATTCCTCGATAGCTCAGTTGGTAGAGCAATCGGCTGTTAACCGATCGGTCGTAGGTTCGAGTCCTACTCAAGGAGCCATTTTTATTTGGGCCTATAGCTCAGCGGTAGAGCCCCCGGCTCATAACCGGTTGGTCCCTGGTTCGAATCCAGGTGGGCCCACCACTTAATAAAGATGATAAGCTTCCATAGAAATATGGAAGTTTTTTTGTTGCCTTTTTTACTAAAAATAATATAATTATAATTTACAAAAAGCTAGATTATTTTAATCTAGCTTTTTATTATAATAAAATATAATTTAACGCATTTGCTCTAATGTATATTGTATTTTATTTGTTAAATAATATGTTTTAAAATATTCAATAGGAATTTCTTTATTATTTATTTTTCCATAAGTAATAGAACGAAATAATAATAATGGTGTTCCTTTTTTTACATTTAAATATTTACACACATTTTCATCTGCTGATACAGCTTCTAACCTTAATTTTGAACGTACTATCTTATATAAATATTTTTTTTCTATAATATTATACAATGACTCATACTCAAAATTATATTTTTCTATTCCTTCAAAGTATTTATATGGCAAATATGCTGTAGTTAAACAAATAGGCTCACTATTTGCATAATAAATACGCTTTAACATATACAATTTACTATCAATCTCAATATTTAATTCATTGCTACGTTTACTAAAACAAGGTATTATTTCTGAATTTAAAACTTTTCTAGATACACACATTCCTAATTTAGTAATTTCTTCAGTATAACCACATATTTTTGATAAAGATTGTTCTTCTATATTATCTTTTACAAAACAACCTTTACCTTGTACCTTATATAAATATCCTTCATTAGATAATTCTTCTAATGCCTTTCTAGCTGTTATTCTACTAACATTATACTGTTGCATTAATTTACTTTCACTAGGTACCATTTGTCCAGCCGTTAAAATTTCATCATTTATCATTTTTATTAAATCTTGTTTTATAATATAATATTTAGGCGACGAATGCGACATAAGAAACCTCTTTTCTCTTCAACTATATATTTATTATAACATAATTAATATAAAATAATTCCTGAATAATTTATTAAATTTTCCGAATTTTAAAATGGTATTGCAATATTATAATATTATGTTATTATAATATTATAATAACATAATATGTAAGGTGATGATTATATGTCTTTAGAAAAAAAAATTATGGGTACTATTGCAGGAATGACTTTAGGAGATTCTTTAGGTATGCCTGGTGAATTATGGCCTAAATCAAAAATTAAAAATCAACTAGGTTTTATTGATACATTTATGGATGGTCCGCAAAACAACGAAGTAGCTTGTTATTTTTCAGCAGGTCAATTTACTGATGATTCCGCTCAAGCACTATTATTTTTAGATGCTATTTGTGAATATAATACTATTCCTGATGCAAATATATTAGCTCAAAAATTATTAAAATGGATTAAAAATGTAAATGGTTTTGAAAAAAACCTATTAGGAGCTAGTTCTAAAGCCGCATTATTAGCTCATAGTAAAAATGAAGACTACAAACTATATACATCTAAAGCTGAAACAAATGGTGCTGCTATGAGAATTGCTCCATTAGGTTGTATTATTGACTATTCTGATTTAAATAAAATGGCTCAAGCTGTTGCTAAAATTAGTAGTGTTACTCATTCTACAGATGTAACTATCGCTGGAGCTAGTATGATAGCTCAAGCTGTTGCTAGTGCTATTTATGGAAAAAATTTTGATGATATCCTAGATGATGTTTTTAAAATTCATGATATAGCATTATCATTAGGTACACCTACTTACAGTGCAAATTCTAAAGCTCGATTAAAAGTAGCAATATCACTTTTAGATAAATGTACAAATGATAATGATGTAAGCAAAATGATTTATGAAGTAATTGGAACAGGTGTTTTATCTAGCGAAGCTGTTCCTGCTGCTTTAACTATTGCTTATTATTGTCAAGAACCTGAAAAAGCTGCCATCATGTCTGCTAATTTAGGTGGTGATACAGATACAATTGGTGCTATGGCTTGTGCTATCTGTGGAGCATATAAAGGTATAGATTCTATTCGTCCTGAATGGATCTATACATTAGAAAAAGCAAATAATATCAATTTTAAAAATTATACACAAAAAATTTTAACTGCAAGAAAATTTTTTAAATTATAATTAGAGGTGAGATTTATATGCAAACAAATATTTTTGTTGATAAAAAAGAACGAACCGGTAAACCTCATGAATTATTTGGAATATGGATGGCTACGCAAATAGGTATATTAGGACTTATTTATGGTGCTATTATTGTTAGCTACGAATTAAGTTTCATACAGTCTATTTTAGCTGCATTTGTTGGTGCGTTATCTTTTATTTTAGTTGGATATTTAAGTCTATCTGGAAAAATCGGCGGAACCACTATGTTTAATCTATCTCGTGCTGTTTTTGGCGTACATGGTAATTATATTCCTACATTATGTGGTTGGATTAATCTAGTTGGTTGGATGTGTGTAAATGTTGTAACAGCTACCTTAACACTACTTACTTTATTAGGTATTTTAGGTATAAATACTAATACTTTTACTACAATTATAGCTTTAATAATTCTAGCTATATTAATAGCTATTTCTGGATTTTTAAGTCAAGAATCTTTAGTAAAATTACAAAGTTTTTTCACATATGTTTTTGGTTTAATGACATTAATTGTATTAGGTTTTTTATTACTAAAAACTAATTGGGACCTCTTATTTGCTCTACCTAGTGGAAATTGGATTTCTGGATTTCTTCCAGCTGTATCTATAATAATTGCTGGTACAGGTATTAGTTGGGCAATTGCTGCTGCTGATTATAGTGTTTATCAAGATCCTAAAAATTCAGATTTTGCTATAATCTTATCTACTACATTAGCCGGTTTTATACCTCTATTCATTTTAATGTCAATGGGAATTTTAATGACTAGCACAGTTCCAGATTTTCTAAGTGTTCCTAATCCTATTGATGTAATAGGTTCTCAATTACCTACATGGATGACAATCCCTTATTTAATAACTGCATTAGTAGGTTTAGTTGCACCATCTGTTATTAGTTTACGTTCTGCTAGAGTAAATTTATCTACTTTAAATATAAAAGTAAATAATTTTACAGCAATAAGTATCCATGTAATCATTATGTTAACTTTAGGTATATATGTATTATTTATCAGTGATAGCTTTTTAAGTATATTTCAATCATTCTTAGGTTTAATTGGTATAGCTTTAGCTGGTTGGTCTGCTGTATTTTTAACAGATTTTGTACTATTTAGAAAAAAATTTGGATATCCCGAAAAATTATTAACTGGTGAAAATAACTTTAATTTATATAACTATACCGGGATTTTTAGTTGGTTTTTAGGAGTATTTTTAGGATTTTTATTTACTAACTGTGTCTTCTTTGATGGACCTTTTGCTAATGGCATATTTTACAATAATAGTTTAGGTATGTTAATCACTTTTATTTCTAGTGGAATTTTTTATATTATTTTATCTAAAATATTTAATAGTGAGGCTATCTAATATGTATAAGTTAAAAGAAATTTTAAATAAATTAACATCTGAAAAAAAAGTTCTTATTATTGGCGCTGCTATAGTTGATATTATCATAAATATAGAAAAATTACCTCATTCAGGAGAAGATATTACAGCTAAAAGTACTAAACATACAATAGGTGGTTGTGCATTTAATGTCGCAGATGTTTTAAATAAATTGCATTTACCCTTTGATTTAATGATTCCTATTGGAAATGGTGATTATAGCAAAATTATTTATAAATCATTTAAAGAAAAAAATTACCCTATTTTTAAAATAGAAGAAAATATTGATAATGGCTATTGTATATCTCTTGTTGAAAATGATGGTGAACGTACTTTTATAACTATGCCTGGACTAGAACTTTCTATGAAAGAAAAATGGTTTGAACATATAAAAATAAATAATTATGATTATATTTATGTATCTGGCTATGAATTAGAAGGAAAAAATGGAGACATTTTAATAAAAATATTACAACAAAAGAAAGCATCAGCAAAAATCATTTTCGATCCAGGACCAAGATTGAATTTTATTAATAAAAATGTAATAAATTCTATATTCCATATGAATTGTATTTTTACTATAAATAATAAAGAAATCTTATCTTTAGTTAATGAAAATAATATTAAAAATGCTGGTAAAAAATTATTTAATATCACTAAGGAACCTGTTATCATTACTAATGGTAATAAGGGTGCTATCCTTATTACTAATGATGTTACTATTATTGATGGATTTAAAGTTCAAGTAAAAGATACTATAGGCGCAGGCGATTCTCATACTGGAGGAATTTTAGCTGGATTATCTTGTAATTTAAATTTAAAAGATAGTATATATTTAGCTAACAAAATAGCTTCAATTGTTGTCAGTAAAGAAGGAGCTGCTACTGCTCCTTCTTTAGAAGAATTATTCTAAGAAAAAACGTACTCTTAATTGAAGAGTACGTTTTTTTATATAAAATTATATTTAAACCTATAATTTATAAACTACATTTATTTTACATAAATATGATTTTGTTTAAATTAAATCTTTGCTATAATTTAATTATCTTAAATTATTTTAGAAACCCAGGTGATTTTATGCAGTCTTGTATGATTTTTGTTCCTTTTATTGGTTGGCTTGTAGCAGTTATCATAAAATTTATAACTAATTACATTTACTATTCTACTTTGGATTTGAAATTATCTTTCAGTAACGGTGGTTTTCCTAGTGTACATACGGCTACTATAATTACCACTACAACTTATATCGGCTTTTATGATAATTTTAATTCTCCATTATTCATCTTAGCTGTAACTATTGCTTTTATCATTATGATTGATGCAACTCATCTACGTCGCTCTATTGGTAAACATGCCTCTATTTTAAATCACTTAACAGGGAAGGCAGACCTCCATGAAAAAGAAGGTCATACTTATTTCCAAGTCATCAGTGGCGCTATTATTGGTATCCTTACAGGATACATTCTCTATAATTTTTTCTGAAGTTGTAATATTGACGTGAAATAAAATTTATAGTATATTATGGGCAAGTAAAAGTTTGTTTTTATATACTATAAATTTCTTTTTATTGAGAAAATTCGAACTTTTATGCTAAAATTTTATAGGAGGAGATACTATTATGTCCAGTTGGTTTTCCAAACTTCAAGCTGTAGGTAAAGCGTTAATGCTTCCTGTTGCCGTTCTTCCTGCTGCCGCTCTTTTACTTCGTTTAGGAGCACCTGATGTCTTCGACATTCCATTTATTACTCAAGCAGGTGGTGCTGTTTTCAATAACTTAGCACTTATTTTTGCCGTTGGTATCGCTGTTGGCTTAGCTAAAGATAACAATGGTGCGGCAGGTCTTGCTGGGGTTATTGGCTATTTAGTATTAACAGAAGCACTCAAAGCTATCGATAAAGATTTAAATATGGGTGTTCTCGCTGGGGTTATTGTTGGTATTATTTCTGGTATACTTTACAATAAATTCTACAATATTAAATTACCAGAATTCTTAGGTTTCTTTTCAGGCAGACGTTTCGTTCCGATCGTTACTGCTGCAACATTCGTTGTTTTAGCTCTTATTTTTGGTATTATTTGGGGTCCTATTCAAAACTTTATTCATAGCATCGGTGAATGGATTGTTGGTGCTGGTGCTGCTGGTGCCTTTGTCTATGGTGTATTAAACCGTTTACTTATTCCTGTTGGTCTTCATCACATTCTCAACTCTCTTGTTTGGTTCGTATTTGGTTCTTACACTAATCCAGAAACAGGCGTTACTGCAACAGGCGATTTAAATCGTTTCTTCGCTGGTGACCCAACTGCTGGTGTATTCATGGCTGGTTTCTACTTTATCTTTATGTTCGGTGTTCCTGCTATCGCACTTGCAATGTACAGTGCTGCTAAACCAGAAAATAAATCAAAAGTTGCTGGTATGATGTTCTCCATCGCTTTCACAGCTTTCTTAACTGGTATCACTGAACCTGTAGAATTCACTTTCATGTTCTTAGCTCCTGTTCTTTATGCATTCCATGCTGTTATGACAGGTATTGCTCTTGCAGTTGCTAATATGTTTGGTATTTTACATGGCTTTGGTTTCTCTGCTGGTCTTATCGACTATGTATTAAACTATGGTCTTGCAACTAAACCTATCTTAATCATTCCAATCGGCTTAGTATTTGGTATCATTTACTTCATCGTTTTCAGATGGGCAATCGTTCACTTCGACCTTCCAACTCCTGGTCGTTTTGAAAATGAATCTGACAACGAAGCTATTGAAAATGCTAACCCAGATGAATTAGCTCAATCCTTTATCGATAAATTAGGTGGTGCTGATAACTTAACTACTATCAGCTCTTGTATCACTCGTTTACGTTTAAATGTTAAAGATATTGATAAAATTGATGAAGCTGGTCTTAAAGCTCTAGGTGCTGCTGGTGTTATCAAAAAAGGAAATAGCGTTCAAGTAATTGTTGGTACAAAAGCTGAAGCTGTTGCTGACGATATGAAAAAAATTGCTAAAAAATAATTAAATATTAATAAAAAGCTGGTTCAATATAGAACCAGCTTTTTTTGTATCTATTATCATGATATCATATATTTAATCAATTTATTTTAAGGAGATGATTTTTTTGTCTTTAGGTGCTAGATTACAAACAGTAACAAAGTTCGTACCTCATGGTAGTGTCATTGCTGATATTGGCACTGACCATGGTTATTTACCTATAGAATTAGTAAAAACTGGAAGATGTTGTAAAGCAATTGCTGGTGATGTAAACGAAGGCCCTTATTTAGCAGCCAAACGTTCTGTACGCAATGCTTCATTGATGAATAAAATCGATATTCGTTTAGGTAGTGGTTTAAAAATTCTTCAACCTAACGAAGTAGATATTGCTATATTTTGTGGTATGGGTGGAAATCTAATGGTTCAATTATTACAAGATTGCCCTGAAATTGTAAATTCTTTAAAAGGTTTAATCTTACAACCACAACAAGGATTTACTACTCTTAGAAAATATCTTTACAGCATAGATTGGCATATCGAAGATGAAGCTATAGCTAAAGAAGATGGTCGCATTTATCAAATAATTTATGCTAAACCTGGAAAACAAGCTTTACCTACTGAACTTGAGCTTGAAATAGGGCCTGTATTAAATCGCACTAGACCTACTTTATTTAAAGAAATGATTGCTGAATTTATCGCCAAAGCCAATCGCAGTTTAAATGGTATGGCAAAATCTGAGACTGCTAAAAATACTGCACATTATCATCAATTACAAACTTATGTAAAAGCTTTGGAGGAATTATTATGATTAAATGTCAAGTTGTAGTTGAAGCTATGGATAAACTTGCCCCACGTTACCTCGCTGAAAATTGGGATAATGTAGGTCTTTTAATAGGTAATCCTGCTCAAGAAATCACTAAAATTTTGACTTGCTTAGATGTTACAGAAAAAGTAATTGATAAAGCTATCTGTGAAAATTATAATATGATAATTTCTCACCACCCATTTTTATTCAAAGGTATAAAAAAAATTGCTACTGATAAACCTCTTGGCAGAATGCTCCAAAAAATTCTCAGTAACAATATCGCTATCTTTGCTGCTCATACAAATTTAGATACTACTTATGGTGGTGTAAATGATGTTTTAGCTCAAAAACTTCAACTCACAGAAGTAAAACCACTCACTATTTCTTACCGTGAAGAAATTTTAAAATTAGGAGTCAATGTTCCTAGCGATTATGCTGATGCTGTTCGTGAAGCTTTAGCTAAAGCGGGAGCAGGTGCTATCGATAATTATAGTGATTGCTCCTTCACTTATAATGGCACAGGATATTTTAAACCTCTTGAAAATTCCAATCCTTTTATCGGTCAACAAAATAAGTTATCCAGTGTGCAAGAAGTTCGCATAGAAACCATTTTACCTAGCAAAATAAAAAATCGTGTAATTAAAGCTATGTTAAAAGCTCACCCTTATGAAGTTCCTGCTTGGGATATCATTCCTACAGAAAATGTTTATCACGAAAATGGACTTGGTCGCATTGGTAAACTCGCTAATCCTATCACACTTGATGAATTTGCTCAACGCATAAAACAAAGTCTTCCTGGTGATACATTCCGCTATGTAAAAGGAAATGACAAATTAGTAAAAAAAGTAGCCCTTTGCTCTGGTGCTGGTGTTGAATTTTTAGATAAAGCTGCTATGCAAGGTGCTGACACTTATATAACTGGTGATGTTAAATATCATGAAGCACAACATGCTCAAGAATTAGGTATAAATATCATTGATGCAGGTCATTTTGGCACAGAATTGCCTATAGTTGAAACTTTGGCTCAATACTTACAAGAAGAAAATATTAAACAAAAATGGCAAATAACAATCACTGCTGATAATGACGCAACAGATGTTTTCACTACTATAAAATAAAAAATAAAATTCTATATTTAGAAAAGAGGTCTTTCCATGCGTAAAGGAATGGAACATTTTATCAACAATCCCATCTATACTATAACTGCTGAAGCAATGTCTAACGGTCGCAATAATATTGAAGTTGTAGGCAAAATGCTCGAAGCTGGCATTAAATTTATTCAATATCGTGAAAAAGAAAAACCTGCACTTGAACGCTATCAAGAATGTATGCAATTAGTAAAGATGACTAAAGAAGCTGGTGCTATATTTATCATTGATGATTTTGTAGACCTTGCTATGGCTGTAAATGCTGATGGTGTGCATATTGGTCAGACAGATTTACCGCCTCAAGTAGTTCGTCAATTAATTGGCGAAGATAAAATCTTAGGTCTTTCCACTCATGAAGAAGCTCAACTTCAAAAAGCAAATGAACTTGGTGATATTATTGACTATATCGGTGTAGGCCCTGTCTATGCTACACAGACAAAAAAAGATGCTGTACCTGTTGGTTTTTCCTATGTAGATTATGCTAGTAAATATGCTAAACATCCATTTGTAGCCATTGGTGGTATCAAAGAACATAATATCTGCGAAGTCGCTTCTCATGGCGCTAAAACATTCGCTATTGTATCTGAAATTGTCAGTGCTGATGATATCGTAAACAAAATAAAATCTATTGAAAAAACATTACAGAATAAATTATAATTTAATATAGTAAATTAACGAGCGGGAGATGATTCTATGCGTTTAGAAGAACAAATGAAATCTGGATTACTTTATCGTGAATATGGTCACAAAGACCCTGTTGACCAAGAATACGAAAAAATTATTGAAAAACAACGTGTAAATGCTAAAGAAATGATGTTTGATTTCAATAATACTCGTCCTAGTGATATGGAAACAAGAACTAAAATTCTCAAAGAATTATTAGGTTCTGTGGGAAAAGGTATCTATCTTGAACCACCTGCACATTTTGCTTATGGTTGCAACACTCATATCGGTAAAAATTTCTATGCAAACTTTAATTTCCAAGTTGTAGATGACTGTGAAGTATTCATCGGCGATGATGTTATGTGTGGTCCAAATGTATTACTTTGTGTAACAGGTCACCCATTAAACCCTGAATATCGCCTTGGTGGTACTCAATTCTCCTTGCCAATTCATATCGGTAACCGTGTATGGCTTGGCGCTGGAGTAATGGTTATGCCTGGTGTTACAATCGGTGATAACTGTGTAATCGGTGCAGGTAGTATCGTAACTAAAGATATTCCAGCTAATAGCTTAGCTTATGGTTCTCCATGCAAAGTAATACGTGAAATCGGCGAATATGATAAAAAATATTTCCGCAAAGATGTTTTAGTAAATGATTTTAAATAAAATGACAAAAGCCTTAGGTTTTCCTAAGGCTTTTTTTATAAATTAAATTTAGCCAAGATATTTCCTGCAAAAATCATTCCATGCATACTAGAAATATCTGACTCTATCTCATCTTTAGCTACTACAGACAATCTGCTTTTAAGTGCTAAATAAATAGAATAATGATACATATAGACATTTTCATTTGTATTTCGTTCAATAATCAACTGTTTATAATGATATCTATATCGTTGCAAATCAGGTTTTATACGTTTATACATCTCTGAAATATAATCATTATGTGCAGCCTTAACGATTAAATCATGAAATCTCTCATCATTTTTACAAAATAATTCATCATCAATTGGTTCATCATTGCCCTTGCGAAAGTTCAACAAAATTTCCTTTAAACCCATAAGTTCTGCTTTCGTTATGCGTTTAGCTGCCAAATAAGCAGCTTGTCCTTCCAAAAATTTACGAGCTTCATATAGATAAAAACATTCTTGTGGACTTATCTTTCGCACCGTCAAAAACCTTTTACTGCGTCGCTCAAGCCAACCATCTTTTAAAGCTCTATTAAGAGCTATATTTACAGGTGTTCTACTCACATCTAATTGCTGTGCAATCTTTGACTCAACAATCTTATCACCTGGCAATAATAAGCCCTGCATAATATCATTTTTTAAATGTTTATAAATAACGTCAGCTAATACGATAAAAGGATTTTCTTTTTTACATGCTTCAATATCTAATTTATCCATATATTTTCACCACCACAAGCATAATTTCCTTAATTATACTATATAAAGCTCATATAAGCTTAAGAAAATGCCCTTTTCGTCTTAACTTTTAAAGCAGGAAATGTAAATACAAAAATTATATATATGCAACTACATACAATATAAAATACCATAGATAAATCCCAACCATAATACGAAAGTATAATGCTCCAAATAAAATTCAATACAGTATAAATAGTATAGCCCAATGCCCAAAACACACCAAACATAATAGTTAGTTTACGTGGGTTCATATTTGGCAATTCATGAGGAAAATTCAGATACACAGAATACTGAGAAAACATCACAAATCCGCCAATCGCAAATAAAAAGTATGCTAATCCTGGATTTATATATGCCATATACAAACCTAAAGCCATAGCAATAATCATCATAATACCATGAACTAATAAAAACGGCTTACGCTCAAAATGTACTTTGCCAATTAAAATACTAAATAAAGTCCCCACTATACCACCCATAGTAATTGCCAATATCATAAATTCAGCATTAAAACCATTATTGACCTGTGCAACTAATTTTACAGGTATAGATACTAAAGACATTACATATAAAAATAAAAAACCGCCAAAACCCATGGAAAAACAATATACAAATTTATCTGTCAATGCATCTTTATATTTATATTCCTCTTGATGATGTGTGTTCTCATCATTAGGTGAAAAATCCTTTGCCAACATAGTCCATAAAACTAAAAGCAAAATACTAAATAAGCTAAATACATACATTGTATGTTGCCAATCACTAATAACCACATCTTTATATAAAAAGAAAATAATAGCCACTAAACCTGCACCAATATTATATGAAGCTGTAACTAGCGCACTTGCTATAATTTTTTCATCATTAGCTATAAATCTAGCTACTACAGTATTCATATATACCATTATCATAGAACCGCCTAATGCCATAATCATACGCGCAATAGTATATAGCCAATAATTTGTAGCAAATACAGCAACAAAAGAAAAACAAAGTAATACTAATGCTACAATACTTGCCTTTCGCGGATTTAATTTCAATAAAATATACGCTGCGACTAAGTTTGCAAAAATTCGAGCAATCGTTATTGTATAATTTATAACTTCTGAAACCATCGGCGATACTTGTTCACCATTAAAATAATGATATACAATCTTTTCGGATAAATTTGAACCTGCCACCCAATTTGAAGCAAATACTATATATGATAATAACAAGATAATAAACATCATTATTCCCTGTGATTTTTTTACATTGGTCAAAGTATTCATAATACTATTCCTTTCTTATCATAACAATTAAAACACGACCTTATCTTTAAAATTTAAACTTATAAAAATAGCGAGATTTTCTACTTAAATAAAAACCTCGCTATTAAAATAAATATTTATAAATTATCTAATTGTATTTAAGCTACAGCTTCTGTCTTTTTCTCAATAGCTTTCATAGCAAATTTTACACTTTTAGCAGAAGCTATCATTTTACCTACTTCTTCATCAGTTAATTTTGGTGTAAATTTCTTGATAATTCCTGTGTTGTTAAGCATACAAGGCAAGCTCAAAGCCACATCATGAATGCCATATTCACCAGTTAAAATAGATGACATTGGTAAAATTGTATATTCATTATATTTTATAGCTTTAATAAAACGACAAGCTACCATAGCAATACCTGTATTTGTACAACCTTTTAAATTAATTACATCATATACGACTTGCATGATTTTTTGTTCAATCATACCTTTATTTAATTTATAATCACGATTAAAAAATTCATCCATATTGCCTAAGCCTAAACTTGCAATGTCCACTGTGCTCCATGCCACAAAACCAGAATTGCCATGTTCACCTAATACATAGCCATGTACAAGTTTTGGGTCTAAATGATAATAATCAGCCAAAATTCTACGTAAGCGGAAAGTTTCTAATAAAGTACCTGTACCAATTATCTTTTCTCTTGGATAATCAAAATTAGCAGATACATAATAAGTAGCCACATCTAAAGGATTAGTTACTACTAAAATAATTGCGTCTTTTGTATAACGAACGATTTGCGACATTACACTATCCATGATTTTACAATTTGTCTTAGTTAAAATTAATCTATCAGGTGTTTCTCCTGGTTTTATACTTGGACCAGCTGTGATAATAATCATACTAGCATCTTTGCAATCTTCATAATCACCTTCATGAATATAGATATTATGACTGCTAATGCAAGCTGTAGCATGACTTGTATCCAAAGACTCACCCATGCATTTTTTCTCGTTAATATCAATTAATACAACTTCTGATGCTAAACCGAAATCTACAATTTTATTCAACACTGCTGTACCAACATTACTAGCACCAATAATAACGATTTTACCTTCATCAAACATAATTCCCGCACCCCTTTTATAATTTATAAATATTCTTATTTTTCTAACGTTTTATCTTTGACTATATTCTATCGCTATTATTTTTCCGTTTCAAAATCCATTCTATTTTTTAGAGATTTTTACAATAATGCTAGTTTTCATATACTTTATTGTATTTTATATCTCTAATTTGTTTTTTATAAATGCCATAATTCGCAAAATCGCCTCTAAAATACATAAAAATAACATAAATTAAAATTATTTTTTTATAAAAATCTTCAATATTTGCTCAATCTTGTTTTTAATAAATTTTTATGATATACTTTTCACTGTAAAATTGTAATATAACTAAGCGATGATAAAGAGAGTAAATTAAGATTTCTTTTACAGAAAATATTGTCTAGGCTGAGAACAATAAAAGAAAATTTAATTGAAGTTCACTTTGGAGCTTCTATGGTGAAAATAAGTAGTCATAGCGTCTGGCAGCGTTAATGCTTTTAAGTATCAATTAGGGTGGTACCGCGAAACAAGCTTTCGCCCCTTCATGGGGTGAGAGCTTTTATTTTTTGTTAAAATTTTGTAGGAGTGAAATCATGGAACAAGAACTCAAAAGTTTACAACAAGAAGCGATTAATAATATTAATAGCGCTTCTAATCTCAATGCACTAAATGATGTGCGTGTAAAATATCTTGGTAAAAAAGGCTCTTTGACTAGCATTTTACGTGGTATGGGTAAATTAAGCCCTGAACAGCGTCCTGTAGTTGGTCAAATGGTAAATACAACTCGTAAAGAATTAGAAACTGCAATCGCAGCTAAACAAGAAGAATTAAAAGCAGCTGAACTTGCAAATCGTTTAGCTACAGAAAAAATTGATGTTACGCTTCCTGGTCGTCGTCAAAGCTTAGGACATCTTCATCCTTTAACTGTTACCTTAAACAATATAAAAAATATCTTCACTAGCATGGGCTATTCTATCGCTGAAGGTCCTCAAATTGAATCTGATTATTTCAACTTTGAAGCTTTAAATCTTCCAAAAGATCACCCAGCTCGTGATATGCAAGACTCTTTCTATATCACAGAAGATATCTTACTTAGAAGTCAGACTTCTCCTGTACAGGCTCGCACAATGCAAGCTCATGAGCCAAATAGCCCAATTCGCATCATTGCTCCAGGTCATGTATATCGCCGTGATGATTATGATGCTACACATTCCCCAATGTTTACTCAAGTTGAAGGTCTTTGCATTGATAAAAACATCAGCTTTGCTGACCTCAAAGGCACACTTGTTACTTTCTTACAGCAAATCTTCGGTGAAGATGTAAAAGTTCGCTTCCGTCCAAGCTTCTTCCCATTCACTGAACCAAGTGCTGAAGTAGATATCTCTTGCGTTATGTGTAAAGGTAAAGGTTGCCGTGTATGTAAAGGCACTGGCTGGCTTGAAATCTTAGGTGCAGGTATGGTTCATCCTCATGTACTTGAAATGAGTGGTTATGACCCTAAACAAGTTAGCGGTTTTGCTTTCGGTATGGGTGTTGAACGTATTGCTATGCTCGCTTATGGCATTGATGATTTACGTTTATTCTATGATAATGATGTACGTTTCTTACGTCAGTTCTAATATTAAGGAGGATTATATTTAATGCAAGTTTCTATTAAATGGCTTAAAGATTATATAGATTTTACTGAAACTCCAGAGCAGCTTGCTGATAAACTCACAATGGCTGGTATTCCTGTAGAAAATGTTGTAGACCCTGGCGAAGGTTTAGAAAAAGTTGTAACTGGTCGCATCGAAAAACTTGAACCACATCAAAATTCTGACCACTTACAAATCTGTACTATGAATGTTGGTCTTGCTGAAAATATCATCATTGTAACAGGTGCTCAAAACGTAGCAGAAGGACAAGTTGTTCCTGTAGCTATGGTAGGTGCTCATTTACCAAACGGCATGAAAATCTCCAAAGGTAAACTTCGTGGTGTAGCTTCTAATGGTATGCTTTGCTCCGCTCAAGAATTAAAACTTGACCTTGAAAAATTACCTGAAGAACAAAAAACTGGTATCTTCATTTTACCTAGTGATACTCCTGTAGGTATTCCTGCTAAAGATGTATTAGGTTTAAATGATGTTGTATTAGAATTTGAACTTACAGCTAACCGTGCAGACTGCTTCAGTGTTTTCGGTCTTGTTCGTGAAATTGCTGCTATCACTGGCAACAAACCACATTTCCCTGAAATCAAAGTTAATGAAGATGATAACACTAAATTAAACGATATCTTCTCTGTAGAAATCGCAGACCCTGATTTATGCTCTCGTTTCTCTACACGTATGCTTAAAAATGTAAAAATTGGCCCATCTCCTGAATGGATGCAACAACGTCTTGAAGGTGCTGGCATTCGTTCCATCAATAATGTAGTTGACGTTACAAACTTCGTTATGATTGAACTTGGTCATCCTATGCATGCTTATGATTATGATAAAATCACAGGCAAAAAATTAATTGCTCGTCGTGCCATTGAAGGTGAAGAACTTCATACTCTTGATGATACTTCTCGCAAAGCAAAAGGTGAAATGCTCGTTATCGCTGATAGCGAAAAAGCTGCTGGTCTTGCTGGTATCATGGGTGGTTTCGAAACAGAAATCACAGACACTACTACTACTGTAGTATTAGAATCTGCTGATTTCTATGGTCCATGTATCCGCAGAACTGCTCGTGCTTGCGGTCTTTCTTCTGAAGCTTCTGGTCGTTTTGAACGTGGTGTTGATAGCGAAACTACTATTAAAGCACTCGACAGAGCAGCTCAATTACTTCAAGAAATGGGTGCTTGCACTGTTTGCGAAGGAATTGTAGATGTATATCCAAATCCAAAACAAGCTAATTATGTTACTTTCACACCAGAACAAATTAATAATCATCTCGGCACTAATATCGCTAAAGATGTTATGCTTAATATCATTACAAGTGTTGGTTTTGATGTTACAAAAGATGAAAATGATGAAATCACTGTTAAAGTTCCATCTTGGAGAAATGATGTAACTTGCATGGCTGATATTTCCGAAGAAATTGCTCGTTTACATGGTTTTGATAAAATTAAATCCACTCTTCCAAATGGCGTTTCTATGCAGGGAACTCAATCTGCAAAACAAACATTTATTGATAAAGTAAAAGCTTCCTTATCTAGCCAAGGACTTTATGAAACAATTTCCTTTGCTTTAACTAACGAAGAAACATTCAATAAATTAAACATTCCACAAGATAGCCCTCTTCGTAAAGCTGTACCTATCATGAACCCACTTTCTGACGAATATCCTCTCGTTCGTACAACATTGCTCAGTAGTATTTTTGATAACCTTGCTCGCAATCTTGCTCGTAAAAATGATGATGTAGCTTTATTTGAAGTAGGTTCTGTATTCTTCCCTAAAGCACTTCCTGTAACAGAACTTCCAGATGAAGTTATAAAAATTGCAGGTGCTATCACTGGTCGTCGCAATGCTCAGGGCTGGAACCAAGCAAATGATATGGTAGACTTCTACGATGCTAAAGGCATTATCGAAGAATTACTTGCAAATCTTCGTGTAACTCGTTATACAGTTGAAGCTGGTACACATTACGCTATGCACCCAGGCAAAACTGCTCTCTTCAAAAAAGGTCGCGATGTAATCGCAACAGTTGGTGAAGTTCATCCTGCTGTACTTTCTGCTTATGGTATTACAAAACCTGTATATATCTTTGAACTTGACGCTACTACTGTTATGAAATACATGGCTAAAGATTTAAAATATAAAGCATTACCAAAATATCCAGCAACTAGCCGTGACCTTGCAATGCTCGTAGATGTTGATGTAAATGCTGCTGATATCGAAAAAGCTATGACTAAAGCAGCAGGTCAAAATCTCACTCAAATCACTTTATTTGATGTTTATACTGGTAAACAAGTTGAAGAAGGCAAGAAAAGCTTAGCATTCTCCTTGACTTTCCAATCCAATGATAAAACATTAACTGATGCTGAAATTGACCCAGCAATCGAAAAAATCGTAGCTAAACTTCAAAAAGATTTCAATGCAAATCTTCGTGGCTAATAAAAATAAAAAGGCACTACAATTGTAGTGCCTTTTTTTATATTTCATCTGTTTTATCCAACCATTCTTGCAAATCATTTATAAATCTTGATAAATGAAAACCATCACATACTCCATGATGTACTTGAATAGCTAATGGCAATAATATTTTTTCACCTTGTTCAAAATACTTTCCTATAGTGAAAATAGGTAAATAATAATCATATCCTTTAGCTAAATTCAAATTAAAACCTGTAAAACTAACCCAAGGAACACAAGAAATATTAAACACATTTTTTTCTAATAATAATTTAGAGCTTTTTATCTCTTGCTGTTGGTAATTTTTCATATCCAATAAATAATTTTGATAAAACACTTCAAAATCATCATCATATTTTGTCCACACTTGATAAAACTGTTCTTGCGTTTCTTCAAAGACTGTAAAAATAGGATTTATCTCATCATAATATCCTAATTCTCCATCTTCATTTAAATCCATGCGGAATTCTTTATATTTATTAACAAACTTACTCAAACCATATAAAATTACAGGAAAAAATTTTAGCTGTTTTATCTCTATTTTATTTTTTAAACCTGTGATATCTAAATTGATTGTCATGCTATAAGTGCACGGAACATCTTTGCTATACAGCTCAAAAACTTTTTTTCTTTGCCATTTTTCTTTATCTATTTTTATAAAATCCATTTCAATATCACAACTCTTTATTATTTATTCTAGCTATTAAATTATTCATTTTCACTTTTATCTGTTCAACGATTTTCAAAAATTCCTCATCAGATTTTCCTGTAGGGTCTTGTAGACCCCAATCTTCACGATATTTACATTTAATCATAGGACAAGCTACATTACAACCCATAGTTATAACAATATCAATCTCTGATAATTCCTGCAATAATTTAGGTCTTTGCACCTTTGTTATATCACCATAACCTAAAGATTTCATAATGCGAACTGCATCAGGATTTATTTGATTTTTTAACTGTGTCCCTGCTGAAAAAGCTTCAAAAACATCTTTTCCCATTTCTTTAGCTATAGCTTCTGCCATTTGGGATCTACAAGAGTTATGCACACAAATAAATGCTACTTTTAACAAATTTTACACCTCTATCTTAAAATACAAAATTAAAAATATAGCCTACAAAAATAATCCCTATACTTACAATACCTATAAATAAAAACAATAATTTTCTTTGCAATACTTGGCTAAGCATAATAAGTGACGGAAGTGATAAAGCTGTTATCGCCATCATCAATGCTAAAATCGTACCAGCTGGCACACCTACTAAATACAAAGCTTCAGCGATTGGCAAAGTTCCAAATATATCAGCATAAATAGGTATGCCAATAATTGTAGCTAAAATAACAGCAAAGGGATTATTATCTCCCAAAATACTTAAAATAAATTCTTGTGGTATCCAATTATGAATTACTGCACCTATTAATACGCCCAATAATACATAAGGAAAAACTTTTCTCACGATAATTTTAGTGTCATTTAAAGCATAATTTAATCTTTGTCTTTGATTAAAATATTCTGATTCAGCATAAAAATCTCTAATTGCTCCATCATATTTTTTCAAATATTTTTCAACCTTCATTATCGATAAGACTTTACCGCCAACAACAGCCAATATTACGCCTACAACTGTATAAAAAATAGCAAATTCAGGTCCAAAAAATGACATCAACATAAGCATAGATGCCACATCTACCATAGGAGAAGATATCAAAAAAGAAAAAGTCATGCCTACAGGTAATCCTGCTCTAGTAAAACCTATAAAAATAGGCACACTTGAACAAGAACAAAATGGCGTTACTGTTCCAAGTAGTGCAGCAATTATATTTCCAGTAAAACCATCAAAATGCGTTAAAATTCGTTTTGTCTTTTCTGGTGGAAAATACGACTGAATATATGATATCAAATAAATTAAAGTTACTAATAAGATAGTTATCTTTATCGTATCATAAAAGAAAAAATGAATACTAGACCACCAATTTGAACTTTTATCTGCATGGAAATAATTTACTAAGACTTGCCAAACTAAATCATTCAGCCATTGCATTCCTAGTATTTGTTCAACAAAAAAATCAAACATTATCTCACCTCATATCAAATATTTTTGATATGTTTATTATATCAATTTTTTTTGATATGACAAGTCTATTTATTCATGTTGAAAAAATTTTATCGCCTTTTGACTAAATACTTCTGTCAATAAAGAACTATTAATACTATAAAAATTCCATTTTCCCTGCGGTTTTACTTTTATTAAATTCGCTTCTAACAATAATTTTAAATGATAAGATAATTTACTTTGAGCTATCGCAAATTGTTCCATTAATTTACAAACACAAATTTCCTCATGTTTTGCAATTTCTTGTAAAATCTTTAATCTCATTTCATCAGATAACGCTTTAAAAATTTTTACATAATCAATCTCTGTCATATTATTTATCTCACTTTCTTATTTTATTAAGAAAAATCTTTTATACTTTGCTATAATAACTATATCATATTTAAGGAGGGATTTTCTTGAAATATCTCATTGTCGGCACTGGAGGAACTGGAGCTTGCATCGGTAGTTTTTTAGCCAAAAATAATCATGATGTAACCTTTATCGCTCGTGGAAAACATCTTGAAGCCATCAACGAAAATGGTCTTACCATCAATTCTGATAGAATTGGCAAATTTAATTTAAAACCCGTAAAAGCAATGACTACAGAGCAATATCTTCAAACAAATGAAATACCTGATGTAATTTTTATTTCTGTCAAAGGATATGCTCTTGATGATATCATTCCTTTTTTAGCCAAAGTAAGCAAGGAAAATACCATCATCATTCCTATACTAAATATCTATGGTACAGGTTATAGACTAGCACCTAAATTACCTCATACAAATGTAATTGAAGGATGTATCTATATTGTTGCCTATATTTCTGCACCTGGAGAAATATCTCAAAAGGGTAATATTTTCCGCATCGTCTTTGGCACACGTGGAAAAACTCCATTAAAAAATCAATTAGAACAAATTGCTCAAGACCTTAAAAATAGTAATATTTCCGTTGTCTTATCAGAAAATATCGCAGAAGATACCTTCCGCAAATTCGTTTTAATCTCCCCTTATGCTAGTTGTGGAGCTTATTTTGATATACCAGCAGGTATCATGCAAAAACAAGGAAAAGAACAAGATTTATTCATTGCCTTAACAAAAGATTGTATTAATCTAGCTAAAGCTTATAATATTAATCTTCCTGAAAATATCATTGATATAAACTTAAAAACATTAAATGCTATGACACCAGATACTACAGCTTCTATGCAAAAAGACTTACAAAAAGGCAGTCAATCAGAAATTGATGGACTCATTTTTGAAGTTGTTCGCATGGCAAAAGCCAAAAATATCGCTGTGCCAGCCTATGAATTAGTGGCTAAACATTTTGGTTTTATAGCCTAAAATATAATAAATTACAAAATATGAAAGTAAGGTTTTTTTATGATTGAAATTCTTGTATTATTTGTCGTCGGTATTGGCGTAGGTACATTTGGTACTTTAATAGGTATTGGTGGTGGTTTAATCATGATACCACTTTTTACTTTTGCACTCACACCTTCTATTTTTCATAGTGCTCCTGAAATCGTTGGTACTTCATTATTTGGTGTATTTTTAAATGCACTTTCAGGAACATATGCTTATGTAAAACAACATCGCGTTTATTTTAAAGCAGCCATTCCTTTTGCTATTGCTACACTTCCTGGAGCTATTTTAGGTAGCCTTGTCAGTGATTATTTCACAGGCCCTACTTTCAGTCTTAGTTATGGTATTTTTATCTTAATCATCTCTGCTATCATGTATTGGAATTCATCTAATAAAAAAGCTATCGCTACTAATTTTGATGAAACCTTATTTATAGCTCGCAAAAAACTCGGTATTATTTTAAGTATGTTTGTAGGTTTTATCTCTAGCATCTTTGGTATTGGTGGCGGTATCATTCATGTTCCTGTTATGATTTATGCCCTTGCTTTTCCACCACATATGGCAACTGCAACATCTCATTTTGTCTTAGCTGTTTCCTCTTTTATGGGTGTTACATCTCATATATTTTTAAATCATATCGTTTGGATACCTGCTCTTGCTGTTGGTTTTGGTGCTGTAATCGGCGCTCAAATCGGTGCTAGATTATCTAAGAAAACTAAACCTCGCAGTATCATTTTACTTCTTTGCATTTCTTTATTCTTATTAGGTATTCGCATGATTGTTGAAAGCAATCTCTTATTTTAAGCAAAAAAGCTTCTGTTCTCAACTCTAAAAAAGAACAGAAGCTTTTTATGTAAAAACCATGTATTTATAAATCTTTTGTGATAAAATATTCTTTGAATATATTTATAAAAAGGAGAATTATTTTGCGTTTACGAAGAAAACCTTGGATTGATGAAGCTATTTTAGATTTTAATGATTTTGTATATACTAAAGGACAAAGTCCTTCTGAAGAAATTAAAGGTCATTGGCATGAAGTATTTGACCGCCAGGCACCTCTTTACGTAGAACTTGGCACAGGAAAAGGAGATTTCATCAGTAAAACAGCAGCTCTTCATCCTGAAGTTAATTTTATCGGTATAGAACTTCAACAAGATGTTTTATACTATGCTGCTAAAAAAGTAAAAGAACTTGGCTTAACTAATGTTCGCTTAATGGTATTTAATATCGAACAAATTGAAAATATCTTTGCTGAAGATGAAGTTGACCGTTTTTATATCAATTTCTGCGACCCATGGCCAAAAGCTCGTCATGCAAAAAGACGTTTAACTTATATAGGATTTTTGGAAAAATATCGCAAACTCTTAAAAGATAATGGGGAATTATTCTTTAAAACCGACAATAGACCTCTATTTGATTTTTCATTAGAACAATTTGAACTTGCTAATTTAAAAGTAAATGCACTTACTTTTGACCTTCATAATAGTGAATATCAAGCTAACAATATCATGACAGAATATGAACGTAAATTTAGCGGTTTCGGTGAAAAAATCAATCGCTGTGAGGTAACTTTTACTAAGCAGGATAAAAAATAATGTTGACTAAGCAAAAATTTTGGATAAATGATATGGAAGCTATCACCTGTATCATGTTTATCCTGATTGTCATTGGCACTATAAATATTTGTAGTGCCAGCTTAATAACTGCTTATACTAACTTTGAAAATCCCTATTTCTTTTTAATTCGTCATTTAATAAGTTTGTTAATTGGATTTGTCGCTTTTGCTTTAACTTCTAGATTTAATTATAAAAAATTAAAAAATAAATCTTTACTGCTTACAGTCATAACGATTTTATCCTTAAGTGCTGTATTAATTATGGGTGTTACTGTAAATGGTTCTAAGCGTTGGCTATCACTTGGATTTATGCAATTCCAACCTTCTGAAATCGCCAAAATTGTTACCATTATCATCAGTGCCTCTTATCTTGGTCAATGTATAGATAAAAAAATTCCTATAACGGTAAATCCACAAAAAAATATCATATTTCTTCTATGTCTAATAATTGCAGGTTTTGTTGAAGCTCAACCTGATATGGGAACCGCACTTATCATCATTGGTATTCCAACCATTATGTATTTTATTGCTGGTCTATCAAAAAAATGGATTGGTATAATCTGTGGTATTGGTTTTATCTTACTTACACTATTAGCAACCTTCCAACCATATCGTTTAGACCGTATCAATAGTTGGTATGACCCTTGGTCTCGCTCTCAAGAAGATGGTTATCAAATAGTCCAATCCATCTTAGCTATTGGTTCTGGAGGATTTTCTGGCATGGGCTTAGGTCATGGATTTAGTAAATATTCTTATCTACCTGAATCTCATACAGACTTTGCCTTTGCTGTTTTTTGCCAAGAAATAGGATTTATGGGCGCTTTTATTGTCTTTTTGCTTTTAATTGCGCTAGCTTTTTATTGTATAAAAATTGCTCTACGCACTAAAGATAATTTTGGCAAAATGCTTGTATGTGGCATTACTTTATTGATTGTAGGTCAAGCTACTGGCAATATGGCTATGGTTATCGGTATTGTTCCTGTAGTTGGTGTACCTTTACCGTTCATCAGTTATGGTGGTACTTCACTTATCTTAAATATGATTAGCATCGGCTTAGTTTTAAGCGTAGACCGACATAATCATATCATTAAAAAAAGTACTAAAAACGAAACGATAACTACTCCACCTATTAAATATTTAAGCAAGAAAAAACATCTCTATCGTTTAAAATAAAAATAAATAATGGCAAAATAAAAGACGATTAACATATCTTCATGCTAATCGTCTTTTATCTAGTATACTGTGTATACATCAAACTACCTCACTATTTAATTTTTTTTTGCAAATCTTCCCTTAAGATAGAAGTCTTTGCTGTATTTATCAGTCAGCTAACGTGTGTAATATGCATTTAATTCCAAATACATCTTTTTACATTCTTTTATAATATTCTAACTAACTTAAAATACACCTAATACGTATTATACACTTTTTGAATTAATAATAAATTTTGTAACGTTACTATTTGTGCACACTTATAAATCAGTTTAGACTTTAACTAGCAATGCCTTACTATCTATAAAATCTAGTTTTTCTTTACAAACTTGCTTTCTTCAACAGCACGAGATATCTAAGTGCAACTTTCATTAAAGCCTTTTTGCAAATCCGCTATAACCCTCACTCCTTTCGAATGCATTCTATATAAATAATTTTTAGTTCCTCTGTACAATAATTTCTATTGCTCATTCTCCATAAACTATTTTTATATCATTACATTCAATTGTTTTAAGCACTATAGCTTTTCTTTCTGTCTTTATTATAGCATAGTCAATATTTTATTGCAATAATCAGATTATTTTTTTTATATATTTTTTTCTGTAAAAATAACATTTTAGTAAAAAAATATAAGTGCCTACTAAAAAATCTCATAGTAGACACTTATGAATTATTCTTTGCTTATTAACGTTGAAAAAAGTTATATAATTCTCTAACCATAATAAGTGAAGATGTAGCACCTGGGTCTTGATGACCAATACTTCTAATACCTAAATAGCTTGCACGACCTTTGCTTGCAGAAATAGTGCGTGTATAATCTGCACCTTCTTTTGCAGCTCTTGATGCTTCACCTAAACATTGGAATAATGTTAAATCTTTTTCTTTACCTTTTACAAAAGCTGTATGTACAGGAATTAAAACATCTAACATTGTTTTTTCACCTGGTTCTACACGACCACGTTTTTTAATAGCTTCGATAGCTTCACCTAAAACTTTAATTACAGAATCAACTGTAAAAGATGTATTTTCATCACAAGCTTTAGCTGCACGGTTGAAAGCTGCTGCATATAATGGACCAGCTGCACCGCCTACATTTTCAGAAAAAGCTGTACCTATAGCTTTGAAAACTTTTGCTGGATTTCCATCATCATTCATATTGTCAATTTCTTCTAAAGCAGCTTCAAAACCAATAGCCATATTATTGCCATGGTCGCCATCACCAATAGCTTTATCTAACATATTTAAATAATCTTTTTGGGCTATTATAGCTTTTGCTATATGTTCAACTGCATCTTTAATTCTTGTCATATACGATATTTCCTCCCAAAATTTTAATGAAAATTATAATATTATTTAATTAAATAACTTATAAATAGCCTAAATATACAGATTAATTTTAACATATAATCTGCTTACTGTGTATATGTATATCTAAAAAAATGATATCTATCAATATACCACTTTTATCTAATTATACAATACAAACTGTACAAAAATCACCTTTGTTGTATTTCTTTTGCTAAAATAATATAATAGTATATTATATTATTCTATTTTTTACAATATTTTAATATAACATTTTTTATAATCTATTTAAATAAAAGAGGTATCTATATGTTAAAGCCAAATGTTGGTCATATAAATTATTTAAATTGTCTTCCTTTAACTTATACACTCACTAAAAATCCTAGTGATAAATTCAATTTATTTAAAGATGTTCCTGCTAATTTAAATCAAGCAATCATGCAAGATAAATTGGATATCAGTCCTGTTTCATCTATCATTTATGCTCGCAATTTTGATAAATTAATGATTTTACCCGATATCAGCATTATGGCTGACGGCCCTGTACAAAGCATAATTTTAGTTAGCAAAAAACCTATTCATGAAATTACCACAGATAAGATTTTACTCACATCTCAATCGGCTACTTCACATTGTCTTTTGAAAATAATCATGAATAAACGTTATCATGCTACACCAGATTATTCTATTGCTAAAGTTTCACCTCAAAATCCTTTTTCTGATGAAAACGCTACCGCTTCTCTATTCATTGGTGATGATGCTCTCTTTTTAAAATATCATCAAGATAAGAATTTATATTATTACGATATCGGTCAACAATGGAAAGAATTCACTAATCTTTGCATGGTATATGCAGTATGGGTAGTGCGTAAGGATTTTGCACAAGAAAATCCTCAAAAAACCTCTATTATTCAACAATATATAAAAAATGGTTTTGCTAATGGTTTTGCCAACCTTCATCAGGCTATAAAAGAAATCGCTACAGATAAGCCATTTTCTTTCACGCAATTAGATGAATATCTTCATATAATTCAATGGAAATTGCAAGAAGATCAACTCAAAGCTTTATCTTTATTTTATCAATATGCTTTTGAATTAAATCTAATTGATGCACTTCCACAATTAAATATATTTAATCCAAATACTAAAAATTAAATACGTAAAAACAAAAATGGTGTTGATAAAATATCAACACCATTTTTTATATTAATTTTGGTCGGGGAACTTATTTAAGAATACCTAAACCGTAACCAATAATACCTACAGCGAATAAGCCAAAGATAATCCAAATTGCATTGACTTTTTTCTTCATGAGTTTCATACATAAGAATGTAAGTAAAAGTGGTACGAGACCTGGCATTAATTGGTCTAAGATAGATTGAACAGTAGTTGTAACTACACTACCATCTTGCATAGTTACTTCAGAAATAACTACTGGAATATTAACGGTTGTCCATTTATTTACCAGTGCCCCCATGACGAATAACCCTAAGATAGAAGCACCTTCTGTAATTTTTTGAAGAGTATTACCTGCTACGTCCTGAATAATATCAGTACCTTTAGTGTAGCCATATTTAATACCATACCAACGAATAAGTAAACGTACTACATTGAATAATACAAAGAATAAAATAGGACCAAGTAAGCTACCGCCCATAGCTAAAGAAGCACCAAGAGCTGCACAAATAGGACGAAGAGTACCCCAGAAGATTGGGTCACCAACACCTGCAAGAGGTCCCATCATACCAACTTTAATACCGTTGATAACACCATCTTGAATGTCTTTACCATTAGCTTTTTGTTCTTCCATAGCCGCTACTACACCAATGATTGGAGCTGTAACGAATGGCTGTGTATTATAGAATTCTAGATGTCTTTTTATTGCTTGTTTTCTTTCTTCGCCTTCATATAATTTCTTAATAATAGGAACCATGCCAAAACAGAAACCAAGTGCCTGCATACGTTCCATATTCCATGAACCTTGAAGGAAATTTGAACGAACAAAGGTCCAGAATAAATCATTTGAACTTAATTTTTTCATAATCTTCAACCTCCTCTTAGTCTAATTCATCATCAAGATCATCATCTACATCACTTTTTGCACTGCCAGCGCTTGCTGCTGCTGGAGCTGCCACTTGATGATATTTAGGGCTAAGCTGAATGTAAACAATTGCACAAACAAGACCAATTACACCAAATGCAACTAAATTGAATTCAGTAAATGCTGCTGTAACAAAGCCGAGGAAGAAGAATGGCATTAAGTAACCAGCATTCATCATGTTAATAACCATTGCATAACCAACTACAACGATGAAGCCACCAGCAACTTGAAGACCACCTGTGATTACTGGAGGAATTGCATTTAATAAACCTTGAACAGCATCTGTACCAATGTACATAGCTACAAGTAAAGATGGAACAGCTACACGTAAAGCTTGAAGTAATAATGCACCTAAATGGCAGATATCAATACCTCTTAAATTACCTTCTTGAGCAAAACCATCTGCTTTATGTTGGAAAAATACTGTTATTGTACGACAGATAATAGTTAATACCTGACCTGCTGCTGCAAGTGGCATAGCAATCGCAATACCTGCACCAATACTTTGATGACCAGCAATTACAAGAATTGTAGAAATAACAGAAGCAAGTGCTGCGTCAGGTGCCATAGCTGCACCGATATTCATCCAACCAAGTGCAATCATTTCCAAAGTACCACCGATTATAATGCCTGTTGTCATATCACCTAAAATTGCACCAACTAATGTACATGCTATCAATGGACGATGTGTCTGAAATTCATCAAGAACACTGCCCATACCAGCTATTGCTGAAACGATAAAAATAGCTATAAGTTGTACTCCACTGAGTTCCATAAAAAAACCTCCATTCATAAGAGCAGATTAACAGCCATTAAAATTAATAGCTGTTAATCTTTTCATTTAATTATTTAATAATTTCCATTAAATTAACACGTTTATCTGTATCTACTTTTCTAAATTCGATTTCAATACCTTTTTCACTTAATTTTTTGAAGGATTCTACATCTTTATCATCTACAGAAACAGCATTTGTAATTTGGCGTTTACCTTCTTTAAAGCTCATACCACCAACGTTTACAGATTTAATATCTACGCCACCTTCAACCATACGTAATACACTTGTAGGATTTGTGAAGAGCAATAAGCATTTATCATTTTCATATTTAGGGTTGTTGTATACGCGGATAGCTTTATCTACGCTAACAACACTGGATTTGATACCTGGAGGAGCTACTTGTTTTAAAAGTGTAGCACGAATAGTATCTGCTGCTACATCATCATCACATACAATAATACGTTCGCAACCAGTAACTTTTGCCCATACAGTTGCTACTTGTCCATGGATTAAACGGTCATCAATTCTAGCTAATACAATTTTCATTATAAATCGTCTCCTTCGTCATCTGTTTCGCTTTCTACTTGGCTTTTATGGAATTTTTGAGCTCCAGCTACACTAGCTTCTACAGCTTTTTCCATTGCATCTTGAACATTTGCATTTTCGCCATTGCATAAACGATAATTTATTACTTCTACAAGCATTGGTAAGCTAACGCCTGTTACAATACCACATTTATCATTTTCCATAGCAACACGGCATGCAGCATTATAAGGGCTACCACCAAATAAATCATTTAAAATAATTACACCATTAGTAGTGTCCATTTCTTCCATCGCTTTATTATATTTAGCCATTAAATCTTCTGGACCTTCCCCTGGTACTAATGTTACTGTTGTTAAATTATCTGGCTGGCCACAAATCATAGCACAAGTATTTACTAATTCTTCTGCTAAATGGCCATGTGTACCAACAATAATACCTAACATTTTAATTTCCCCTTTCAAAATTCTTCTTGTTATATATTATATGCAAATGGCGTGCCAACTTTTAGTGTCAAAATTTTTACTGTAACTATAAGGACTTTTTAAATGGTAATTATGCGTATTGTCTAAAAATTGACACTCTTCTTCCATTTACTAAACTGTGTCAATTAAAAATTGACACTAAAACAAAAAATCTGTGTCATTTTTAATTTGACACAGACTTTTTTAGACACACTTTTTTTAAATCATGCTTACAATATAATACATTTCATCTTTTGTTAATTTTATTTGTAATGTTTCCTCAAATATTTTTGCAGTTTCTTCTACAACTTTTAATTTTTCTTTATCTATATTTTCTATATTTTTTTCATTAAATTTAAGCCCATTATTGATTACCATTCGCTCTAATGCACAGCCTATATGAATTATCAAACGCAATTTCTGAGGATTGTCCCATGTTAATTTTAATTTTTCTTCTAAAATATTGATAAATTTAAGTAAAATATCAATTATTTTATTCGGATTTAAATATAACAACATTTCCTGCAATCCATCTTCACAAAAACGTTTCAAAACAATATTTGTTTCGTCTTTTTTTACAATATCTTTTGCTCCCACAATTTCACGCAAAATAATATCGCCTTGACCGCTGATGATTTGCTCAATTGGTATAAAAGGAGCATCTATATGTGGATTTTTTATACCTACAACAGCAATAATCTGATATTTATGCCCTATTTCCGTTAAGCGTTTATGCATATCCACAATGCCTATAGGAATTACTTTTATATGGTTCATCGAAGCATCAATCAAGATATCAATCACTAAATTTTGTAATTTTTCCGCTGTTCCCTTACCTGTGCTACAAATTGTTACTACAGCTTTTTGTCTATCATTTGTGTCATCAATTAATAGTGTGTTATGTTCATAACCATTAAAATTTTTCAAGGAATCATATATAGCACTTAAACTGATACCTGCAATATCTGCTTTTCTCATTGCTTCTAATACAAATGGCGTCGTAACCATGCCTAAAGTCCTAACTGGCACACCTAATCTTTCTTCTAATATAGGGCCAAAGCTACATAAAGAACCCATATCCGCTAGCAATAATACACCTTCTTGGCAATTAATATTTTGTAATTGCTCAACAATCTGATTTAACATATCCTCAGGTCGACACTCTAAAGGCATATCAAAAGCTAATATCGGCGCTTTATTGGCACTAAACAATTTTCGTGCCACATTCACCATGGAACTTGCTGTATATTCACCATGCATAGCTACTGCTATTACTATCTTTTGTGATTTATCTTCTTGTTTTAAAGATTGCAATAACATAGCAAAATATTCTGTTTCCGATTTTGACACAGATACTTTATATTTTTCTTCAATCATCAACTTTATTTTTGTCGCTAATTTAAATTCTATAGAATTTGTGTCAATTGTACCTTCTAAAGCATTATGCAAATTCTGCTTTCCTTTTATGCGATTGAATAATGAACTTAAATGCAAACCAAACGCATATAAAAAACGCTCTCTTGATACTAATTTTATATAACGTTCCACTAAAGATACTACTTGCTGAGCAAATTCCACCATATCTGCATCAATGATTTTCAATAATCTATCATAAACAGATAAAGAAATATCATCTTTTTGATTATAAAAAGTTTTTACATACGTATTTACGTCCGCTACGACAATTTGTTGAATTAATTCTTCCGCTATGCCTTCTCGCTTAAGCATATTAACCTTATTTTCTACCATTTGATATAAATTAAATGGCTCATCTTCGCTTTCACGAGGCAATTTACTTTTGCTAGATGGTGTTACATACAATCCTTTTTCAATATAACGACTAATCAAAGCTATATCTTCACGCGTTTGACTCATCGGCAAAATTCCTGATTTTATATTTGCAGGCAACATTTGATAAGTTATCTCAATATGACCATCTGTCTTTATACCGTTTAAAAATGCTTGCGCACATAAAAGACGAATATTAGATTTTAATTGACCAACATTACCATTACCAATACTGCCGATAATCGCTTTTATCGCATCTGACGAAACTTTTACTGGTCTTTTTATACTGCGTGATTCTTCTGTAAATAACACCGTCATTATTTCCAATTTTTCTTTTAACGAACGCTCTGCTAATGGTGGTATAGATATTATATTAGGAATACGTCTTTTAAAAGTCTTGGTCAATACTGAATCAGGATTTTCTGTAGTTGCTCCAATGATTAACACACTAGCTGTTCTTTCTCTTTTCGTTTCACCTAAACGATTGAAAGTCCCTGTATCCATAAAATAAAAAATCATTTCTTGCCCTTCTGGTGGCAATCTATGAATTTCATCTAAAAATAAAATACCTTCATTTGCTGATTCAATTAAACCTGGTACAGACTTATCTGCTCCAGTGAAAGCACCTTTAATATGCCCAAAAATATGTGAAATCAACAATTGAGGATTATTATAATAATCTGCACAGTTAAAAGTTACAAAAGGTGCATTCGTAGCAAAACGACCAACTTCTTTACCATATTCAAACATCATATGTGCTAAGAGCGTTTTACCAACACCTGTTTGACCTACAATCAGTGTATGTAATCCATTTGGGGGATAAATCACTGCTGCTTTCGCTTGTTCTACTTGCGTTTTCAAACTATCTTCTGCACCAATTAAATCACTAAATGCCGATTTATCTATTTTATTTATTTTATTAACAGTTTTTATTTCTATCTTATCATTGATATTTTCATCATTTATTTTATATAAAACAGGTCTACCTGAAATCTTCATTATTTTACCCATTCTATATAATTTGTTTAACTCTCTACTAACATTACTGCGTAAAATTCCTAAATTATCTGCAATAGCAGTAGCTGTAAGAGCCTTCTCACCATCTTGACTCTTTGCTACCTCTTGTAAATATTCAAAAACCCTTTCAATACGTTTCATTGTCAATTACCTTTCTATTTCAAAAACTCATTTCCACACCTAGATTTCTTCAACAATGAAATCATCTCTTTTTATCATTTTTAGAAAAAACAGCAGGAAAAACCTGCTGTTTTCTTTATTTTACTATATGTTTACCACCATAATATCGAGATGCCCAATACGTATTATCTAAATTATCTACACGAATACCTCTACTTGTTGATGCATGTATAAAATTCCCGTTGCCTAAGTAAATACCACAATGAGAGGCTCCTGGTTCATACGTAGTAAAAAATACTAAATCTCCAGCTTCTAAATCATCTGGTTCTACAAGTTTTCCTAATTTATATTGTTCATCTGCCGTGCGAGGTATGCGAATTCCATGTTTAGCAAAAACATATTCCAAATAACCAGAGCAATCAAAACCTGCTGGTGTATCTCCGCCAAACACATACGGCACGCCAATATAATCCTTCGCTGTAGCTATAATACCTGGGACTTCTTTTTTAGATAAAAATTGTCTGCCATATGGCACTGAAGATAAATTATCTAAAATAATTTTTTCGTTAATAGATGACTGCGAATTGACTATAACATTTTGTTTTCCGCCTTTAATAGCCCACCATGTCTCACGATTTACAATGCCTGTAACTTTTATTTTATGATCTTTTTGAAAAGCTTTTACTGCTTCTTGCGTCTCTTTATCATAATTACCGCTAACTTTACTTAAATCATAATTCATACGAATGAGGTTTTGCTGTAAAACTATTACATCATGTCCATGAGAATTCAATTTTAGTATTGGTGCCGCCTGTGCATTAGCATTTATAAAACAACAAATAATTGCCAAAATCAATACTTTATAACTTAATATACAATATCGTTTTGCCATCTCCACCTATTCCCACCGTCCCTTCACTTTTATTTATACAATAATTGATATTAAATAGCTTCATGCATATTCTGTAAGTTAACTTTTAAAGTTTCGTTCACATCAAAAGCTTTTAAAGCTTTTATTTGTTCTTCTACATTATTAGTATAAAGAATTTCTATATTATTTTTTAATAAGCGTTTTACTTGTGCCATAACTAATGAGCTTGATTTATTATTAGATAAAATAATATAGTTTTTAGCAATATCGCCATGAATTAAATTAATTAAATCACCAACAGCAGGGCCACTTACCTTATCTTGAGTGATTACTGCAATTGCACCTAATTGTTCTAAACTTTGAGCTGTTTTTTCATCATCAGCTACTGCTAAAATAGCGATATCCATAATAGTTTTATCTACATTTTTCAAATCATGTGGTATAGCCAAATTTTGAATTTTAATGTCTTCGATTTGACCCCAATCTACAGCCTGACCAACTACTAAGCCTGGACAATCTGTGTGTAAATACACAGTTATTCTATCATCTAATGATTTTACTACTATTACTTTACCTAATGGATTTAACATTTTTTCTAAATCACTGATACTAGCACGGCATTTTACTAAACTAAATGATACTGCATATGTATAAACAATATCGAATTTAGGATTTGGCACATCATGAGATTTTTTAAATCCAGAAGAAAATAATAATACTGGTGATACATAATTTCCATCCAAACCAGCTCTACAACCTTGTAAAAATACCATTAAAGCTTTTGCCCCTGCATCTACAAAGCCATTTTTCTTTTCAGCTTGACTTAATGCAATGCCACCTGCTTTAATAGCTTCTGTTAAAATTTCAGCAATTGGTAAATTTGCACGAACAGCATTATAAGCACCTTTTGCCACTGCTTTTGCTGTAATAATCAAAGGACGTTCTACTTCATCATTTACTGCACGTTGAGCATATAAAATACCATATTGGAAAGATTTTCCAAAAACAGAAGATGATGCATCATATTTTCCTGCTAAACCTTTAGCAATACCACGTAAAATTTGTGAAATCAATACACCTGCATTGCCATGAGCACCTAAAACTGCCGCACTACCTACACGTTTAGATACTCCACCAATGCTATCTGCCTGTAAATCACGAAGAGACATCGCAGCTGCACCAATTGTACGTAAAATATGTGTACCTGCTTTTTCATCCATTAAAGAATCAGCATTTAAAGCATTGATATTTTCATATTCTAATAAAAAGGCACTGTAGGCACCTGCTATCATTCTTTTAAAATCGTTACCTGTTATTACTTCTCTATTTCCTGTCATAAAAACCACTCCAATATTCTACCTGAATAATATATATATTCTACTAGATAATATTCTAAAAATCCATCAATATATCCTTTTATTATTTACAAAAAAATGGATGCATTAAAATTATACATCCATTTTATCACTTATTTATAAAAAATTTCCCATAATAAAGTTAAATTTAAGCAAGTTACAATTATACCAACAATGATTAAAATTATTTTCTGATATAAATGATTTGCAAATTTACCCATTATTTTTTTACTAGATGTTAAATATATCAATAAAAAAATAGTAATTGGTAATTGTATGCTTAAAAACATCTGAGAATAAATCAAACCCTCAAATGGGTCTTGAATAAATAATATAACTAATATAGCTAAACCATAAGTTATCAATACACCATGCCATGAATGATAATCTTTAATATTATAATCTTCACCAAAAATACCAGAGAAAATACTGCCTCCTGCTATTCCGCATGTCGCTGTTGAAGATATCCCTGCAAATAATAAAGCTATGGCAAAAATCAAGGCTGCACTATCACCTAAAATTGGTCTTAATAATTCTGTCGCTTGTGCTAAATCATCTACTTGTAAATTATTTGTAAAAAATACACTGGCTGCAATAATAATCATCGCACTATTTATTGCCCAACCAAGTCCCATAGAAAATAAAGTATCTAAAAACTCATATTTCAATTGTCGTTTTATAATTTTTTCATCTTGTAAATTCCATTGACGCGATTGTATTACTTCTGAATGTAAAAATAAATTATGTGGCATGACTACTGCCCCTAATACACTCATGATAATTACAATTGAGCCTTCTGGAAAAGAAGGTGTTACCCAACCACTTATAGCCTCAGTCCATTCAACTGAAACCATATTCAATTCAAGTAAAAATGAAAAACCAATAATAGATACAAAAGCTATAATTATTTTCTCCATTTTAGGATAAGAATTTGTTTTTAATAAAATAGCACAAAAAACTGCTGTGATTATAGAGCCTATAACAAGTGGTATATTAAATAATAAATTGAGTGCTATAGCTCCACCTAAAATTTCTGCTAAAGCTGTTGCAATAGATGCCATCATTGCCGTTGCTAATATTGGTCGTGAAAGCCACTTCGGTAGATATTTAGTAGATGCTTCCGATAAACAAAGCCCTGTTACTATTCCCAAATGAGCTGCATTATGTTGAAGCAAAATAAGCATTATCGTTGAAAGTGTTACCATCCACAACAATAAATAACCAAAATCTGCACCAGCTGCTAAATTTGATGCCCAGTTACCAGGGTCAATAAAACCAACTGTAATTAAAAGACCTGGACCAATATAGCGAAGAATTTCTCTAGCTCTTTCGCTTGCTGAATGTTTTTTACTATAATCTTTTAACATAAATTTATTCCTTTACTTTTATTTATTTGAAAATATTTCTCAATTAATATTTAATTTAAATTATAACAAATATAAATATATAATCAACAAATATTTCTTACAGGAATTATTATTCGATTACAATTTCCAAACAATCTAATAAATCAATTACATCAGGATAAGAAAATTTAGCATTTTTTAAATTGCAATCAGTGATATCTATTTTAAAGTTTTTAGCTTTTCTAAAATCTGTTTTTGTTAAATTAGAATGCTTAAATTTTGTATTTTGCAAATCAAGTTTTCTAAACTTACAATCTTTTAAATCACAATTTTCAAAACTACATTCATATATTTTATTATCTTCAAAATTAGTATTCACCATTTTTAAATTCTCAAAATAATTATATTCCAAAGAACAATTTTTTAATTGCTCTATGATTTTTATGCCCTTAATTTTCGCTCTAAAATCCTGCCATAAAATTCCTACTAACTTGCAATTAAAAAAATTGCTATATTTTATTTGTGAATTTTCTATTTTAGGATTAATAATTTGACAATCTATAAATGTGCAATTTACAAAATCACAATTGATTATTGATTTATCCCACCAAAACATATGATAAAATTTACAATCTATAAATTCCATATTCTTAATATCATTTTCAAATATATCTAATTTAAATATTTCATTTTCATAAATAATTTTATTAAACATTTTATATTCCTTTAATTAAATAGCATTATTAATAGTATTTATCTTCATGATATAATGATTATATCATTATAAAAAGGAGATTATCTTATGAAACAATGTATGGAAACAGAAAAACTCCATCGCCGTATAAAAAAAATTATTGGGCAATTAAATGCCATAGATAGAATGATTGATGATGAAACTATTCCTTGTGAAAATGTTTTAATGCAAGTAAATGCTGCAAAATCCGCTCTACATAGTGTTGGCAAAGTAATTTTAGAAGGGCATTTAAAACACTGTGTAATTGATGGTATTCAACATGGTGATGCAGAAAAAACAGTTGAAGAATTTGCTAAAGCCATTGACCATTTTTCTAGACTATCATAAAAAAAGCGATTGATTTTCATCAATCGCCATTTTTATTATTAGAGCATTTGTTCTTTTTTCGCTAAAATATCTGCTACAGCTTTGCATGCTGGACAATCACAATATTTTGCACCTTTTGCCTTAATATCTTGAGCATGAGCTAATACATTTTTTGCCATTTCTTCACCAAAAACTTTAAAACCCATTTCAGAATTAGCAAAAGCAATCAATCCATCAATCGGCATAATATCAGCTTCAAGCTCTGCTATATATTTTTTAGTTTCTGCTAATTGATTATCTGTGCCAATAGCATCAAGCCAATTTTGTGCTGCTTGTTTTGCTTCTTTGCTACAAGAAGGAGCATTCATTAATTCATGTGTTTTTTCTACAACATAATCTAATACTTTTTGATCCATGATAAATCCATCGCCTTTCTAAGTATTATTTTCTCATTACTTTTATAATATAACTACTCAAAACGGCTGTAAAGTAAGCACTTTTTAGTAACATAGTTACTTTAAAGTAACTAATTATCAAATAAAAATGCACCTTAAAACTATATTAAGTCTTAAGGTGCATTATTTTATGCTTCTTGTAAAATTTCTCTTAATTTTTCCATATTCATATTTTGACGAACAGTATCTGCTAAACGATTAAATGCTGCTTGTTTCGCTGCTGCATAATTTGTACTTACAGGTAATGCTTCTAATCCTTTACGTTTACGCAATATATTGATCAGACTACGGCGATATTTATCATTATCAAAAATACCATGAATATATGCACCCATGACATTTTGTTCTTGATTTATCATACCTTCTGCCACCTGTACATCTTTATCAGCACGTTTTGTGATCATGAATGGATGATTTGCTTCTTTTGTAAATTTAGTAGTTCCCATATGAATTTCATAACCAAATAAATCATCTATAGATAATTTTTCACCTAAAAATTCCCAAGAAAGACATTTTGCTTCAACTTGTGAAGTGAGTTTTTTCTCTACAAAAGTAGTTTCCATTGGCAAAAAGCCAAGTCCTTTTACGCTATCATTATCTGATTCAGTATGCAATGGGTCACTGATTTTTTCACCAAGCATTTGATAGCCACCACAGATGCCGATGATAGGAATGTTTTTTTCATGAGCTTCATTTAAAGCTTTTTCCATACCACTATCACGCAAATAAAGCATATCTTCTGTAGTGTTTTTGCTACCTGGAAGTAAAATTAAATCTGCATCACCGATTTCTTGACCTTCTTTTACATAATAAAGATTTATATCATCTTCTTTACTCAAAGCATCAAAATCAGTGAAATTGGAAATTTTAGGAGTTTGAATTACTGCAATTTTTATTGGTGCATTTACTTTATCTTTCGCTTGAGTCTTTTTATCATCTAAAGATACAGAGTCTTCATCTTCAATACCTAAATCAGGTAAATAAGGAATTACACCTAAAACTGGTTTTCCTGTTTTTTCTTCGAGGAAATCAAGTGCAGGCTGTAAAATAGTTACATCTCCACGGAATTTATTGATGATAAGTCCTTTTACTAAAGCTCTTTCATCTGGTTCTAAAAGCTCTAAAGTTCCCACAAGGGAAGCCAATGCTCCGCCACGGTCAATATCAGCAATCAACAATACTGGTGCATTTAAATATTTAGCAATACGCATATTTACGATATCATTTGCTTTTAAATTCACTTCTGCAGGACTGCCTGCACCTTCAATTACCATCATATCAAAGCGTTCCTCTAAACGGCGAATAGCTTCTTTTACAGTATCAAAAGCTTTTAATGAATATCCCTTATGATATTCGCGTGCAGACATATTTCCTACAGCTTTTCCCATTAAAATAACTTGTGAACAAGCATTTCCTGTTGGCTTCAATAATACAGGGTTCATCTCTACAAATGGCTCAAGACCTGCTGCTTCTGCTTGAGCTACTTGAGCCCTGCCCATTTCATCGCCATCTTTAGTTACATAAGAATTAAGTGCCATATTCTGTGCTTTAAATGGCACTACAGACATACCTTCTTGATAAAAAATTCTGCATAAAGCTGTAGTTAAAATACTTTTTCCTACATGAGAAGAAGTACCTTGTAACATAATATGTTTAGTCATCAGTTTTCCTCCATCTCTAGTGATTTTTTATAAGCTCTTATTTTTTCCACAAAATATTTAGCATTTTGCTTTGAGCCTAAAAAATGTAAATGCAAATATGAACCTACAATATTATCTTTAGCATATCCTGCTTTGTATTTCATATTATTACGCATTTTCGTAAATTCAAATGCCCATGGAAAACTTTCATCTTGTGTATCAATCTGTGTTGAAAAATGAAATTCATGACCTTTTATCTCATCATTTTGTTTTCCTAAAATATTATCTTGCAGAATTTTTGCTTTCACATAACCCACAGTCTGCAATTTTTTATTCATTTGAGCTTTCGCAGGAATAATCCCCACCATTTCATAAAATTTTTGCTCAAAATCATAAATTCCCTGCATTAAATACATAAAGCCACCACATTCAGCATATATCGGCATTTTACGTTCATTAGCTTTGCGTATGGATTTTATCATCGAAGTATTTTGCATAAGTTCTTGAGCAAAAACTTCTGGGAAACCTCCACCAAAAATCAAAGCATCAACATCATCAGGAATAGTTTCATCTTCTAGTGGACTAAAAAATTTCAACTTCGCCCCTAAATTTTCTAATTGAGCTAAACTTGCTGGATAATAAAAAGAAAAAGCTTTATCTTGTGCAATACCTATAGTTATATCTTTTTTAATATTTTCAGCTTCAAATTCTTCAACTTCAATAGCTGGTGCTGTTTTAGCAAGTTCAATGATTTCATTTAAATATACCTCTTGAGCAATTTTTTCAGAAATCTTTTCGATGATTTCACGTGCATTATTTTCTCCAGCTGGTGTCAAACCTAAATGACGCTCTGGCATATGCACACTATCATCACGGAAAATTGCACCATAAACAGGCACATTTATTTTCTTCATAGCTTCTTCAATCAAAGCTTTATGTGTTGGTGAACCTAATTTATTTAAGATTACACCGGCTAAATTCACATCACTATCATATAATCTAAAACCAAGTGCTATAGCTGCGGCTGAATCGCCCATTGATTGCACATTAATGACTAAAATCACAGGTGCATTTAATTTTTTCGCTAATTGTGCTGTAGAACTAACACCATTTTTTCCGCCATCATAAAGCCCCATAACACCTTCGATAATCGCTATATCGGCATCTTTTGATTCTTGCACAAATAAATCATTTATCATGCTTTCATCGACAAGCCATGTATCGAGATTATGACCTTTTCTTCCTGCTGCCATGCCATGATAACTAGGATCAATATAATCAGGGCCAACTTTATATGGTTGTACTTTTAAACCTTTATTTTTTAATGCACGAAGTATTCCTGTAACGACTGTAGTCTTACCTGAACTACTTTGAGTGGCTGCAATAACTACACGAGGAATATTTACTTTTTTCATCATTAAATCACCTTATTAAATGCGTGTATTATCAATGATATACATTACTGCATTAATGCAAGAAGCAGCTATTGGGCTACCGCCTTTTGTTCCTGTTACTGTAATATATGGAACTTTTGATTCAGCAATTAATAAATCTTTTGATTCAGCAGCTCCTACAAAACCAACTGGTGTACCAATAATAGCAGCTGGACGAATATTTTCTTCATTCATTAAACGGATAACTTCAAATAAAGCTGTTGGTGCATTACCAATAGCAACGATTGCTCCATCTAATTCTTTGCCAAAATGACGCATAGCAGCAATAGAACGAGTGATACCATGTTCTTTGGCATATTTTGCAATTTCAGGATCTGCAATTTTACATTCTACAGAGCCACCCCAAGAAGCTAATTTGCGTTTATTGATACCAGTGCGAACCATTTCTACATCAGTATAGATTTTGCAACCAGAAAGCAAAGCTTTTTTCATGGAAGCTACTACATCTTTATGAATGCGAATGATTGGTGCATAATCCACATCACCAGAAGCGTGAATAATACGAGAATAAATTTTTGTTTCTTCTTCGCTTAAATTTAATTTTTCAATATATGGTTTGATAATTTCAAAACTACGAACTTCTATCGCCATTGGGTCTTTGATAAATTCCATCAAAATCCCTCCTATTTTTCATATTTGGCAACAAATGTGCCTACACAATCATAATCATGAGTTAAATTTTTATAATCTATTCTAGGTCTATCAATAATGACAATTTCTAGACCTAATTTAATTGCAGCTGTCAATTTTGTTTCTGTGCCACCTAAAGTGCCACTATTTTTCATCACAACAACATCTGCATTGTATTTTTCATATAAAGCTATATTCAAGCTTTCCGAAAAAGGTCCTTGCACAGCTACTATATCTTTGGGAGATATTCCACAGTTTTCACAGATTTGCAAAGAAGCAATCGCAGGAAGTACTCTCGCTATAATATGCTTATTGTATTTTTTACTATCTTTAGCAAATAAGTCTAAACGATTGCTACCTGTTGTCAAAAAGATATTTTCACCTAATTGCATAGCAAGGTCAGATGCTTCTTCATAAGTTTTCACTAAATGAAGTTTATTATAAGCAGGTATTGGCGTTACTTCTCTTTCATAGCGAATATAAGGTATATTTAATTCATCACAAACCTGCATAGCTGTTTTAGATACATTTACCGCATATGGGTGCGTAGCATCTACAAAAACTTTTATCTGATTTTCTTTTAAGCAATTCTTCATAGCTTCTTCATCTAATTTATGGTCATTGATGATTAAATTTTCATCTTTCGGTAATAACTCTTTACCATAATTAGTAACTACAGAAGCCATAACTTTATAATTTTGCTTTAATAAATATTCTACAAGACCTCTACCATCTTGCGTTCCTGAAGCTACAAAAATCATACTTCATAGCCTCTAGGTGTTATCATAAAGCCTTCTTTAGCAAAAGTTTTGCTATTGCCAATGATTACCATAGAAAACATATTGATATCTTCTTTTGTGAAATTTTCTAAATCAGAAATAACCATTGTTTCATTTTCACGGCTTGCACTATTTACAATGCCAACTGGAGTTTTAGGGTCTTTATGTTTTAACATAATTTCACGAATTTCTTCGATATGCTGTACACGTTTATGGCTTTTTGGATTGTATAAACCAATTACAAAATCACCTTGAGCTGCAAGGTCTGCACGTTTTTTAATCAATTCCCATGGAGTCAATAAATCACTCAAACTGATGATTGCAAAATCATGCATAAGTGGAGCACCTAATACAGCAGCAGCCGCATTTACAGCAGAAAGACCTGCTACAATCTGTACTTGTGGTCTTTCTTCTTTTGGCAATTTCAATAATAATTCTAAAACAAGACCTGCCATACCATATACACCAGAGTCACCACTTGAAACTACTGCAACATTATGACCTTTTACAGCTTCTTCAATAGCCATTTTACAGCGGTCAACTTCTTGCATCATTCCTGTGCCAATTACATTTTTTCCATCTAAAAGATGTTTAATCAATTTAATATATGTGTTATATCCTGCTACTGTATCAGCTTCTAAAATAGCATTTAAAGCACGAGGAGTCATATCCTCTTTACCACCTGGACCAATTCCAATTACTTTAATCATTCCCATGCTAAGGACACCGTCACTTTCTCAAATTTTGTTTTCGGCAAAATTATTTTTGCCCTCTCATTATATGCCAATATAGCAGCTTGACATACATTTCCTATACCAATTTGTTTTTTCACAAAATTAGATTCAGGTAATTTATATTTATCAATCACATTTTGCATGATTGTATTATCATAAAAACGAGTTTCTACTTTATATTTTTCTGCCCATTGATGCAAAGCTTTCTCATTTTGCTTGACGATTGTAGAAACTAATGCTTTGATTTTTAAATCTTCACAATCTGCCATTTTTTTTGCTTCATTTATTGCCTGTTCTACAAGATTTAATTCAACATCTTTGCGACAACCAACGCCAATTATCAATTGTTTTCGCGTTAAAAATAATATATTTTCTCGCACTTGTCGCTTATCTGTGATAAATACACAAAAGTCATTTTGCCTATCAAGTTCTTCTACATCAATCAATTTAGCTTCAATCTTAAAATCTCTAGCCAAATCAATTATCATCTGTTCACTTTGCTTTAAATCTTTATCTACATAATAAATAACTTTTTGCTGTTGAATTAATGCTGAATTAATTATTTTTATATGTTCTAAAGGATATGGCACTAAATTATATTTTCTTACCACCACATCAGGAGCAATTATTTTATTCGTATCTGTCGCTGTAGTAATAACTGGAATAGCATTTAATATATCAGCAATCTTCAACGTGAGTTCATTTGCTCCACCCAAATGACCAGATAATAAACTTATCGCAAAATTAGCTTTTTCATCTAAAACTATTACAGCTGGGTCTTTAACTTTATGCACGATAAATGGTGCTATCATTCGCACGGCAATACCTGTCGAAGTGAAAAATATAATCGCTTCATACTCAGCAAAAATATTTTTTATCACTTCACTCATTTTTTCATACTCATGTATATGACCAGTTAAACTAATATCATATCTATTTTTTTTTACATAGATATCACAAGTTTTCAAGGTATTTTGCAATTTACAAGCTAAATCAGCACCATTTTTAGTTACAGTAATAATTGCATATTTCATTAAGCTTTATCTGTACCTTGACGATACATATGACTAAATTCTGGTGCATAAAGACGAGATTTTGCATATTCTGTATCTAAACATTTACTTACAACAATCATAGCTGTACGAGAAATGTTATTTTCTTTAACAATATCGGCAATAGTTTCAAGTGTACCGCGTACAATTTTTTGTTCAGGCCAAGAAGCTTTCTGCACGATAGCAATAGGTGTAGATGGTTCATAGCCACCTTCAATCAACTGTTCTACTACTTCAGAAATCATATGCACACTCAAGAAAATGCACATAGTAGCTTGATGAGCTGCTAAAGATTTTAATTTTTCTTTTTCAGGAACAGGTGTTCTACCTTCATTGCGTGTGATGATTACTGTCTGAGAAATTTCAGGAAGTGTATATTCCTGTTTTAAAGCTGCTGCTGTAGCTAAGAAAGAACTTACACCTGGAATTACAGTGTATTCAATATTGCGACGAGATAATTCGTCCATCTGTTCTTGAATAGCACCATAAATTGCAGGGTCACCAGTATGAAGTCGAACTGTCATTTTGCCTTCTTGTTCTGCTGCTGTAATTGTTTCAATAACTTCACCTAAAGTCATAGAAGCACTATTATAAATTTCACAATCTGCTTTTGCATAATCTAATAATGCAGGATTTACAAGAGAACCAGCATAAATAATTACATCTGCCTCTTTTAATAATCTTTGACCTTTAACTGTAATAAGTTCAGGATCCCCAGGACCTGCACCAATAATATAAACCATAAAAAATATCCTCCCTAATTTATCTTATTTTAGTTTTTTACAAGTAACAATATAAACTGGATTTTGTGCATTAAACATATCGTATGAACCGATTTGTCTTAAACGATTTACTTGTATTTGAATTGCTTCATAAGTATAATTTTCTTTTTGCTTCATATATGTCGTAATTTCAGATATTGTCTGGATTGTCACCGCATTTACGATAATGCGTCCACCTTCATTTAATTTGCTATCAATTATATCTAAAATCTCAAACATATGTTTGCCACTGCCACCGATGAATACTACATCACAATTTGGCAATTCATCTAATCCTTTTGGTGCTTCTGTGGCAATGACTTTAACTTTATCTTCTAAATTAAATTTAGCAATATTTTGATGTAATAAATCAACGGCTAAATCTTTTTTCTCTATAGCATAAACTTCTCCCTGAGGAGCAAGTAAAGCCGCTTCAATAGATAAAGAACCTGTACCAGCACCAATATCCCAAATAATATTATCAGGACGAATTTTTGCCTTGCACATTGTCAAAATGCGAATTTCTTCTTTTGTCATTGGCACTTTATCGCGAATAAATTCTTCATCTGCTATTCCTGGTAAATTCAAATATGCACCAACTTTCTATTCATAATTTATTTTATATTAACCTTCAACTATCATCACACAATGACTCGCACATGCTTTTGTCTGTGCTTCATCTAAAGATAAGCTAACTATCTTTTCATCAGGATAAGAAAGTCTAGAACAAATATATGCTCTTGCATTTTTATCCCAACCTCTTGCTATCAAATATGTGGCTATAGCATTAGAATTAAATTTATTATCTGTGAGCATACCGATTATGCGACCTGGATAATATTTTAAGTCTTCATCACTCGGCACACGTCCATGAAAACTAAGTAGACTAGCATCTTGCCATGGAAGTGCTATCTTAGCAAAAGCTGTTTGCATGGAACTTAGTCCCGGAATTACTTTTATATTTTCTAAAGGAAAATTCTTGCGCAAAGCACTTAACAAAGAATAATATCCCGGATCACCAGATACCATCACTACTACATCATTATCATTTAATTCGACTTTTATAAAATCCATTACAGCACTGATATCTGCTTTTATGGCAAAAGTTTTTTGACCTTGATGAGAAAATTCATTTAATGCTCTTGTTCCTCCAACTAAAACTTTTGCTTCATTTATAGCTTGCATAGCCATAGGAATGACATATTCTTTCGCTCCTGGACCAATTCCAGCCACAATTATTTTATGTTCCAACCTAATCTACCACCTATTTCTCTTGCATTATCGTCCATGCCCAAAATCTCACCTTTCAAAGTAACCATCACAGTTCCTACTTTGAAAGCATTAAATACATGTTGTTCACTGCGAAGACTAGCTCTTTTAGCTAATAAATCATAAAAACCTTTTTCTACCAATCCATATCTTTCAATGATTGGCATAGCTGCTTCTGTTATCTTCACTTTAAAAATTTCCTCTACGCCTTTTTTATCCATGCCCAAAAGAGCAGCATAAGAAGCTAATATTTCCAAGCGAGCATCAGCTATTTTACTATGTGTATAGAAAATTCCTCCAGCTACTTTTACCAATTTACCTAAATGACCAAATAAAAGCACTGATTTAATTCCTTCATCAGCAGCAAATTCCAACATATGACCGATAAAATTACTTGTCTGTACCATAGCTTTTGCTGGAAGGTTTAATTTACTAGCGATATTTTCACCAATTTTCCCAGGAACAAAAATAATATCATCAAAGCCATTTGCTTTAGCTACAGAAATTTGCGGTGTAAGTGAATTTTTAAAGCCTTCTTCAGACATTGGACGCACCACGCCAGTAGTGCCAATTACAGAAATACCGTCTTCTATACCTAATATAGGATTAAGCGTTTTTTTCGCTAGTTCCACTCCTTTAGGAATAGAAATCGTAATATCACAACCATAACCTTCTGGCAACAATTCACGAACGACTTTCGTCATCATTTTTCTTGGCCCTGGATTTATTGCCGGCTCTCCTGGCGGAATAGATAAACCTGCCTCTGTAACTTTTCCAATACCTAAGCCAGCATAAAAATTGATTTTATCATCATCTTTATTTATTTTTACTTCCGTAAATACAGAAGCTCCATGTGTGATATCTGGATCATCACCAGCATCTTTTATGACTTCTGCCCTTGCTCCAGTTGATGTAAGCTCTACATTTTTAATAGGAATATGCAATAATTCTCCACTTAGAGCGTATAATTCAATCTCTTGAACGACATTTCCCTGCAAAGCAAGTATAGCAGCTTTTGTGCCAGCAGCTGCACAAGAACCTGTTGTATAGCCACTTTTCATTTCTTTACGCATAAAAAAATCTCCCTTTGGGCAGGGAGATAGACTTATCCCGTATTTCTACGAAAAATTCTCCACCTGCCCATCTCTCGTGAGTCTGAAAAATATATCATCTATAAATTTCACGGTGTTTTTCCAATAGGCAAGTCTCCTGACTTAGGTTCCTCGCTGATTTTCGCCTTCCCAAAATAAATTATTTCAGTGACATAATTGAAAATAGCTCCCCTTACAGTGGCGGGACCGTACTGGCTCTTCCAGTTTCCTTATTAAGCTTACGCACCTATTTCTATTTAATTTAATATATTATATTATAGGCATTATCCATTAATACTGCAAATCAAATTATTATTTCTGCAATATCTTTTCCACTAAATTTTTATTTAAATCAGGCAAATAAATAATTTCTTTTACCAATGTTTCATGTTTATTTATCATTTTTTCCATGAAAATCATATCATACCAACAATTTTGTTTATAACCACATTTTGTAAAATGAGCTATTTTCTTATAATTAAATTTTTCATGGAAAGCTATACTTTGCGGATTGGGATATGTTATGCTTGCTACTAAATTAGTTATATTTTGCAATTTTAAAATCGCTTCTAATTTCGTATATAAAATTTCTCCTATTTTTCTACCTTGATATTTTTCATTAATATAAATAGAAGTTTCTACACACCAATTATAAGCTTGTCGTTCTCTAAAAGTAGAAGCATATGTATAACCTACTATTTCATCACCAATACAAGCTACAATATAAGGAAATTTTGACATTATTTTTGTTATACGCTGTTTAAATTCGTCAATTGTTGGTACTTCATATTCAAAAGTGATATTTGTATTTTTTACATAGGGAGCATAAATTTCTACTAATTTTTCTGCATCATCTATTTTGGCTAAACGAAAATATAATTGTTCATTCACTTACTTCACCTCAAAAATATTAATATTTTTATATTCTAACTTCAAATTTAAATAATTCCGTAATATATTATCATACTATATATTAATCTATACTATATATTTCACTATAATATAAAAACGGTTAACTTAACAGTTAACCGTTTTTATATTATTTATTTTTCCATTTACATTCAATATTCCAAACTGAAATAGGCGTAGAAATAAATTGAATATCAAATTTTAAACTTGGTTGTATATAACTACTGGCACTATGAATCCTAAAACTAAATGCCCAACCATTATCCATATAAACTTCAACAGTTGTTCTACTATTTGGTTTAAATCTTACAGTTAATATTTCTGTTGGTATATTTGATATTGGAATATTAAATGCAGATATTTTTATTTTACTCGGTTTATTCAAAGTCCCATAAAGATTAAAAGTGTGTATAAATGTTAATTGCTTTTTATCATCGCTAACAATTTTATAATAATCTTTTATTCCAACTAAATAATAAAATAATTTTATAACTATATTATGATCCTTTTTATAAGCTCTCTTTATTTCCTCTAAAAATGCTTTTAATAATGGAAAATAAACATCTTTTTCTTTATTATCTAAGTCAACCCATTTTTTCTTCTCACTTTTCCATTGATTTAAAATATTAAAAATAGACTTAACATCATTCCAATATATTTCACTACAAGGTACATTATACCATTCACTACCAAAATCTAAAGCATGACTTAATCGACTATGTTTAACAGCAGAATGATTATGTTTTATACTAAAACCCACTTCCCAGTCAATATTATTCCTACGAACAATAATATCACGAACATCACCTATTCTACCAAATTCATCTTTTTGAAATTCAATATATAATGTTTCCTCTATACTTTCTTGTATAATAGGTTCTAATTCTAATATGTTATCTATTGTAGCATTAGCTGAAATAAAAAATAAATCTTGTTTTTCTATGCTTAAGTTATTCCATGCTTTTTGATTTGCAAAAAAACTTGAATTTTTTACAATGTTAATTTTTTGTAATGTTTTAAGTGATTTCACTAAAGCTTGGCACCAAGCATATTCATATGCTCGTCCTTGATTATTACTTTTTGCACTCATTTATTTCTCTCCATTTCAATACCATTAACCTTATCTCCTTCACCTTGCAAAAACATCTTAATAGCTATAGCAATTTCATAAGCAAGATTAACAGGAACAGCATTTCCAATCATTTTATAGGCATCATTAGTTTTTTTATAAATAAATTGAAAATCATCTGGGAATCCTTGTATTCTTGCAATTTCTCTAACACTCATACGGCGATAAAGATGTTCACATCCCTCAACAAAACAAAAACTATCCTTACCTATTTTTTGCATTTTAGGTGCTTGAGGATGTAGCTGACATTGACGTCCAGAAGCTTGCACGGTAAATGCTTGTTCATTCCAACTTTTAACTCTATTACGACTCATGAAAATAGGTGAGAATGACCCTGTAAAATATTCATTATTATTTATAGCATTAGGATTATGATAATTTTTTTCTTCTGCTGGAACAACTGTATTTTGTAGATCCCATATAATATCTTTTAAAGTTATTTTTTTATCATCATTTTCAGTAGAACCTTTAGGAAATATAAATTTAATTGACAAATCCTTTCTAAATCCAATATAAAAAACTCTTTTTCGTTCTTCTGCAACACCATAATCTTTAGCATTAACCATTGTAAGAGAAATATCATATCCTGCTTCTTCAAATAAATTAATAATATTTTGAACAGCTCTATTATGTCTATTTGCTAACATTCCACTGACATTTTCAGCTAAAAAAAATTTAGGTTTAAAATCTTTTAAAATTCTAATATAATCAAAAAAAAGTTGTCCTCTAACATCTTCAATTCCTTTTAAAGAACCTGCTTCTGACCAAGATTGACATGGTGGTCCACCAATAATTCCATCGACTTTATCCATAGCAACAAAAGGTAAAATATCTTCAAAAGTAATTTTCCTAATATCATCTTCAATTAAATGCGTATCTGGATGATTTACTTTAAATGTTTCAAATATACTCTTATCAAACTCATTTGCAACAGGAATATTGAACCCAGCTTTTTTAAAACCTAAATCTAAACCTCCACAACCACTAAATAAACTAATTATATTCATAATTTTCTCCATATATTTCAAATTATTTTTCTGTATATAAAATATTATATTACCCAAATAATCTATATGCTAACATAATATTTTGATTATATAGTATATTAATCTTTTATACAAGCAAACACATTTAAAAAAAACAATAATAGTTATACTTGCTTAATAAACATAACAACAAATATATTATATATACCTTAGCAAAGCAATAATATATAAATAAAAAATCAACTAACACATTAAATATATAAATATCCATAATAAACAATTCTAACTAAAAATTATATTGAGTTAAATAAAAATTTAATCATTATTGATATTCATTCTTGACACTATATACCCCATAGGGTATACTAAAGACGTAAAGATAATACCCCTAGGGGTATATAATTATTTTAGAAAAGAGGCGTACATATGGCTACTACTTCCAATTTATCTATTGATAATAATAATCACAAACAAAAAGCATATTCAATCAATATCCATTGTGCTAATTGTGCTGCCAAAATCGAACGAAAAATCAACGAATTATCTGATGTAGATAACGCTACTATTTCTATTTTGACTAAACAATTAACTTTAACAGCTAAAAATCCTGATGAATTATTACCTACTATTCAAAAAATAGCAGACAAAATTGAACCTGGCACTATAATCTCTCAACTTGAAGAAAATGTTTCTAATTATAAAGAAAAAATCTATCTAATCGAAAATCTAGATTGTGCTAACTGTGGTGCTAAAATCGAAAAAAAATTAAACGAATTAGCTGATATTAAATCTGCTCAATTGACATTTGCTACTAAAAAATTAAAAATAGTAGCTCAAAATCCTGATGTACTTCTACCTCAAATAAATAAAATAGCTAATTCCATTGAAAATGGTGTAAAAATCATAAATGCTGATGAGGCTTCTTCAAAATCTCATCAAAATAAAAAAAATTTTTTTGATGAAAAAACCATTGATATTATTGAAATTGTATTTGGTGCTATTTTATTTATCATTGGCGAATTTACCTCTCTTGTACCTGACCAATATACACTTTATCTTTATATCGTAGCTTATTTAATTTTAGGTTTCCATATACTAAAAACTGCCATCACCAATTTATTTCATGGCAATGTCTTCGATGAAAACTTCCTCATGAGTATCGCAACTTTGGGAGCATTTGCTATCAAAGAATATCCTGAAGCTGTCGGTGTTATGCTATTTTATCGCATTGGCGAATATTTTGAAGAACGTGCTACAGAAAAAAGTCGCAGTCAAATCATGGACGCTGTTGATTTACGACCTGAAACAGTAAATCTTCTCCATGGTGATAAAATTTCTATTATTTCTGCTCATGAAGCTAAGGTTGGCGATATTTTATTAGTTCGTGCTGGTGATAGAATTCCTGTTGATGGTATTGTCATTGAAGGAGAAAGCCGTTTGGATACATCACCTGTTACTGGCGAACCTGTTCCAATAAAAATTGCCCCTAATAGCTCTATCACTTCTGGTTGTTTGAATATTTCCGGCGCTATCAAAATGAAAGTGGAAAAACCTTTATCTGAATCTATGGTTTCACGCATTTTACAAGCTGTAGAAAATGCCGCCGCTAATAAACCTAAAATAGATAAATTCATCACTCGTTTTGCTAGAATTTATACTCCTATTGTCGTTTTAGTAGCTACGTTTACAGCTATCATTCCTTCATTGATTACAGGTGATTGGGAACATTGGATTTATACAGCTTTGACTTTTTTAGTAATTAGTTGTCCTTGTGCTTTAGTATTAAGTGTGCCACTTGCTTTCTTTTCTGGTATTGGTAGTGGTTCCAAACAAGGAATTCTATTTAAAGGCGGTTTAGCTTTAGAAGCTTTAAAAAATATAAAAACTATCGTCATGGATAAAACAGGCACACTGACTCATGGTAATTTCACAGTTAAAACTATAAATCCTGCAAACAATTACACAAAAGAAGAATTGCTCTCTCTTTGTGCTAGTTGTGAAAAAATTTCCTCTCACCCTATTGCTATCAGTATTATCAATGAAGCCACTAAACAAAAACTCAATTTAAAAACTACTACTGATAATCAAGAAATTGCTGGTGAAGGCATAATTTGCACCATCGACAAGCAAAAAATTTATTGTGGTAATAAACGCTTAATGCAACGATTTAATATTGCTTTACCTGATGATTTACCTATTAATGCTGGTACAGAAATATTCATTGGCATAAATGATAAATATGCTGGCTCTATTGTTATTGATGATACTATCAAAGATGATGCAAAATCCACTATTGCTAAATTAAAAAATTTAGGTTTAACTACAGCTATGCTCACAGGTGATAATGAACATAGTGCTTATGCTGTAGCTAATGAAGTAGGCATTGATAAAGTTCATGCTAAACTTTTACCTGAAGATAAATTAAAAAAATTATCCTCACTTAGACAAGAACATGGTAATGTATTTTTTGTCGGCGATGGTATAAACGACGCTCCTATTCTCGCTGGTGCTGATGTTGGCGCTGCTATGGGTAGTGGTGCTGATGCTGCCATTGAAGCTGCTGACGTAGTATTTATGAATTCTAAAGTTCATTCTATTTTCCAAGCGATAAATATCTCTCGTGATACCATTCGCATAGCATGGCAAAATGTAGTCTTTGCCTTAGGTGTAAAAATACTCATCATGATACTCGGTCTTATGGGATTTGCTTCCATGTGGGCAGCAGTTTTTGCCGATACTGGTGTGGCTATAATTTGTATTTTAAACTCCATTCGCATTCTTTATAAAAACTATTAATAGCTTCTAACTTTTAATAATCTGTTCATTTTCTTTTTTAGATGAACAGATTATTTTTTATATTTACGAAAATTTCTTGGAGTACATCCATTATATTTTTTAAAAAGTTCTGCATAATAACTTCCACTATTAAATCCACATTCTAATGCAACTTCTGTAATTGATAAATCTTCATTCTTTAATAAAATCTTACTTTTTTCTAACCTATATAAATTAACAAAATCATTTGGTGTTTTATTTACATATCGCTTAAAAAGTTCATAACACTTACTTTTACCTACATTTCCAGATTTTGCAATATCTTGCAAAATTATTGCTTTTTTATAATTTTGATAAATAAATATTACCATCTGTTTAAATATATTCACATCATCAGAAGTATCATCTTTTATTAAGTTTAAATTTTTATCATTATCTATTAAATTATATATTTGATACCATAAATCATATACTAAAGACAACAATTTCCATTCTTTTGCTCTACAAGATTTTTCCTGCCAATCTATTAATGCAAATAATATTCTATCTAATTGTTTTCCTTCATTATTTTTCAAACACCATGCCAATAGACCATTATTCTCAATAATAGGAATTACATATTCTTGATACATAGCTTTATTAATTTTTAATACTGAAGGATTTACCATTAAACAAATAAATTTACAATCATCATGATTATATTCATAACCATAATGTATCTGCTTTGAATTTACAATTAAAATATCATCTTTTATTAAACGAAAAATTTCTCCATTTATATAAAAATTCATTGAACCTGATAAAATTTTTATAATTTCTATATCATCATGCCAATGACATAAAGCTCTTTTATTTTTATATTGTATTAATTTCCTTATCTTTATAGATATTGGCAATAATAAATTTTCATATTCTACTACTTCTAAATTATTTTCTATTATATGCATAAAACTCATCCTCAGCAGATTATTGTTATAAAAAACTCGGTCAATATTGATAGTATTATCCCTTATTATATATTATTATGACTCTATAATTAATTATTTTAGGAGGTTTTATCATGCTAGCTGATTATCATATGCACACTGAATTTAGTGATGACTCTACTTGTTCTATGGAAAAAGCTATCCAAACAGCAATAGCTAAAAATTTCGATGAAATCTGTTTTACTGAACATATTGATTATGGTGTAAAAACAGATTTAAATTGTGATTGTCAAAAATACCTTGAAAAATTTACATATTATCAAAAATTATTTTCTCCCCAAATAAAACTAAAATTCGGCATGGAATTTGGTATGCAAACACATACTATCAATCAATTTGCCAAAACATTTGCTAGTTATCCCTTTGATTTTATAATACTTTCTTGTCATCAAGTCAATAACCTTGAATTTTGGAACCAAGCTTTTCAACAAGGAAAAACACAACAAGAATATAATGAACTTTATTACCAAGAAATTTTAAAAGTAATCCAGCAATATAAAGATTATTGTGTTCTCGGTCATTTAGATATGATTAATCGTTACGACCAAAAAGGGATTTATCCTTTCACTAAAGTCTTTGACCTTGTAAATGAAATTTTAAAACAAGTCATAAATGACCATAAAGGTATTGAAATTAATACTTCTTGTTATCGTTATGGTCTAAAAGATTTAACGCCTTCCGTTGAAATTTTAAAACTCTATAAAAAATTAGGTGGCGATATTATAACCATTGGTTCTGACGGTCATGATGTTGACCAATATGGCTTTAAAATCCAAGAGACTAAACAAATATTAAAAGATTTAGGATTTAAATATATCTATACATTTGACAAAATGAAACCTATTGCTCATACAATTTAATAATTAAAACAAGGAGAAATTTTTATGAAAATCGACCATATTGCTATTTATGTAGAAAATTTAGAAACTACAAAAGAATTTTTTATTAAGTACTTCAATGCTATCGCTAACAATTTATATCACAATCCTAAAACTGGATTATCCACATATTTTCTATCATTTGAAGATAATACTCGCTTAGAAATCATGAGTAGACCAAATATGATAAAAACAGAATTTAATTTATATCGTCAAGGATTTATACATCTCTCATTTAGTCTAGGTAATAAAGAAAAGGTTAATGAATTAACCGCTCGTTTAAAAAATGATGGATATAAAATTTTAAGTGGACCACGTACAACTGGTGATGGTTATTATGAAAGCTGTGTTTTAGGTCCAGAAAACAATATTTTAGAACTTGTTGCTTGAAATTATTAATTTTATTTATTATTAAACCTTAAAAATTCTTATATACTATAAGAATTTTTATAATTATCAATAATAGCCAAATCTTAATTTATAATATTCATGGTATTGATTAAATTATTTTCACCAAATAATTTTACAATAGACATGTTTTGTATAATATTCATAGACATCAATTAAACTAATATATTTTTATTATCAATCTTATTTATATCGACTGATTTTAGTGTAACCTATTTTAATTATTTTCAATAATGAACAACATTATTATTACAAAAATCTATATCAATTAACCATAAAAACATTAGCTGAAGATAACACACGAGCCCAAAATTCTGACTAATAATCTTTACTTATCATAATAACATCTTCTTATAATAAAACTATACTATCAAGATAACTTGTTATAAATTTTATACTTTCTCAAAAGTATAAAATAATAGAAAGGAACTTTTTATGGATACAAAAGATAAATATTTAAGTCAATATAAAGCAGGAAAAAAAGAACAATATGCTGCACGATGTGCATTTTTTTTAGCAGGATTTACTATTACTACATGGGCACCAATGATACCAGTTATCAAAGAACGTTTACAAATTGGTGATAATATTTTAGGTCTATTATTATTATGCATAGGAGTTAGTGCATTTGTCTTTATGCCCATTGCTGGAATTTTAAATCAAAAATTAGGTTGTAAAAAAATGTTACAAATAAATATTATCTTATTTGCTTTAATTTTAATAATCATTTCTTCACTTAATAATATATGGTCACTTGTCATATTTTTATTGTTATTTGGTTCTGTTATGGGAACAATAGATGTTACAATGAATATAAATTCCGTAATAGTAGAAAAATTATCGAAAAAACGTATTATGTCTAGTATGCATGCTTTTTGGAGTGTAGGTTGTTTTTGCAGTGCTGGTCTATTTAGTATATTAGCCAAACAAGGCTTAGATATTACAATGATATCAATTATTCATGGCATTATAATATTTATATTTTGTTTAATTGCTAGCCCATATTTTTTAACATATAAAGGTGCTAATAACGAAAAACCAATAGCTATACCACATGGTATTGTTATTTTATTTGGCATTTTAGCTTGCATAAGTTTTTTAGCAGAAGGAGCTATAATGGATTGGAGTGGTATATTTTTAACAGAAACTAAAAACTTGGAATTATCTTTAGCAGGTATAGGTTATGCTATTTTTTCTGTAGCAATGCTTATAATTCGTTTTATAGGTGATAGAGCAGTTCAATATATTGGAGAAGAACAAATTTGTGTATTTGGGGCTCTTATCTCTGGACTTGGTTTCTTATTGGTAGTTCTTATTGATAATTTTTATTTGATGCCAATTGGTTTTATCTGTATTGGCTTAGGATCTGCTAATATTGTACCTGTACTTTATTCTTTACTTAAGAATCAAAATGATATGCCAATAAATGCAGCCGTTACTGCTATAACTTGCATGGGCTATACTGGCGTAATTTTAGGGCCTGCACTTTTAGGTTTTATCGCCCATGGTATAGGTATAAAATTTGTATTTTATTTACTATGTATTTTCTTTATAATAGAAGCTTTATTATCTAAGTATATTTTTAAACGATTGAATTAAATAAAAAATTTAATAAAAAAATCAAATAAAATGGTTTTAATTTAAATAAACCATTTTATTTGATTCATATTTAAAATCATTTAAATATTTAGTTATAAGAAGCTACATCTAATTTTTTTATTATTTTCTAGCACATTCACTATCTAAATTAAGCATAATTTTAAGACCATGGTCTAATGTTGGCAATAAATATTCCAAACATTCTCTTACAGCTTTAGGACTTCCCGGCAAATTAATAATCAAAGATTTTTTTCTAATGCCTGAAGTTGCTCGACTTAACATAGCTCTTGGTGTAATTTTTAAACTATACATACGCATAACTTCAGAAATTCCTGGTGTTTCTCTTTCAATTACATCTTTTGTCGCTTCAGGTGTATTATCTCTTGGCGAAAAACCTGTACCACCTGTTGTCAAAATCAAAGGAATTTCTTTATCCGCAAGCTCTATCATTTTGTCTGCCAATAAAGCTCTATCATCTGGCAAAATTTCCATGGATACTACTTTATAATCAGACTCTTCTACAATCTGCTTTATACATGGACCACTTAAATCTTCACGAAGACCTTTTGCACCTTTATCACTTGCAGTGATTATCGCTACTTCAAACATTTCTTTCACCTTCTCAAGCTTCTACAAAAATTGTATCTTGTGCTTTAATTTCTCCGCCATTTAATACAATCGCAAATACACCTTCATTAGGCATGATACATTCACCTGTTTGCTTTTGAATATTGCAACCTAAATGGCATTTTTTACCTATCTGAGTGATTTCCAATAAAATATCATTTACTTTTAATCTTGTACCAATCGGCAAATTTTTTAAATCAATACCTTCAACTAAAAGATTTTCGCCAAATGCACCAGCAGGAACTTTGAAATTATATTTTTCTTCAAAAGCTCTCACCGCTTCTACTGCTAATAAGCTTATCTGACGATGCCATTTTCCAGCATGAGCATCATGTTCTAAACCAAAATCCTTTATCATCAAGCCCTTATCTACAGCAGTTTTTAAAGTACCTTTTTGTTCACTGATACATACAGCTAAAATTTTTCCCATCAATTAAAATCTATACTCCTTATTATTTTTCATAATCATAAACGCCAGATTTTCCGCCTTCTTTATGCAATAGACGTATATCTGATATTTCCATACTTTTATCTATAGCCTTGCACATATCATAAATCGTCAATAAAGTAACTGATACAGCATGGAGTGCTTCCATCTCAACGCCAGTCTTACCATTGACTTTTGTTGTCGCAATAGCTTTTATCATATAATTGTCTTCGTCTAATTCAAAATCAATCGTAACTTTTGTAATAAATAATGGATGACAAAGCGGTATCATATCACTTGTTTTTTTCGCTGCCATGATACCAGCTATTCTAGCAACAGCTAATACATCACCTTTTTTATTAGTCTGTTCTTTGATTGAACGAAAAACTTCTTGATTTACTTTTATACTACCTTCGGCAATAGCTATACGCATGGTAATGTCTTTTTGACTGACATCAACCATGATAGCTTCACCATCTTGATTAAAATGCGTAAAATTCGCCATATTTTCCTCATTTATAATTTATTATTTTAATTTTTTAGCCACATCAGTTACATCTTTAACAGTATTCACTGTATCTGTGATATCTGATGTTGAATTTCTAAATTCTTTTATGCTTTTACCTAAAGCTTTACTTATTTCTGGCAATTTCTTAGGGCCAAATACCACTAAAGCAATTACTAAAATCAAAATTAATTCTGGTATACCTAATCCAAACATCTATTTTTCTCCCATCTAAAATTATTTTACTGAGCTCTTTTTTGAATTAACTGAGCTACAATACTAATTGCAATTTCGGAAGGTGTTTCCGCTTTAATATCTAGCCCTATAGGCATGATAATTTGTTTTATTAAATCTTCGCTAAAGCCTTTTTCAGCTAAATAATTTTCTACATGAATTTTTTTATGTCTACTGCCAATCACGCCAATATATGCTGGAGGATTTTTTAATAAACTTTCTAAAACCAAAGTATCTTTTGTATGACCATTAGTTACAACTATTACATAATCACTATTTTTTATTTCCACTTGCTTACTAAAATCTGCATAATCTACAACTACAATGCGTTTAGCATCTGGAAATAATTCTTTTTTAGCAAATTCACTGCGTTCTTCAAGCACTATATATTCAAATTCTAAATTTGGCAATAATTTTGCGACCTCTTGAGCTACATATCCGCCACCGAACAAATAAACTCTAGGGCTTTGCTTCATGATTTCTAAATACTGCCCAGATTGATTTGTTGTATCCATCTGCAATAAAGATTTTTTAGTCAACTTTTCTTTCAAAGCAAAACTTTCCGCTAAGTCATAAACTTTAAAGTCAAAGTTTTCATTTTGCCAACTTAAGTTCAAAACGATTTTATTTTTTGTATTGATTAAAGTTAATGCTTTTTCCACTTGAACTAAATCTTTTTGCTGTAAACAATATAGAGCAACTGTCAACTGACCACCACAAACCATACCATATTCACCAGCAGTAGCATTATTTAAAGAAAAAGTCTGCACTATGGATTTACCATTTTTTAAATTTTGTTTAGCTTCCTGTATAGCCAAATATTCTAAAGGACCACCGCCAATTGTATCCACCGTTGAGCCATCAGATAAAATAAGCATATGTGCACCTACTCCGCGCGGAGCAGAACCTTTTTTCTCCATGACCATTGCCAAAATTACAGGATTATTTGCTTTTAATTGTGTCTGCACTTTTTGCCAAAAAGCTTTTATTGTAATCATTTTTTGCCCTGCTTTCTCAAATTTTTCAAGCCATATAATACAGCTTCTAAAGCACCGCCACCTATAGCTCTAGATTTATCAGATATACTGAAACAATGGCTTTGCTCTGCTCGTGGGTCAATGTCTCCACATTTCATCTTATCTGTAACTACAATGCCATCATGCAACATACCACGAACAATACCATCTATTAAGGCTGTTACTTCTCTATCATCAACATAGGCTACAATATCGCCTTTTTTTACAAAATCACCAATTTTTGCCACGGATTTAAATACGCCCTCGCCATTAGCCCTGATAATTCGCTCTACAGTATAACCACCAATATTTCCTGGAACACCTGTATTTTTTATAGCACTGCCATCTTCGATTACCTTACCTAAGAAATGACCTCTTTTCGTTTCGATAACATAATCGCAATCTTTTTTAGCTGTAAATCCAGGCCCTACAGCAATGACAATCGGTGCATCATCAATTTTTGTATTTATATTTTTCTTAGCCATTATAGCATCAATGATAATATCTGGTTTATACTCTTTCGCAATATCAGCATTTTCATCAACAATTACAGCAATTTTATCTTGTGCAATAACTTCTTGTGCCTCTTGATAACTATTTACTAACTTTCCTTTTATGCCTTCTATATTCACTTCATTTTCATAGACGGCATTAGAATAAGACACTGTCAATCTCACAGTCAATGGCTTTTCTATCTCCGTCATAATAATCGGAAATCCTGCTCGTTGTAATCGCCATGCAATGCCTGATGCTAAATCGCCAGCGCCTTTTATCAATATTTTTTCCATTAAAATTACCTTTACCTTCTCTATTTTTACTTTCTAAAACTCATCACGATAACTACTTATCGCCACTTTTATTTTACATTCTGTCAATTTTTCAGCTATAAATATAGCCTCTTGCAAAGCAAGCAAATTATCAACTTGATTTAAGATGACGAAAAACTCTCGCCTACATATATCTTTTCTTGCCCCTTGTTCACTTGATATCACTTTTATTATATCATTTTTTGTCAGATTTTCGTTTACTTGCTTTTGTAAAAACTTTGCTAAAAGTTCTGCTCTACATAAAGATTTTAACGGCTGATTTAATGCACTCATGCCTATAATATACACCACTTTATTTGATGAAGATATATAAACGGGTTCATTTTGTTTGGGGAATTTAAATGGCAATCTTTTTGCTCCATCAGCTTCAATCAAAGTTACATCTGCCAAAGATATGATTTCTCGCAAAAATTCTTCGTCCCATGAACTTATCTTTTTACCATAATCTTGACCAGTAAATACCCAATTTTGCTGTTTCAATTTTTGCTTTAATAAATTTTTATCTCTTATTGTTATGGCATCTGCTGTTTTAAACATCTTTGTCGTTGTTGTAATCAAAACTTTCTTATGTTCACGCACTAAATTTTTAGCTAATAATTTTATTGTAGAAGTTTTACCACCTGCTCCAGATACAGAAATTATATCTTGATTTTTCACTTGCAAATACTCTACTATACTTTTATTAATCAACTTTTTCTTTGTATATTCTAAAAACATAAAATTATTCTCCTATGAGGTGTTTTCTATGTATAAAAAATCTCTATGCGTTGTTATCTTAGCTGCTGGCAATAGCTCTCGTTTCGGTGCGAATAAATTACTTTATCCTATAAATAATATTCCTATGTATCAATATACTTTAAATTTAATCAAAAAACTAAATCCCAAACAAACAATTTTAGTTACTAAATATCCTGAAATCACCAAAAAAATTGACCCAAATATAATAGTCATTCCTAACTATGATACTCATTTGGGTCAATCTCATTCTATGCAATTAGCCATAAAAGCCAGCCAACAATTATCTTCTGCTGATAATACAAATGATAATAATATTGACGGCTATTTATTCATCGTTTGCGACCAACCATTTTTGACATTTACAAGTCTAAATAAACTTTATCAAACATGGCAAAAAAAAGATAATATCTGCGCTCTATCATATAAAGGAAAAAGAGGTAATCCTGTGATTTTCGCTCAAAAATACGTGCCAGAATTACTCGCTATCCAAGGAGATAAAGGCGGTCGCGTTGTCATTCAAAAACATCTTGATGAATTAACTTTAGTCGAAGTGAATTCTGCTAAAGAATTAGTAGATGTAGATACATTATCCATATTAAATGAACTTCAAGACTAAAACTCAAGCTCTAAAATATGACCAACTGCTAAATTATTTTGTTTTATAAAATCTTCTACTATAAATTTATCTTCTATTTTACTAGTCCAACCAATGCCACAGCCACCTGTAAGCTCCACAGGTACAGGCAATAATCTGCCAGCGATATTTCCTTTTTTACAAGCAGATTCAAAAGCAAAAGCATGTGTTGGATTATCAAATGTTATCACTAACTTTAAAGATTTTCCTAATCTTGACATAAATCGTCCCTGATTTCTTTTATTGCTATTAATGCTTGTTTTACTTCTTCTTGTGTATTAAATCTTGAAAAACTAAAACGCACTGTGCCTTGTTTATCAGTTCCTAAAGCCTGATGAATAAGTGGCGCACAGTGTATACCACTGCGGACAGCAATGCTGTATTCCATCCATAATCTATCTGCAACTATCGAAGAATCTATATCTTTGATATTAAAACTTATCACTGGTACACGATTTCTTTTAAAACAGCCATAGATTTTTACATCTTCAATATTTTTTAGACCTTCATAAAAATCTTTTGCCAACAAAAGTGCATCTGTATCTAAACCATTTTTTAAAATCCAATCTACAGAAGCATTAAGTCCTGCAATACCATGAACATTTGCTGTTCCCGCTTCAAATACATTTGGCATCATATCTGGGTGATTTTTCGCAAAACTATAAAAACCACTGCCACCAACTTTCACAGGTACAGGGTGAAGACCTTCTCGCAAAACTATACCACCTGTACCTTGCGGAGCAAATAATTCTTTATGACCTGTAAAACATAAAATATCTATGTTGAAATTTTCCATGTCAATTGGTATTAAACCAGCTACTTGAGCAGCATCTAAAATAAATAAAGCATTATGTTCATGAGCTATAGTTCCTATACGCTGTATATCCATGAGATTACCAGTAACATTTGATGCCCCTGTTGTAATCACAGCCAAAGTATCAGGACGAAAAGCTCTTTCCAGCAATTCATATTCAAAATTTCCATCTTTATCTACAGGAATTATGGTTAAATCTAAATCACCATCACGTAGATATAATGGACGCAATACAGAATTATGGTCATTTGCTGTAGTTATGATATGCCCTTTATTAAAAAAAGACGCTATGACTAAATTCAAACTCTCTGTTACCCCAGAAGTAAATGCCACATTTTCTGGTTTTGCATTAAATAAAGTAGCAATTTTTTCACGTGCTTCATAAACAATTCGCGAAGACCAAATAGATGGCCCTGTTGCACTTCTTGATGAATTGCCAGCATTAGCTAACGCTTCAATAACAGCAGTAACTACACAATCTGGACGATAATAACTCGTTGCTGCTTGGTCAAAATAAATCATGGTTTTACCACTTTCGTCGCTTTTGCTTGACGCTCTACAATATCAAGCATATTTACGATTTTACCTACAGCTAATTTTTCTTTTAACTGATAAAATTCTAAACAAGTACCACAAGCTACTATTTCTACGCCAGCATCAGCTAAAGTCTTTAAGTCCTCTAATACTTCAGAGCCTTCAACTGCTAATTTAACACCACTATTATAAAAAATAACAGCTTTAGGTAAAGTTTCTAAGCACGTCAAAGAATAAATAAAGCCTTTAATCAAAATACTGCCTAATTTATCATCGCCATGCCCCATTACATTACTGCTAACTACAACGACAAAAGAATTATCTGTCTTTGTTGGCACTTCACATTTTATTTCTTCTTGTTGAGGAATGAACATGGATTTTTTTACGAACAAAGATACTATATAATCTGTACCTTGCTGTACTTTTTGAGATGGTAAATTCATCTGGCTTGCCATTTTTTCCAAATTCTGTGCAGAAACTAAATTATCGACAACTACATTTAATTTATCATCTTGTGTCAAAGTTTTTAATGTATCTCTAGCCATTACAAGTGGTTTTGGACAAGCCTGACCTCTAGCATCTATAGTTTTTTCCATAAAAATCACCTCTAAAAAAATTACATAACATTTATTTTATATTTATTTAAATTTGTCACCTTGCCCACAATGCGAGCATCTATCTCTGCTTTTTGCATTTCTTCCACTAAAGATTTACTATCCTTAGAATTTACGCTTATCAATAAACCGCCAGAAGTTTGCGGGTCGAATAAAACTTCTTGCATGGCAAAAGATATTTCATCTGTAAAAGAAACTTTATCTCCTGCAAAATTGCGATTTCTCTGACCTGCACTTGTGATTAAAAAATTATCTGCATAAGTCAAAGCTTCTTTGATAATTGGCAATTTATCTGCGTAAACATCTACACTATAATCTTTAGCTACCATTTCTAAAAGATGACAAATAAAACCAAAGCCTGTTACATCAGTGCAAGCATGGACATCATAATCCGTCATAATTTCTGCTGTCTTTTTATTTAAAGTAGTCATGGATTTTACGGCTTTTTGCATAGCCTCATCACTTGCTTCGCCGACAGAATTTGCCGCCATAATAATACCTACACCTAGTGGCTTTGTTAAAATTAAATCATCATTTAATTCTATAGTATTATTTTGATATATTTTTTGAGGATTGACAATACCTGTTACTGCTAAACCATATTTTATACTTTCATCATTTACAGAATGACCACCAGATAAAATTCCGCCGGCTTCCATAATTTTACTAGCTCCACCAGCCATTATCTGCCCTAAAATATTTAAATCTTCATTTTCAGGAAAACACACTATATTTTGTGCAGTTTTTACTATGCCACCCATAGCGTAAATATCACTTACCGCATTTGTTGCTGCTATCTGCCCAAAAATATAAGGGTCATTTACCATCGGTGGGAAAAAATCCAATGTCTGTATCATCGCAATATCATCTGTCAATTTATATACAGAAGCATCATCACTTGAATCAAAACCCACTAACAAATTTTCATCTTCAAATTTAGGCAATTTAGATAAAACTTTACTTAAAACCTTTGGTCCTAATTTGGCACTACAACCACCACTTTTACAAAAAATCATAAATATCCTCCTCCCAATTTCAATCAATTAAATTTATAAAAATTTTATTTTTACTTTTTTATCAAATGATTTAATAAAAGTTTACCACATATTTCCTAACAATAAAAAACTCCTTTAAATAAAGCTTTTAGACTATTAAAAAGTATACATTATAACCCCATTACAATATCTATACCATTTTTTCTATTCTCTCTACAACTCAATAAAAAAATAGATTTTTCCACAAACTTAAATATAATATTCATCTTTTGAAAAAGCTTACTATCTAGCTTCTCCGATGCATAGACAACTATTTTTTTACATACTCATTAGTAATCATAAGTATAATTCTATTATTCCCACATGCTTATAGATAATAATATTCTCCTTATAAATTTACTTAAAAATCCGACTAAGTTCCATAATACGTTTTCTTACCTGTTTTAACACATCTCCTACATTTTATATCCTTTTTTACTTCTATAATCCTTATGGATAACACTTCACGATAATATATAATATTCTCAACAAATTTACCATTACATCAAATCTCCTAATTGATTTCAACCGTTCTTCCCAGATAAAATACATTGTGCAATCTCCTATATTACTTTGTATTTTATATAATGATATTCTTTTTCGTGAAATTTTTACAGGTAGGAAAATATCTCTACTTTCAACACAATAATCTAATCCTTACCATTCCACTTTTATAGGGCAATATTTGTTTACTCTTAATTCCTATATCCATCTAAAGATGGCGCTCTTCACAATTATTTTATGAGTATTAGTAACATTGCCTACTCATTTATTTTCAAGTAAACCACCTACTATTGACTTTCTATATATAAATTGCATATAATATAGCAAAATATACAGCCAAAAATAAATTTAAGGCGATTAAATAGAGATAGACAAATTATTTATGAATACAATATTAAAAACGTTAAAAAGACATTCCTTCAATATCACTATGTAATGACTATCACTATCTTAATGCATAAAATATATTATGCAAAAATTAAATAATTTTTGCATGAAAAATAAAAGGACATGGCGAGTAAAATTTTTCTATAAATAAAAATATTTCAAAATTACAAATTAATATAAAATATGACAAATATATCAATTTTTGTTTTTGCAAAACTAAAAAATAAAGTAAAATTTTCTAGTATCACTTATTAGCATTGCTTACAACTTTTTGTACAAGACGAATTTTTGAGAAAACTATCAAAATCAAATTATAAGGTATATTTTTTATTTATACTCTAACTAATTTTAAAAATTGAATTATAATAAATGTTAATTTTCTACTTCATGAATACTACAATTTCATAAATAATATAAAAGATTTAATTATTAAAATCATCAATATACCACTAAGTAACAATTATGTAGAAATATGAACAAAAGATTTTAAAGAAATCTCTTCACAAATAAACTATCACGGTATTCGGATACTATGATAAATGAAAATGAGTGGAAATATGATTTAAACTAAATTAATATGAAAGGAGTTCTATTTTATGAGTAAAGTGCTTACAACTCAACAACGTGAGCAAGCGGGTTCAGACTCCTATAACAGATTTGAATATCAAGTCCATTGGATTGTATGTCATATTATAGGAAAACTTCAAGAAGAGACCGAGTGTATTATTTTTTGCGAATTTCACGATGATATGGCTGAATATTCTCCCAGTAATAAACAATACCAGTTTTTTCAGATAAAAACAAAAGAAAATTCTAATGACTGGACTATTGCAGAAATGTCTAAAAAAGAAAAGAAAAAAACTGGGGGATATAAAAAATCCTTTTTAGGTTTTATTTTTTATAACTACTTGGTATTTGGTATTGAATGTTCTCATTGTTATTTTGTATCAAATAACGATTTTGATAATGAAATTTTATTATGGCAGTCATATATTGAAGACGGAAAAAGCCTTCAAACAGAAGATATAAAGTTGTATGAAAAAATCAAAGACCGAATTAGAGAAGAATTTTCAGATAATATGCCAAACAATTTTGACTCTATTTTTAATGATTTTATTCAGAACACTTTTATCCATAAATCAGAATTACAACTAACAACTTATGAATCTCAAACTATGGGTAAGTTTTTCAACCACTTAGCAGACAAAAATATTCCATCAAATACTGCAAACCTTATTTTTCAGCAATTACTAAATGATGTAAGAAAAAAAAGTAAAGAAAAAATCAAATTACCTATTAGTATGAAAAGCTTAGTTATAAAAAAAGGAGTGGATGTCACTCAAATAGGCAAAAAAATTAATGGCAACATAAAAAGTAGTGGAAATTATAATGCATTTCATGATTTCTTGATTAGCCAATCATTATCAAATAAGGACATTAATCGTATAGAATCAGCTAAAACTCTCCATGATACAAGATGGCTTACTGTTAATGATATTAAATATCAAGAAACTATTGTTCTACTACGAAAAGTAATTTCTGGATATTGTAAACCCTTTGAAACAAATACGGTTAATAATGAATTGAAAAGATTATGCTTCCAGAAATTGCAAGAGCATAATCTTCTATCAGATTCTCTCGATAAGTCGTTAGTTGAGGTATTATATTATGAACAAAAATTCAATTATAAAAATTAAACAAAAACAAAGATATAGAATTTTAATTAGAAATTTACGAAAACAACAGGAGGAAAAAGATAATGAAAAGATTAACGATAAAAAAACTGATAGTAATCAGTCAAATTGAATCTCGGTCATTAGAACTTCCTTTTAAAAATGGACTTAATATTATTTTAGGAGGAAATAAAACAGGAAAGTCTTCGATTATTAAAAGTATATTCACTACTTTGGGATGCGAGTGTAAAAGAATTGAATCTGATTGGAAAAAATTAATTTCCTATTATTTATTGTTTTTTAAATATGGAGAAAAGCTGTTTTGTATTGTTCGCAAAGGTAAAAGATTTCAAATTTTTGAAAATACTGGAGATGCCTATTCATGCATTATTGAAACAGAAATTTTTCACGAATATAGCAACTGTTTAATGGATATTTTAGGAATTAAAATGCCTTGTGTTTCTTCAAAAGATGGTAAACAATTCAATGTGACACCGCCATTATTATTTAGATTTCAATATATCGACCAAGATGAAGGATGGGGTAAAATAGCAGATTCCTTTAATAATGTTGCATATATTAAAGACTGGAAACCAAATACAAATAAATATGTTTGTGGGTACCTTGACGATACATATTATGAACTTCAAGCACAAAAAGCAGAATATATACTTAAAAGAGATGATAAGAAAAAAGAATTTAATTACAACCAAAATTTTGTCTCTCAAATAACATCTACACTAACGCAATTTGAAAATATTGAATCCGTTGAAGATGTCATAACAAAGATTGAATCTTTGCTCATTGAGGCGGAAAATTTAAGAAAAATACAATTTTCTTATAGTGTAGATATGTCCGTCTTAGAAAATGACATATATATCAATCAGAACAAATTAAATATTGTAAAACACAATGTCGAAGAAACAAAAAAGGATATTGAATTTGCAATGACTCAAAAAGATGAGTTAGTCTGCCCAATTTGCGGAACTATTTATTCAAACAGATTAGAGGAACAATTAAATATTACTTCAGATTATGCTCATTGTGAAAAGCTTATTACCGAACTTAAAAATAGCATATCTACTACTATAGAAGAATTAAAAAATCTTAAGGAAAAATATAATATAGTTTCTTTAAAAATTCAATCTATCGAACAAAAAATTAGTAACTCTCAAGAACTCTTATCCTATTCTTCTTTTTATAAAAACAAGGGACAGTATGAAATATATGAATCTTGTAATCTGCAATTAGAACTACTTCAACAAGAAATAAATTCATATATTTCTAAAATTGCAATAATTGATGATAAAATAAATGAAAAAAAATCTAAAGAACGTTCTAAAGATATAAGAGAAAATATAAAAAAATATTGTCGCATTTTAGCAGATGCAATAAATCTTCCTAAAACCTTCATTAAGTTAAAGGATTTTGTGCAAATAATAAATCGTACAGGCAGTGAAACCCCACGATTAGTTTATATGTATCAGTCAGCACTATATTTGTATAATTTATATAGAGCAAATAGTCCTTTCAATTTTTTTGTGATTGATACTCCTAATCAGCAAGGTCAAGATGCCGAAAACTTAGGAAGTATATTCAAATCATTAGAGTTATTTTTATCAGATGACGGACAGGTTATTGTTGGAACTGAACGAGAAACTGGACTAGAACAAAAAGCGAATAATGTAATTAGATTAACAGAAAAGCGCAGATGTTTAAATAATATTAATTATAATGAGCATCTTGAATTGCTCAAAAAATTACAAAAAAGCGCAGCTAATTGGGTTTCAGCTAATCATAAGAAGTTTAATTAGTTTTTAGTGAATAACATCATTTTCAAAAAGTAAGATCATATTCAACTACATGAATTATCATAAGAATGTTATGTAATAGAGTAAAGATAAAAACCTTTATTTATGATGATTGCAGATGCGAAAATATTTTTTATATCATTTCTCTTAAAAATGACATTCTATTATGTAACATTATATAAAAATAGCGTGTACCATTTCTTGCAGTACACGCTATTTTTGTTGTAATCTTATCTGTTAACCATTAAGTTAATTTACTTATGAATACTTCACTATAAATCTAAAACTAAAAGATTTTTTATTATTTTTTTAATTTATTATTTCTATTTAAAATAGCATTTAAAATAATTGCTGTTAAACTTCCGATTGTAATACCACTATGGAAGATAATGCTCCAAATGCCAGTTAAATGTTTGAAGATTTCAGGAACAGCCATAGATAAAAGACCCATTGCAAGGCTGATACCTACAATTAAGACATTATAATTGCCTTCGCCTTCGTATTCAACTTTCGCTAATACGCGAATACCATTTGCTGCTACCATACCAAACATAGCGATACCAGCCCCACCAAGTACAGGAGCTGGAATACATGCAACTAAAGCTGCCATTTTAGGGAATAAACCTAATAACATTAAAATCACACCAGAACCAGCTACAACAAAACGGCTTTTTACATTTGTGAGTGTAATAAGACCGATATTTTGAGCAAATGCTGTATAAGGGAAAGTATTTAAGATACCACCAAGTAAAGTGGAGAAACCATCAGCACGAAGACCTCTTGTAATTGTTTTTTGGTCTGCTGGTCTACCTACGATAGCACCTACAGCGATAATATCACCAGTAGTTTCTGTCATAACAACTAAGATAACTAAAATCATTACAATAATTGCTGGAATATCAAAAGTTGGTACACCAAAATGAAGAGGAGTAACAAGACCTAGCCAATCAGCTTTACCGATATGGCTAAAATCTGTATAACCACAGAAAGAAGCTACTACTGTACCTATTACTAATGCTAACAATACGGAAATATTTCTCCATACACCAGAAAACCAACGATAGAATATAATTACTAACAATAAAACAAAAGCAGATAACAATAAAGTTGGAATACTTCCAAAATCTGCAGCAGCTGGATTACCGCCACCAGCCCATCTTACTGCTACTGGCAATAAAGACAAACCAATAATTGTAATAACACTACCAGTTACTACTGGAGGGAAAAAGCCAACCAATCTGCTAAAAAATGGAGACATTAAAAACATGAACAACCCGCTGGCTATAACAGCACCATAAATCGCTGTTAACCCATCAGCTTGACCAATCATTATCATCGGCGAAACAGCTGCAAATGTTACACCTTGCACAATTGGTAATTTACTTCCCATTTTACATGGACCCAAAGTCTGAATTAAAGTCGCAATACCAGCAGTAAATAAGTCTGCATTAATCAAATAAATTAAATCCTCTGTACTAAGACCGATAGCATTCGCCACTATAAGTGGTACCGCTACCGCACCAGCATACATTGCTAATACATGCTGAAGACCATAGAGAAACGTTTGACCTAATGGCAATCTTTCATCAACTGGATGTACAGATTTGTTCATTAAAAATACCTCCTGTATTCAATTAAAATATATAATATAGTGATATTTATTTATTATATCACTTATCCACCAATTAAAGACATAGATTTATCTTCTTTTTGTGAAAAAGCTTCATTTTCTAAGTGATGATTTTTAGGTTTATGATAAATAGTATCCTTTATTATCGCTAAAATTTCTTCATCTGTTACATTCTTTTTCAATAAATCATTTAAATTAACACCACTATTATAATGTAGACAAGGCTTTAACATGCCTGTTGATGTCAATCGTAAACGATTGCAATTAGCACAAAATTTATGTGATAATGCAGAAATAAATCCTATTTTTATTGATAAATTTTCTACTTGATAATAATGTGCTGGACCTTCAAATACATCTATTTGTTTTAAAGCTCCATATTTTTTGCTAATTATAGCTTTTAAATCATCTTCTTTTACCGCTTTAAAATTCTTTGCCACATTCATCGGCATTAACTCAATAAAACGCAAATCTATTTTATTATCATTGGCAAATTCAATCAAGGGAATTATCTCTTTTTCATTTATTCCCTGCATAATTACACTGTTGATTTTTAAAGGAATATTTTCTTTTTGAGCTAATTTTATTCCTAATAGAACTTTATCTATATCTCCACCACGTGTAATTTCTCTAAATAAATCTTTATCAATACAATCTAAACTTAAATTTATACCACTTATACCAGCTTTTTTCAAGACATCTACTTTATTAGATAATAATATGCCATTTGTAGTCAATACTATTTTTTCTATACCTTGTATTGCTTTAAATCTTATTATTAAATCTTCAATATTTGGATATAATAATGGCTCTCCGCCGGTGAGCCTTATTTTTTTTATACCCGTTGAGCTGATTAATTCCACTAAATGTATTAAATTTTTTTGCGAAAGCATTTCTTCTGTCTGCTTTATTTTTTGCTCTGGCATACAATACTGGCAACGTAAATTGCAATTACTTGTAAGTGATACACGCAAGTAATCTATATTACGCTTAAAACAATCTTGCATTCAAAATCCTCATCATTTCTATTTTACATAAGCTTAATTTTGATTTTCTATCTCTTTGCGTTCAACTATCAATTCAGCAGTTACTTCATCGCCTACATTTAAACTTGTACCCTTTAATTGATAGATAAAACCGTTATATTTTTGCAATAAAGTAGCTCTTGTTACTCCTTTAGGATTAATTATTTGCGCATGATATTTATCATCTTGTTTAAAAATATGAACTTGCAAGCAAAAATCTGCATTTTTCGGTGCTGTAAAATCAAAATCCACAGTTACGTTTACAGTTTCCAAACTGCTTAATTTTTGATGATAATAAGCTTGCATAATAGCTTTTAAATAAAAACGCATAGCTAATTCTGCACCATTTGGAGGACCTGCAATACCTAATACTGGTTTTTGGTTAAATTTAGAGAAGCTAGAATGTTTACCTGGTCTACAACCTAATTCATAAACTAAAACATCGCCTTCTGTTTCTAATAAATCAAGCGTAAAATCCTTTGTTCCTTTAGAAGAACCTGCATTTATTAAAATGATATCTGCTATTTCACTTGCTTTTGTAAGAGCTTCTTTTATTTTTTCTTTATCATCAGGGATTATCGGAAATATAGTTAAATCTGCTTGATATTGTTTACAAAAAGCAGATAACATCATGCTATTTGACTCTATATTTTTGTCTACTGGATAATCTTCACTTTGCCATGAAACTAATTCATCACCAGTTGGAATAAATGCAATTTTTGGTCTTGCTATAACTTTTACTTCTTTAATACCGCCTGATGCTAATAAACCGACTTGAGGTGCTGTAATTTTTTCATATTTATTTACTAAAACTTCATCTTTACCGATAAGACTTCCTGGTGGGTCAATTAATTGTCCCTTTGTTTCAGGTTTAGCTAAAATTTTTAATTTACCATCTATAAAACGAACATCTTCTATTAAAATAACTGTATCATATGGCTCTGGCACTACACAGCCAGTATTAGCAAAAATATATTCCTTGCCTTCTTGCCAATTTTTAGTATCTGGTATGCCATCTTTAAAATCTGCAAAACAAACACCGATGCCGTCCATTTTACTCACTGGCAATTTAGGTAAAATGACTTTTGCCTTTACATCTTCAGCACTGACTTTATCTACAACATTATATAAATCCACAACTTCAAAATTTCGTTTAAAGTCAATCTGCTCTACGAGAAATTTTTTCATCATTTCTCGAGAAGGCATATAACCCTTTTCTACATATTCACGATAAGCCATAATATCACCTCATAATTATGTTACTTATATTTTTTATTATTTTATCTTTCCCGAAAAGAAATATATAAGTACAGTTAAAACAAGTCCTAAAGCTCCATATAATGGTCCTTTTTCAACAAAAGCATAAATGGTCATCACCAAACAAATAATAACTGCGATTGAAATTTGTTTAGCATTTTCTTTACGGTAAGCAAAAGTTTCATAATCTACGCCTGCTTCTTGTTTAAAACACTCTTGGCAAATAACACGTTTATTGCCATCTTTATCAGTATTGACTAAAGCTACTTTTTCATCAATATGTTTATGACAAATTGAACATTCTACCATCTTTTTACCCACCTTCAATCTTTATTTTCAGATAAAAACAAAAAAGACCTGCTCTTATGAGCAGGTCTATTATGCACATATGGCAGAGAGTGTGGGAACGTCTTATAATATCAATACTTTTCAGCCATTTTATTAAAAAAGGGGCAAAAAAGGGGAATATCACATAAACCACATCTATATAAATACTCAAACCTAGCAATTTTTTACTTTGCTAGGTTTATTTTTATACTTAAATTCTCTACCCAAATAAAATTACCACTCAACTTCTAAAGAATATCACACATCATAATATAAAATCAAACAATATATATTAAATTCTCCGCCAACTATTTGAACCATTCCCCTGAATTAGGGTAGTGGTTTTATCTTCTTCATCAATATGCATATAAATTGCATTTTCTGGTTTTGCATAACCTAAGGCAATTACCACATCTCTACCATATATACAGACGTTTTTTATTGATGTAGGTCTTATTATATACCAGCATATTTTTATCTATTATATGGCGGTCATAATTTATCAATCTGACAATACAAAAATATTTACTTATTTTAGCAGAAAAATAAACTGAAATTTCAATCTTTTTAACTGCTGATAGAATGATATATTATTCTCTTTTGATAAATTAATTTTTATAGCTCCAGCACTTTATAAAATCATTATATATATATCGTAGAAATTCAGGTCAAACCCCAAAATTGGGGCGTCCTTTTTATCTATTTTATAAAATCATATGTTATATATATATATCTGCTGTCGTATTTCACGACACCCATTATTATATTGTTTTGATATCATATCTAATTTTTAAGGCTTGATTTAAAACTATAAAATAACTTCATGCTGATGAACAACTAACCATTTATAAAAAGCTATAGTTATTTTAGGCTGATAACGTAATTTTGCGTTTTGACCTAAAACAGCTACACATTTATAAAACTATAGTTATCTTAGGCTTAAGCTATTATCTATCATCAATATTTATACTAGATAAAACTTTAAACTTCATACCATATTTTTATAAATCTCATCATGTTTATTTATATTGATATATCAATGTTTATAGCGTCAAAATCCTTTACGACTGGACTTTTAAACTTCTTAACTTTCAACCTAATTTTTTATTTTTTTATCAGCGATTTAACGCAGAAAATGCGACCCCTGCAATCAATATATATCTAGGTAGTACCTTGGATACTGGGGGTACAGACTAACTATATCATATACATTAGCCCTGTATAGACATCTTTTATTAATGTAGGTCTTATTTATCTATTGTATGGCGGTTCTAGTTTATCCAAAATCTGACAAAAATAGTTTTTCTGTAGAAATGATAAAGACTAATAAAATAAAGCCTTTAAAGTTATTTTTCCACTATGAGTATACTTGCATTTGTCAGCTTGTCAGCCAAAAAAAATACTATTTTAAGAGAAATAAACCACGCTCAAGGCTCCGCAATAGTACGCCTACCCTTTAGAAAGTACCTTTTATTTAGTCCCAACATAACCGCCATAAATTATTGATGCATCATTCTAATATACTACTAACACCAAAATAACATACAATCATTTTATCTAGTAATCTTTTTTTATTCCTATATATCGTCTTTACATCACAAAATAATTTTTCTGCTATGGCTTCTATAGTATTATTCTCAAAATAAAATAGCGGTATTATATCATAATATTTATCTTTTGATATCAATAATAAACAGCGTTCTATTTGTTTTATGTGTAGTTTATCAATAACGATACCAGCTTTTATTTTATCCGCCATATATTTTCTTTTATCTTCTATGGTCCACTGTGATGAACTCTTATTTATTTTATGAACTGCTGGGCAGACTTCAAAATATTCTTTTTCTAAGTTTTTGATATCTTCTTCTTTAAATTGTATACCTTCTTTTATTTGATTATATGTTAATAGATATTTAGACATCTGCTTTCTATAATACTTTATATCATGTTTATTTTTATTTTGATAATCTTGTATTGTAGTCATAATATACCGCCTTTTCATCATAGCTTAATAAATACACTCTAAGAACATACATATATTATCATTACTATAATTGCTTTAGTAAAGTAAAAATCATAAATGACTGTATACTTATATAATAAATAATGATATCATATAAATAGTGTATCTATTATTTAGATTTTGGCGGTTTTATGCGTATTAGCCTATAGAATTGATATTCGTATTCTATACCGCTATCAAATTCATAAAAGCCGTTTATTATTGAATGAGTGTCTAAATAATAACCTTTTTTTGTTTTTGGCTGTATTTTCCAAGTTTTATGATGTATAACAGCCGTTGAGCGTTGGGGCTTTTGCAAGTTTTGGCTAGAGTTCCAACGCTTTTTGTATATATGCGGTAGTAAATAAAAAGCATTACTATTTTTCTTTATAAAATAGTTGGCTATGTTTTTCGCTTCTTGTAAAGTTCCGCTATATTTTCTTATTTTTACAAATCCATTTTTCCATAATTCACGAATACGAGCCACATTTATAATATTTTTACTGCTATGAATAATAATATGATGATGTATTCTGCTTTTTTCGCCGATTTCTGTTACTGCAATATATTTTGCTTCTACATCTAATTTTTTTGCTAATCGTTGCAATCTTTTTCTAAAATTAGCTAGATGTTTTTTTGCTTCTTCTCCTGCTACTGGCTTATCATATGTTAATGTGCAATATAAATCATTTTCGTTAAAGTTTTGTAGAAGTAACAATCTTAATAAATTAGTAGCATATTTAATATTTCTTTTTTCCTGCTGTTCTGATGTAGTATTCATCTTGATGCATCTTAATCTATTTTTAACTGGTAATCTTTTGCTTTTAGTTATTTCTAAAATATCGCCATTTCTTATACTAATCTCATCTTTTCTATAAGCCATTTTCTTTTGCTCCTTTCTCTATATTTTTATGTATGGTCATTAAGATAATAACCTTATCAAGTCATAAAGGGCTTTATATAGCCCTTAAATTATGTAATATAAAAGCCCCAATTTTAGGGGCTTATTATTTTTAATCTTTAAAATGTAATGATATCCAATTAACTAAAAAATGAAATGTTACTGCATTAACTTTTTGATAAATCACTATGTTTTTACTTGTATTCTTGTTCATGTTTAGCCTATATAATTGATTTTTATTTTTATCTCGCTTAGATACAATCAATTTAATGTTTATATTGGTCTCTAAATCTTTCATTTCTAAAGTAAAACTATCATCTACAAGATTAAATCTTTCATATCTATTGTTCATTTTGCCTAAAGTTATAATAATATCTTGTTCATCTTTCATTTTTTCGCCTTCAAGCTTTCATATATTTTTGATGTTTATATTGTATAAATTCTTCAAAACTGGCAAGATGTACCAGCTTTTTTTGTGGGCTTACATCACGAAAAGCCTTTTTATATTTTGGTATTAATCGCATTTCATTTATTAACCGCCATAATGTAGAACGACTGAAATCGTAAAGTTTCAATATATGCTTTAGTTGTACATATACATCATTATTTTTTATTCTGATATCTACTAACGTATCTGCTATAGTACCCATTTTTTATTGCTCCTTGAAATCTTAGAAGTACAATCTTTTATATAAGCATTTATATAGATGTGGTTTATGCTCATGTATTTATTTTTATTAGAATTTGTTATAAAATATAAGTGTCTTTTATTCGTTCCTTGTTTTATTGCAAGGGACTATTTTTTTTAAATCATTAAGTAAATCAACATTTACATCATGTAAATTTTTTAATATAAGATGCAGGGCTTTTTCTTTTGTTTTATCCGTTACATCTTTATTTTTTAATATGCTTTTTAACGTATATTCAATGGCGGTCAAATTAAATACATTTTCAAAAAATCCATTGAATACATTATCATCTAATACATATTTTTCTCTTGTTATAACTTTTAAATTCATATAGTACCTTTTTCAAGCCTTATATATTGTTATATAGGGCTTTTTTTTATACTTTTTTAACAGTCTTTTAAATATTTTTCGTTTAGTTTTATAAAGTTCTTCATGAAATCAAGCGTCTTTTCATCTACTATACTATGATTAACTGTTATATCTTTTCTTTTTTCTTGATAGATTGCTAGGATTTCATCAACAGCGTTGCTATCAGTTGAGAATATAAAAGCTTTTATATTATTGCTTTTATCTGCAACTAAAGAAAAACTTTTTGCCATGTCTTTTGCTCCTTTCATCAATACCGTCAAAAAATATATTGGCGGTTTTTTTATTCTTGTATTAAGTCTTTAGGTTCAACATCTAAAGCCTTTGCTATCTTACCTAGTGATTTATAACTACTAAAAGCACTATCTTTGATAATTTTGCTTATTGTTGTATCTGATAAGCCAGCTTCTTTTGCTAAATCTGTAGGATTGTACAACTTTTTAGCCATAGCATTATTAAAATTATTCTTATTTAAATTTAACATTTCTCAACCCTCTTTTTATCTTTTTAAGCTATTTTTAATAAAAATTATCCTATTTAGATTATATATTTAAAATCAATTTTTTTCAAGTAACATGTTTATATTTTTTCTTATATTTAGTTTGATTTTATCCTTTTAAGCTATTATAATATTTTTAGGAGGTATAAAATGAGCTTTCAAAAGAATTTAAAATATTACAGAAAAAAAGCAGGATATAAAACTGCTAGAGATTTTGCAGAGGTTTTAAATATACCTTATGCCAGTTATGTAGCTTATGAAAACAAAAAACGTGAACCCAAATATCAAACCTTAATACAAATTGCTAATGCTTTAAATGTAAGCATAGATAAATTAATTGGTCGATATGATAATCCTTTTGATAATGCAGATATTAAAGATTTAACGCAAAGAATAGCAGATATTTTGTCCATTCAAGAACAAAAAAATATATCATTAAGTTTTTCTTTTAAGCCTACTAAAACATTATTATTTAATATAAATATTGATGATACATCTAATCAAAAAATAGAAGTTGATATATCCTATTTGAAAAAAATATTAGATGATTGTTATTCTAAACATTTTTATAGTAGAGAAAAAGATTTATTAAATACTTTATCTCTTAGTATTGTTAATACCGCTATTAATAGTAATTTAGATAAATTATCTAAACTATTAGAACAAGAAAAAATTTTTACTACTGATATAGATAATATTTTCTTTAATCATAAATTATTATTTTTTGAGGACACTAACTGCAAAGATTTAATGTTACAACATATAAATATTTATAAAAAACTGGAAAAATTAAAGGATAGTTTAATAAATAATACTATTAATAAATAGATACACTAGGCAAGTACCTATTTATCTGATGATTGATTGCATTGCCTAAGCAATTAATTATTAAATAGCTGAAGTAAAACTTTTAGCCCCTGCATTTTTGCGTTGGCTAAAAACAATATATTTAAAACTGTTATTTTAGCAGTTTTAGATTGTTAGAAATTTTACATCTTAACGAACGCATTTTTACGTTGGTTAAAATAAAGACATGCATACAATGCACCACATTATAAACATGATATAAGCTTAAAAATATATGTTATTTCTGAAAGTCCAATTTTGGACTATCAAAAATAATTAAAAATCTCAAAAGTAAAAAAATACCGCCATAATAATTTTTAGGCGGTCATAAATCTATAGTTATATTGCTGTATAGAGCTTCTATTTCTCAAAGGTCATAAAATGGGACTTTTGAAAGCGAGATACATTCTATCTGCTTTTATTCCTATTTCTACCCCTATATAACTTTTTATTACATAGGGGCAATGGTCATTAAATGCCTTTTAAAAAAGGACGTTCTATATAAGAAAATGGACTTGCTTAATAATATTATGAGTTTATATCTTTTATTTTTGATGATGATTTATCATTCTTTTATGATTAAATTGCTTTAATCATAGCCCTGTATAGATGTTTTATATATGTATAGATATATTTGTATAGGCTATGCTTTAAAATCGCTTGTATTGGCGGTTAAATTTTTTGTATCGAGGTGAATTTATTGAAAGAAAGAATTTATTTATCAAATGATTATTTTTCTGATTTACTGGTTAGAATGGCACATCATAGCACCGCCATAGAAGGCAATACATTGACACAAGGGGAAACAAAAAGTATTTTAATTGATAATTATATCCCTCGTGCTATGAATATGCGAGAACTTAACGAGGTATTGAATTATAAATCTTATATTAATCAAATGATTGATGATTTAAAACATGATGCATCAATAAATAATGAGTTTATAAAATCTATTCATGCTATCTTATGTAATAATGCTATTGACGGCGTAGCAGGTAGATTTAAAACTATACCTAATTTAGTAATTGGGGCTGATTTTACACCGACACCGCCTTATTTAGTGCCTAGTGCGTTAGAAGATTGGCGAGCCAATTTACAGTATCAAATAGAATTGGCAAAAAATACTGATGAAATAATAGAAAGTATCTTACGCCAGCATATACAATTTGAGCATATACACCCATTTTCAGACGGTAACGGTCGAGTTGGTAGGGCTTTAATTGTTTATAGTTGCTTGCAAGCTCATATCTTACCTATCGTTATACCTGTAAACGACAAACAAAGATATATAAACTGCTTAAATACTGAAAACATGGCTGACTTTATGACTTTTGCCAAAGAACTTCAAGCAAATGAGTTAATTCGATTACAAGCACTAGCAAATAATAATGAGCATGATTTATATATTGAAGTTGATTTATGATAATCGCTTCATGCTGATGAAACACTAGCAGATTTATTTTACCAAGTGTGCCGTAAAGCCCCGTGCTTTAGCGCTGGGGATATAAGGCACGTCCGACGAATTTGCTCTCGTTAAACGATAAATATGGGCAGGGCGTTGTCCATTGCGGAGAGAACTCGTAAGACTGTCATTTGATAGCAAGGTTCGTCAGTATCCCAGAATTCCCTAGCTTTAGCTATGGGGAGTACGTCAATGTACTATGATGAGAACTTTATAAAATTTATCCAGCATATTTTTATATGCTTTTTATTTTATCCATATAGTATTTCAGTGATTTTCAATTATTATATGAGCATTTATATAGATGTGGTTTATGTGAAGATAATACATTGAAAAGGTGGTTTATTATGTGGATTGAGAAAGTTATAAACTCAAAAGGTATTAGATATAAATTTTGTGAAAGGTTCTTAAATCCTAATACTAATAAAATGATAAAATTATCTGTTACATTAAACAGCAATACAACTCACGCCAAAAGAAAAGCTAGAGAATTATTACAAGCTAGATTTTATGATGTATTGAATAAAGCAGAAAAAAAGCAACTTGAAAAGATTAATAGTCTAACCTTTATACAAGTTGCTACTGAATGGCTTGAATATAGTTCATCATGTATTAAAGTTAGCACTATATTAAACCATAAAAACTATATAAAACGCATAGAAAAAGCCATTTCTAATATGTTATTTGTTGATTTTACGCCAGCCATAGCAGAAAAAATAATTTTCGATATGTATTATACAGAAAAACTATCATATAGTTATTCAAATGCTACATTGATAATTATTAAATCTATTATGAGATATGCAAAAAAATCTAAATATGTACAGGATATAAGCGACTTTATAGATATAAAGTTAAGAAAAAGAACTGCTACAAAAAAAGAAGTCCAGCGATTACAAAATAAATTTCTAAATGCTGATGAACTTAAATCATGTCTGCATCAACTAAAAGAAATAAATCCTCGCATTGGTTTAGCTATGGAATTTATCGCCCTTACTGGTTTACGTTGTGGGGAATTACTCGCCTTGCGTGTTCAAGATTATTACAAGGATAAATCTATAATCAATATAAACGGAACTATTATAAAATCTGCACGCAATGGCGAAGATACCCAACGTGGCACGCCTAAAAACTCTTACTCATATCGTGATGTTATCATAAATGACAGGGCAAAATATATACTTGATAGCATAATCTTAGAAAATAAAAAGCTTGCCAGCTGGAATAGTAAAAAATATAAAGATAAGGGCTATATTTTTACTACTAGCACTGGCAACCCTTTTAATATTCAATATATAAATACTAAGCTTAGAAAAATAGGTTCTGTTGCAAAGTTTTAAATAAAGAATAAAATCCCTTACGGTATCTATGATTTAATCTGGGATTCCCAATAATACCTTGATTTCAGTACAGACCGAAAACCCGAAGAGAGTGCCTTCTTTTCGGGTTTTCTTATATAATCCTCGGATGGCTTCCATGCCTTTAATCGTGGGTGAGGCAGTGCGTAAACTTCGATAGAATTTATTGCGTCTCTTTACTGGACGATGGTCTTGTTCAATCAAATTATTCAGGTATTTAATGGTACGATGTTCTGTCCCTTGATAAAATCCGTATTCTTTTAGTTTCTTAAAGGCACTAGCAATTGATGGTGCTTTATCTGTGACTACAACCTTCGGTTCATCAAACTGCTTCACTAACCGCTTAAGAAAAGCATAGGCTGCTTGTGTGTCCCGTTTTTTACGTAACCAAATATCCAAGGTTAAACCATCTGCATCGATGGCTCGATACAAATAATGCCATTTTCCTTTAATTTTGATGTACGTTTCATCCATTTTCCAGGAATAAAAGGATTTTTTATTTTTCTTTTTCCAAATTTGATAGAGTAGTTTGCCATATTCTTGCACCCAACGATAAATCGTCGTATGAGAAACGTTAATGCCACGATCATATAAGATTTCTTGAACTTCACGATAGCTAAGGTTATAACGAAGATAGTAGCCCACGGCTACAATAATCACATCCTGCTGAAATTGCTTTCCTTTAAAATGATTCATCGTCATTCCTCCTGCTATCTTTTTCTATTATTCTACCTTATTTGATAGTAGATTTAAAACTTTGCAACAGAACCGAAAAATAAAACTCGCTGATAAAAAGATATCGACTCATATTTTCCGCCATACTCATATTAGTATATTATCAGAATTGGGCTTACCTTTAAAGTCCATAATGCAACGTGTAGGACATAACGACCCTAAAACAACATTAAGTATTTACACACATGTTACTAATAATATGAATAACGAGATGAAAGACAAGTTAAAAGCCTTAAGTTTTTAATTCTGATAGCTGATGAAACACCAGCAAAACTCAAAGATAAACAATTTTTCAGGGGTAACGAAACGTTATGGCTAACTGATGAAACACCATTAAAACTCAAAGGGGCAAAAAAGGGGCAAACTTTTTAAAAGCAATGAAAAAAAGGGAAACATTTCAAACAATCAAAAAGCCTTTAAATATAACATTTATTAAGACTTTGAAACAGCTTGAAATATTTCCCTCTATCATTTAATTTAATGGCAGAGAGGGTGGGATTCGAACCCACGGTACCTCTCGGTACAATTGATTTCGAGTCAATCACCTTCGACCACTCGGACACCTCTCCACTTATTCATGATATGATTAGAACCACAAAAATTATATCATTGTCAAAATCAAAATACAATACCTAGATTTATTATTCTTCAGTCACTATAGCCTTAGCCATTTTCTCAAATTTTACACGAGGCATCATTACAAAATGACCACAACCATTACATTTTAGACCAAAGTCCATACCCACTCTAAGTATTGTCCATGTATCACTACCACATGGATGCTTTTTTTTCATACGCACTACATCATTTACTTTATATTGAACTTTTTCCACCATCTTTACCTCACTGCTTCAACGTAGTTTTTTTTATAACTGAACCATTTTCATCTACTGGTTCTGGGTGAATAGTGATATCAAATCCGCCAAATCTATTTCTTATCTTACATTCAATATCATCACAAATATTATGAACTTCTTCTAAGTGCATATCTTTATCAAAAGTAACATGCACATCTAAAAGTCTATCAGAACCAGATTTTCTAGTGCGTAAATGATGATAACCCTTTAATCCTTTATGTGATAAAATTATTTCTCCAATAATCGCTTCATCTTCTTGAGATAAACTGCTATCAGTCAATTCTCTTGCACTATCTACTACCATTTTATAACCAGCACGGAATATAATCAAAGCCACTATAATTGCAATAACAGGGTCTAACCATAAAAAGCCAAAGACTTTCATGCCTACGAGACCTAATAAAACACCTACAGAAGTCCAAACATCTGCTTGAAGATGCAATCCATCGGCTTCTAATGCTTGAGAATCAGTTTTTTTTGCTACAGCAATCAAGCGACGAGAAACAATTATATTTACTACAATAGAAATAAACATGATATAAATACCATATTGCAAAAATTCTGGGTCTAATGGTGTATTAAATTTGTGTATTGCTTCATAAATAATAAAGATAGCAGTGGCTACAATCAATAACGCTTCTACTGCTGAAGATAAATTTTCAAATTTACCATGACCATAGTCATGTTCTTTATCTGGTGGTACTACAGCTTTGCGCACAGCCCAAAAAGCAATAAAAGCAGCAATCAAATCCACACCTGAATGAAGTGCTTCTGAGACTAAACTTACTGCGCCTACATATAAACCAACAGCTAGTTTTAAAATAACTAATAAAGTATTCGACATAATCGACAGCCATGCTGTATTACGTTTTAAAGTATTTGCATCTGTCATAAAAATCACCCATCCCCTAAAAATATAAATGCTATTAATTATCATTCAAAAAGTTTTTCATAGCAAAAAATCTGCAACATCTCATTTAGATGTGCAGATTTGACAAAAAATATTATTTATATCCTAACACACGGAAAAATATATGTAAAGTAAAACATATTGTTTAGAATTTCTAAATAATATAAAAATTAACATAAATTTACTAGACAAAAATTAAATTAATGATAAGATAAAATTAGTATTTTATTTAAGCGAATTGAAAGGATTTGATATAATGCTTTACCCATTAAAACTAAATGCAGCTTTTAAAGATTATCTATGGGGCGGTACAAGATTACGCGATGAATTTAATAAACAAACTGATATTGATCCTGTAGCTGAAAGCTGGGAATTATCTTGCCATCATGATGGACAAAGCATTATCAGTAATGGCGAATTTTCTGGTAAAACTTTAGCTCAATATATTGAAACAGTCGGCAAACAAGTAATTGGTACAAAAGCTCCTAAAGATAAAGATTTCCCTATTTTAATTAAATTTATTGATGCTAAACAAAGTTTATCTGTACAAGTTCACCCAGACGATAAATATGCACTTTTACACGAAAGCGAATCTGGTAAAACTGAAATGTGGTATGTAATGGACGCAACTCCAGATGCTACTTTAATCTATGGATTTACTCATGAAATTTCTCACCATGAATTTGAACGTCGCATCAAAGATAATACTCTTCTTGAAGTTTGCAACCAAGTGCCAATAAAAAAAGGTGATGTATTTTTCATCGAAGCAGGTACACTCCATGCTATTGGTGCAGGAGCATTGATTGCAGAAATTCAACAAAGTTCCAATTCCACTTATCGAGTATACGATTATGGTCGTGTGGGAAAAGACGGTAAACTTCGTGAACTTCATATTGAAAAAGCTCTCGCTGTAACCAAACTTGAACCACCAACTAGAAAACCTGAACCTATTGCCAAACTCACAGCTTTTGCAGATTATGATTTAACAATTCTCGCACAATGTGAATTATTCAATGTAAGTCATTTTGATTTACACGGCAATTGCTCATTAAACGCTAAAAAGGATAGTTTCCATTCTATCTTAGTTTTAGATGGACAAATAGCATTGACTTATGGTAGTGATAGCTTCACTATCACCAAAGGCGAAAGTGTATTTATTCCTGCTGATATGGGTGAATATATCTTAAACGGCACAGGTGAATTTATCTTAACTACATTATGATTACAATATAATAAAAACAAAAGGCAAGTAAATTAAATTACTTGCCTTTTTTATATTTAAACATAATAAATTTATTGTCTTCTTTTTTCTGGAGTTAAATAAACTAATACAATACTTATAACTAATAATATAGCAGTCAATGCTAATGCCATAGTAAGTCCATAACTTTCAGCAAGTGAGCCTGTAAGCATTGTGCCAAAACCACCAAGACCAAAAGATAAACCGAGCATCATACCGGAAGCCATACCTGGATTATCTGGTAATAAATCCTGACCCCAAACTATAGCTCCTGGATTTGCTGCCATGACCAAGCCACCACCAACAAATAAAGCAATATACATCAATATATCTATTTGTTGTGCAAACAACAAATACATTGTAGGGATTAATGTAAATATTAATGCCCATAAAATTACTTTTTTATAGCCGATTTTATCATTTAACGCTCCACCGATTAAACCACCGATTACAGAACCACATAAATATATTGTCAAAATCCAACCACTTAAAGTATTATCACAGCCTTTTTCTATTGCCCATAAAGGTAAAAATGTAACTAGAGCTGTAAATAACCATGCTCTAAGTCCCATGGATATATTAAGCAACATTAACGGTTTATTTTGCAAAATTTGAGCTAAATTAAAATGCATATTCTTAGCTACTTGTTCATTGACAAAACGCGCTTTGGATAATCCTGAACTATACATCAATACACCTAAAATAATCGCAGGTATAATCAATATAGGTAAATAATCTAAACTATACATCTGCATAAAATAAACTAATAAAATAGGAGCCAATGCAAAACCAAAACTGCCACCAGCTACAAATATTGAGATACATGTTGATATTTTTCCATCAGGTGCCACTTTACTGACTAGACCAGCACCCATAGGATGAAATGTAGAAACAGCCAATCCACTAAGTCCAATCAAAGCAGCTAATACAATAAAATTACTTGCCCAATTAGTAAGGCAGATAAATACAGCTCCAAAAGGAATAATCAGTGGCATAATCTTATTAAAATTATATTTATCCATAAAATAACCAAAAACAGGCTGTAACACATTTGCAGATAAAGACATAACCATAACTAACGCACCACTTAAGGTAAGTGATAAGCCCAATTTAGGTATCAAAATCGGCAATAAGATAGGTAAAAAATTACAATAAAAATCATTAAAAAAATGACCCATTGCTAATAAAATAACTTGCAAATAAGATTTCTTAACTACTACTTCAGTTGACATTATGTATACCTCGAAATTAAATTTATTTATAAAAAAAGCGAAAGCTTATGCCTTCGCTAATAAACAAAAAAAGGAAGCTTTCGCTTCCTATAATTTCTAATGGTCGGAGCAGCAGGATTCGAACCTGCGACCCCCTGGTCCCAAGCCAGGTGCTCTACCAAACTGAGCCATGCCCCGTTTCTCACTTGTTCCCCGTGAGAACATGTATTATTATATGACCTTTACAAGGAAATGTCAACACCTTTTTTTAATTTTTTTATAAAAATTTTTTAAAAAGTTTTTATAGCTGAAAAAAGCTTATAAATTAAGGCTTTTTTTCATGCTTAACTATAATCATACAAAAGTTTTTGTATTTTTTCTATATCTTTTTTAATAAATTCATCATTATTTAAAATTTTAAAAGGAAAAATATTTTATTCTATAGAATATATATTTATATACTTAACAATCTAATTATGACCTACATATAACGCTCATTAATTTATTAAATATTAATATATTTTTTAATATTTCCTTAAATCTACAAAGGAATAATTTCCCATTTTATGTTACAAAAATATTTCTAGGAGATGATTAGTATGCATTTTTATTGTGAAAAATGTAAAAAAGAATATCCATTAAATTCAATTTCTTACCATTGTTCTTGTGGTGGTTTATTTAGATTATATAAAAATAACACTGATCCTATAACACCAGAAGTTTCTATTGGAGAAATTGAAACACCGCTTATACCTATAAAATTTGGTAAACAAGAGTTTTTCTTTAAAATGGAAAACTTAAATCCAACAGGTTCTTTCAAAGCCCGTGGTGCCAAGACAATGATTAGCATACTAAAAAATCTAGGCATAAAACACATAATTGAAGATTCTTCAGGAAATGCAGCTTCTGCTATAGCAGCTTACGCAGCTGCGGCAAATATGAAATGTACTGCTTATGTACCTGAAAATATAGCTGAAGGCAAATTAAAACAAATTGAAACATTTGGTGCTCAAATTCGCCTTGTTATTGGTAATCGTGATACCGCAGCCAAAACAGCTCAAAAAGAAGCTACAAAATCTAAAACATATTATGCTTCTCATGTCTATAATCCTTTATTCTTTGAAGGGATAAAATCTCTAGCTTATGAAATTTACCATCAATTAAATGACCATGTACCTGAATATATTTTCCTTCCTGTTGGTAATGGTACAATGCTTCTCGGTCTTTATTATGGATTTGAAGAAATTGGTCGTTTACCAAAATTCATTGCCGTTCAAAGCGAAAATTGCTGTCCTTTATATAATGCATTCAAGAAAAAACGCAAAGGTTCCAAAGTTGGTTATACTATAGCTGATTCCATACGTGTAGAAAAACCAATGCGTTTAAAAGAAATGCTCATGGCAATTACTCGTAGCAATGGTGAAGTCCTCACTGTAGATGATGAAGAAATTATCGAAGCTCAACATCAAGTAGGTAGAAAAGGTATCTATATTGAACCAACTGCTGCTGCTTCCGTTGCTGGTGCTTTAAAATATTTCAAAAAAGGAAAACCAGATAACTATCGTGTTATTATTCCAATAACTGGTGCTGGTATCAATACTTCTAGTAACAAAGATTAAAATAAAAGTCAGTTTTAGTAAAAGCTAAAACTGACTTTTTTTATCAACATATCCATCATCATCAAAAATAACTTACTATATATCTTTTATCCCTAAAAATTTATGATAAAATATATTATTAATTAACTCAAATTAAATTTATTTTTAGAAAGGATGTTTTGATGGAAGATATTAATATCTATATGTGTTTATTTCTAATTGTTACTGGATTTATCGCAGCTTTTATCGATACTGTAGTTGGCGGTGGTGGTCTTATTTCTTTACCTGCACTTTTATTTACTGGCATGCCTCCCGTTACAGCTATAGCTACGAATAAAGTATCTGCTTCTATGGGTGCTACAATCGGTTTTGCCTCTTTTGTTCGCTCTGGTAGAGTAGATTTTTCTACTATAAAATATTTACTACCACTTTCTTTCATTGGCTCAATCTGTGGTGCTAGTATTTTAAAATTAATTCCTTCTGACTTTCTTCGTCCCTTAATTATCATTTTACTTGTAGCTGTAACTATCTATACTTTGACAAAAAAAGAATTTGGTCAAGTCGCTACATTTAATGGTATGAGTCAAAAAATGTGGATACTAAGCGCTATTGCTGCATTTATTTTTGGCTTTTATGATGGATTTTTCGGCCCTGGTACTGGCACATTCTTATTATTTGCATTTCTTTGGATAGGTTTCGATTTTATCGGTGCTGCTGCTAATGCTCGTGGTTTAAACTTCGCTAGTAATATTGCTGGTGCATTATTTTTCATCAGCTCTGGCATTGTTGATTTTGCCTATGCCATTCCTATGGGACTTGCCATGATGGTTGGAGCCTTCTGCGGAGCTCGCATGGCCATTGCCAAAGGTGCTACATACGTAAAAACCTTATTTATCATCATGTCCATCGTATTAATCGGAAAACAAGTAATTGATTTATTCAAATAATACAATGTTCGTTTTTCTTTTATGTAAAAGAAAAATGAACCAAAAAGAAAACCTACCCGCAATATTGATTTTACTTTGACAAAGATAAAACTATGTCTACAACGCTCTAAACTCGCTTCGCTCAAACAGTAGGACTAAAACCGTATCCATAGTTTTATCTTTGTCAATAGCTTTCAGCTACCGTAAAAGTCTGCTAATGCGGGAAAGTTTGGTATTATATTAATAACACGTAATATTATTTTCCGCATTATAAATTTTTAGTGGTAACCTTTAGGTTATTGAAAATAATTGTCGCTGAATACGGTTTTAGTCTGAATGTTTGAGCGAAGCGAGTTTATAAGCGTTGTATGAAGCGAAAATTATTTTCAAAGCTAAAAATTTATCTGCGGTGATTTCTTTGGTTCGTTTCTTTGTCACCAAAGAAATGAACATATTATAATTGGGAGGGTATATTTTTATGTTATATGCAGTTATTGACATTGGTTCTACTACTATTCGTATGGCTATTTATGAAATCTTGGATAATAAGTTAAATCTTATTCATAAACGCAAATATACTGTAGGTTTAGCAAGTTATGTTAAGGATAATGTCATGGAACAAGCTGGTATTGATAAAGCTTGTGAAATTTTAAATAGCTTTAAATCCTTCTTAACTTCTTTTAATATCGAGAATGTAAGTGCTTTTACTACAGCTGCACTTCGCAATGCTCAAAATAGTAAAGAAGCTGTCGCTGAAATCATTGCTCGCACTGGTATTGATTTGCATATCATCTCTGGTGATGAGGAAGCAACTTATGATTTTATCGCTGCTACACATGAACTTGATTATCATGATGGTTTTATCATTGATATCGGCGGTGCTAGTACAGAACTCATTCGTTTTGCTGACAATAAAATTATCCAAAAGACTAGCTTGCCTATCGGCTCTTTAGCTCTCCATACAAAATATGCGACTGACTTTTTACCTAGCGAAGAAGAAATCTCACAAATGATAAAAGAAGTTCATGCCATTATTGATACAGCACCTGAATTTAAAGATATTTCCCATGCTGAAATCTGTGGTATTGGCGGTACATGTAAAGGAGCTAGAGCTTTATATAACGAAATGTACACTCAAGATGATGCAAATGAAACTATACCTGCTGACAAAATTCCTGAAATGATTTCTCATTTCACACGTGGGCATAAATTAACAGATAAAGATATCACAACTTTATTAAAAACTGTACCTGACCGTTTGCATACTATCATTCCTGGTATGGTCATAGCTAATGAAATCGCTAAATTAATCCATGCTACAGCAATAACTTATAAAGATGCTGGTATGCGTGAAGGATTTTTATATACTCATGTAATCGAAGGTTATTTTTTTATGCAAGAAAATAACGATATTTTACAAATATTATTCTCCTATCAAGATAAAAATTATGCTCAATTTGTACAAAAATTATTGCCTAAAAATATTGATAGAGAAAATATAAAAATTATCGGTATACGTTTACCACAATTGCGAAAAATTGCTAAAGACCTAGTAAAAAATAATTGGCAAGAATTTTTAAATCAAAATACAAATGAATATTTTGAGCAAATCATGCTTGAAGGCTTTGTCATTGCTTATGCTCCTATTGACGTAAATGCAAAACAAAAATTAATTCAAAATTTCTTACCTAAAATAAATAATTGGTCTATTTGCGATAGTTTTTGCGCTAGTTTCCAATTAAAAACTAAAGATAAAGATTTATATCTATCTTTTATAAAAAATTATTTAAACAGCTCTAATGAATATGAATTGCGTTTTGCCATTGTGATGTTATTAGACTATTACTTAACAGAAGATTTTGCTGACAATACACTTCAATTAGTCTATAACATAAAAGATATTTCCTATAGTGTAAATATGGCAAAAGCATGGGCTTTTAGTAAATATTTTACTTTTTATCCAGATAAGGGTTTAAATTTTTTGCAAACACAGACATTATCTAAAGATGTTTTTAAAATGACTTGTCAAAAAATAAGAGACTCTCGTAGAGTTTCTTCTCGTTATAAAGAAGCATTAAAAAATTTATAAAAATTTTTATCAGTTGTTATCTAACATTCATTATTTAACAACTGATTTTTTTATCTAATATAGCCCTAAAGCCTTATATCATAGACTTTTTTCGCTAAAAATGATAAAATATATTAGTTAAGATGATTGTCGTAATTTGTTATTTCGGTCATATTTTGACCGTAGATTAAAATTGAGGTGAGAATGTGACAGAAACTATAAATACAGGAAAAATTCTCCCTGTAAATCTTGAAGATGAAATGAAAAACTCATATATCGATTATGCTATGAGTGTAATTGTTATGCGTGCGTTACCTGATGTACGTGATGGTTTAAAACCAGTTCATCGCCGTATTTTATATGCTATGCAAGAAGCTGGTATGGGCTCTAATAAACCATATAAAAAATCTGCTCGTATCGTCGGGGAAGTACTAGGTAAATATCATCCACATGGTGATGCTTCCGTTTATAATGCTATTGTTCGTATGGCTCAAGATTTCTCTTGCCGTTATGTATTAGCTGATGGTCACGGAAACTTTGGTTCTATTGATGGCGACTCTGCTGCTGCTATGCGTTATACAGAAGTTCGTATGTCAAAAATTGCAGAATTAATGCTCCAAGACATCGATAAAAAAACAGTGGATTTTACACCAAACTATGATGAATCCCTACAAGAACCATCTGTATTACCATCTAAAATACCAAATCTTTTAGTAAATGGTTCTTCTGGTATTGCCGTTGGTATGGCAACTAATATACCACCACATAATTTAAACGAAGTAATTGATGGCGTTTTACAGATGATTGATAACCCTGAAATTACTGTTGAAGAATTAATGCAAACTATCAAAGGTCCAGATTTCCCAACTGGAGCAATGATTATGGGTCGTGATGGCATTATTTCTGCTTATAAAACAGGTCGTGGTGCAGTAAAAATGCGTGCTTGCACAGAAATTACTACTTTGCCAAATGGTAAACCACGTATCACTGTAACTGAATTACCATATCAAGTAAATAAAGCTCGTCTTGTAGAACGCATTGCTGAACTTGTTCGTGATAAAACAATTGATGGTATTACCGATTTAAATGACGAATCAGACCGCAATGGTATGAGCATTGTAATTGATTTACGCCGTGATGCAAATCCAGAAGTTATTTTAAATCAATTATATCAACATACTCAATTACAAGAAACTTTCGGTGTAATTATGCTTGCTTTAGTTGATGGCAGACCTCGCATTCTCAACTTAAAACAAGTTTTACATTACTATATCAAACATCAAGAAGATGTTATTCGCCGTCGTACACAGTATGAACTCACAAAAGCTCAGGCTCGTGCTCATATCTTAGAAGGCTTAACTATTGCACTTGACCATTTAGACCCAATCATTAAAACTATTCGTGATTCTAAAAATGGCGATAGCGCTAAAGAAGTTTTAATGAGCGACTATACGCTTACTGAAAAACAAGCTCAAGCTATCTTAGATTTGAGATTACAACGTTTAACTGGTCTTGAACGCGAAAAAATCGAAAATGAATATCTTGAAATCTTAGATTATATCTCTGATTTACAAAATATCTTAGCAGATGAACAAAAAATCTTAGATATCATTAAAGAAGAACTTTCTGCTGTTAAAGCTAAATTCGGCGATGCTCGTCGCACTCAAATCACAGATGATAGTTCTGATGTAGATATCGCAGATTTAATTGCTGAAGAAGATGTAGTAATCACTTTAACACATAATAACTATATCAAACGTATCCCTGTAACTACGTACCGCAATCAAAAACGCGGTGGTCGTGGCGTTACTGGCATGGGTACAAAAGAAGAAGATTATGTTGAAAATATGATTATCACATCTACACACAATACAATCTTATTCTTTACTAATAAGGGACTTGTATATCAATTAAAAGGATATGAAATTCCTGAATCCGGTAGAACTGCAAAAGGCACAGCCATTGTAAATCTTTTACCATTAGCAAAAGAAGAAACTATCACAGCTATCATTCCTATTAAGGAATTCTCTAAAGATAGATATTTATTTATGGCTACTCGTCATGGTATCGTTAAAAAGACAGGTCTTAGCGAATTTGATACTAATCGCAAAAAGACAGGTCTTATCGCACTTTCTTTAAAAGAAAATGATGAATTAATCGGTGTAAAACTTACTGATGGCAATCGCCAAATCATCATCGGTACTCGTGATGGTATGTCTATTTGCTTCAATGAACAAGATGTTCGTCCTATGGGTAGAACTGCTCGCGGTGTCATAGGCATAAAATTAAAAGGTGAAGATACAGTAATTGGCATGGACAATATCCGTGATGATTGCGAAGTCTTAACTGTTACTGAACATGGTTTTGGCAAACGCACTGCAACTTCTGAATATCGCACACAAACTCGCGGTGGCATTGGTCTTATCAATATCAAAGTCACTGAAAAAACTGGTTTTGTAATTGGCATTAAAGTTGTAGATAGCCAACAAGAATTCATGCTCATTTCTACTGAAGGTATCGTCATTCGCTCAAATATTGAAGAAGTTTCTGTAATTGGCAGAAATACTCAAGGCGTAAAAATGATGAATATGGATAATAATGATAAAGTAGCTGCTCTTGCTGCTTTTGAAATCAAAGAAGACGATAAATAATTTATAAGACAAAAGGATTTTGCTATGTATGATATGGGAAAAATACTCATCTATATAGGAATTGCTCTTGTTATTATCGGTCTATTAATCCATTTTGGTGGAAAATTATTACCTCTAGGTAAATTGCCATTTGATTTTAAATGGGAAGGTAGTAATTGGGGCGTTTATTTTCCTTTAGGTAGTTCTATTTTAATTAGTATTATCTTAACATTAATCTTAAATTTATTATTTCGTTAACTAAAAATACCGCAAATAGTTTTTATCCTATTTGCGGTATTTTTTATTTATGATTTACCTGTAGTATTCATATCTATAGCTGGGACATCTCTTGTTGGTGTTTGTGGCACAGGTTCTTTTTGTTTTGTTGTATTATCTTCCACTGGAGTTTCTTCTCTAGTTTCTACTTTTTCTCGATTACTATTTGTTCGTGGTCGTTCTTCATCTACTTCAGATTTAAATCGTTTTGTAGATTTTTCTTGCTCTTCACGAAGTCGTTGCAATCTTTCTTCACGTTCCTGAGCAATTTCTCTTTTTATGCGTTCTTTTTCTGTTACTTCTACAGCATTATCAGGAATAGATTCTTCATATTCTATATTATCTTCATGAATAGATGTTGTAATTGATTGATTGATTTTTATGCCTAATGTATTTGCTAAAATCTGTCTTGTCTTACTGATATCTGGTACCCAATAGCTAATACCTTCTATATATACTGGTTTACCTGGTAACATTTCTGATTTTAATCCATTATCTTTTGCGTCTTGAAGTGTTCCCAAGAAAGATAATATTTCACTAACTGACATATCAGTTTCCACTGAATCAGAAACAGCAGATACAATAGCTGGCAATTTAGGAATAATTGTTGGAGATACTAATTTGTCCATTACTGCTTTCATGAAATTCTGTTGACGTTTGATACGACCAATATCGCCCTCTTCATCACGATAGCGCACATATGTTATCGCAGTCTTGCCGTCCATATGTTGCATACCTGGCTGAAGGTCAATATATAAACCGCCATCATCATCCCATGGGTCTTCATAATACATGCGTTTTTCTACATCAATATCAATACCGCCTAAAGCATCAATAATTTTAGTAAAACCATGTACATTAATTTTTATATAATGATCAATATGTGTATTTAATAAACTTTCAATGGTTTCTTGAGTTAATTTTCTACCACCATAGGCATAAGCTGCATTAATCTTATCAAAGCCATGACCTTTTATTTTTACACGTGTATCACGAGGCACAGATAACAATGCTGCTTGATTTTTATCTGGGTCTAATGTCGCTATCATTAAGGTATCGCTTCTCCCCACATCATCAGCACGCTCATCTACCCCCATAATCATTACAGTAGCCTTATCTTTTGCAACTAACATACCTTTTTTATCATCTTCATTATAATCTGGTTTATTATCAACTAACGCATTAGCAAAAAAAGCTCCTACCATACCAGATAAAATAAAAACAACTACTAATATCAAGATATATTTTACATAACTGCTTTTATTTTTTTTATCTCCATTTCCCAATTATTATCCCTCACATTATTCAAATTCATTTAAATATTAACTATTCTATTATAAGATTTTATCAATTATTCCGCAATTGTTATTTCTCTATTTTAGTAAACGTATACTAAAAAAACTTTATTTTCATAAAAATGAAAATATTATATAATACTAATATCACATCTTATAAAAAGGAGTATTGTTGTGGATAAGAATAAACAAAAATACAAATATCTTTATTTATTGTCAGAAAAATACCCTAATCGTCAATCTGTTGTAACTGAGCTAATTCGCTTAAAAGCTATTTTAAACTTAGCTCGACCAACAGAACATTTTATGAGTGATTTACATGGTGAATATGAGTCCTTCTTCCATATTCTCAATAATTGCTCTGGTGTTATCAAAGAAAAAGTAGATTATTTATTTTCTGAAGAAATGTCCACCTCACAAAAAGCTGAATTTTGTACTTTAATTTATTATCCTAAAGAAAAAATACTCAATTTAAAAAAACAAAAATTAATCACTACTCAATGGTATTCTCAAAATCTCATCTATTTATTGCGTCTATCAAGATTGATGTCTTATAAATATCCTCAATCAGAATTAAAAAATTTACTGCCTAAAGGATATGAAACCATCATTCTTGAATTGCTCACAGCTAGACCAAATGATGATACTTTCCAAGAGGTATATTTCAATACTATCTTAAATACTTTAATCAATATTAATAGTGGTACAGATTTTATCATTGCCTTTACAAAATTCATCAAAAAACTAGCTGTTGCTCATTTGCATATTGTCGGCGATATTTATGACCGAGGACAACGACCTGACTCTATCATAGATATGCTACGCCAACATCATTCTGTAGATATTCAATGGGGCAATCATGATATCTTATGGATGGGTGCAATGTGTGGTAATGAAGCTTGTATAGCGACAGTAGTGCGAAATTGTCTATCTTATAATAATACTGCTGTTTTAGAAAAAGGTTATGCTATCAGCCTTCGCTCGCTATCTTCATTAGCTAGTAAATTATATCCAGATAAAACCTTATTAGTAGCTATGCAACGTACTATTTCCATAATTTTATTTAAATTAGAAGGACAACTCATCAAACGCAATCCAGATTTTCAGATGGATAGTCGCCTTTTATTAGATAAAATAGATTATATCTCCAAATATATCAAAATCAATGGTATATCTTATCCAATAAAGAGTCCTTCCTTCCCTACAATAAATCCTCAAAATCCCTATGAATTATCTTTAGAAGAAACAGAAGTCTTATCCGATATAAAATCAGCATTTTTAGATAGTGTGCGCTTGCGCAAACATATTGATTTTCTTTACCAAAAAGGTAACGTCTATAAAGCATATAATAACAATTTACTCTATCATGGTTGTATACCATTAAATGAAGATGGTAGTTTTATGCGTATTCATCTAAATAACAAATATTATTCTGGAAAAAATTATTTAGACTTTGTTGATAAAACTATTCGCCAAGCATATCTTGGTTTATATGAACAAAAAAATATCGACTTAATGTATTATTTCTGGTGTGGCAGATATTCACCATTTTCCGGTAGAGAATTTAAAACATTTGAACGCATGTTTATTGAAGATACGGATACATGGATTGAACCTTCTGATGCGTATTATAAATATTGCAATGATGAAAAAATCTGCGATATGATACTTGAAGAATTTTCCTTAAAAACAAAACGTGGACATATAATCAATGGTCATGTTCCTGTAAAAGTAAAAGAAGGAGAAAGTCCTGTAAAAGCAAATGGAAAATTAATCATCATTGATGGTGGTTTTTGCAGGGCCTATCATAAAAAAACAGGAATTGCTGGTTATACTTTAATTTCTAATTCACGTGGACTACGTCTTTTAGAACATCAATCCTGTGCTAATATCAAAGAGTCCTTAAAAGCCAACCAAGATATTGAGTCAGTTTCCTGTACTTTAGAATTACAAAATTATCATTCTTCAACAGCTGATACTGATTTAGGCGAAGAAATCCAATGTCAAATAAATGATATCTACCATTTAATGCTCGCTTATCAAAATGGTTTAATTCCTGAACAAGCTTAATTGTAAAAAAGGCAACTTATTTTATTTAAATAGTAAAAATAAGTTGCCTTTTTTGACATCTTCATAATTATTTGAGATAATTTATATATATAAATATAATGAAAAGGATAGATTATACTTATGACTTTATTTCTTTTAATCAGTGCAATTATCTTAATTGCTTGCGTAATTGGAAGTAAATTATCTACTCGCTTTGGCGTGCCTACACTTTTATTTTTTATTGGTCTTGGTATGCTCTTCGGCTCTGATGGTTTATTTCAAATTCATTTTGAAGATTATTCTCTTGCTGAAAAAATCTGTTCTGCCGCTCTCATTTTCATCATGTTTTACGGTGGCTTTGGTACAAAATGGAAAACTGCTCGTCCTATAGCTAAACAAGCTGTTTTACTGAGTACTTTTGGCGTATTTATCACAGCTGCACTCACTGGTATTTTTTGTCATTTAGTATTAGGGTTACCCCCTCTTGAGGGATTATTAATTGGTGCTGTGCTTAGCTCTACTGATGCAGCTTCTGTCTTTTCTATTTTGCGTTCACAAAAATTAAATCTAAAATACAGTACTGCTCCTATGCTAGAAATTGAAAGTGGTAGTAATGACCCTTGTGCTTATATGCTAACCATAATTTTATTAACTAGCATTGGCAGTAGCTTAAACTTCTTTGATATCTCCTATTTAATTTTTGCTCAATTTGCTTATGGAATTATCATCGGTGTTGTCTTAGCTTTTATCGCTTCCTGGATATTAAAAAATGTTCAATTCGGCGAAAATGGTTTTGACTCTATCTTTTTAGTTGCTATTGCCTTAGCTGCTTATGCTCTCCCATCTCTAGTTGATGGCAATGGTTATTTAAGCACTTATATCGCAGGTATCATCTTAGGCAATCAAAATATCCCGAAAAAGAAAAATCTCGTAAATTTCTTCGATGCTTTTAATGGCATGATGCAAATGCTCATCTTCTTCTTATTAGGTTTATTAGTATTTCCTTCAAAATTACCATATTATTTTGTCCCTGCTTTGTTTATTGCTATTTTCCTTACATTCATCGCTAGACCTATAACCATGGCAATATTATTATCTCCATTTAAAGCTCCTTTAAATCAACAATTAATCATGTCATGGGCTGGTCTTCGCGGAGCTGCCTCCATCGTTTTTGCAATTGTCGCTGTTGTATCACCAAATTATGCTGATGATTCTATTTTCTCCATAGTTTTCTGTGTTGTACTTTTATCTTTATTATTCCAAGGTGCTTTATTACCGTCTGCTTCAAAACATCTAAATATGATTGATGAACACGAAAATGTATTAAAAACATTCAACGATTACACTGACGAAAATAATATCCATTTCACTTGTTTAGAATTAAATAATTCACATCCATGGATTAATAAACAAATTCGCGATATCGGCTCTATCCCAGGTACATTGATTGCTGCTATCTTGAGAAAAGGGGCTACTATAACGCCAAAAGGCGATACATTCTTGCGCGATGGAGATACACTCATCATTTGCGCTAAAACTTATCAAGGCAACGATAATATCACTTTAAATGAAATAAATATTGATTCTAATAATGAATTCATTGGCAAAAAACTTCGCGATATTGATATCAAAAAAGATTCACTTGTTGTTTTAATTCAACGAAACGGCGTAGATATCATACCTGATGGCGATACTATTCTAGAAGAAAAAGATACGCTTGTAGTTTTCTCTCAAAAAAATCTTTTTCATTTAGCTTAAATTAAAATCAAATATAAAATAAAAAGATAGTTATAAGACAAAATTTAGTCTCATAACTATCTTTTTTTAATTTAAATTTTATTACATGATAGATTTATAAATTTCTTTAATAGCTTCTACACTTACATCTCTTGGATTTCCTGGTGTACAAGCATCAACAAAAGCAGATTCAGATAAAAATTGAAGGTCTTCTTCTTTTACACCTAATTGAGTCAATTTCTGAGGAATTCCCACATCTACACTCAATTTTTCTACGGCTTCAATACAAGCCTGACGAGCCTGTTCAATATTCATATCTTCTGTATTTTTTACGCCCATAGCTACTGCGATATCACGATATTTATCTGCTGTTGATGGCGCATTAAATTTCAATACTGGTGTTAATAAAATAGCACAAGCAACACCATGTGGAATGTCATATACTGCACTCAATGGATGAGCCATAGAATGTACTATACCTAAGCCAACATTAGAAAAGCCCATTCCTGCAATATATTGACCTAAAGCCATTTGTGCTCTACCTTCTGGATCACCTTTAACAGAATCTCTTAAAGAACGAGCTATGATTTCAATAGCTTTTATATGCATCATATCTGTTAATTCCCATGCACCTTTAGTGATATAACCTTCGATAGCATGAACAAGTGCGTCCATTCCTGTTGCTGCACAGAGTTTTGGTGGCATAGATGCAGTCATATCTGGATCGATAATTGCCACTACTGGAATATCATGTGGGTCAGCACAAACAAATTTGCGATTTTTTTCTTCATCAGTAATTACATAATTGATAGTTACTTCTGCTGCTGTACCAGATGTTGTGGATACGGCAATAATTGGCATTGCTTTATGTTTAGTTGGTGAAGCACCTTCTAGACTTCTAACATCAGCAAATTCTGGATTTTTCATAATGATAGCAATTGCTTTACTTGTATCAATAGCACTACCGCCACCTACAGCAACAATTACATCAGCACCACATTGTTTACAAAAATCCACGCCTTCAGTAACATTTTTGATTGTAGGATTAGCTTTTATTTTATCGTAAATTTCATAATCTATTTTTGCTTCATCTAAAATATCACATACTTTTGTAGCTACTTTGAATTTAAGTAAATCTTTATCTGTAACTAACATAACTTTTTTCAAGCCACGATTAATTACTTCATTTGCAATCTCTTTTATTGCTCCTTTACCAAAATAAGATGTTTCATTTAATATTGTTCTACAAATCATTTAAATGCCTCCATTTATAATATATGATTTAATTGTTCTTTTTTTCACAAAATTTCATTTAGATATACAATAAACAAAAATCAAATTTCTTTTTCTTATTATAAGTCATAAATTAACATAAATCAATATAAAACAACATAATTTTATATAAAAAAAGATATTCTCACTAGAATATCTTTTTCTTACTTATAATCATTTTAATCTATTAAATACATATTTTGCCATAACAACTTGTATGATAAATAAAATCATCAATAAATAAAATACGGATATAATTCCTATTCCTTGAGCGATAAATCCCAAGATAGCAGGCCCTAATATAACACCTGTATAACCCATGCAAGTTACTGCTGTAACAGCAGCATTTATTGGCATATCTTTTTGATATTGCAACAAACTATATAATACAGGCACAATATTTGCAGCACCTAAACCAAGTAAAACAAAACCAACCAACATTAAATAGAAATTATCTATAATAATTATCCATAAAAATCCTAATCCCGCTAAACTACTTCCTAATACTACAGCTTTTTCCTCGCCTAAAAATTGTACTACTTTATCTCCAATTAAACGCATGATAAGCATTGCTACAGAAAAAACAGCATATCCTACACCAGCTAAAGATAATTCTACATCTTTTACCTCAGCTAAAAATACACCGCCCCAATCCATGATTGCACCTTCGCCTAAAAAGCTCACACATGCTAAAATGCCGAATAAAACAACAATTCCTTTAGGAATAGCAATTGCACTTTCACTATTAGCACTTTTATAATCTAAAAAATATCTACCAAAGAAAATTACAATAGCTAAAATTATTAAACAATGAATGATTGCTATAAAAAATACATCAAGTCCCATCTTAGCTAAAATACTGAATAAGCCAGCGCTACAAAAACAACCAACACTCCAAAAACCATGCATACTAGACATCATGCGCTTTTGTGATAATTTTTCAACAACAACAGCATTGATATTCATACAAACTTCTGTACAACCCATAATAGCGCCTACTAAAATCAAACAAATAGCATACGACCAAACATTAGGTAAACAAGACAACGCTACTAATACTATCGCAAATAAACTACCTGTAGTAACCATCACTTTTTTACAACCAAATTTTTTGCCTAAAAGACCGCCAATCGGTATAACAATAAAAGCACTTATACCTATGCACAATAATAATAATCCCAAAATATCTGCTTCAATATGTAAACGTTCTTTAATCATAGGTATCATAGGCGCCCATGTGGAAATGGCAAAACCTGGTATAAAAAAAGCCATTCTAGCTGCATACTGCTCTTTTTTACCGACCTTAAACTGCATTAACTCTTTGTCTTCTAAACTCACAAATAAACCTCTTTTCTTTTTTTATTTTAGATAAACTCCTATATATACATATCATATTATATGAAATTAATAAAAAAAGCTATAATAATAAAACCTTGTATAGCCTAATTTTTTTTAACTATACAAGGTTTATTATTATCATATTTAATTTAAAACTTTAAATACATAAGAAGATACTATTGCTTGCAAAATAAACAGTCCAGCTAAGATACAAAATACTGCTACAATACCAATCCCATGAGCAATAAACCCTAATAGAGCAGGGCCAAACATTACTCCTAAATAACCCATACTAGTAACAGCTGTTACTGCTGAATTTATAGGCATTTCTTTTTGTCTACCCAATAAAGTGAATACTACAGGAACAATATTTGCAGCTCCAAAACCAAGAAGAATAAAACCAAATTGCATCATAAAGAAATTATCAAAAACAATAGAAATTATATATCCTACACTTGCTACTATTCCACCAAAAATAACAACACGCTGTTCGCCTAATTTTTGTACTACTTTATCACCAATCAAGCGACCAATGAGCATAGCTGCTGAAAATACTGCATAACCAACACCAGCTAAAGATAAATCTACACCTTTAACTTCTGTCAAAAATACACCACTCCAGTCCATCATACCACCTTCGCCTAAAAAAGATATAACAGCTAAAACTCCAAATAAAGTTACAATCCCTTTTGGTATAGCGATAGCTTTACCATTACTAGCACCTTTATACGGTAAGAAATATCTACTGAAAGCAAAAATAATCATGAAAATAATAATACAATGTATAATTGCTATTTGACTAATACCCAAACCTAATTTAGCCAAAATACTAAATAAACCAGCTCCAGCAAAACAACCTACACTCCATAAAGCATGCATACCAGACATCATGCGTTTTTGGGAAAGTTTTTCTACGATTACAGCGTGAATATTCATATTTACATTCAATATACCACCTATAGCACCTAAAACAAACAAAAAGATAGCATACATATAAATATTAGGTAACATGGATAATATTATAATTTCTACACCCATGCACAAACCCATAACACGCAAAACTTTTTTACAGCCAAATTTTTGTGCAAACAATCCAGCTATAGGCATCATCAAAAAAGAACTTACGCCAATACATAATAACAATAAACCCAATACATCAGCGCCAATTTGTAAACGTTCCTTTATAATCGGTATCATTGGTGCCCATGTAGATATACCAAAACCTGCAACAAAAAATATTATTCTAGCTGCATATTGTTCTTTTTTCCCCACTTGAAGTAAATTCAAATCCTGTTCTTTTACACTCAAAACATTATCACCTCTTACTAAAAATACTGATATATTATATCTATACTTCTATTTTCTGTCTAGTAGGATATTTATATTATTTGTTGACATTCAATTTATAGCTTTCTATAATATAGTTTGATTTCAAACTATATTGGAGGTAGTAAAATGTTATCTGACGAATTGCATTTTCTTTTATTAAAAAGTTTTCATCACAGTAACAAAAATATTGTCCAAAAGATTTCATCATTAAAGCTTTTACCTGGTCAACCCAAAATTTTAGAATATCTTTTAGAACATAATGGCTCTATAGCTAAAGATATAAGTAACTATTGCGTCCTAGACAAATCAACTATCACCAGTTTATTAGTTCGCATGGAAAAAGATGGTTTAATCATGCGAAAGGCACATTCTACAGATAAACGTTCTGCTTATATCTATCTGACTGAAAAAGGTCTTCAAATGGCTCATAAAGTAAAAGAAATTTGCTTTAGTATTGATGATAAAGCCTTAAAAAACATTCCACCTCAAGAGCAACAACATCTTTTAAAAACACTCAATACAATAATCAAAAATTTGGAGGAGGAATAATCTTGAAAGTCATATCTCTACGTTATTTTTATTTCTTTTTAGGTATTATTATAAATTCATTTGGCATAGCTTTTATCACCAAAAGTAATTTAGGTACCTCACAAATATCATCTATCCCCTATATTTTTAGCCTTGAATATACCGATTTCAGCTTTGGTTTAACGACCTTCATCTTCAATATAATTTTTATTTTAATTGAAATAGCACTTTTACGCCGTGATTTTGAACCTATACAATTTTTACAAATAGTAGCCAATATCATATTTAGTTTCTTCATTGATGTTAGTATGAATTTACTATCAGCCTTTGAACCTGAAACCGTTATTGTAAAATTAATATCCCTTTTTATTGGTTGCTTTATTTTGGCAATAGGAATTTCTATTGAAGTTGCTCCTAATGTAATTGTTGTTCCTGGAGAAGGCGTTGTCCGTGCTTTAGCTTTAGTCATTGCTTTAAAAAAGCCACAAATAAAATTTGGTACAGTAAAAATCTACTTTGACATAACCTTAATAGTAATTGCTTGTATATTATCGTTTATCTTCTTTGGCGAATTAAATGGTATCGGCATTGGTACTATTATATCTGCTTTATTTGTTGGTAAATGCATCAATATCGTAAATAAATATTTTAAATTTCTCACTCATATCCGCAATCTACAATATATAAAATCTTAAGAAACTAATTTTAAACCAACAACAGAAGATAAAATCATTGCTATACAAACAAGTCTTTTCCAATTTGCACTTTCACCATAACGAATAATTCCCACCAAAACACCACCTACTGAACCAATTCCAGACCATACTGCATATGTAATGCTCATTGGTAAAGTTTTCAAGGCTAAATTTAATAATAATAAACTTGTAGCAAAAGCTAAAACCATTTTTATAATCAAAATTCCAGATTTTTTAAACCCTAAATGCTTAACTAATTGCCACTTATTCATATAATTTATACTTAAAACTTCTAAAAGTCCTGCAATAACAACATAAATCCATTCCATAATCAATCATCTCATCTTTCTACTTTTTCATTCAATAATTTCAAGCCAATAACACCTAAAATCAAAATAATAATAAATAATAATTGCCAAAAACTAGGAAAAATACCAAAACCTAAAAATTCTACTAAAATAGTACCAATAGCACTCAATCCAACAAATACAGAATAAGCAGTACCGACAGGAAGCGTATTGCCCGCTGTAATCAAACAATAACTAGAACCTAAAATAGATAATGCTGTTACACCCCACTGCCATGGAAGTTCAGCATATTTTAAACCTGTTACCCACACCAACTCAAATAAAGTTGCTCCTATAATTTTTAACCAACCAATATTCATAAAAAAACCTCCTAAAACTAAAAATAAAAAGGGCTATAGACCATGCTGTTTTTCTCAGAAACAACAAAATCTATAGCCCTTTTTCATGGCAAATTTACTTATAATAGATTATCAAAAAAATTTTTTTCTGTCAATTTGCTAATTATTATTTTTACGCATTATAACTAATTCATCTAAGATATTTTGATAAAAACTTCCATTTAATTTATAAAATTTAAGATAGATAAATAAAATAATAATAAATAATGAAGCAGACGCTACAAACATCATTAATCTAAGACCTAATATCGTATCTGCAGTTTGCATTACATTCGGTACATAACCAACTAAAGACAAAACCATTGCCCCTATAAAGCCAGCTATAGCTGAACCAAATTTTGCTGTAAAAGTTTGCACCGAAAAAACTATTGCTTCACTTCTAACACCACATTTATATTCACCATAATCAACTGTATCTGCTAACATCACTGTAGTTGATACACCAGCCAAAGCATTTCCTAAACAAAATAAACTAGCTACACTAAAAAATAAAACAACACTTGCTTTGTGGTCATCACCAACAAAAAACATACCCAATAAACCTAAAACTAATAAAACAGCAGATAAAATATAAACTACTTTTCGTGAAAATTTATTTGCTAAAGATGGAAAAGCTATCAAACCTATAGAGCCAACGATAAAATTAACTATGCCAAAAATAGAAAACCATTCTTCATGACAAACTACATATTTGAAAAAATAAATATTCATTCCAGTCCATAAAAATACTGCAATTTGCTGTAATATCGTCATAAAAATAATAATTAATAATTGATCATTTTCCTTCAAGAAATTCAATACTTCACTAAGTTTAATATCTCTTTTATTTTTTATAACTACATGTTCACTGACATTTCTAACACATATTATTTCACAAATATTGAATACAATAGCTACAATCACGGCAAATCTCAAATAGCCATCACTTTCACTCGCTCCCATATTCACGCCTAAACAAGCGATTACTAATAAACCAATTGTAGACATCATTTGACCACCAAAAGTCGCAAATAATCTAGATAACATAGAAATTTCATTTCTAACCTTAGCATCATTTGAAAATGCCGGTATCATTGCCCAAAAAGGTACGTCCATCAATGTATATGTAAGACTCCATAACAGATATGTAACAATACACCAGACATTTATCAAAATTCCTTGTAAAAAAGTTGCTGGATTTAAATATAATAGAATTAAAACAAAAGAATTTATTATTGTTCCTATTAAAATCCAAGGACGAAATTTTCCCCATTTAGTTTTTGTATTATCAACAAGCCAGCCCATAAAAGGATTAGTTATAGCATCTACAATACGAACCACTAAAAATAAAGTACTCACAAAAATTAATGATACACCAACTACATCAGTATAAAAAATCATCAGAAAAGCAGCTATCATATTATAAATAAAATCTTTTCCATAAGCTCCTATTCCATAAGATAATTTCTCTTTCCATAAAAGTTTTTCCATAAATAAATTTGCTCCTCCATTTTTTTAATTTTTATAAAATAAAAAGACTATAACTCCTCTGTTTTGTTCAGAAACAGAAAAAGTTATAGTCTAAAATGACGAATTCAATATTTTTCTATGGAAATATTATGCAAAATTTTTAATGAGTTGTCAATAATTATTCATAAAATATAAAGAAAAAAGCACTGAATATTTCAGTGCTTTTTTCTTAACTGGCAACTTCCTATCCTCCCAGCACGTCTCCATGCAAGTACTTT
>ERZ831979.24-NODE-24-length-167114-cov-14.550356_pt1 | contig 167114 bp, 150 predicted proteins | sample MGYA00519952_ERZ831979 | MGnify/ENA primary metagenome ERZ831979 (study PRJEB31850, sample SAMEA3708723) | human gut metagenome | biome: human gut; feature: human-associated habitat; material: faeces | place: China | collected 2014 ...
ATGGGCGCAACGAAGAAATTTACCGCCTGTATCACGAAGAAGGTTTATCACAATTGTTTTTGGCAAATTTGTTTAATATGAGCCAGCCTTCCGTTTCGCTGATTGTTAAACAGATGAAAGAAAAATAATTTTTACCGGCACCTTAAAGTTTAAAATGCTTTTAAGGTGCTTTTTTTATTGCCGGTAGAAAACGGAATTTTTTATTATTTTTGCGATATGAACAAATATTTTACAAAAAAATAAATAATTATTATTGATTAAATACGAGGAGTGTGTTATACTTAAATCATCAAGAAAGCGTTTCTGAAAAAGGAGGATTTTAATATGAAGAAAAAAGTTTACAAAGCATTTAACGAGCAGGTTCAGGCTGAATTATATTCTGCATATATGTATCTGGCAATGAGCCTTGATATGGAAGCTAAAAATTTTAAAGGCATGGCACACTGGTTGAAAGCACAGTATGAAGAAGAACGTGAGCATGCTTTTAAATTAATGGGCTTTATGCAGGATTGCGGCGAAAAACCGGAACTGCTTGCCATTGAAGCACCGGCTGCCGATTACGGCACTCCGCTGGAACTGTTCAAAAAAGTTCTGGAACATGAAAAATATGTTACTTCCCGCATTCACGATATGTATGAAGTAGCTTTGGCAGAAAAAGATTATGCTGCCCAGAGCCATTTGAAATGGTTCATTGACGAACAGGTTGAAGAAGAAGCCAGCGCTTCCGAAATTGTTGAAAAACTGCAAATGGTTGGCGATAATGTTGGCGGCCTGTTCATTATTGACGGCCAGCTTGGCGCAAGAAAATAATTAAATAATTTGTTGACAAGGCTGCATGGTTGTGTTATTATATTTGGGTAACAAAGTAGAAGCCGCTCGCTTCTCACCTTGCAGCTATGCTCGACAGGGTTGGATATGTACTAACGCGGGTGGATTTGTTCTGCCCGCTTTTCTTTTTGACTGAAATATTTTGGAGGTGACTTGTCATAGCTAAGGAAAACTTGCGTATCAATGAAGAAATTCGGGCACGTGAAGTGCGCGTTATCGGCAGCGATGGCGAACAGCTTGGAATTATGTCCGGCCGCGAAGCCCAGCAGCTTGCTTATGAAAAACATCTCGACCTGGTGGAAATTGCACCTACTGCCAAACCGCCTGTGTGCCGGATTATGGATTACGGCAAGTATCGTTACGAGCAGCAGAAACGCGAAAAAGAGTCTCGTAAGAAACAGAAAACATTTGACATTAAAGAAGTTAAGCTGCGCCCCGGCATTGAAGAACATGACTTCAACGTTAAGTTTAAAAATGCCGTGCGTTTCTTAGAAGATGGCGACAAAGTAAAGGTTACCATTATGTTCCGCGGACGTGAGCTTTCGCATCCGGAACTGGGTGAAGTTCTTTTAAACAAAATGGCTGCCCAGCTTAAAGAGATGGCAGTTGTTGAAAGACAGCCCAAACTTGAAGGCAAAAACATGATTATGATAGTTGCGCCGAAACCGAGTAAATAAGGAGGATTTTTTAAATGAAGTTGAAAATGAAAACCCGCAGAGCTGCTGCAAAACGTTTCAAAAAAACCGCTTCCGGTGAATTTAAACGTGCCAAAGGTTATAAGAGCCATATTCTTGAGAAAAAAGCTCCTGCCCGCAAGAGAAATCTGCGCAAAGCTACTTTAGTGCATAAAACTGACCATGAACGCGTAGTTAAAATGCTGCCGTATGCATAATTAGTGGAGTTAAGGGAGGATATTACTAATGGCAAGAATTAAAGTTGGTGTAACTGCACACCGCCGTCATAAACATATTTTAAAACTGGCTAAAGGTTACCGCGGAGCTAAACATTTACAGTTCAAAAAAGCTAACGAAACTGTAATGAAAGCATTGAGCTATGCACGCCGCGACCGCCGTGCTAAAAAACGCGAGTTCCGCCGTTTGTGGATTGCCCGTATCAATGCTGCAACCCGTGCTAACGGCATGAGCTACAGCCGCTTTATCTGCGGCCTTACCAAAGCAGGCATTCAGCTTGACCGTAAGGTTTTGGCAGATATGGCAATTTTCGATGCAGCTGCATTTGCAAAACTGGTTGAAACCGCTAAAGCTGCTCTGTAATTTATAAGCATTAAAGGACCAACGTTTTACCGCGTTGGTCTTTTTTATTTGTGTAAAAATTTGCAAAAATTTCATAATTTGGTATAATACGTGGTAACAGCCGTAATGGCTTTAATAATAAAAATTATAGCAAAAAGTTTTTAAATGAGGTGAGTATACCTTGGGGCGTGAAAATAAGTTTTTGCGTTGGATTGGGCAGGCTTTTAACGGCAGCCAGATGGTGGCATTAAGTTTTATGCTGCTTATTTTGGCCGGCGCGTTTTTGTTTATGCTGCCAATTTCCACGCAGGACAGGCAGGGCCTTGCTTTTCTTGATGCGCTGTTTACGGCAACATCGGCTTCGTGCGTAACGGGGCTGACGGTTATCGACGTTGGCAACCAGCTTTCATGGTTCGGCAAAATGGTGCTGATTGCGCTGATACAAATCGGCGGCCTTGGCATTATGACGATGACGACGCTGGTAATGGTTATTGCCGGGCGTAAGGTCAGCCTGCGTGAGCGTCTGTTTTTGCAGGAATCTATGAACCAGACGGAAATATCCGGCGTTGTACGCATTGCGCTGAACATTATTAAGTATACGCTTGTAATTGAGTTCTTTTTTGGCACAATTCTGGCGGCGCATTTTGCTTTTGTTAAGGATATGGGCTGGATTGGCGTTGTTTACGGCTACTGGCATTCCGTATCGGCCTTTTGTAATGCCGGTTTTGACCTGATGGGCGATTATAAGAGCCTTATTGATTATCACGGCGATATCGTTATTAATTTAAGCATTGCGCTTTTGATTACTCTCGGCGGCCTTGGTTTTATGGTGCTGGAAGATTTAAAGCGCGGCTGGAACTGGGAGCGTTTTTCGCTGCATACCAAAATAGTGCTTTTAACAAGCGTTGGCTTAAACGTTGTGGGCACTTTGCTTTTATGGTGCTTTGAATCGAACAATCCGTATACTTTGGGCAATATGAGCATGTTCGACAGCTGGCTGGCGGCGTTTTTCCAGGCGGTGTCCTCTCGTACTGCGGGTTTTAACACCATTGATTTAATGCATCTGCATGACAGCAGCTTGTTTGTGCTGATTATCTGGATGTTTATCGGTGCGGGCAGCGGTTCTACCGGCGGCGGCATTAAAACAACCACGTTTATTGTACTGATGGCGTCGTTATGGTATATGCTGAAAGGCCAGCGTGATGTGGTTATGTTTGGCAGGCGCATTGATGAAAAGATTGTTGACAAATCGTTTGTAATTACTGTACTGTGCCTTATCTGGGTGCTTTTTGCCACCATGATGCTTTTGGTAATAAATAACGGGCGTTATCCGTTTATAGATATTTTGTTTGAGGTTGTTTCCGGGTTCGGTACGGTAGGTTTGGGCATTGGCATTACGCCCGACTGGCAGCCGTTTGGCAAATGGATTTTAATTTTAACCATGTATATCGGCCGTATCGGTATTTTAACTTTTATTTTGAGTTTCTTAAGTTCCGGTACCAATAAAATAAGGTATCCGTCGGAACATATCAACATAGGTTAATGGGGTGTAAATAATGGCAAAAAACAATAAACAAAAACAGTTTGCGGTGCTTGGCCTGGGGCGCTTCGGCACCAGCGTGGCGCTTACGCTGCACGAGCTTGGCTACCAGGTTTTGGGCGTTGACAGTGATGAAGAAATTGTGCAGGATTTGTCGCACGAGCTGACGCATGTTGTAAGTGCGGATGCTTCTGACGAAAACACTCTGCGCAGCCTTGGCATTAATAACTACGAGGTTGTTATTGTAGGCATCGGCCCGCTTGAAGACAACCTTTTAACAACGCTGAACCTTAAGGAAATGGGCGTGCCGTTTGTTGCCGTAAAAGCAACCAGTGCCGTACACGGCAAAATGCTTGAAAAAATCGGCGCCGATAAAATTATTTACCCTGAACGCGACATGGGCAAGCGCGTTGCCCATAACCTTATTTCCAGCAGCATTGTTGACTACATTGAAATGAGCAACAACATCAGCCTTATGAGTACGAATATTCCTCATTCGCTGGTTGGCAAAAACCTTATCGAATCCGATTTGCGCAAACGTTACAATGTTAACGTTGTTGCCATTAAGCACGAAGGCGTAACTTATATTAACCCGAAACCGACGCAGGTTTTGGAAGAAGGCGACGAGATGATTGTTATAGGCGAGCATCAGAACATAAAAGCCTTAGAGGAAATTGTTTAATGAAAGAGATTACAAGCCTTGGCAACGCCGTAGTTAAGGATGTGTGCAATTTAAAACAGAAAAAGTACCGCGAACGCAGCGGCAGTTTTGTTGTTGAAGGCCTGCGCGCCGTGGAAGAAGCGGTGCGTTATGCTGCTGTGCAGAAAGTTTTTGCCGTGCCGGATGCTGCAAATACCAGGCTGGCACAGCTTTTGGCTGACGCTGCTACAAAAAATATTGAGCTTTACAGCGTAACGGAACAGGTTATGAAAAAAATGAGCGACACGGAAGCGCCGCAGGGTGTTTTGGCTGTGTGCAGCAAGCCGCAGGGTTTTATAGTGGCAGACGGTACTGTGCTTGTGCTTGACCGTGTGGCTGACCCCGGCAATGTCGGCACGTTAATACGTACGGCGGAAGCGGCAGGCATTGCAGCGGTTGTTTTGCTGGCGGGCTGCGCCGATGCTTATGCGCCAAAAACAGTGCGCTCCACCATGGGCTCGCTTTTGCGCATGCCTGTTTTGTGCGATATGCCGGAAGCTGAGTTTACCCGCTGGGCACATAAAAACAATTACGAAATTATGGTTACCTGCCTTGACGGCGCACAAAACCTGTATGAGGCGGAGTTTGGCTTGCGCACGGCCATAGTTGTTGGCAGCGAGGCTTACGGCGCTTCGGAAAGTTTAAAGGCTGCCGCTGCCAAAAGGGTGTTTATACCGATGCAGGGCAGGGCGGAATCGCTTAATGCGGCAGTGGCAGGGGGCATAGTTATGTTTGAAGCCATGCGCCGCCGTCTTGCAACAAAATAAAGGCTGTGTTATAATAATACACGTCAATTTATAAAATTTGTGCTATGAAAAAGAGAGTAGGCATAAACTGCGACGCAGAGAGCAGGGCCATGGCTGAAAGCCCCGTGATACAGGTTGTGCCGAAGTTCACTTTGGAGCATCCGTTTTGAAAATAAGTAGGAACGGCGTTTGCCGCGTTAAGGCGTTATGAGGTACAAAACAGGGTGGTACCGCGGAGGTTATGCAGCTTTCGCCCCTTTGAAGGGGCGGAGGCTTTTTTATTTTTACCGCCTGCCCCTGAATGCTGAATTTTGGGAGGTTAAGTATGAGAGAAGAACTGCAAGCACTTAAAGAGCAGGCGCTTAAAGAGCTGGAAACAGCTGCAAGCGTGGACGCGCTGAAAGATTTGCGCGTTAAGTATCTTGGCAAAAAAGGCCATATGACTGACATCCTGCGCGGCATGGGCAGCCTGCCGGCAGAAGAAAGACCGAAAATTGGCCAGATTGTAAACGAAGTAAAAAAGATTTTGGAAGAAGCTATTGCCGCCAAAGCCGAAGTTTTGGAAGCTGAAGCCTTAAAACAGCGCCTTGCCAGCGAAAAGGTTGACATTACGCTGCCCGGCCGCAAACCGCAGTGCGGGCATTTGCACCCCATTACGCTGACGATGCGCGAAATTAAAAAGATTTTTATGCGCATGGGCTTTGAAGTTTTGGAAGGGCCGCAGATTGAAAGCGATTACTATAACTTTGAAGCATTGAACCTGCCGAAAGACCATCCGGCAAGGGATATGCAGGATACTTTTTATATTACCGAAGACATTTTGCTGCGAACGCAGACTTCGCCTATGCAGGCGCGCAAAATGCAGGCAAGCGTGCCGGATTCCCCAATCCGCATGATTTCACCGGGCACCGTATACCGCAACGACTATGACGCAACCCATTCGCCTATGTTCCATCAGGTGGAAGGTTTGGTGCTGGGCAAGGATATCAGCCTTGCCGATTTAAAAGGCACACTGGAAACCTTCTGTAAGGAAATGTTCGGCAGCAGCGTAAGCATCCGCCTGCGCCCGAGTTATTTCCCGTTTACCGAACCGAGCGCGGAAGTTGATATTTCCTGCGTTATCTGCGGCGGCAAGGGCTGCCGTGTGTGCAAAAACAGCGGCTGGCTGGAAATTTTAGGCAGCGGCATGGTACACCCCAACGTACTGCGCATGAGCGGCTACGACCCCGAAAAAACCAGCGGCTATGCCTTTGGCATGGGCGTAGAACGTATTGCCATGCTTAAATACGGCATTGACGATTTGCGTTTGTTCTTTGAAAATGATTTGCGGTTCATCCGCCAGTTTAAATAAGGAGGGGTACCATGTTAGCATCTGTTGATTGGCTTAAACAATATGTAGATATTGATGTCACTCCTGAGGAGCTGGCTGAAAAACTGACCCGCGTAGGGCTGGAAGTTGAAAGCGTAAACCATCTCGGTGAAGGGCTGGAAGGCGTTGTTACCGGCAAGGTAACGCATATCGAGCGCCATCCTAACTCTGACCATTTGTGGATTTGCAAGATGGATGTCGGCGGGCCGGAAATTCTGCAAATTTTAACCGGTGCGCAGAACGTTCACCAATATGATATGGTGCCGGTAGCAGTTATCGGCTCTCATCTGCCGAACGGCATGACGCTTAAAAAAGCAAAAATGCGCGGCCTTGATTCTTTTGGTATGCTGTGCAGTGCGGCTGAACTTGGCATTGACGCCAAACTTTTGCTGCCGGAACAGCGCGAAGGCATTTTTATTCTGCCGCCGGATACTCCGGTTGGCGTGGATATAAAAAAAGTGCTCGGTCTTGATGATGTAGTGCTTGATATTGACCTTACCGCCAACCGCGGCGACTGCACCAATATTATCGGTCTGGCGCGCGAAGCTGCTGCCGTGCTTGGTAAAGAACTGCGCATGCCGGATATTAGCGTTAAGGAAGCTGCCGGCGGCAGTGCTGCTGATATGGCCGCCATTGAAGTTGACGCCAAAGATTTGTGCAGCCGTTTTGCAGTGCGCGTGCTGAAAAACATTAAAATCGGGCCCAGCCCGGAATGGATGCAGAAACACCTGCGTGCCTGCGGTATGCGCCCGATAAGCAACGTTGTTGACGTAACCAACTATGTAATGCTGGAACTTGGCCAGCCGATGCATGCTTATGATTATGACAAGGTAGGCGGGCATAAACTTATTGTGCGCCGCGCCGCAGACGGCGAAAAACTGGTAACTTTGGACGAGCAGGAACGCATTTTAACCCCGGACATGATTACCATTGCCGACCCTGACCATGCTGTTGGCCTTGGCGGCGTTATGGGCGGTTTGGAAACCGAAGTTACCGGCGAAACCGTTAACGTAATGCTGGAAGCCGCAACCTTTAACGGGCCTTCCATCCGCCGTACTTCCAAAGCGCTGGGGCTGCGCAGTGAAGCCTCCGGCCGTTTTGAACGCGGCGTAGATACGGTGCTGAACCATAATGCTTTAAACCGCGCCGTACACCTGTTGGAACAGATGGGTGCCTGCGAAACGGTTTGCGGCATTGTAGAAGATTATCCGGAAGAAGTTAAACCTGCCGTTATCCGCGTAACGCCGCAGGCTATTAACAGCCGTATCGGCGTGGAAATTGCCGCTGAAGAAATGGTTGATATTCTTAAAAAATTACAGTTCGGCGTGGAATACGACGACGGCGTATTAACCGTTACCGCTCCTTCCTGGCGTTATGATATCAGCTGTGATGCCGATATCAGCGAAGAAATTGCCAGAATGCATTCTTATGACAAGATTGAATCGCATAATCCGGATTTGCCGCTGGTACAGGGCCGTCAGGCTGTAATTGACGATGTATGCGAAGAAATTGAGGATTATCTTGTTGCTGCCGGTTTGAACGAAGTTATGACTTACAGCTTCATTAACCCCAATTCTTTTGATAAAATCCTGCTGGACGAAGCAGACAGCCGCCGCGGCGCCATTGAACTGATGAACCCGCTGAGCGACGAATTTAAGGTAATGCGCACCAGCATGCTGCCGGGTATGCTTAATACGGCGGCTTATAACCAGGCCCGCCAGGCAGAATCCGTTAAGATTTTTGAAATAGGCAAGGTATTTTTGCCCAAGGCTCTGCCGCTTAAAGAACTGCCGGAAGAAAAACCGGTTTTATGTGCCGTACTTGCCGGAAGACGCAGCAGCATTAACTGGACTGAAACCAAAGACGAAGTTGATTTTTACGATATGAAGGGCGCAGTGGAAGGCCTTTTGGAAAATTTGCAGATTGCAGGCGCAAAATATGTGCCGGTGGCTCAGCCTTACCTGCACCCCGGCAAGAGCTGTGCCGTTGAATACGAAGGCAGGGTAATTGGCTGGTTTGGCGAACTGCACCCGACCGTTGCCGGAAACTATGGCCTTAACGGCAGCGTATGCGTGCTGGAGCTGGAAGTTGAACCGCTTGTTGCAAGTGCATCCCATGTGCCGCAGTTTGTACATCTGCCCAAATATCCTGCAACCTCGCGCGATATTGCGGTTGTTGTACCGCTGGAGGTTGCCATGGAAGAACTGGAGGCAGTTATCCGCGCTAACGCGGGCAGCCTGCTGAAACAGGTAAAAGTATTTGATGTTTACACGGGTAAACAGGTGGAAGCAGGTTACAAATCCATGGCGTTCAACTTAACCTTCCAGGCAGACGACCGTACTTTAACGGATGAAGAAATTGATGCCGTTATTAAAAATGTTGTGGAAAAAGTTGGCGAAGCCTACAAAGCTAAATTAAGAGATTAATTTTAATATTTATGGCAAAGTGCCGCCGGGTTTATTCCGGCGGTTTTTGCTGTTTAAGGGCAAATTTTAAAAGCCTGTGCCCTTAAAAGTTGCCGCGGCGGCGATAAAAGTTTATAATTAATTTAAAAGAACACGGAAAGAAGGTGCGTTTATGAAACTTTATGTATGGCGCCATAACAAAACCTACCATAGCCACAGCATGATACAGGAACCCTGCGTTAACACGGAATTTTACCTTGATGCCATTGCCATTGTGGCGGCGGAAAGCATTGAAGAAGCGCTTAAACTGTTGGAGGAGCAGCATAAAGGCTGGCGCACGGAAGATTTGCGTGAACTTGAACCTACTGTTTACAGTCTTGATGAAGGTAAAGTTATTTTTACCGAGCTGAGAGGCTCAATCGCCTAAAAGGAGTGTAAAAATGCCGGCAGAAATTGAAATAAAACTTAATATTGGGGCGGAGGCTTTGCAAAAACTGCTTGCTTCTCCGCTTGTAGCGGATAAAATTATCGGCGGCAGCGAAGCCGTACACCACCTTGAAACTTCGTATTATGATACGCCGTCTTTTAAACTGATGTACAGCGGCATTGCTTACCGTGTGCGCAAAAACGGCAGTAAATACGAAGCCACCATTAAAACGGAAAAAGAAGCTCACGGCGGGTTTTCCAGCCGCAACGAATATAATGTTGATTTGCCTGACGGCAAGCCTGTTTTGCAGGGGTTTAAAGAAGAAGGCTTTGATACGGATTTGGAAGAACTTATTGCCGGTGAGCCGCTTGTAAAACTGTTTACCGTTGATGTTGAACGCAGGCTGTGCCTGCTTAAAATAAGCGCGGCTACAACGGTGGAGCTGGCGGTTGACCGCGGCAAAATTATTTCCGGCATAACCGGAAATGAATGTGCCGTTAACGAAACGGAACTGGAAATTAAAAGCGGTACAAAAGAAGACCTGCTTGCCTATGCGGGGCAGATTGCAAACCTGGTGCCTGTAACACCGGAAAACCGCAGTAAGTATGAGCGCGGTATGAAGCTGTGCGGTATAAATTTAACAAAGCCTGCAAAATAAAAAAACGGTATTGCCGTAAAAGGCAATACCGTTTTTGCGTATATAGTGTTAAATTTTAAAATAAGCTTTCCATAAACGGCAGCAGAATAGGAGCCAAAATGGAAGTTGCTATGCCGGTAAGCCCTATGGAAGCGCCGCCGATTGCCAGCTGCAGGGCATTTTTGCCGGCGCAGACGCTGGTGCCGAGCCCGTGGCTGGAAGCGCCTATGGAAAGGCCGATGGCAATGTTGTTTTTAATTTTTAAAGCCTCTAAAATTTTGTGGTTAAAGGTAGCACCAAGCATGCCTGTAAAAATTACGCAGGCGGCCGTAAGTGCCGGAATACCGCCGATAGCGGAAGAAATATCCATGGCAATAGGCGTTGTTACGGATTTGGGAATCATGGAAAGCAGCACCTGGTTGCTTGCGCCGAACATTTTGCCGCAAATGAAGATACTGACTATGCCTGTAACGGTGGCAACAAGGATGCCGCTAATAATTACCGGCAGGTTTTCTTTTATAATGCGCCTGTTGTTGTACAGCGGCAGGGCCAGCGCCACGGTGGCAGGGCCGAGCAGAAAGTTGATAAAGCCTGCGCCTGTTTCGTAATCCTCGTATGTAATATACGGCTCCTGAAAATAAATAAAGGCAATTATCATCGGGCACGCCAGCACAAACGGCGGAATAATGTTCAGTTCAAACTTATCTACAATAATTTCGCATATTACATAAACAACAATGGTAAGGGCAATGCCAAACAGCGGCGATTGGATGAAGGCTTCGGGTAAAAAAGTCATTTTCCGGCACCGCCTTTACTTTTAAGCATAAAGTTTAAAAACACAGCCGTTACAATCAGTATCATAAAACTGCTTATAATAACGGTAGCCACAATGGCGGTGCTTTCTGCAAGAATAACATCCAGATACAGCAAAATGCTTACGCCTGCCGGTAAAAAGAGCATGCCCATTTTTTCTATTAAAATATTGCAGACATCTTCAATGGTACGCACCCTTATAATGCCGCTGAGCAAAAGTACCAGCAGCAGAATCATTGCCAGCAGCGCAGGCGGAAATTTAATGCCGCATAAATTAAGCGCAACCGTACTGACGCCCTGCAAAAAAAGCAGTATAGCAGTTCCTTTCAAAATTGATGATGGTGTCATAATTTTCTTTCCCCTCTCAAAAAATAAAGTAATGTGTATATTTTGCTTCCGCAGCGTCAATTTGTCAAGTTAAAATAACGAAAAAAATTATCAAAAAAACATACAAAAAATATTTGACTTTTTGACTTTTGTTGCTATAATATAAAACAGGAGCAGAAAAATGCCCCTGTTAATAAATATGCTGTTAACGCACAGCAAGGTAAATTATTAAAAGTAAAATAATTGCCAAAAGCGTAACGGCACTCATGCCGATATATTCAAAACGGTACATGGATACTTCTTCGTTAAGAAGATTGTAGCTGCGCTGAATGACAAGCATTTTGTTTTCAATGTTATCCTTCCAAACCGAAGCACGCAGAAGGTCGAGATAGCGCGTGTAAATGCGCGCGTAGAAAATATCTTCCGTAACCTGCAAAGCATTGTTGATATTGCTTGTCAGCGTGCTGACATCGGCCATCAGTTCCATCAGCCTGCCGCGTATTTTGCGGTAGCTTGTCTGGCGGCTGCCGGTGCTGCCTTTTTCGGCGGCTTCCAGCTCGTCGTAAGTGCGGTCAATGGCTTCGTTAAGCGCATTGTCGTAGTAGCGCAGTTCCAGAAACTGGGCGTTGGCAAATTCCAGAAGGTCGGGCACGTCAAGGCTGCCGCTGGGGTCATACACAACGGCGGAATCCCACGCAAGGTAGCATACGTCGTCGGCGTAAGTAAACCTGTTGGCCAGTGTTTCGGCGCGTGTTTCTGGGCTTACGGGCGTGCGGTCTTTCAAAAGCAGCGGCACAATATCCCAGTTTTCTGGCACTTTATCCTGAAAATAATAAACTACAAAATCTTCGTCAAAGTCGGAAACACGCTCATTGCTGCACGCCGGGCGGATGGTTTCCAAAACGGCGTCAAGGTAAGAACGGATTTCGTCTTCCGGCATGTTTTCGCTGACGATGGACATATCCATGTATTCATCAAAAGTTACATCATCTTCAAAATGAATACGCAGAATAAGGCTGATAACGCCTAAATCAAAAATGCGGGCTTTAACTTCGGTAAGATAAGTACCGTTGCCCAGCTTCATATCATGGGAACCAAGCTCAACAAGAACCGGCGGGTCCTTAAAAGTAATAGACTTGGTAGATATACGGTCCAGGCGGAGCCTGGAAGCGATTTTGTTGCGGCTGGTCCAAAGGGCCTGCACCAAATCAAGGTCAATTTCGTCGGCAACGTCAAAAAGACGGTATACAATCATGGATGTATTCATAAAATATCCTCCGTGAAAAAAGCATTTACTTGCATATTCGCCGCCGGAAGCGGTTTCCCTGCGTATTTAACATAAAAATTTATGTAAAATATTTTACTGTTTATACAGTTTGAAGGAGGTTAGCGCTATGAATGAACGCTACAGTGAAGAAGTAAAAAGCATATTGGAAGCTGCTCAGCAGCAGGCTGTTATAAATTATAACCAGGAACTGACCTGCGCCCATCTGTTAGTTGCGCTGGCCGGAAGTGAAGGGTTTTTCCCGTTCCTGCTTAAAAATGCCGGCGCTGATGCCGGCACCTTTACTGCGGAGGCCAAACGCCTTGTGCAGAAAATACCTTCCGTAAAAGGGCAGGACAGAGGGCTTATGATGAGTACCGGCGCTGCCCGTGTGCTGGCTATTGCAGCGCAGAACGCAGGGCAGGGCGAAGTTAACATCTGCCATTTGGTTGGTGCCCTTGCCAGTGACGGTGACAACGACGTTACCGCGCTCTTGAAAAAATACGGCATTACCAAAAACAAGGCCGAAGGGCTGTATATGGCCTACACCAACAGCGCCGAAGGCGACGAAAAGAAACAGACGCTTGAAAAGTACGGGCAGGATTTAACCGCCAAAGCCAAAGAAGGCAAGCTTGACCCTGTTATCGGCAGAGATGAAGAAATCCGCCGCGTGGTTGAAATTCTTTCGCGCCGCAAAAAGAACAACCCTGTTTTGATTGGTGAGCCGGGCGTTGGCAAAACCGCTATTGTAGAAGGGCTTGCCCGCCGCATTGTGGCAGGCGACGTTCCGGAAAGCCTTAAAAACAAAACTCTGTACGCGCTTGACCTGGCAGCCCTTGTTGCCGGTGCCAAATACCGCGGCGAGTTTGAAGAACGCCTGAAAAAAGTGTTGAAACTGGTATCCGAATCCGGTGGGCAGATTATTATGTTTATTGATGAACTGCACACCGTTGTTGGTGCCGGTGCTGCCGAAGGCGCCATGGACGCAGGCAATATTTTAAAACCGATGCTTGCCCGCGGCGAACTGCGCTGCATTGGTGCAACCACGCTGAACGAATACCGCAAATATATCGAAAAAGACAGCGCTCTGGAACGCCGCTTTCAGCCCGTTATGGTTAAAGAGCCGGATGTTGAGGATACTATCTCCATTCTGCGCGGCTTAAAAGAACGCTACGAAGTGCATCACGGCGTGCGTATTAAAGACGCAGCCCTTGTTGCAGCGGCTGTGTTAAGCAACCGTTATATTAATGACCGCTTTTTGCCGGATAAGGCAATAGACCTTGTGGACGAAGCTGCAGCGCGCCTGCGTACCGAAATCGACAGCCTGCCTGCCGAACTTGACGAAAGCAAACGCCGCATTTTGCAGCTGGAAATTGAAGCACAGGCTTTAAAGAAAGAAGACGACGAGCAGAGCAAAGACCGCCTTGCCAAAATCGAAGAAGAACTGGCAGAGCTTAAAAAATCCAACGACGAGCTTGTTAAACGCTGGGAAGCACAAAAAGCTGCCATCAGCCGTGTGCGCGAAGTTAAAAAGGAAATTGACGCCGTTAAACACGACATGGAAACCGCAGAACGCAGCTACGATTTGAACAAACTGGCAGAACTTAAATACGGCCGCCTGCCGGAGCTGCAAAAAGAGCTGGCGCGCCTTGCCAAAGGTGATGCTGAAGACAAAGACGGCGTACTTTTAAAAGAGGAAGTTGACGAAGAAGACATTGCCAAAGTTGTAAGCACCTGGACGGGTATCCCGGTTGCACGCTTAAACGGCGGCGAACGCGAAAAACTCATTCATCTGGAAGAACGCCTGCATCAGCGCGTAGTAGGGCAGGACGAAGCCGTTAAAGCCGTAAGCGAAGCTGTTATCCGCGCACGCGCAGGCATTAAAGACCCCAACCGCCCGATTGGCTCGTTCATCTTCCTTGGGCCTACCGGCGTTGGCAAAACGGAACTTGCCAAAGCACTGGCAGAAATTTTGTTTGACGACGAACGCAACATGATTCGTATTGATATGAGCGAGTACATGGAGAAGCATACCGTTTCGCGCTTAATCGGTGCGCCTCCGGGCTATGTTGGCTATGACGAAGGCGGCCAGCTTACAGAAGCGGTGCGCCGCCGTCCGTACAGCGTAATTTTGCTGGACGAAATTGAAAAGGCTCATGCCGATGTATTTAACGTACTTTTGCAGGTGCTTGACGACGGCCGCCTGACTGACGGGCAGGGACGCATTGTCGATTTTAAAAATACGCTGATTATTATGACCAGCAACCTCGGTTCTGCCGAAATTATGCAGAAAAAAGGCGAAGTAACGCGCGAAGAAGTACAGAGCATGCTGATGCGTTTCTTCCGCCCGGAATTTTTGAACCGTGTTGACGATATTGTAGTATTTAAGGCTTTGCAGGAAGAACAGATTAAGGATATTGTTAAACTCATCCTTAAAGAGCTCAGCGACAGGCTGCAAAAACAGCTTGATATGACGCTTACCGCCAGCGACGAAGCAGTGGCATACCTTGCAGGCGCAGGTTTTGACCCTGCCTTTGGTGCGCGTCCGCTGAAACGCCTTATTGTACATACCGTTGAAAACATCCTCGGCAAAAAGATTGTTTCCGGTGAAATTGGCAGCGGCACAAAAGTAAAAGTTGTGCTTAAAGACGGCAATATTGAAGTTGAGCAGGAGTAAGCCGCTTTGGCTGGATAAAAATTGTTTGATTACATTTCTTTGTAAATAAAATACTCCGTGCCAGCAAAAATTACCGCTCCGTGCGATAGCGTGGAGCGGTTTTTGCGTTTATTAAACATACCCAAAAAGCCCCTGCTGGAAAGTTCGCTCGCGCTTGCGTGCGAACTTTTGCTTGCGGGGGGGGAGATGGTTTGGTATAATATTACTGCATATAATAATATTATAGATTTTACTGTATCAAAACGCGAAGTTTACAATAGTAAACTTCGCGCCGGTATAAAAGCTGAAAGGGGAAAGGATTATGAAAAAGAAAAATTTGGAAAAAGCAGTAATATTGGGGTTACTTTTAAGCGCGGGCATTTATGGCACGGCGTGGGCGGAGAATTATACGGAAGAACACGGTTCGTATAATACAAGTATTAATGATGCTGATAATACGGTAAGTGGCAATGTAGAATTTAATCTTGATACACCGTGGATTAAAAAAAGTGAGGACAATATAACAATTACAGGTAACAATAACAGTAGTATTACGGTAGAGACTAGCGGAGTAGACCAGACTTATGGACAAGCTGGTATTGTGTTGGAAAACGGAAGCCTTTTAAAAATAAATGAGTTAAATAATTTAACTATAACTGTAGGGAAGGGTAGCCAAGGTGCTCGAATTACATATGGTTTAGTTTCATATAACGGTAATGCTGAAATTAATTTAAAAGAAGATTTTGTGATTGACGCAGTAAATCAATTAAATAATTCTGCATCAAGCAGTAATGGCCTAACTGCGCTAATAGATAAAAATCAGGATATGAAAACTAAAATTACAGCAAATTCTATAAAAATTACTGCTACAAATGCTGCTGGAAATGACGGCAAAAATTACAATAAAAGTACGGCTATAAAAGCTGATTATGATGTAGTTGCTTTTGTTACCGGTAAGTTTAATGGTATAAACAAAAATGAGATTGTATTAACTGGCACAGGTGAACAGAACAATATCATAGCCGCAACAGGGCAGGGAATTTATAGTAGTTATGATAAAGCTGTTATAAAGTTAACTTCAGACCTGGCAAGTAATAAAATTTATTTTGTTGGTGAAGCGCTTGCTCAGAGTTGCGGTGTAGGGGCTGCTATGGGCAGTATTGAAATATGGGCAAATAAGGATAATGTTATTTCAACATTAAAAAATAATGATGACTCCTATCAGGTAGGATATTATGGTGTTGCGGCAATGCAGGGCAATATAACTTTGACTGCAGAAGAAGGGTCAAATAAAATTTTAGAAGCTAATGAAGGTATAGTATCAAATGCACTTATACCAATTGGGGAAGGTACTACTGAAAGAAAAATTATTTTGACTGCCGGAAAAGATAATATTATCAGCTCTAAAAAAATAGCGGTTGATGCTGGTTATAACTATCATTTTAATATTACAAGTAATAATGGTAAAAATTTTTTTGAAACAACATTATATGAAACAAATGGCTTGGCAAAGGACACCAGGAGCGCAATAAAAGTAGATAATGCGGTTGTTAATATTATTGCAAAAAATAATACTTTACAAACGTATGCGGATGAAGTTGCAGGACGGAATATTGTTCGTGCAGGAAAAATAGATGAAATAGAAGTTAATGGCATAAAAAATTTTACTGGTGATTATTATGCTTTAACAAGCAAAGGAAATGTTAATGCCGATAGAAGTGAATTAAATTTAAACGCAGATACGGCTAATTTGTTGTATGGTGCTGTTTCTGGTACTGAAAATTCTGAAATCACTATTGAAGGCAAAAATAATTTAATATCATCTAGTAAAAGTAATAATAATATAACTTTAGGTAAAGATGATAATTATTATATTGCTGTTAATGCAACTGGCGATAAAGAATTAACTGGAGAAAATAGAACAGCTGTTAATATTACTGCAACTAACGGCGGCAGAAATGAAATTTATAGTAACGTTATAGATGATGATGTTAAATCTGAACGTACTGTATTTGCTACTGAAGGCGGCGTTGTTAATATTACCGGTACAAGCATTATTACTGCCGATGGTTGGGCAAAAGCCAATGAAAGCAGCTATCAAACAAATAATACCAGCCAGGCTTTAATTGCCGGTACTCACGATTGGAATAATGCTGAAAAAGATGAAAATGACAAGATAATTTTTGACATTGATGATAATAAACGCTCTGTAATTAACCTTAATTACGGCAACGGTAGTGCTGTTACCGGAGATATTGCCGCAGGCTATGCAGGTGCAGTTAATATTATTGGGCAAAGCGCAGATGGCATTACTACTTTTGCAAATAATGGTGAAGAAACTGTTTCAGCAAGCAACAGCCTGCAATTAAACGGCAATGTGCTGGCGGCTAACGGCGGCAAAGTTAAACTGGAACTTGGTAAAGGCAGTGTTTGGCACGGCCGCGCGGACGATTATCAGGACGCAGCAGAAAATTCTAACTGGGGTGAAGAACACCTTGGCGAATTTGAACCAGTATTCAGCAATGGCATACAAGAGGCAGGTACTGTTGATGTTACATTAAAAGACGGTGCTACCTGGGACGTTATGGGTCAAAGCTGGCTTACAACGCTTGATGGCACGGGCGGCGTAATTGATATGCGCAACACAAATGGCGACGCAAGCCGTACAAGCCACGCTGTACATATTGGCGAACTTAACGGAAGCCATACCTTCGTAATGGATTTAGATACCAACCATACTGACAGTGATATGCTATATATTAAAGATATGGGCACAAATAGCGGAACACAAACACTGTGGATTAACAGCATTAATGGGTTAGAAAATTTAGACGAAAATGATACTCTTCGTTTTGCAACAGTAAAATCTGGTGATATTCAGTTTGAAGGACAGTATAAGTTTGGCGATTATGGTGAAGCTAAAAACGGTATTATGCTGATGGATAACGGTGTTTTGGATACGGCATATAAAATTTATCGTGAAGAATACGATTCTGCAAAAGTTGAAGAAAATACTGGTTATAACGGTGGTGATACTTTTGATGAAGTTAAACCGGGAAATAGTTACGTTGAAGATAATTATGCAGAATATAATTGGTATTTGGCTAAAGATACATCTTATGACCAAACAAGTGACGCCGGTAAAACTATCATCAACATGAGCCGCGCCAACTATAAAAACGCTATTTATATGGACAGGCTCAATAAACGTATGGGCGAAATGCGTTATGTTAATGGTGAAGAAGAACAGGGCTTATGGGTGCGCCTGCGTCATGACCGTATCGGGCAAAGCGGTGACTTCCGCAGCATGAATACCATGTACGAAGTAGGTTATGATGTTAAACAACCCACCGATAACGGCGAGCATCGCATTGGTATGGCAATAGATTACATGCGCGGCAGCACAACTTATGACAACATTATGGGCAAAGGCGAAACCAAACGCTACGGCCTGTGGCTGTATGATACCTGGCTGGGTGAAAAAGGCCATTATGTTGATTATGTAGCTAAATGGGGACATTTAAGCAATGATTTTGACATTACTGCCAAAACCACCGGCGAAAAAATTAACGGCGATTACAGCAACAATGTATTCAGCGTCAGCGCGGAATACGGCAAGAAAAACGATATGGGCAATAACTGGTATTTTGAGCCTCAGGCACAGCTTCAGCTTGCGCGTGTAACCGGCGCCGATTATGTAACAACACAGGGCAGCAAGGTAAATGTAGACGGCATTAACAGCTTAATCGGCCGTGCAGGCTTTAGAATTGGGCGCGATATGGACGAAAACAGCACTGTTTACTTAAAAGCAGATTTGCTGCATGAATTTATGGGCGACCAGACAGTAACGGCGGCGGATGCAACCGGCACACTGCGCGAAGAATTTGAAAATAAAGGCACATGGTATGACGTAGGCTTTGGCTTTGCAGCTAAGATGAGCAAAAACAGCTATGCCTTTATGGATTTTGAAAAATCCTTCGGCAACGATAATGACGAAACCTACCAAATCAACGCAGGTATGCAGTGGACATTCTGACAGAGGGTGTAAAATTTATGGAAACAATACCTTTTAACGAAGCAAAATTTAAACAAATTGCAGACGGCTACACGGCAGAATATGTAAATTACATGCCGCGCGGAAAAAACGGGCTGCGCTGCTGGGAAATAAAGGCATCGGCACAGGACGGAACCTGCGAAATAGTGGTTCTGCGTGATTACGGCTATAAAATTGACGGTGAAGTTATAGCAATAAATTCTTTTACAGACCGTGCGGGGCGCAACGAAGAAATATGCCGCCTGTACAATGAAAAGAATGTTTCACAGGTATTTTTGGCAAATTTGTTTAACATGAGCCAGCCTTCGGTTTCTTTAATAGTGAATAAAAAATAAATAACAGCAAAAAGTCCTGTTTTAGTGATGTATTCATTAAAACAGGACATTTTTTATAAGGATATGATGATATAATATAAGTATAGGATTTGTAAACGGAAGGAGCGGAAGTATATGGGCAAAAAAGTTTTAATTATCGGCGGCGTGGCGGCAGGAATGAAAACTGCTTCGCGCCTGCGCCGCAGGGATAAAGATGCGGAAATTACGGTTATTGAACGGGGAGAACTTGTAAGTTACGGTGCGTGCGGTTTTCCTTATTATATTGGTGACGAAGTTAAAAATTTTAATGAATTTACGCATACGCCGCAGGGCATTGCGCGCGATGTAGATTACTTTAAAAAAGTTAAGGGCATTGATGTTTTAACCGGGCACGAGGCGCAGAAGATTAACCGCGCGGCAAAAACGGTTACTGTGCTGAACAGGAAAAACAGCGAAGTTACAGAAATGCCTTACGATGTGCTGGTGCTTGGCACGGGTGCAACGCCGGTGCGCCTGCCGGTGCCGGGGGCTGATTTGGAAGGTATTCATAACTTCTGGTTTCCTTGGGAAGTTTTAAAGGTTAAAGAAGAAATTGCTGCCCATAATGTTACGGATGTTGTTATAGTAGGCGCGGGCTTTATCGGCATGGAACTGGCGGAGGAGTTTAACAAAATAGGCGTGAAGGTAAGCGTTGTGGAAATGCAGAACCGCATTCTGCCGCAGATGCTTGATTTGGAAATGGCAGAGCTTGCCGCAAAACCTGTTGCCGCTGCCGGTATAAATTTATATCTTGAAGAAAAAACAGTAGCGTTTGAAGGTGAAGGGCGTGTTGCCGCCGTTAAAACTGATAAGCGCACAATTCCGGCGCAGATGGTAATTGTAGCTGTTGGCGTGCGCCCGAATGTTGAACTGGCGCGCGAAGCTGGGCTTGCCATTGGCCCGAGCGGTGCGATTGCCGTTAACGAATATATGCAGACGAGCGACCCATGCATTTATGCGGGCGGCGACTGTGCGGAAAATACTCATCGCGTAAGCGGGACTAAAATTTTTGCGCCGATGGGCAGTACCGCCAACAAGCACGGACGCATTATTGCCGATAATATTTGCGGCGATATGGTAAAATACCCCGGCGTTTTGGGCACGGGGCTGTGCCGTATGCCGGGCGTGGAGGCAGGCAGTACGGGCCTTAACGAAAAAACTGCCGCAGCGGCAGGAATTGATTTTGAATCCGTAATCGTTCCCGGCAATGACAGGCTTGCTTATATGCCGGGGGCAGGGCGCTTGGTGCTTAAACTGTTTGCCGACAGGAAAACTCATAAGGTTATCGGCGTGCAGGCGGTAGGGCAAAGCGTTGATAAGCGTATCGACACGCTTGTTGCCGCTATCAGCATGGGCGCAACGCTTGAAGATTTGAGCGAGTTTGACATTGGCTATGCGCCGCCGTTTAACGGCCCGATTGACAACATTGCCACGGCTGCCAACGTGCTGCTTAATAAAATTGAAGGCAGGCTGCGCAGCATTAACCCGAAGGAATTTAAAGAACTGCGCAAAAGCGAAGCTTATACTTTGGTTGATGTGCGTACGCCCAGCGAATTTAAAAACTGCCATATAGCAGGCTGCTGCAATATTGTAAACCTGCCTTTGGATGAAGTGCGCAGCGAATGCTGCAAGGTTTTGCCCGATAAGGATGCACGGCTTGTATGCAGCTGCCAGATTGACCTGCGCGGCTATGAAGCCGAAACCATGCTGCGCGCCCAGGGCTATAAAAACGTACAGAGCCTTGAAGGAAGCATGAGCGCCTGGCCCTATGAAACCGAAAAGAGCAAATAACAGCAAAAATGTGTAAATTTATTGACACAAAGGGCACAGATTGGTAAAATAAATTAATAATATTCTTTACGTAACGATGCCCGGAGAAATTGTAGTTGGTTGAACAGCACAATGAAACTTTTATGCCGGGCTTTATTTTTTATTGAAAGGCAGTGGGATAATGAAAGTTGCAATTATTATGGGCAGCAATTCTGACTGGCCGGTGCTTGAACCGGCAGAAAAAACTTTAAAAAGTTTTGGCGTTGAAGTGGAAGTTGTAGTTGCTTCTGCACACCGCACTCCCGAAATGGTTCATGAGTTTGCGGCAGGCGCGCGTGAACGCGGCGTTGAGGTAATTATTGCCGCAGCAGGCGCTGCAGCGCATCTTGGCGGTGTTATTGCAGCATTTACAACACTGCCGGTAATTGGCATACCCATTAATGCCACTCCCTTAAACGGTATGGATTCGTTACTGAGCTTTGTACAGATGCCTTCCGGTATTCCGGTTGCAACCATGGCAATTAACGGTGCCAAAAACGCAGCGCTGTTTGCCGTACAGATTCTGGCAACCAAATATCCGGAACTTGTTGAAAAGCTGGCCGAAGACCGTGAAAAGATGAAAGCAGAAGTAAAGGCCAAAGGTGAAAAACTGGCTGCACTGCGTGCATCCGAACAGTAATTGCGGCGGCAGAAAAGGAGCAGAGAATGTCTGGCATTGATTTTCAGGATGATAAAATGCATGAGGAGTGCGGCGTATTCGGCATTTATTCACATAATGACGATGTGGCGCTGAATACTTACTGGGGCTTGTATGCTTTGCAGCACCGCGGACAGGAAAGCTGCGGCATTGTAGCTACCGACGGCACTCATATGGAAGGCAAAAAAGGCATGGGCCTTGTGGCCGATGTTTTTAAAGGCGGCGTTGACGGGCTGGAAGGGCATATTGCCATCGGGCATGTGCGTTATTCCACCACCGGTTCCAGCATGGAATACAACATTCAGCCGCTGCGTGTTTATTTTGACGGCGGCAACCTTGCGCTGGCGCATAACGGCAACCTTACCAACGCGGCAGAACTGCGCAAACGCCTGGCTCTGGAAGGCACGGTTTTCCAGACAACGGTTGATACGGAAGTTGTTGTAAGCCTTATTGCCCGCAGCCGTAAAAAAACTATTGAAGAACGTGTTGCCGAAGCGGCAAACACCATTAAAGGCGCTTTCGGCATTTTGGTTATGACGGACAACAAACTTATTGCCGTGCGTGACCAGTACGGCTTCCGCCCGCTGGCAATTGGCAAAATGGACGGCGGCTGGGTTGTGGCTTCCGAATCCTGCGCGTTTGACCTTGTAGGCGCCGAATTTGTACGCGACGTTGAACCGGGCGAAATGCTGGTATTTGAAAATGACCACGATGAGCCGAAAAGCAGCCGCTGGGCAGAAAACATGCCCGCCAAACGTGCGCACTGCGTATTTGAATATGTTTATTTTGCACGTACCGACAGCGTTATCGACAAACAGTCTGTTTACCAGGCGCGCATCAATATGGGCAGGGAACTTGCCAAAGAAACAAAAGATATCAAGGCTGATATTGTAATTTCCGTTCCGGATTCCGGCACGGCAGCAGCAGTAGGGTACAGCCTGGAATCCGGCGTGCCGTTTATGGAAGGTTTAACCAAAAACCGCTATGTAGGCAGGACGTTTATTCAGCCTACCCAAAAACAGCGCCTTAACGCCGTAAGGCTTAAACTTAACCCGGTAGAAAGCGTTATTAAGGGTAAATCCGTTGTTGTAGTTGACGACAGCATTGTGCGCGGCACAACCAGCGGCAAAATAGTAAAGCTGTTAAAAGATGCCGGTGCGCGTGAGGTGCATATGTGCATCAGCTCCCCGCCGGTAACCGACCCGTGCTATTACGGCATTGATACCAGCGTGCGCAAGGAACTGATTGCTTCTACTCATACGGAAGAAGAAATCCGCCAGTATATCGGCGCAGATTCGCTGCATTACATTTCTCTGGAAGGCCTGAAACGTTCTTTGGACTGCATGGACCCCGAAGGAATGTGCTATGCCTGCTTTAATGCCCAATACCCGGATAATGCGGAAGAAACCCTGAGGCAGGGTTCTAAATATATTTTTGAAAACGAAGGCTGATACAGGAGGACGATGATGAGCGAAGAAACCAAGAAACAACTTACTTATGCAGACGCCGGTGTAAATATTGATGCCGGCAATGAAGCCGTTGAACTGATGAAAGCAAGTGTACAGGCTACTTACCGTCCCGAAGTTATCGGCGATATTGGCGGTTTCGGCGGTTTGTTTGCCTTAAACAGCGGCAAATACAAAGAACCGGTTCTGGTTAGCGGCACCGACGGTGTAGGCACCAAACTGAAACTGGCTTTTATGGCTGACAAGCATGATACCATCGGCCAGGACGCCGTTGCCATGTGCGTAAACGATATTCTCGTGCAGGGCGCTGAACCGCTGTTCTTCCTCGATTATATCGCCATTGAAACTCTGGAAGCAAAAAAGGTTGCCCAGATTGTTAAGGGTGTTGCCAACGCCTGCAAAGAATCCGGCTGCGCGCTGATTGGCGGCGAAACTGCCGAAATGAGCGATTTGTACGGCAAGGACGAATACGATATTGCAGGCTTCTGCGTAGGCGTGGTAGAAAAAAGCAAAATGATTACCGGCGAAAAAGTTAAACCGGGCGACGTGCTTTTGGGCCTGCCTTCTGCCGGTGTACATTCCAACGGCTTTACGCTGGTGCGCAAAATCTGTTTTGACGTAATGGGCTTTACCATGGATACCCCGGTTGAAGAATTCGGCACTACTTTGGGCGAAGAACTTCTGAAACCGACCCGCCTTTATCCGCGTGTATGCCTGCCGCTGATTGAAAAATTCAACCTGCACGGCATGGTACATATTACCGGCGGCGGTTTTTATGACAATATTCCGCGCATTTTGCCGGAAAACTGCGACGCAGACGTTAACGCAGGCGCATGGGAAGTTCCTGTTGTATTTAAAAAATTACAGGAATGGGGCAATGTTGACTGGCATGAAATGTACCGCACCTTTAACATGGGCGTAGGCATGGTGCTGGTAGTTGCTCCGGAAGAAGCTGACGCTGTACGTGAACACCTGAAAAATGCCGGTGAAACCTTCTACGAACTCGGTACTATTATAGAAGGCAGCGGCAAGGCTGTGCTGAAAGGCGGCGTTTTTGGTGAGTAAGCGCAAAATCGGCGTGCTTGTTAGCGGCAGAGGCAGCAATTTGCAGGCCCTGATGGATGAAATTGCCGCAGGTACGCTTAATGTTGAAATTACAGTTGTTATCAGCGACAAAAAGGACGCCTTTGCTTTGGAACGTGCAGAAAAAGCGGGTATTAAGGCTGTTGCCATCGACCGTAAAGAATGTGCTTCCAAAGAAGAATTTGAAAATAAAATTACCGGCGTGCTGGAAGCAGCCGGTGCAGAACTTGTTGTGCTGGCAGGCTTTATGCGTATTTTAAGCCCGGAATTTGTAGGGCACTGGCACCATAAAATCGTTAATATCCACCCGGCGCTTCTGCCGAGTTTTCCCGGACTTGACGGGCAGGGCCAGGCGCTTAATTACGGCGTTAAAATTGCCGGTTGCACCGTACATTTTGTAGATGAAGGCACTGACAGCGGCCCGATTATTCTGCAAAAGGCAGTGCCCGTGCTTGACGATGACACGCATGACACGCTGGCAGACAGAATTTTGGAACAGGAACACAAAGCATTGCCCGAAGCCGTAAGGCTGTGGAGTGAGGGCAGGCTGCAAATAGAAGGAAGGCACGTAAAGGTGCTTCCGGTAGTGGGGTGAATGAAAATGAGAATAAAAAGAGCTCTTTTAAGCGTATCCGACAAAACCGGCATTGTTAAACTGGCGCAGTTTTTGCATGATATCGGTGTGGAAATTATTTCTACCGGCGGTACCATGAAGGCTTTGCAGGATGCAGGCATTCCTGTAACTTATGTTAGTGACGTAACCGGTTTTCCGGAAATTATGGACGGCAGGGTAAAAACCCTGAACCCGAAGATTCATGGCGGCATTCTTGCTGTACGCAGCAACCCGGAACATGTAAAAGCCATGGAAGAACACGGCATTAAACCGATTGACCTTGTTGTTGTAAACCTCTACCCGTTTAGGGAAACCATTGCCAAACCCGGCGTAACCGAAGCCGAAGCCATTGAAAACATTGATATCGGCGGCCCGGCAATGGTAAGGGCGGCAGCCAAAAACTTCCGCGACGTTATTATTATTACCAACCCGGCACGTTACAGCAGCCTGATTGCAATGCTGCAGCAGCATGGCGATGCCGATATGAAAACCCGCAAAACTCTGGCCAAAGAAGCATTTACACATACTTCCGAATATGATGCGGCTATCAGCGCATATTTGACCAAACAGCTTGCCGAAGGCAAATAAGGAGAAGCATCATGCAGATATTACTTATTGGCAGCGGCGGACGTGAACATGCACTGGCATGGAAACTTGCGCAGAGCGGGCAGGTTGAAAAGATTTTTGCAGCGCCCGGTAACCCCGGCATTGCCGCTGTAAAAAAATGCGAATGTGTTGAACTTAACTTAAATGACCTTGAAAGTGTTGCAGATTTTGCCGAAGAACACGGCATTGATTTAACTGTTGTAGGCCCTGAGGCAACTCTGGTTGCAGGTATTGCCGATGTTTTTGCTGCAAGAGGGCTTGCTGTGTTCGGCCCTTCCAAAGCGGCGGCAGAACTTGAAGGCAGCAAGGCATTTGCCAAAAATTTAATGGCCAAGTACAATATCCCGACGGCTTTCTTTAAAGTTTGCGAAGATTTGGAAACCGCCAAAGCCTATGTTAAGGAAAAAGGAGCGCCGATTGTTATTAAGGCGGACGGGCTTGCTGCGGGCAAAGGCGTGGTAGTTGCCATGACTGAAGCGGAAGCAAACGAAGCCATTGACGAAATGATGGGCGAGCAGCATAAATTCGGCGGCGCGGGCGCACGCGTTGTCATCGAAGAATTTATGCAGGGCGAAGAAGCATCGCTTCTGGCGTTTACCGATGGCGAACACATTGTGCCGATGATTGCTTCACAGGACCACAAACGTGCTTTTGACGGCGATAAAGGACCCAACACCGGCGGTATGGGCACTTATGCACCGGCTCCGGTTTTAACCGATATCCTGCGCCTGCGCGCTGTTGAAAAGATTTTAAAACCGGTTGTTGCAGCCATGAAGGCAGAAGGCAGAACTTATAAAGGCTGCCTGTATGCAGGCCTGATGGTTTGCGGCGATGAGGTTAAAGTTGTAGAATTTAACTGCCGTTTCGGCGACCCGGAAACGCAGGTTGTGCTGCCGCTTCTGGACGGCGACCTTGCTGAAATTATGCTGGCCTGCGCAACCGGCGGGCTTGATAAAGTAAGTATAGGCTGGCACGATAAAGCCGCCGTGTGCGTAGTGCTTGCTTCCGGAGGTTACCCGGAACATTATGCTCAGGGCTATCCTATCAGCGGCCTTGACGAAGCAGGTAAATTGCCGGAAACCGTTGTGTTCCATGCCGGAACGAAAATCAGCGACGGCAGCGTGGTAACGGCAGGCGGGCGTGTGCTTGGCGTTACGGCAGTGGGCAAGGATATTGCCGATGCGCAGGAACGTGCTTATAAGGCAGCTTCCGTTATCAGCTTTAAAGATATGCAGTACCGCAAAGATATTGCCTGGCGTGCATTGAAAAAATAAAATTTTGTCCCTGCGCTTTATGCGCTGGGACATTTTGTATACACCTAACCGGTTAATAATTTATACATAAAAATAAAATTTTAAGCAAAGGATGGATGAAAATGGCATTTTATTACGATGAACCCGCACATACTTTTAGTGAATATCTCTTAGTTCCCGGTTATTCCTCCAGCGAATGCGTTCCCGCAAATGTAGATTTGAGAACTCCGCTTGTTAAATTCAAAAAAGGCGAAGAACCTGCTATTACCATGAACATTCCGCTGGTTTCCGCTATCATGCAGTCTGTATCTGATGATAAAATGGCAGTTGCCCTTTCCAAGGAAGGCGGCATTTCCTTTATTTACGGTTCCCAGTCCATTGAAGACGAAGCTGCAATGGTTGAAAGAGTTAAAACCCACCGTGCAGGTTTTGTAAGCAGCGATTCCAACATCCGCCCGGACAGCACTCTGGCTGATATTATTGCCCTGAAAGAAAAAACCGGTCACAGCACTGTTGCCGTTACCAGCGACGGTACCGTTAACGGCAAACTGGAAGGCATTGTTACCAGCCGTGACTACCGCGTAAGCCGCATGGATTTGAATACCAAAGTTAAAGAATTCATGACTCCTATCAGCGAAATGATTACTGCTCCGGCAGAAACAACTTTGCAGGAAGCCAACGACATTATCTGGGAAAACAAACTGAATACCCTGCCGATTATTGATGACGAAGGCCGTCTTTTGTACATGGTATTCCGCAAAGATTATGCAACCCACAAAGAATATCCGCTGGAACTTCTGGACAGCAAAAAACGCCATATCGTAGGCGCAGGCATTAACACCCGCGACTATGCAGAACGCGTACCGGCACTGGTTAACGCAGGCGTTGACGTACTCTGCATCGACTCTTCCGAAGGTTACAGCGAATGGCAGAAAATTACTCTGGCATGGATTCGTGAACATTACGGCGACAGCGTAAAAGTTGGCGCAGGCAACGTAGTTGACGCAGCAGGCTTCCGCTTCCTTGCCGAATGCGGCGCAGACTTTGTTAAAGTAGGTATCGGCGGCGGCTCTATCTGCATTACCCGTGAACAGAAAGGTATCGGCCGCGGCCAGGCAACCGCAGTAATTGAAGTTGCCAAAGCACGTGACGAATATTATAAAGAAACCGGCATTTATGTGCCTATCTGCTCCGACGGCGGCATTGTTTACGATTACCACATGACTCTTGCACTGGCAATGGGCGCAGACTTTCTGATGCTGGGCCGTTACTTTGCACGTTTTGATGAAAGCCCGACCAACAAAGTTAACATCAACGGCAACTACATGAAAGAGTACTGGGGCGAAGGCAGCAACCGTGCCCGCAACTGGCAGCGCTATGACCTGGGCGGCGCACAGAAACTTTCCTTCGAAGAAGGCGTTGACTCCTATGTTCCGTATGCAGGCAGCCTGAAAGACAACGTAACCCTTACCCTTAACAAAGTACGTTCCACCATGTGCAACTGCGGCGCGCTTAATATCCCCGAACTGCAGGCCAAAGCAAAAATTACGCTGGTATCTGCAACTTCCATTGTTGAAGGCGGCGCACACGACGTTATTCTTAAAGACAACAGCATGAATAATTACGTAAAATAATATTATAAAAATGTAAAACTGATTTTACCTGATTGACATATTTGTAATCTAAAGGTAAAATTATCTCATAATGTTTTTAGAGGAAGGTGCTGTTTGATATGAATTTAAGAAAATTGGCTCTTTGTGCTGTTGCCGGCGTAATGGCAGCTTCAATGATTTTTGCTGCAGGCTGCGGCGGCGATAAAGCATCAGACAAAAAAGTTTTAAAAGTAGGCATGGAATGTGCTTACGCTCCTTATAACTGGTCCCAGAACAGTGCTGACGGCGGTGCCGTAAAAATTGCTGGCAGCAACGAATATGCTTATGGCTATGACGTAATGATGGCCAAAAAACTTGCCGACTCCATGGGCGCTGAACTGGAAATCCAGAAAATTGAATGGGACGGCCTTGCACCGGCTGTTGTAAGCGGAAAAATTGACGCTGCTATCGCAGGTATGTCCATTACCTCCGAACGCAAACAGTCTGTAGACTTTACCAAACCGTATTATTATGCAAATGTAGTTGCACTGGTTAGAAAAGACACCCCGCAGGCAAAAGCAACCAGCGTTGAAGAACTGCGCGGCGCAACTGCTACCAGCCAGCTGAACACCATCTGGTATGACCAGATTGACCAGGTTCCGGAAGTTAACAAACTGCCTGCTATCGACAATGTGCCGGGCATGATTGTTGCTTTAACCTCCGGTAAATGCAACCTTATCGTAACCGATATCCCGACTGCCAAAGCTGCTGCTTTTGCAAACCCCGAACTGACCGTTCTCCAGTTCCCGGAAGACAAAGGCTTTAAAACTTCCAAAGAAGATGTTGAAATCGGCATTGCCATTAAAAAAGGCAACAAAGAACTGAAAGACGCTATGGACGCAGTTCTTGGCAAAATGACCCCTGCCGATTTCGATAAAATGATGGATGAAGCTATTCAGAAACAGCCGCTGGCAAAATAATATTTAACTTATGCTTTTTAAGGGGCCGGTTTAATCCGTCCCCTTCTTTCCGTATTTATTTCGATTGTATTAATGACTTAATGTTAGGTGGTTAAATTATGGCTACAATGCCCGATTCTTTCTTTTCGTGGGTAGTTTTTCTGCTGAATGAATACGGCGCCACTCTTTTGCAGGGCGCAGGCGTAACCCTTCTTTTGGCACTGGTCGGTACTTTTATCGGCTGTGTAATCGGTCTTGCAGTAGGCATCTGCCAGACAATTCCCGAAGACCCCAACGGCAGTTCTTTTAAACAGGCACTTGTTAAAGGCTTGAAAGCCGTTTTATCTTCTTACGTAGAAATCTTTCGCGGTACACCAATGATAGTACAGGCAATGGTTGTATATTATGGTGCGATGAGCCTGTTTGATATTGATATGTCGGCAATGTTTGCCGGTTTCCTTGTTGTTTCCATTAACACCGGTGCGTACATGGCAGAAACTGTGCGCGGCGGCATTGAATCAATTGATGAAGGCCAGCGCGAAGCTGCCGTTGCTATCGGTATGGACCATTTCCAGACCATGCGCTATGTAGTTTTGCCGCAGGCTCTGCGCAATATTATGCCGCAGATTGGCAACAACCTTATTATCAATATCAAAGATACTTCCGTATTGAACGTTATTTCCGTTACAGAGCTTTATTTTGCTTCTAAATCGGCAGCAGGCGTTTATTACAGATACTTTGAAATTTTCTTCATTACCTGCGTAATTTATTTTATTATGACTTTTACGGCTTCCAGAATTTTACGCTGGCTGGAAAGCAAAATGGACGGCCCGAAAGATTATCAGCTGGTAGAGTATGACCCCATGGCTGACCCGTGCGGCCATTTTCAGGTAACTAACAAGAAAGGGCGGTAACAGAAATGGCAGACGAAAAAGAATTGCTGTTGTCCGTTCAGGATTTAAAAAAACAGTTCGGTGAACGTGAAATTTTAAAGGGCATCAGTTTTGATGTAAAAAAAGGTGACGTTGTTTGTATTATAGGACCTTCCGGCAGCGGCAAATCCACGCTTATCAGATGCGTTAACTTTTTGGAGCAGCCTACGGGCGGCGTTATTGCCTACCGCGGGCAAAATGTACTGGAAAGTTTTAAAAACCTTGCTTTGTACCGTACCAAAGTAGGTATGGTATTTCAGCAGTTCAACCTGTTCAATAATATGACCGTGCTTGAAAACTGCATGGTCGGGCAGGTTAAAGTGCTTGGCAAAGATAAGGACACGGCACACAGTACGGCAATGAAGTATTTGGAACATGTCGGGATGGCAAGTTACATTAATGCCAAACCGCATCAGCTTTCCGGCGGACAGAAACAGCGTGTTGCCATTGCCCGTGCTTTGGCGCTTGAACCGGAAGTGCTTTTAATGGACGAACCTACTTCGGCGCTTGACCCTGAAATGGTTGGCGAAGTTTTGGCTGTTATGAAAGAACTTGCTGACGAAGGCCTGACGATGGTAATTGTAACGCATGAAATGGCTTTTGCGCGTGATGTATCTTCGAGAGTAATTTTCATTGACCAGGGTGTTATCGCAGAAGAAAGCAGTCCGGAAGAAATTTTCTCTGCGCCTAAAAACCAGCGTACCAAGGACTTTTTAAGCCGCTTTAATTTAGGCAAACAGTAAAAACTTAAAGGATTTTTCTCCTGCTTGTAGAATTTTACAGCAGGAGATTTTTTATATATAACCCGAAAGGATTTTGCCAATGTTAAGAAAATTACTTTCTTTTATATGCTGCATATTATTTTTAACGCTTTTAAATACGGCCGGTGCTGCTGGCAGGGGTACTATTTTATTTGTGCCGCTCGATAACCGCCCGGTATGCCTGGAGTATTCCGTAAACAGCATGCAGGCAGCAGGCTGGAATGTGGAAACACCGCCGGAAGAATATATTGCTTCCAATCACCGCAGCGGCAATCCGGATAAGCTGTATGAATGGCTGGCAGAACGTGCGCCGCTGGCGAATGCCGTTATTGTGTCGTCTGACGCCATGCTGTACGGCGGGCTTGTGGATTCGCGCACGCACCATATTGACCGCGAAGTTTTAAAAGAACGTGCCGAACGCCTTGTAAGCCTAAAAGACCTTGGCGGCGACCCGCTGGTTTATGTTTTTGCAACCATTATGCGTTCGCCGCGTGCCAGTGCGGCACCGGTGGAACCACCGTATTATGCCGAATGGGGCAGCCGTATTTTTCAGCTTGGCGAGCTTGAAGACAGGGAAGATTTAAAAGAAATAACAAGGCGTGAACGTAAAGATTTAAAACGATTGAGAAAAGAAATTCCGGCAGAGGTACGCGCCGATAATATGAAACGCCGTGCCTTGAATATTGAAATGACGGAGCTGTTGCTGCATGGCGTGGAAAGCGGCGATTTTGATTATATGCTGATTGGCCGCGACGATACGGCACAGTTTTCGCAGGCACATAAAGAAGCACGCAAAATGGGAATTCTTGTAAGCGAGCTGCCGAAAGAACGCATCCGCTTTTTTGCCGGTGCCGACCAGCTTGGCATGGTGCTTTTAAACAGAGCGGCAAACCGTTTGAGTTATGATATTCCTATGGTTTTTGCAGCATATGGCGACGGCAAAGGCAAAAATACCATTCCTTCGTATGAAGATGACCCCGTGGATATTAGCGTAAATGAACATATTCACGCCGTCGGCGGATGGCCGACAAAATACCTGCACCGTGCGGATATGGTGCTTTTGGTAAACACGCCTGCAAGCGGAGTAACGCTCGAGGCTTCGGCACCGTCGAATAACGGTACCGTAACCAGACAGCATGAACGCTTTATGAAAAAACTGGATTATTTTATGCAGCAGAATAAGCCTGTTGCGGTTGCCGATATTGCCTACGGCAACGGCGCGGATAATGCGCTGGTAAAAGAGCTTTTTAATGAAGGCAAGGCTTACAGGATAGCGGCTTACGGCGGCTGGAATACTGCAGGAAATACTATCGGCTTTGCTCTGTCGCAGGGGCTTTTGGCACCGCGTATGACGGAAGCGGGCAAAGATAATCTGCTTAATATACGTTATCTTGATGACTGGGCTTATCAGGCCAATGTACGCATGAAAGTATCGGCAGAATTAATCTGGCCCAACCACTGGCCGAACAGCGGGTTTAACAGCGAGCAGCTTGTAGCGGCAGAAAAGATGATTGCAAAAGAAATGAAAAATACCGCAGCGCCGCTTATGACGGGAAAAACTGTTGACGAATATAAGTTTAATCTGCCGTGGCAGCGTATGTTTGAAGTACGTGTAGCACAAAAATAACTTTACGGATGGTGAGTACGTGGAATTTGCAAATAAGCTTGTTTTAAACAGCGGTTTTGTTTTTGATTATACCAACATGTTGGGTGAAGGCAGAATTAAAACAGAAGATTTGCAGGAAATGGAACCTGCCATGCAAAAAGCCCGTGACGCAGTTAACGAAATGCGCGCCAGCGGCACGGCCTATAACCATCTTTCAAAAGAGGGCACGCCTGAACCCGTATATTTTACGCGTTTGCCGGAAATAAAAAACGGCAATCCCAATACGCCTGTATCTTTGCAGAAATTAAAAGAGTTTGGCGATTATTTGCGCACGAATGTTGATGCGGTTGTATTTTTAGGCGTTGGCGGCTCGTATTTGGGCAATAAGGTATTGTTTGATATTGGCGCCGGGCCAAGCTGGAACTCTATGGGTGAAAAACGCCGCAACGGATATCCGCGCATCTATTTTTCCGGCAACAATTTGGACGCAGGCCAGTGCGAAGAAATTATGAACGAGCTGCGTTACTGGTCGGTACATGCATGGCCTAAGAAAAAACGCTTTAAGGTAATGCTGGTGCCGATTTCCAAATCCGGTTCAACGCTCGAAACTCTGGCTTCGTTTATTTATTTTTATGAAGCATGCAATAAAAGCGTTATGTTTGATACCGAAGTTACCGCCGTTACAGACCGCAATCCCGAAGCCGGTTCGCCGCTGTTTGCGCTGGCACAGAAGCATGGCTGGCAGTGCTTTGATATTAAAAATGGCATTGGCGGGCGTTTCAGCGTGCTTACGGACCCGGGGCTTGTTACGGCTGCCGCTATAGGCATGAACGTGGAAGAACTGCTTAAAGGTGCGGGAGAGATGGAAGAAGCCTGCCGTACGGATGATGTGTACGCCAATCCGGCTTTGATGAACGCCGCATTAAAATATATTGCTTCTGAAAGGTACGGCTGCCACATAGAAGTTTTTATGGGCTACGGTGAGCGTTTAGGTTCGCTGGGGCAGTGGTATGTGCAGCTTCTGGCAGAATCGCTCGGCAAAAAGCACAACAGAAACGGCGAAATAGTTTATTACGGACGCACTCCGGTGCCTGCCGTAGGCACAACCGATATGCACGCGCAGACGCAGCTGCATCAGGATGGTATACGCAATAAAGTTGTACAGTTTTTGCAGATAAAAAATATGCCGGGCGATATTGTGCTTGGCATGCCCTTTGAAGAACCTGCGTTTAAAAAGTATAATGGGCTGAATATGTCCGATGCTTTGGCAATGGCGCTTGATTCCAATGCGGAAGCCTTGAACAGCGACAGACGGTTTAATGCGCGTTATGTTCTGCCGGAAATGAATGCCTATCATTTAGGCGAGCTGTTTTACTTTTTAATGCTCAGCGTGGCTTATGAAGGTGAACTTGCTAATGTCGATGCTTTTGACCAGCCCGGCGTTGAAGCCTATAAGAAAATTATGAAGGCTAAATTTGCTGAACGCATCAATTAAAGAGCGGAGGCTTGTTATGAAAAAATTTTTGGCGGTACTTTTATTTATGCTTGGAATGACCAATTTTTGCTGGGCGCAGGAAAATGCACAAACAGGAGAGAACGCAAAAATGCATGAATTTATGTTAAAAGCGGTTGCTGAAGCAGAAAAGAACATTATCAGCAAAGACGGCGGACCGTTTGGCGCTGTTATTGTTAAAGACGGAGTTATAGTAGGCACCGGCCATAACGAAGTATTAAAAAATAATGACCCTACCTGCCATGCGGAAATGCAGGCTATCCGCGATGCCTGCTGTAATTTAAAAACCTTCGATTTAACCGGCTGCGAACTTTATACTTCCTGTTATCCCTGCCCGATGTGCCTTTCAGCTACAATCTGGGCTAACATAAAAAAGGTTTATTACGGCAATACTGCGGAGGATGCCGCTGATATCGGCTTCCGCGATGATTTTATTTATAAGTTTATTGAAGGCGGCTGCAAAGATGTGCAGGTGCTGGATTTGGAGCAGCAGCAGCGCGATGAAACCATTGTAACTTTTAAAAAATTTGCAGAGCAGACAGAAAAAACTATTTATTAAGTTGACTGTATTTTATGCTCATAGTATACTTGATAGAGGACAGCGGCGTTCAGCTCTGAGCGCCGTTTTTAATTACTGATAAGTCCGTTTATAACAGGAGGAATTGAAAATGAAAATGGAATTCTCCAAAATGCACGGCTGCGGCAATGATTATGTTTATGTAAACTGCATGGAAAAAGAAGTGCCCAATCCCGGTGCTGTTTCCGAATATGTAAGCCACAGGCGTTTCGGTATCGGCTCTGACGGCCTTATTTTAATTATGCCTTCCGATAAGGCAGATTTCAGAATGCGTATGTTTAACGCCGATGCTTCCGAAGGCAAAATGTGCGGCAACGGTATCCGCTGCGTGGCAAAATATGTTTATGATAAAGGATTAACCGATAAAACCACTTTCACGATAGAAACCTTATCCGGCATTAAAACTATTGACGTAACCTTAAAAGACGGCAAAGTTGCAGAAGCTTCCGTTGATATGGGCAAACCTGTTTTAAAATGCACGGACATTCCGATGATAAGCGACCATTTTGTATTTGTTGACCAGGGCCTTGTAATTGCGGAAGACGTTGTTTATAACGGTACTGCCGTATCTATGGGCAACCCGCATTTTGTAACTTTTGTTGATGATGTGGACAGCCTTGACCTTGAAAAATTAGGGCCTTTGTTTGAACATCACAAACTGTTCCCGGAAGGCGTAAATACCGAATTTGTACAGGTAATTGATAAAAACACCGTAAAATTCCGCGTATGGGAACGCGGCAGTGGCGAAACCTGGGCCTGCGGTACCGGCGCCTGCGCTGTTGCGGTAGCCTGCGTAACTCTTAATAACGCCGGCAAACGTGATGAAGAATTAAAAGTTATTGCCAAGGGAGGCGAACTTAAAGTAACCTACCGCAAAGATGACAGCGTTATTTTAAAAGGGCCTGCAACTCTTGTATTTGACGGAGTAATTGATATTCCGGACGAAATTGTTTCCAAATAAAATTTTATATATTTATTATTCATGGGGGAATACGAATGGCTTTTGTTAACCAAAATTACTGCAATTTAAAAGAAAGTTACCTGTTTTCGCAAATTGCCCATAAAGTGGCAGAATTTACGGCAGCCCACCCGGAAAAGAAAATTATAAAAATGGGTATCGGCGACGTAACCTTGCCGCTTGCTCCTGCAGTTATTGAAGCAATGCAGAAGGCAGTTGCCGAAATGGGCGTTAAGGAAACCTTCCGCGGCTATGGTCCGGAACAGGGTTATGATTTTCTGCACGAAGCTATTGCCGGATATTATGCAGGCTTTGGCGTATCCGTTGCCAGTGACGAAATTTTTGTCAGCGACGGCGCTAAAAGCGACTGCGGCAATATGACCGATATTTTCAGCAACGACAATGTAATTTTAATTCCGGACCCGGTTTACCCGGTATACCTTGATACCAACGTAATGTGCGGACGCAAAATCATTTATATGCAGGGCAAACCCGAAAATGATTTTCTGCCGATGCCGGATGACAGCGTAAAAGCGGATATTATTTATCTGTGCTCGCCGAATAACCCGACCGGCGCTGTTTACACCAAAGAACATCTGGAAAAATGGGTAGCCTATGCGCTGAAAAACGATGCGGTTATTCTTTATGATGCCGCATACGAATCCTTTATCAGCGACCCTGAAATTCCGCGCAGCATTTTTGCTGTTGAAGGCGCTAAAAAATGTGCAATTGAACTGTGCTCTCTTTCTAAAACTGCCGGCTTTACCGGTACCCGCTGCGGTTATACCATTGTGCCACATGATTTGGTACGCAAAACCAAAGACGGCAGGGAAATGTCACTGAACAAAATGTGGCTGCGCCGCCAAACTACCAAGTTTAACGGTGTTCCGTATATTATTCAGCGCGGTGCAGAAGCTGTATTCAGCGAAGAAGGCCAGAAACAGTGCCGCGAAATGCTGGCTTTTTATAAAGAAAATGCACGCATTATGTCGGAAGCGCTTGCCAAAAAGGGCATTAAGTTCTACGGCGGCACACATTCCCCGTATATCTGGATGCAGTGCCCCAACGGCATGGGCTCCTGGGAGTTTTTCGATTATCTGCTGGAAAAACTGGCTGTTGTCGGTACTCCGGGCGCAGGCTTCGGTTCCATGGGTGAAGGTTATTTCCGCCTGACGGCTTTTGGCAGCAGGGAAAATACCATTGAAGCTATGGAAAGAATTGAAAAAGGTTTATAAAAAATGTGTGAAAAGCAGGTGAAAAATGAATTCACCTGCTTTTTTTACGGTATTTTGTGCTATAATAGTGAAAGATAAATTTAAGGGAGGTTCTTCAATGAAAAAAATTTTATTGATTGTGATGATGCTTGTAATGTGCGTATCTTCTGCCTGCTTCGCCAGCGACGGCAGCGTGCTTGATGCGGAAGCTAAAATGGTAGATCAGTTTTTGAACGCGTCTTCTTACAAAAATGTTTCTTCAATTTTAAGCGATGACATGAAAGCTAACTTTGATGAAACCAAATTCAATGAATATAAAGCAAGCATTACTAAAGATTTAGGTGCTTTTAAAGAAAAACAGCTTGTTAACGTTATTAAAAGACCGGGCATTGACCGTTTGGTTTACGGTGCAGGTTTTGACGGAGGCAAAGTAATGATGGTAATTGCCGATTTTGCCGTAAATAACGAAAAACCGCTGCTTTTAAATATTGCTATTGTTCCGCCTCAGCCGCCGCAAGACCAGGCTCAGGCAGACCAGAACAAATAAAATAATAAGCTGAAAAATAAAACCGGGTACTGCCAGAAGGCAGGCCCGGTTTTGTGCGTTAACGGCAATTATTTTAAATTTTAAATCAGCCGAACTGGTTGCGGTAAGGGTCACTTTTGCCCCAGCAGAGGAAAACGAGGGAAACGAGGGAAACGAGGGAAACTAGCGGAATAATAAGCCCTACGAGAACCAGAACTGTTTTCGGCCAGCTGAGCCCGATATCGTGGCAGCGCCTTACCGCCAGTGACATCTGCGGAATAACAAAGACGGACGATGCTGCTACAAGAAGCGGCATGTTTATGGCGCGCCCGATTGTCATCAGAGCATAAGTCAGTACAAAAACAATTAAGTATCTTCTTATAAACGGCTTCTTTTCCAAACGGCCGTTAAAAGTTAAAAAATCGTTAATAAGTTTAAAACTGTCCATTTTTTCATCTCCGTTTAAATTAATTGCCTGTGGTTACTTTTTAATTTTAGCTTAATTAACTTAAGCTGTCAAAGTTTTTAAATAAACAAGACAATATATTATAAAGTATGATAAAATAAAGTATTAAGACTTTTGGAACGGGTGATTACGTGCATTTAAAATCTTTTTCGGCATACGGCTTTAAATCGTTTGCCGACAGAATAGAACTTGATTTTGGCAGCGGCATAACGGCAATTGTAGGCCCTAACGGCAGCGGCAAAAGCAATATCTCCGATGCCGTGCGCTGGGTGCTGGGCGAACAGAGCGCCAAATATCTGCGCGGCAGCAAAATGGAAGACGTTATTTTCAGCGGCAGCAGCAAAAGGCGTGCGCTTGGCGTGGCGGAAGTTACGCTGAACTTTGACAACAGCGACCACCGCCTGGGGCTGGATTTTGACGAAGTAAGCATTACCCGCCGCGTGTTCCGCGACGGCGACAGCGAATACGCCATTAATAAAAAGAACTGCCGCCTGAAGGATATAATTGACCTGTTTGCCGATACAGGGCTTGGGCGCGGTTCACTTTCCATTATCGGGCAGAATAAAATAGACGAAATTTTAAACAGCCGTCCGGAAGAAAGGCGCAATTTATTTGAAGAAGCGGCAGGCATTGTTAAATACCGCCTGCGCAAAAAAGATGCGGCGCGGCGTTTGGATGATACGGCAGCCAACCTGACGCGTATTAATGACATAAAAACAGAAGTGGAATCGCAGCTTGAACCTTTAAAAGAAGCGGCAGCCAAAACGGAACAGTATAATGTTTTGGCAGGAGAACTGCGCACCTGCCGTTTAACGCAGTTTGTGCGCAAAATAGATGTGCTTGAACAGGCACGCGCCCAACAGGAAGAAAAAGACGCTGTTTTGGAACGGGATGTTGCCGAAAATGCGGCAGCAGCAGGCAGGCAGCAGGCTTTATGCGCACAGCTGCAGCAGGAAGCAGACGCTTTAAGCGAAAACTATAATAAATTACAGGACGATATAAAAGCCAAAGAAACTGCATTGGAAAAAGTGCGCGGGCAGGGCGCGGTTTTGGAAGAACGCATTTTGCAGAGCCGTAAGGCTGGCGTGCGTTTAAGCCAGCAAAACGAAAAACTGGAACAGCAGGTTGCAAGCCTTGAAAAACAGCTTGTTTCCTTAACTGATGAATATGATGTTTTGGAGAAAAAGCAGACGGCGGCAGGTTTGCTGGTGCAGAAACTTACGCTTGGGCAGAAAGAAAAAGAAGCGCTTGTACAAAAAGCCCGGCAGGAAGCAGACAGCCTGAAAGACGCAGCGTTTGACACTATGCGCCGCATGGTTGATTTGCGTAACAGGATACGCACGCTGGAAACTGAACAGGAACAGCGCATGCGCAGGCGCGAGGCTTTAAAAAAGAACATAGAGGAAACCGAAAGCGAGCTTGCAAAACAGGACGCAGCCTACCGCAAATTGCTGGAAAACCAGGCTGACCTGGAAAACAATGTGCAGCTTTCGCAGCGCAGCAGTGCGGAGCTGGCGCGTAAGCTGGCAGACGAAAATACGGCCTTAAATGCTGTACGCCAGAAATATAATGACTGCCAGCGCAGAATCACAGCACTTGAAAGCCGCCAGAATGTATTAAATAATATGCAGAAGGTGTATGAGGGCTTCGGCTACGGCGTTAAAGCGGTTCTGCGTGCGGAAGAAAGCTGGCGCGGGAGAGTAATTGGCGTTGCCGCAGAACTGATAAGCGTTGACGCGCAGTACGTTACTGCGATTGAAACCGCCTTGGGAGCGGCTTCGCAGAATATAGTAATGCGCGACGCCGAAGCGGCAAAGGCGGCAATCGGCTATTTAAAACAGCATAAATACGGCAGGGCAACTTTTCTGCCGCTTGATACCATAAAAACTTATCCGCGCAAAGCGGAGGACAACCAGCTGAAAAAAATGCCGGGCGTGCTTGGCTTTGCCGATGAACTTATAAGCTGCGGGCAAGATGTTGAGCAGGTATTTAAGTTTTTGCTGGGGCGTGTGCTGGTAGCGCAGGATATGGATGCGGCGCTTGAGGCAGCACGCAGAAGCGGCTTCCGTATGCGCGTGGTTACATTGCAGGGTGACGTTGTAAACGCCGGCGGTTCGCTTACGGGCGGCAGCAGGCAGCAGAAAGAAGCGGGCTTTTTATCGCGCGTTAAGGAAATAGAAACGCTTGCCCGGCAGGAAGAAGAACTCCGCCATGAACTGCTCGGCTATCAGGAGCAGGCGGAAGCGGCTGAAGAAGTTATTAAAGAGTATAGCACCAAGCTGAACGCTTTAAAGGCTGAACTGCAAAAATATGCCGTACGGCGTGCCGAAATAACCTCCGGCTTAAGCCGTGCCGAAGCTGAAAAGCAGCGCATGAGCAGAAATCTGGAAGTGCTTTTGGATGACCGTGCAGCAGCGGCGGAAGAATATTTGGCAGCGCGCGGCAAATTGCAGGAACTGCGTCCGCAGCTTGCAGAAATAGAAAAAGAAGATACGGAGAGCAAAAGCCATCTTGATGCCTTACAGAAAAAAATGGAGGCAGAAAGCAGTGAGCTTGAAAGCATCCGCAGGCAGCTGCAGGATGCGCGCGTGGAAAGCGAAGCGACTACTGCCAAAACAACCATGATGGCAGAGCGCATGCATCAGCTTGACGGTGAAATGGAACGCTTGCAGCGCGAAGTTCTTGCCAATGAAAACGAACAGCAGAATTTGGAAACCTCCATTGCCGAAAGCGAAAATAAAAAGGCGGAACTGGCGCAGCAGACGGAAGCGCTGATGGCAGAATTAAACGTTATCAGCGGCGGCAGGGAAGAATTTACTGCCAAACGCATAGAAATTGCCGCAAGGCAGGAAAAAGCGGCTTTGGAACTTACGCAGGCGCAGAAAGCACTGGAAGAAGCCGAAAAGAAACGTAACCAGGCTGCGCTGGAAAGCGTAAAACAAAATGCCGAATACGAACACGTATTGCAGCAGCTGGAAAGCGAATATGGCCTGACGCTTGAAGAAGCACATAAGGAGGCACTGCTTGAAGCAGGCGACAGCTCGCTGCGCAGGCAGGAATTGAGCCTGCAAAGGCGAATTGAAGAACTTGGGCCCGTTAACGCTGCAGCTATTGAACAGTATGCCGCCGTTAAAGAACGCTTTGAGTTTTTGCAGAAACAGTATGACGACCTTGCAGGCGCCAAAGCAAATCTTGAAAGCGTTATCAGTGAAATCAATTCCGGCATGAGCAAAAGGTTTAAAGAGGCTTTTGCCAAAATAAACGTTTATTTTTCGGAATGTTATGTAAAACTGTTTGGCGGCGGTACGGCTTATTTAAAACTTACCGACCCGGGTGACGTGCTTTCGAGCGGCATTGATATAGAAGTTCAGCCGCCGGGGAAGAAGCTGCAGAGCTTGTATCTGTTAAGCGGCGGTGAAAGGGCGCTGACGGTAATTGCGCTGCTTTTTGCACTGTTAAGCTACAGCCCGGCACCGTTTTGTATTTTGGACGAAATTGACGCGGCGCTTGACGAAGCCAATGTAGACCGTTTTGCACGCTTTTTAACGGCTTATGCCGAAAATACTCAGTTTATTGTCATTACACACCGCAAAGGCACTATGGAAGCCGCCAATGTACTGCATGGCGTAACTATGGAAGAATCCGGTGTTTCAAAATTATTATCTGTAAAACTAACGGAAAAGGAGTAAAATGATGGGCTTTTTTGAGAGATTGAAAGACGGGCTGCAAAAAACCAGAAAGAATTTTACGGAACGCATTGAGGTTTTGGTTGGCATGTCAGCAGAAATTGACGATGATTTTCTTGACGAACTGGAAATGATTCTTTTAAGTGCCGATGTCGGCGCAAAAACCACCGAAAAACTTATTGAAGCTGTGCGCCAGGCAGCACGCAAAAAAGAAATTAAGGGAACGGAAGATGTTGTTCCGTTTTTAAAGAAGTATCTTACGCATATGCTTACGGAAGAAGGCCAGCGCACGCGCATCAGCGGCACTCCTACCGTTATTCTTGTTGTAGGCGTTAACGGCGTTGGCAAAACCACCACTATCGGCAAACTGGCAAATTATTTCCACCTGCTTAACTACAAGGTTATGATTGCCGCTGCCGATACCTTCCGCGCCGCTGCTTCCGAACAGCTGGAAATCTGGGGCAAGCGTGCCGGCTGCGATGTTATCAAGCACGCAGAAGGCGCGGACCCGGCTGCAGTTGTTTTTGACGCCATGAAAGCCGCAATCGCCCGCAAGGCGGATATTCTGTTTATCGACACGGCAGGGCGTTTGCATAACAAGGCCAACCTGATGAACGAACTGGAAAAAATTCACCGCGTTATCAAGCGCGAAATTCCGGAAGCACCGCACGAAACCTTCTTGGTGCTGGATGCCACAACCGGTCAGAACGCCATTACGCAGGCCAAGGTATTTACGGAAACTGCCAATGTTACCGGCGTTGTGTTGACAAAGCTTGACGGCACTGCCAAAGGCGGCGTGGTTATCGCCATCCGCGAAGAACTGGGGCTGCCCGTTAAATGGATTGGCGTCGGCGAAGGCATTATGGATTTCCGCCCGTTTGAACCCGAAAAATTTGTTGACGCATTATTTAATACTGACAAGTAAAAACACTTGACAGCCTGTGCCTGTTTATGTATAATACATACGTTGACTTAATTAAGAAGGTACGGGTATCGTTATGCTGGATGACAGTTTTAAGCAGAGAATACGCCTTGGCAGGCTGTATGATGTTTACGGGCCGCTTTTGACGGCCAAACAGCAAAGCTGCATGGAACTATATTTTTGTGATGACCTGTCACTGGCTGAAATTGCCGCAGAGCTTGATGTATCGCGGCAGGCCGTACATGATTTGATACACCGCGTAGAGCAGATTCTGGAACGCTACGAAACCAAAATGAAGCTTCTGGAACGCGAAGAAAAACAGCAGCAGCTGCGCATGGAGGCATGCAGGCTGCTTGACGGATATATGGAAACGAATAATACAGAGTTACTTAAAAGGCTGAAAAATCTGCTTAAAGATTCGTAAGCCGGAGGCAGGTAAAAATGGCTTTTGAAAATTTATCTGAACGCTTGCAAAAAGCTATCAGAATGTTCCGCAACGGCGGCAAGATAACTGAAGATGATTTAAAGGCTCCGCTGCGTGAGGTGCGCATGGCGCTTCTGGAAGCGGACGTTAACTTTAAGGTTGTAAAAGATTTTGTGGCAACCATCCGCGAACGCGCTGTTGGCGAAATTGTTAACGAAGGCTTAACACCCGGCCAGCAGATTATAAAAATTGTTAATGAAGAACTTACCAAACTGCTTGGCGGCACTCAGAGCAAACTTGCAGTTTCTCCGAAACCGCCTACGGTTATTATGCTGGTAGGCTTGCAGGGCGCAGGTAAAACCACCACGGCCGGCAAACTTGCCAATATGCTGCGCAAAAAAGGCAAGCACCCCATGCTGGTTGCTGCCGACGTTTACCGCCCGGCAGCTATAAAACAGCTGGAAGTTTTGGGCGCGCAGCTTAATATTCCGGTATTTACGCTTGGTGACAAGGTATCGCCTGTGGAAATTGCCAAAGAAGCAATGGCAAAAGCACACAGCATGAATTACGATACCGTCATTATAGATACCGCAGGCCGCCTGCATATCAATGAAGAACTGATGGGCGAACTGCGCAACATTAAAGCGGCTGTTTCGCCGCATGAAATCCTTTTGGTTGTTGACGCAATGACCGGCCAGGATGCCGTAACCGTTGCCGAAAGTTTCAATAACGATTTGGGCATTGACGGTTTGATTGTTACCAAACTTGATGGTGACGCCAGAGGCGGCGCGGTGCTTTCCGTAAAAGCTGTTACCGGACGCCCTGTTAAGTTTGTAGGTATGGGCGAAAAACTTGACGCACTGGAACCTTTCTATCCGGACCGCATGGCTTCGCGTATCCTTGGCATGGGCGATATTTTAACCTTTATTGAAAAGGTACAGTCCACCACCGATATGGCTAAAGCGCTGGAGATGGAAAAGAAACTGCGCAAAAACGAGTTTACGCTTGAGCAGTTCCTTGAACAGATGCAGCAGATTAAAAAGCTCGGCCCGCTGGAAAATATTCTCGGCATGATTCCCGGCATGGGCGGCATAGCACAAAAGCTGAAAGAAACCGATGTGAACGAAAAGGAATTCGCCCACATCGAAGCTATCATTCAGTCCATGACCATTAAGGAAAGGCGCAATCCCGAAATCATCAACGGAAGCAGGCGCAAACGCATAGCTGCAGGCAGCGGCACGCGCGTGCAGGATGTTAACCGTTTGCTGAAAAAGTTTGAAGAAAGCAAAAAGATGATGAAACAGATGCGCGGTATGGCAAAGTTTGCTTCAAAAGGCGGCTTCAAGCTTCCTTTTATGCACTAATAAATTATAAAATCCAATTGGAGGAGGTGAAAATAAAATGGCAGTTAAAATCCGTTTAAAACGCATGGGCGCTAAAAAAGCTCCTTTCTACCGTGTTGTAGTTGCAGATTCCCGTTCTCCGCGTGACGGCCGTATCATTGAAAGCATCGGTTACTACGATTCCACCACTGAACCGGCTACCGTTAAAATTGATGAGGAAAAAGCTCTCTCCTGGATGGCTAAAGGCGCACAGCCGACTGATACTGTTAAAAACCTTTTCAGCAAAGGCGGTATCATGAAAAAATATGCTGAATCTAAAGCAAAATGAAATGAGGCGTGATTGACATGAAAGAATTGGTAGAAGTTATGGCCAAGTCTTTGGTCAGCAATCCGTCTGCAGTAGTAGTGGAGGAGGAAACCACAGGTACCACCACGGTTCTCCGCCTCCATGTTGCTCCTGAAGATATGGGCAAGGTTATTGGCAAACAGGGCCGCATTGCCAAAGCAATCCGCACTGTTATGAAAGCAGTAGCTACCCGCGAGAATGTAAAAGTGATTGTAGAGATCGTCTAAAGGATGGGCTGATAATGGATAAAATGTTTGTCAGGGTACCTGTTGCTGTTAAAGCAAAAGTAACCGAAGATTTAAAAATGAAAATTATTGGCGATGTCCAAGATACTATAAAAAAGATGGATCTGGAACTTGAGCATTTTGAATTCCAGGCTAAAAAGGCCCTTGCACAGGCCGCCGGTGATTTAAGCGTGCTGCCGGCGCTGCGCAGCCAGATTGATGCTGAAAGAAGCAAACGCCAGGCAGCCAAGGCTGAAGCCGAAGCAAGACTGAAACGTGCTGAAGCATTGGAAATCGGCGCAGAAATAGGCCATGGTACTTTGGAACGTACCGTTGAAATAGGAATAGGTACTGACCTTGACGCTCTTGCAAGAGCGGAAATCCTTACCGAAGACGGCAAAATCATTGCCTTCCGCGACTAATGGATAAGCAGGTTTGTATTGGAACAATCGTCGCTCCGCACGGTGTGCGGGGCGATATTCGTATATTGCCTCAAACGGAGCATCCGGAACAGTTTCTTGAATTGGATTATCTGCTTTTGGAGGATGGGCGCACGCTGCATTTGACAAATGCCCGTTTTCATAAAAGAATGGCGCTTATAAAGTGCCGTGAGGTTAATAATATGAACGAAGCCGAAATGCTGCGCGGCCAGAAGGTGTATATTAACACGGAGGATTTGCCGGAACTTGAAGAAGGCGAATTTTATGTGGCTGACCTGTTGGGCTGCAATGTAGCTGACGAAAGCGGAAACGCTGTCGGCGTGCTGAAGGACGTTATCAGCACCGGCAGCAACGATGTTTATGTCGTTACTGGCACGGACGGCAAAGAGCTTTTGATACCGGCGCTGAAAAAGCACGTTAAGGAAATTAACCTCGACGAGCGCCGTATTACAGTAGAACTTCCCGAATGGGTTGATGAAAAATGAAATTTTTATTTGTAACCCTTTTCCCGGAACTGATAGAGCAGGTTTGCAGTTACAGCATTGTAGGGCGCGGCATGTCTGCCGGGCTTTTAAGCGTCAGCTGCATAAACCCGCGCGATTTTACGCATGATAAGCACCGCACGGTTGACGATTCGCCCTTTGGCGGTGGCGCCGGTATGGTGCTCAAGCCGGAACCTTTTGTAGCCGCTATCCGCAAAGCGAAGGAAGAACTGCCGGACGCGCGCGTAATTGCGCTGTGCCCAGGCGGCAGAACGCTGAAGCAGAGCATTGTTGAAGATTACGCCCATGCCGGGCAGGACCTGATTTTTGTGTGCGGCCATTACGAAGGCTTTGACGAGCGCATTTTTAACTGGGTGGACGAGAAGCTTTCCGTCGGCGATTATGTGGTGACGGGCGGCGAGCTGCCGGCCTTAATGGTGCTTGATGCCGTAGCAAGGTTTATTCCCGGGGTGCTTGGCAAAATGGCCAGCGCCGAGGAAGATTCATTCTCAACCGGGCTTTTGGAATATCCGCAGTATACGCGCCCCGTTGAATTTGAGGGGCTGACCGTGCCTGAGGTTCTGCGCGGCGGCAACCATGCGCTGATTGCCAAATGGCGGCGTAAACAGTCGCTTAAAGCAACGTATCTGCACAGGCCCGATTTGCTGCCGGAAAAATTTGACAAGGTCGATGCCAAATTAATGGCGGAAATTAAAGCGGAACTGGCTGGTGAAGATAATGGCTGATTTATATTTAGGGCTTGTTCATTACCCGATTTATAACAAGCACATGAAGGTCATCGCCACTGCCGTTACAAATTTTGATATTCATGACATTGCCCGCACAGCACGCACTTATGATGTAAAAAAATATTTTTTAATCCATCCGCTGAAGGTGCAGGAAGAAATAATCAAAAAAATAACCGGTTACTGGCAGCACGGCTTTGGGCGTGTGTATAATCCGGATCGCAGCGAAGCGCTTGACAGAGTGCAGTACCTGCCGGATATTGCGTCCGCCGTTGCGGAAATTAAAAAGCTTACCGGCAAAGAGCCTGTAACCATTACCACAGATGCCCGCATTTACCCCAATACCATTACCTATAAAGCCGCACGGCAGATGCTTCATGAAGGTGAGCGGCCGGTGCTGGTACTTTTTGGAACAGGCTTTGGCATGGAAAAAGAAACCATGGCGGCATTTGATTACATTCTGGAGCCGGTTTACGGCCCGAGCAACTATAACCACCTGTGTGTGCGCAGCGCTGTTGCAATTATTCTGGACAGGCTGGCAGGCGAAGCATGGTGGGAAAAATAAATTGTAAAAATGTTTGCAACTTAAAGCAGGCTATGATATAATAGCATTTGTGTAAAACGGACGGTCCGCTGTGAAGTGTTCGCACATGAACGTCTATGATTGAGGAGGATATTATGAACATTATTGAAGTTTTGGAACAAGAACAGCTTCGTTCCGACATCCCTGATTTTCGTGCAGGCGACACTGTAAAAGTTTATGTAAAGGTAGTTGAAGGCAGCCGTGAACGCGTTCAGATGTTTGAAGGCGTTGTAATTGCCCGCAGCGGCGGCGGTGTACGCGAAACCTTTACTGTACGCCGTGTATCCTATGGCGTTGGCGTAGAAAGAACTTTCCCTCTGCACAGCCCCAGAATCGAAAAAATCGAAGTAGCACGCCGCGGTATTGTACGCCGTGCAAAACTTTACTATCTGCGTAACCTCACCGGTAAAGCAGCTCGTATCCGCGAACGCAGATAACAGAACCGAACAGCAAATTAAAAGCACCTCATACAAAAGTATGGGGTGCTTTTTTTAGCTGAGTCGCCAATTAGTGCCGAGCTTTAGCGAAGGCAATAATTGTGCCAGCGAAGCTACGCAAATTTCGCGACTGAATAAGGGCGAAATTAGTGAACCTATGTCGAGCGCCAATTTAAAAATTTTACTTTTATGGCGGCTGCGCTTTAACAAATAAATTTGCACCGATATAGAAAAAAACATATAAATGTAGTAAAATAAATATTACGCTGAAAAAATGAGGGGGACGAGTATGAAAATAACAGAACTTTTAAAAGATGATAAACCGTGTATTTCCTGCGAGCTTTTTCCGCCCAAGGCCGGTTCGGAACTGCAAAACGCATTAAAAATAGTTGATAAAATTGCGGAAATAAAACCACATTTTATGAGCGTTACTTACGGTGCAGGCGGTACTTCTGCCGGGCAGACGGTAGCTATCGCCAAAGCCGTGGAAGAACATAATATTCCCGCGCTGGCGCATTTAACCTGCATTGATGCAACCGGCGACGGCATTGAAGGCATGCTGGGCAAATTCCGTGATAACGGCATCCAAAACGTGCTGGCACTGCGCGGAGACGCCGTTACCGACAAACCGCGCGAATTTATGCACGCCAGTGATTTAATGCGCAAAATTTCCGCGTCCGGCGATTTTTGCATTGGCGGCGCATGTTATCCGGAAGGGCACCCGGAAGCCGGTTCGCTTGATAAAGATATAGAAAATACCAAAAAGAAAATTGATGCAGGCTGCGAGTTTTTGGTAGCGCAGATGTGCTTTGACAACAACATTATGTACAATTATATGTACAGGCTTTTGCGCAACGGAATTGATGTGCCGGTAGTTGCCGGTATTATGCCTGTAACAAACGCGAAACAGATTAACCGTATCTGCGAACTGAGCGGCACCAAATTGCCGCCGCATTACCGTGCTATCGTCGAGCGTTTTGCCGATGACCCGCAGGCATTAATGCAGGCCGGTATTGCTTATGCCCTGGGGCAGATTATTGACCTCATAGCCAATGGGTTCAAGAACATTCACGTTTATACCATGAACAAGCCGGAAGTTATCGGCGGCATTATGAAAAACCTGTCGGAGATAATTAAATGAGATATGACAGGGACGAAGCGGTACGCTACATGGGCGCGCGCAAAGATGACAGGGAAGCGGCTGTTCTTGCCGATACTGCCTATTTAAAACTGCGCAACGAGGTGCAGGCACGGAGCGTGTACCGTGTATTGGACTGTAATGTTGATGAAGGCGGCGTACTGCTTGGCGGAGAGTATTTTAAAAGCGCCAAACTTGCCGCGCATATTAAAGGCTGCACCAGAGCCGTGCTTTTGGCAGCGACTCTTGGTGCCAAAGCAGATATAATGCTGCGCCGTATGGCTGTGGCAAACATAGCCGAAGGCGCTGCCGGGCAGGCTGTGTGTACGGCGCTTATTGAAACTTACTGCGATGAAACGGAAGCAAAAATAAGTGCAGAATACGGCGGGCTGCATTTTAAGCCGCGTTTTTCACCCGGTTATGCCGACTGGGAGCTGACTGACCAGCCTCGTCTTTTAAGAATGCTTGATGCGCAAAAACGCATTGGGCTGACAGTAACAGAAGGCGGCATGCTGGCTCCGGTAAAATCGGTAACGGCAATTATCGGCATAACAAATGAATGTGAAAATATAGCTTCAAACTGTATAAATTGTGAAAACAATGCAAATTGTATATATAAAAAACTGTGAGGAAGAATATGCTTTTTAAAGATTTACTTGGCAAAAAAACATTATTTTTTGACGGCGCTATGGGCACCATGCTTCAGGCTGCCGGGCTTAAACCGGGCGAGCTGCCGGAGCTGTGGAACTTCAGCCATACCGGTGAAGTTGAAAAAATACACACCGCTTATTTAAACGCCGGTGCTGATATTATAAAAACAAATACTTTTGGCGCAAACCGCCTTAAATTTGCGGGTACGGAAATTAAAACTGCTGATGTAATTGAACAGGCAGTAGCAATAGCAAAAAAAGCCTGCGCCAAAAAGCAGGGCAGCTTTGTAGCGCTTGATATGGGGCCAACAGGCAAACTGCTTGCGCCTTACGGCGATTTGCCGTTTGAAGAAGCCGTAAGCATTTATGCGGAAATTGTACAGGCAGGCGCAAAAGCCGGGGCTGATTTAATTTTAATTGAAACCATGAGCGATACCTACGAGCTGAAAGCCGCGCTTTTGGCAGCAAAAGAAAACAGCAGCCTGCCGGTAATTGCAACAATGACGCTCGACGAAGGCGGCAAACTTTTAACCGGCGGCGATATTACAGCGGCTGCTGTTATGCTGGAGGGCCTTGGCGCTGACGCTGTCGGCTTTAACTGCGGGCTCGGCCCTGCGCAGATGCTGAAACTTTTGCCGCAGCTGCTTGCGGCAACACCGCTGCCTGCTGTGCTGAACCCCAATGCCGGGCTGCCCAAAGAAGTAAACGGCAAAACCGTTTTTGATGTTGATACGGAAGAATTTGCTCAGCTGATGTACGAAATGACACAGGACGGCAGCCTTGCAATCATGGGCGGCTGCTGCGGCACAACGCCTGCGCATATCGCTGCATTGGTAAATAAATGCCGTAATGTAGTTCCCCGGCAGCGCAGCTGCGATTTAACGGCGGTTGCAGCTTACGGCAGCGCCGTTGTTATCGGGCAAAAGCCGGTAATAATTGGTGAGCGCATTAACCCAACCGGTAAACCACGCTTGAAACAGGCTATTTTAAACGGCGATTATGATTATATTTGCCGCCTAGGGCTGGAACAAATTGACCGCGGCGCCGGAATTTTGGATGTTAACGTGGGCGTGCCCGGAATTGACGAAGCAGCTGTAAGTGCGGAAGCAGTACAGCGCTTGCAGGCAATAACCAGCGTGCCGTTGCAGATTGATACATCCAACTACGAAGCTATGGCGCGCAGCCTGCGCCTTTATAACGGCAAACCTCTGCTGAATTCCGTATGCGGCAAAGAAGAAAGCCTTGAAAAAGTTTTGCCGCTTGTAAAAAAATACGGCGCTGCAGTTGTTGCGCTGACTCTGGACGACAGCGGCATACCGCAGACTGCGGAGGGGCGTATTGCCATTGCCGAAAAAATTATTGCGCGTGCGGCGGAATATGGCATTGAAAAGCGCAATATTATTGTAGACCCGCTGGCGCTTACGATTAGTACTGGCAGCGATAATGCCAATATTGATTTGCAGGTGCTGAGTGAACTGAAAAAGCGCGGCATAAAAACCGTTATGGGCGTATCGAATATTTCCTTTGGCCTGCCGGCGCGTGATGCCGTAAACAGCGCATTTTTTGTACTGGCAATGCAGGCAGGGTTAAGCTGTGCCATTATCAATCCGCAAAGCGAAGCCATGATGAACGCTTATTATGCTTTTGGCGCGCTCAGCGGTTTAGACGAAGGCTGCAAGGAATATGTAGCCATGTTTGCCGGTGCAGCCCAGGCAAAACAGCAGCCGGTGCAGACTGCGGAATATACATTGTACGAAGCCATTGTTAAAGGCCTGCGTGAACAGAGCGAAAAAGCAGTAAAAGAACAGCTTGAAGGAAAGCAGCCACTTGATATTATTAATGCTGAAATGATACCTGCGCTTGATTATGTTGGCAAAGGCTTTGAAGAACGCAGAATCTTTTTGCCGCAGCTTTTAATGAGTGCGGAAGCAGCTAAAGCGGCCTTTAACGTTATCCGTGATAAAATGGCGACAGAAGGCGGCAGTCAGAGCAACGGCATAAAAGTAATTCTGGCCACCGTTAAAGGCGATATTCACGACATTGGCAAAAATATTGTTAAAGTACTGTTTGAAAACTACGGCTATCAGGTTATTGACCTTGGCAAGGATGTACCTCCTAAAAAAATTGCAGAAACTGCGGTGCAGAATAATGTAAGCGTAGTTGGACTTTCAGCGCTGATGACGACAACAGTCGGTGCTATGGAAGAAACCATTAAAGCGCTGCGCGCGGCGGGCGATTTTAAAATTATCGTTGGCGGTGCAGTGCTCACGCAGGATTATGCCGACAGCATAGGTGCGGATTGTTATGCGCCCAATGCCGTCAGTGCGGTAAATTACGCTAATTCACTGTAATAAAAATTAAAAGCGCAAACTGATTTGTTAGTTTGCGCTTTTTGCGTCTATATCACTCTTGTTTATGCAATTAATGCCCTGCAAATATATATAATTAAAATTTTATTCTTCAAACCAGGCGACGGCGCGGACAGGCGAACCGTCGCTGTTTGCTATTTTTAGAGGAAAACAGCTGAACCAAAATAAACCGCTGCCGCATAAATCTAAATTTTTAAGGTTTTCAATATTTACAATCTGTTTGTTTTTAAACAATTTTTTATGCAGTGTTAAATTTTCGTCATCAATAGGGTCAATGCCCATTACATCAAAGCCAATGCCTTTGTAACTGCCTTCTAAAATAAAGTTAATGGCTTCATCATTCAGGCAGGGATACTGCCCCAAATAGGTTTCAGTGCCCCAATATTTATCCCAGCCAAGGTTGAACAGCAAAAAATCTGCTGCATTTGCTTTAGCGCCGTAAGCCGTTATATGCTGCAAGGTAATGTGGCTGCCGGGTTTTATGCTGCGGCAGTCTATCACCAGCGCTTTACCGATAAATTGTTCCGGCGGCAGGCTGTCAAGCGTTGCTTTGCCGCTGTAAATATGCGCGGGCGGGTCGATATGGGTGCCGGTATGTGTCGTTATTTTTAAAAGTGTTTCCCTGAACCCGTTTTCATCATAGTTGTTAACTGTTATTAGCTGCGGCTGTTCCGTACCGGGAAAAACAGGCATTTTTTCTGTAATTGTATGCGTTAAATCAATTACTTTCATGGTTTCTGCATCCTTTGCATTAGTTTTTTCCGGTTTTCCGGCAGTGCGTTCTTGCGATAATTTGGGCATATTTGTGCTATCTTTGCTGCTGCTTTTCTTAAAGTATAACATATATAGTTATGTTTTTACCCGAAACTGTAAAAAATTATACTTAATTTGGATTGTATACACGAATACATAAAAATTTTTTAGAAAATTCTTTCATTGTATGTCTTTTAACAGTGGACGTGTCCAAAAGGACTTTTCTTTAAAGTACATCTTATAAAAACAAAAATAAAAGAAATTAGAAAATATCCACGGCGCTGCCGCAACAAATTTACAAAAAATGTCAAAATAAAAACAAAATACTGTTAAAATTTACGGCGACTTTACAATCTTGTCACAAGTGCACTTTGGTGTTATAATTTTACACAAGTTAGTTACAAAACTGTAAAAGCAGTAAAGAAAGGGTAGATGCAAAGTGAAATTCAAGAAATTATTATCCGTTATGGCTGTTTCGGCTTTGGCTATGGGCCTGTTTACCGGCTGCGGCGGCGAAGAAAAAGCTGCCGACCAGAATGTAGTAAAGGTTGGTGTATTTTTACCGCTGACAGGCGATAATGCCGCCGGCGGCGAACTGGAACTGCGCGGCATTAAACTGGCAAATCAACTGCATCCCGAAGTTTTGGGCAAAAAAGTTGAACTGGTTGTAGCTGACAACAAATCCGATAAAGCAGAAGCTGCATCCGTTGCGGCACGCCTTATTGAAAAGGATAAAGTAAGCGTGCTGGTTGGTTCTTACGGTTCTTCCCTTTCTATGGCTGCCGGCAATATAGTTAAAGAAAACAAAGTTCCTGCTGTTGGCACAAGCTGCACCAACCCGCAGGTAACCGCAAACAACGATTATTATTTCCGTGCATGCTTTATCGACCCGTTCCAGGGCAAGGTAATGGCAGAATATGCACACCAGAACGGCTTTAAAAAAGTTGCCATTGTACAGGAAGTTTCCAATGACTACTCTGTAGGCCTTGCAAAATTCTTCCGCGAAGAGTTTGTTAAACTGACCGGCGACGAAAACAGCATTGTTGATGTTGCCAACTATCAGACCGGCGATAAAGACTTTACCGCTATTTTAACCAACATTAAAGCTCTGAACCCGGACGCAGTATTTGCACCCGGCAACTTCACCGAATCTGCACTTTTGGTTAAACAGGCACGCCAGCTTGGCATTGACGCACAGTTCATGGGCGGCGATACCTGGGAAACTCAGGAATTTATTGATGTAGGCGGCAAAGATGTTGAAGGCGTTGCACTTTCCACCGCGTTTGACCGCGAAAAAGCAAGCACTGAAGAAGCTAAGAAATTCCTTGACGCTTACACTAAAGAATACAACGGTGAACCTTCCGCTTTAACCGCAATGGCTTATGATGCTTACCTGATTGCCGTAAGCGGCATTGAAAAAGCAGGTACTGCAACCGATACCGTTAAAATCCGCGATGCGATTGCCGCAACCAAAGACCTTGAATGTGTAACCGGCATGACCACGCTTGATGAAAACGGCGACCCGATTAAAGGCGTTGTTATTAAAACCGTTAAAGACGGCAAATTTACCTTTAAAGATTACGTAGAAGCTAAGTGATTTAAAATTTAAGTAAAAGGTGCTCCCTTCCTTTGAGGGAAGGGAGCAGTTTTTTGGTTATGAGGTGCCCTTATGGAGTTTTTTGACGCTATTGCCAACATGTCGGCGCTGAGCTTTGCGCAGCACATGGTTAACGGAATATCGCTCGGCAGCCTGTACGCACTGATAGCAATAGGCTATACAATGGTATACGGCATTTTGCTGATGATTAACTTTGCCCATGGCGACATTGTAATGATGGCATGTTATTTTGCTTTTTTCGGAATTACGGCTTTTCATATTCCGTGGTATTTTACTTTTATCATAACAATTATTATGACGGCGCTGCTTGGTGTGTTAATAGAGCGCAGTGCTTACCGCCCGCTCCGTGAAGCGCCTAAAAATTCTATTTTAATTTCCGCTATCGGCGCATCGTTTTTGCTGGAAAACCTTGCCAACTATCTTTTCAGCGGACGCCCGATGCGTTTCCCGGATGTGCCGCTCCTGTCGCAGAACATCAGCGTCGGCGGCATAGAAATTCAAGCAATCTGCCTTGTAATTCCTGTTGTAACTATTATCAGCCTTGTAGTGCTGCTGCACATTGTAAACCATACCAAAACCGGCATGGCCATGCGTGCGGTTTCCAAAGATTACGAAATTGCCAGAGTAATGGGCATTAATATTGATAATGTTATTTCCATTACCTTTATTATAGGTTCGGCGCTGGCAGCAATCGGCGCTATTATGTACGGCATCCGCTATCCCGGCATTACGCCGATGATGGGCGTTATGCCCGGCCTGAAATGCTTTATAGCGGCCGTTATCGGCGGCATAGGCAATATTAAGGGTGCGGTGATCGGCGGCTTTATTCTGGGCCTCGGCGAAATTTTAATTGTAGCTTTCTTCCCGGATTTAAGCGGCTACCGCGATGCCTTTGCTTTTATCGTGCTTATTGTTATTCTGTTTTATAAACCTACTGGCCTTTTGGGCGAAAAAACAACGGAGAAGGTGTAATTATGACGAGAAAAAGAGATGCTTTGTTAACCATAGCCGGCATAATTGTCCTTTTCGGGCTTGCGTTTTTCGTACAGGAGGAAATGGACTCTTATATCCGCAGAATAGTTAACTTGTGCCTTGTTTATGCCATTATCGGCCTTTCCATGAACTTAACCAACGGCTTTGTTGGTCAGTTTTCGTTGGGGCAGGCAGGTTTTATGGCCATTGGCGCGTATACGGTAGGTATTTTTACCGTACCTGTGGAATTCAGGGAAAATGTTTTTTACGCCGTGCCGATGAATCCGCTTATTGCGGATATAGAGCTGCCGCTGTGGGCGGCGCTGCTTTTGGGCGGCGTGCTTGCCGCGCTGTTTGCGTTTATGATTGGTACGCCGGTGCTGCGTTTGCGCGGCGACTACCTTGCGGTAACAACGCTCGGCTTTTCTGAAATAATCCGTATCTGGATTACCAACGCGCAGAGTATTACTAACGGCGCTTTGGGCATTAAGGATATTCCGCCGCTGAACGATGTGCGCTATATCTTCCTTGTAACGCTTATCAGCTTTGTATTTATTACGCTTTTGGTTAATTCCTCTTACGGCAGGGCTTTTAAAGCCATCCGCGAAGACGAAATTGCTGCCGAAGCAATGGGCATTAATTTGTTCTGGCATAAAAACCTTGCCTTCATGGTAAGCGCCTTTTTTGCCGGTATCGGCGGCGGTTTGTACGGTGCGCTTTTAGGCACAGTTGACCCGAAAAACTTCCTCTTTACGCTTACTTATAACTTCTTGCTGATTATCGTGCTTGGCGGCATGGGCAGCATTACCGGCAGCGCAATTGGCGCCATTATCGTAACGGCAGGGCTGGAATACCTGCGTTTCTTCGATGAACCGCTGATGTTGTTCGGCATGGATATTCCGCTGTTCCGCCCGGGCTTCCGTATGGTTATCTTCTCCGTACTCTTAATGGTATGCGTACTGTTCTGGCGCCACGGCATTATGGGCACGCGGGAATTTTCCTGGCAGAAAGCCATTAATTTTGTAAAAAATCCTCTTGGCTTTATTAAGCGGAAAGGGGCTGCGCAATGATTTTAAAAACCAATGATATTACAATGCAGTTCGGTGGCGTAACCGCTGTTTATAAACTGAACATAGAAATTAATGACCATGAAATTATTGCTTTGATTGGCCCTAACGGTGCCGGCAAAACAACGGCCTTTAACATGATTACCGGCGTTTATACGCCTACCGAAGGCAAAGTTATTTACACAGATGCGCAGGGGCAGGATATTGATATTACCGGCCAGCGCCCGAGTGAAATTGCCAAACTTGGCATTGCCCGTACTTTTCAGAATATAAGGCTTTTTAAAGATTTAACGGTTTATGAAAATGTTCTGATTGCAAACCATCTGCATTTAAAATCGGATTTTCTTTCGGCAACACTGCATCTGCCGTGGTACATGAAAGAAGCCAAACAAATGCACCGCAATACCGAAAAACTTTTGCAGGAAGTAGGTTTGTGGGATTTGCGCAACGAAAAGGCTTCGAGCCTGCCTTACGGCCAGCAGCGCCGCCTGGAAATTGTGCGCGCACTGGCAACCAGGCCGCGCCTGCTATTGCTTGATGAGCCTGCGGCCGGTATGAATCCGAAGGAAACGGAAGAACTTACGGAATTTATCCGCCAGATTCATAAAGAATACAATTTAACGGTATTTATGATTGAACATCACATGGATTTGGTTATGGAAATTTCCGACCGCATTTATGTGCTGGAATTCGGCATGACCATTGCCGAAGGCACGCCTGAAGAAATTCAAAATAACCAGAGGGTTATTGATGCTTACCTGGGGGTGGATGAAGATGCTTAAAGTAGAAAATCTTGTCGTATCCTACGGAGGCATTGAAGCCTTAAAGGGAATTTCGCTTGAAGTGCCCAAAGGGCAGATTGTTACCCTTATCGGTGCCAACGGTGCAGGCAAAAGCACGCTGCTGCGCAGCATTGTCGGCCTTGTAAAGCCTAAAAGCGGGCAGATAGTTTATAACGGCGATAATATTACCGGGCTGAATTCACAGCAGATTGTAAAAAAAGGTTTAACGCTGGTGCCGGAAGGGCGCCGTATATTCCCTAACCTTACAGTGCTGGAGAATTTGCAGATTGGCGCATACATGCGCAGCGATAAAGAAGGAATTCAAAAGGATATCGACTGGGTATATGAAATGTTCCCGCGTTTGCAGGAGCGCAGCTGGCAGATGGCAGGTACGCTTTCCGGCGGTGAGCAGCAGATGCTGGCGGTTGGCAGGGCGCTGTTGTCGCGTCCGGAACTTTTGATGATGGACGAACCTTCGCTTGGCCTTGCGCCGCTGATTATTAAAGATATTTTTAATATTATTCAGTACATCAATTCCAAAGGCATGACGATACTTTTGATTGAACAGAACGCCAATATGGCGCTGAAAGTTGCCCACCGTGCCTACGTGCTTGAAACAGGTAAAATTACCATGAGCGGCACCGGCGCCGAACTTTTGGAAAATCCTGAAATCAAAGCCGCTTACCTTGGCAAAAAGAAAAAATAAAATTAGATGCTTATTCTGCTTATTAAATACTGGTATTAACCATACAACTCACAAAAATTTTTTCAATAATTTTAGCTTAATAACAGTAATACACGCTTATTCACTTCGTTCAGAAAGCGTGTTTATTACTGTTATTTTTTATTTCATATTGAAATTTTTGTATGCAGTTGTCTGGCTAACACCGGTATTTTTAGCTGAGTCGCCTATTAGTAACAAGCTAAAAGCAAAGTTAATAATCGTGCCAGCGAAGCTACGCAAATTTTACGACTGAATAAGGAGTGAAATTTGTGAACCTTAATGTTCGACAATTATTACACTCCAGAAGATGCCGCTGCTATTCAGCTTGCCAAAACATCGCTCCTATTTGCGTCCGCAAACACGGCTGCGCAGCGTGTTTGCGCATGGGGGCTACCACAATGATTTAGCCGTCGCGATTTTGGTCTGCGCTTCATACCAACAGCATCTTCCGGGGTGTTCAACATTTAGCTTAAAGTTAGTTTTAGCTGCAAATGGCAGTAATTTTTGGCTGTTGGCATTTATAAAAAATATTAAAAGTATATTTCACGCACCACCGATAGTGCGGGTTACCGTAGCCTGCGCCGCCACGCTAACCTACCGGCAGGTACAAAGTTTCCACAAGACCAGTAGAAGTACGGGTTACGCTAACTGATATGTCTTGCGGGGGGGGTAAAGGTGTGGTATAATTTTGGTAAGATATAAATTTATATGTTTATATCAACCAAGGTTTAGGATATTTACGAAAGGAAGTTGTGAAGATGAAAAGTAAAGCTTCAAAAAACCGCAAGTTGTCACAAAAAATTTTGTGCTCAATTTTAGCAGCCGGTGTGCTTGGAATGACAGGGAGTGCTTTTGCAGCTACACATACTGAAAAATGGGTTGTAAATGGTGAAATTATTGAAAACAAAGTAACAACTACTGGTTACAACATGGAAGATTTACAGGCCGGTGCAGAAATTACCGATTCTCAATTTTTAAATAATGAGTTTACAGGAACTGATGTATATGGCGGTGTTTTTAGGGTTATGAATAAGAAAAACCCTGATCAGATTGTCACGGTAAATAATACTGTATTTAATGGTAATATTTCTTCTGTTAATAAAAATAATACATGGGCACTTGGTGGCGCAATTATGATTAAAGGCGCAACGACAACTTTTACTGATGTTGATTTTGATAATAATAAAATTATCGGTGAAGGCGACGCTGTACAAGTTGGCGGTGGTGCTGTTTATGTTGATGCCGTACGTAATAAAGATGTTGTTAAACCTGAAGGAAATGCTAATGTTACTTTCAAAGTAACTAAAGATATGGCTTATACCGGTAATACTATTCAAGCTGGTGATAATGGCCAAAATTGGTATGATACTTATGGCGGATTAGCTCAATCTAAAGGTGGTTTCTTATTCATTGACCGCGATGCGGAAGTAGCTTTTGATATTCAAAATAATGCTACTTTAACTATTGGTAATGTTAATGCATCTGATAATAACGAAGATACAATTGCAAGCGTAATACCATATGTTGGAAATGATGTTGATTTTGCTAAAATTGTTAAAACCGGCGACGGTACTTTAACGATAAACAGCAGTTTAAATGATTATTATGGCTTGCTTGACATTAATGCCGGTACTTTAAATGTTAATAAGGATTGGACTGTACGTAATGCTGTAACTTTAGCAAGCGGAGCCAATGTTAATTTAACTGACGTTACTTTAGATAAAATTTCTGGTACTATAAATTCCTATAATAGTAGTATAACTGCCCAAAAAGACTATACTGTAAAAGAAGCGGTTGGTTCTATCACTACTGCTGAAGGCTCTGTATTCAATGCAGGCAATGTTGTTATGAAAGACGGTACTTCTATTACTGCTGCCGGTGAAGTAAACATCAGCAAAGGCTTGATGATGGAAGCTGGTTCTAAAGCTGAATTGAGCGGCGGTGGCGCAGTAACTGCGGCAAATGGCAAGAATACTGCTGTTTATGCTAATGGCAGCGGTACAAGCTTTATTTCTAACAATGTTGATTTTACCGGTGCTGTAAGCGCTGATAATAATGCGCTGGTTACAATTAACGGCGGCACAATTACTGCAAGCGACTATTATGCAGATGGGCAACTTGACGGATTAACCGAAATCAATTCTTCTAATGGCGGTACTTTAACAGTTAATAATACTCAGATTAATTCTCACGTAGCAGCTAATGGCGGTACTACCTTTATCAATAATTCTAACATTGCCAGCCCGGACGGGATTGACGTAATGAATGGCGGCACTTTGCAGCTTAACGGAAGTGCAGATAACACTTATACCGTAACCAATTACATTTTAGTTACTGATGACAACAGCAAACTTGAAATTAACGGCGGTAAACTTATTGCCGAAAATTTAAGAGATTTAACTTCTTATACAGATGCAGAAGATACTGTAACATCTAAAGATGGCGGCATTGTATTGCAAGGCAAGGGCGTTATCGAAACCAAAGCTGACCAGATTTTTGCTAAAGGCGTAAATGTAACCAGTGACGAAACTGTACTTGCTTCTACCTCCTCCGGCGGTGTAACTAATGATGCTATTAGTTACGTTGGCGGCACTTTAAGCCTTACTGATGAAAAATACAGCCTTGATTATGTGAAATCTGCTAAAGATAGCTTAAAAATATATCAGAGCGATAGCAAAACAGGTATTGTTATGACTGGTACACTTGTTGGCGTTAACGGAGAAGAAAACACAGTTATGGTTGAAGAAGCTTCCTCTGTTGGCGATGATATTGCGCTTGACCAGGTAAGGGTAGAAGCCGGCAAAAATTTACTTGTTGGCGTTGCAAATGTAAAAGCTGATACATCTGTTAATAACATTGAAATAGGAGATTCTGTAAATAACGGCTTTAATTCCGGCTCGCTTAATCTTGCAGACGGTTCTACCGGTGTTGTAATTACTGACGGCGAAAATGTAACGCTTGGTGGCAGCCGCGGTGGTGAGCTTATTACTGTTAATCGCGATACTCCTTCTGCTGAAGTCGGCGTGAAAGTAATTGTTGGGTTGGATGATAGCACTACTGTTGATGGTGTAACCGATCAAACAGGTTCTTTTACGATTGGCAACGCGCTTGCTAACGAAAATACGGAATATAATTTAACAGGCAGTGTAACGGTTAATAAAGACAGTGTATTAAACGTAAACGGCATAGTTACGGTTACTGATGGCATGAGCCTTGATAATGCAGAACTTAATGCACAGGGCGGCACATTAGTAAGTGATATTACCGCAAAAGGTAATGTAGAAATTACCGGCAGCGCGGATATTGGCAAATTAGCTGTTGATGAAGCTAACGGAAGCAGTACGGTAATTAATGTTGGTAATACCGATAAAGCAGGCAACGTAACTGTTAATAATGCAGAATTAAATGGCGCAACTGTATTCCTCGACCCGACATGGGTAGACGGAGCTGAAATTACCGACGCCAGCAAGATGGCTGTTGAAGCTGGTAAAGATGGTAAAGTAACCCTTAACGGTAAATATGTTGTAGGGGAGAACTCCGTAATGAGCTTTGGCGTTGATAACAACGAAAAAGCACAGGAAACTTTTGCTAAAACAGGTTTAACCTGGGGCGAAAAAGCTATTACTGCGGGTTTGTATATCAACGGCAGTGTAAATGTAGCTGATGGTGCTATTGTAGTTGATGGCAGCAAAACTGAAGCTCCTGATACTTCTTATGGTACTTTTACTGCAGCAGATAATTCTGTTGTAATGGTTAATGGGCAGGCTATTAATGATGAAAATGAGTCTGCGGCTATTACTGAAGCTAAAAATGTTGATGTTGCTGATACCAGTAAACTTTACATTGATGGCGCTAAGAAAGGCGAAACCTATCATGTAATTGATGGCGTAGATACTGACGGTTGGGCAGATGCTAATATCGTTTCGGATAACGCTTTGCTTGTATTTAATGGCGATGGCACTACCGGTGACAGCAAATTTGACGTTACTGCGAAATATCAAAGCGTTAACAACGTTTATGGCGATAACGCAGTAGTAATTGACAGCGTTGTTGACAAAACTTTGGAAGTTAAAAAGGAAGGCGACAAAGCATTCGACTTCTTTAATGACGCTGTAAACTACAAAAACAATGCAACTAAAGCTGCACAGGTTGAAGCCCTCAACAGCGTTGCCAACATGGGCGAACTGGCAGGCGTAAACCACGGCACTTACAGCATGAGCAATGCTATGACTGACGCAGTTGCACATCACTTAAGCCTTGCAACCCACGGTGAACAGGATAAAGACATCTGGGCACATTACATCCATAACAAAGAAGATATTGACGGTATGGATTTTGGCGGTGTTGATGGCAGCTATGAGGCTCAGTACAACGGCATTGTAGTTGGCAGTGACCTGTACAAAAACGGTAAAACTACCGCAGGTATTGCTTTAAGCTATGCTGACGGCAACATTAACGGCAGCAATATTGCTTCCAGTACTAAAAATGATGCAGAATACTATGGCGCAAGCTTGTATGGACGTATTGACAATGGCAACAGCGCAATCCTTGGCGATATCAGTTACCTGCACAGCGATAATGATATTACTCAAAATAACAGCGGTAACGAAATTACTGCTTCTGCCGATGCAGACGCATTCAGCATCGGTATCCGCGCAGAGCAGGCTTATGAAGCCGGTGCAGGCAAATTTGTGCCGTATGCAGGCATTCGTTACATGCACCTTGGCGCAGGCAACTATGACAACAGCCTTGGCATGAGCTACGATGCTGATGACCAGAACCTGTGGCTGCTGCCGGTTGGCGTAACTTACAGCGCAGAAGTACAGAGCGGTGACTGGACTGTAAAACCGATTGCAGAAGTAGGATATGTATGGACTATGGGCGACCGTGATACTGACCAGACTGTAAGCCTGAATGGCGCAAGCGATACATTCGGTTTTGAAACGGCTGACAGCGGCAGCTTTATCGGCAGACTTGGTATTGAAGCTGAAAAAGCTGATGTAACTTACGGTTTAAGCTACGAATATCAGAAAGGCGATACCGTTAAAGCCAATAAATGGATGGCTAACCTGACCTGGAGCTTTTAATTAACTAATTCAAAATAAATAACAACATAATAAAAGCGCGTTTTGCAAACTGCAAAGCGCGCTTTTGGCATATAATACGTATTTTATTTTTAACTTTTGTTAATTCAAACTGTTGTTGTCTATTTCTTCGTCCGGAAATTCCATATTCAGCATTACCGGCGAATCGAGCGCTCCTTCTTTGGGAGTGCTTATTTCATAATGCCTGTCTTTGGCAGGGTCGTAGTAAACAAGGGTAATACTGTAATCAAGGTTGAACACAACAAGCACAAGCTGGCAAATGCCGCTGCCGCAGGGGCGCTGCAAATAGTGCATGGCTATAATATCCTTCTGGGCAGCAAGCCAGTCAAAATTTAATTTGGACATTGCCGCTTCGTTCATGCGGAACATAACGCGGAATTTAATGTTGTTCAGTTCTATCAGCCCATGGCAGAAGGGAGAGTCGGCTTCCCAGTCCTGCGGCGCAAACAGCATTTTAATTTTGTTGAATTGTTCTTCGTTTTTAATGATGCCGGCAATGGAGCGCTGTTTTTCGTCGGCGTCCTTATCAAGCCCGGCTTGAAGCTTTTTGTCCTGTTCCGGCCCAATCCAGTGGTATTCAAGCTGTTCCAAAGTGTAACCGAGGCCGATTTCCTTACGCAGCGTTAAAAATTCGTAATCATCAGGCACAAGCTTTAAGCCTTCTTCAATGGCCTGCAATGCGCCTTCAGTAGAGCCGAAGTGATAACGCAGCTTTGCTGCCTGTAACCAGCCCCACGGATATGTCGGTTCTTCCGTTACTGCTTTTTCGGCATATTCCATTGCTTCGGCAGGTTTGCCGCAGTAGGTAAGCGCAATAGAATAGCGGTAGTACCACGCGCCGCAGCCTTTGGCATTTTTTTCTGCTGGCTTCATTATCTCAAGTGAACGGTAATAGGCAGGGTAAATATCAAGATTGTTGTAGGCAAAGCCGTACCACAGGGAAAGCTCCAGGTCTTCCGCAGCCTGCTGCTCTGTAAAGCGTCCTTCTTTTACGCCGCGTTCCACAAATTTATCAAGATAATCAATCATTTTGCCAAAATAGGCTTCATAGCCTTCGTCAAAAGCCTCCAGGGCTGAAACGTCTTCATCAGTTAAAAGACGCGCCGGGCCGGTTTTATGGGCTTTAGTATCTGCTGATGACATAATTATCACTCCGTTTCCTTTACTTGTTTACAGTTTAGCATATAAATTTATTTATGTTAAGAAATTTGTGCTGCCGGTTAAAATATAACCGGCCATTTTTATATAACGGAATAAAAATGTAATGTTTTTTATAAAAAATTGCCCAAAAACAGAGCCGTTTTACATAGATTTAACATTTCTCCTCTAACAGATTTAATGTTTGGTCAGTATTATTTAACCATAGCAATTAAATAAAGCAAATCAAAAGCAAATTAAAAATCTGGAGGCTTATGTAATTATGAAAATGAACAAAAAACTTATTGCAGGCGTTATGTTGGCAGTTATGAGTGCAGCTGTATTCACCGGCTGCGGCGGCGAGAAAAAAGAAGAAGCAGCTCCGGCAGCAGGCGGCAAAATCGTTGTAATCTCCCGTGAAGACGGCAGCGGCACCCGCGGCGCATTCATCGAACTTTTCGGCATTGAAAAAAAAGGTGACGACGGCAAAAAAGTTGATATGACCACTCAGGACGCTTCCATCACCAACAGCACTGCTGTTATGATGACCACCGTTGCAGGCAACAAAGACGCTATCGGCTATATTTCCCTCGGTTCTTTAAACGATACCGTTAAAGCACTGAAAATTGACGGCGCAGAAGCAAGCGCAGCAAACATTAAATCCGGCACTTACAAAGTTGCCCGTCCGTTCAACATTGTAACTAAAGACGGCGTAAGCGCTGTTGCTCAGGACTTCATTTCCTTCATCATGTCCAAAGAAGGCCAGGAAGTAGTTTCCAAAAACGGTTACATTGGCAGCGACAAAGCTGAAGCATACAAAGGCAGCAAACAGAGCGGCAAAATTGTTGTAGCCGGTTCTTCTTCCGTAACCCCTGTTATGGAAAAACTTAAAGAAGCCTATGTAAAACTGAATCCGGATGTTAACATCGAAGTTCAGCAGAGCGACTCCACCACCGGCGTTCAGTCCGCAATCAACGGCGTATGCGATATCGGCATGGCTTCCCGCGAACTGAAACAGAGTGAACTTGATGCAGGCGTTAAAAACACCGTTATTGCTACCGACGGCATTGCAGTTGTAGTAAACAAAGCCAACAAGGTTGATAACCTTACCAAAGCTCAGGTTGCAGATATCTTCACCGGTAAAGCAACCGAATGGAACAAACTGTAATTCACATTCAGCTTTAATATCGACAATACAGCAAATTTTAACGGTTGCCTTTCACCGGGCAACCGTTAATTATAATAATGCAGAAAATTATTATTGATGGAAATTGTGAGGGTTTATGAAAACAGGTAAAGAAGAAATAATGCGCCTTGTCTTTTTGCTGGCGGCATGCGCTTCCATTGCCCTTGTTGCAATGATTTGCGTATTTTTGTTCGGCAACGGCCTGCCGACAATAGGCAAAATTGGCGTAACTGAATTTTTCCTGGGCGAAACATGGCGGCCTAATAACGATTTGTACGGCATTTTGCCGATGATATTGGGCAGCGCTTATGTTACTCTGGGCGCTATCGTTGTCGGCGTGCCTATCGGCATTTTAACCGCTGTTTTTATGGCTCGTTTCTGCCCGGACAGCATTTACAGATTTTTAAAACCGGCAGTTGAACTTCTGGCCGGTATTCCTTCCGTTGTTTATGGCTTCTTCGGCCTGGTGGTAATGGTTCCTTTCATCCGCGACAACATTGGCGGCACCGGCAGCAGCATGCTTACGGCTTCACTGCTTTTGGCCATGATGATTCTGCCGACCCTTATCAGCGTTGCCGAAGCTGCACTCAGGGCAGTGCCCAACAGCTATTATGAAGGTGCTCTGGCACTTGGCGCAGGGCATGTGCGCAGCGTATTTTTTACGATTGTGCCGGCTGCCAAATCCGGCATTATGGCGGCTATTATTCTGGGCCTTGGCCGTGCGGTTGGCGAAACAATGGCAGTAATTATGGTTGCAGGCAACCAGGCACGTATGCCGCAGGGGCTGCTTGAAGGCGTGCGTACAATGACGACCAATATCGTTATTGAAATGGGCTACGCAGCCGATATGCACCGCGACGCGCTTATTGCAACGGCGGTTGTGCTTTTCATATTTATTCTCATTATCAATTTAACGTTCTCGTATCTGAAGGGTAAGGTGGTACAGCAATGAGCAGCAGTTCTTTAAGCAAAACGCTGTACAGGTACGGGCGCGACCCTGTGTCCATGACATTACTTGTATGCGTAATAGTTTCGGCAGTAATTACATTCCTGTCGCTGGCCTTTTTGTTGGGCTACATTCTTTTGCAGGGTATTCCGAACATTAATTTAGATTTATTTGCTTTTGAATATAATACGGAAAACGTTTCACTTTTCCCTGCTTTGGTAGATACCGTTATCATGGTGCTGCTGGCTTTGGCAATAGCCACGCCGCTTGGCATCTTTGCAGCAATTTACCTTGTTGAATACGCAAGCCGCGATAATAAAATTGTCGGCGTGGTAAGGGTTACGGCAGATACTTTGTCCGGTATTCCTTCCATTGTTTACGGTTTGTTCGGCATGCTGTTCTTTGTAACCTATTTAAAATGGAGCTACTCGCTTTTAGCAGGCTCCTGCACGGTTGCAATTATGATTTTGCCGCTGATTATGCGTACTACCGAAGAAGCGTTAAAAGCAATTCCCGATAGTTACCGCGAAGGCAGCTACGGCCTTGGCGCCGGCAAACTGCGCACGGTATTTGCAATTGTTCTGCCTTCTGCCATTCCCGGCATTCTGGCAGGCGTAATTCTCGGCATTGGCCGTATTGTAGGCGAAACCGCAGCGCTTATGTATACCTCCGGTACCGTAGCAGCGCTGCCGCACAACGTATTTTCGTCCGGCCGTACTCTGGCGGTGCATATGTACGTACTTGCCAGCGAAGGCCTTTTTATGAAACAGGCTTATGCAACGGCTGTTATACTTGTTGTAATTGTAATTGCCATTAACGCGGCTTCTTCTTATTTGGCACGTAAATTGATGAAAGGGAACTGAGATGGAAGATAAAATTACTATACAAAACCTCGATTTATATTACAGCGAATTTCACGCATTGAAGGATATCAACATGCATATCCGTGAAAAAGAAATCACTGCATTCATCGGGCCTTCCGGCTGCGGCAAATCTACCTTGCTGCGCTGCCTGAACCGTATGAACGATTTGGTTGAAGGCTGCCGTGTAACAGGCAAAGTTTTGCTTAACGGCGATGATATTTACCTGAATGACGATGTTAACATGCTCCGTAAACGCGTGGGCATGGTGTTCCAGAAGCCTAACCCGTTTCCGATGAGCGTTTATGATAACATTGCTTTCGGGCCGAGAACCCATGGCATCCATTCCAAAAGCAAACTGGATGACATTGTTGAAGATTCTCTGCGCAAAGCAGCCATCTGGGACGAAGTAAAAGACCGCCTTGACAAAAGCGCGCTGGGCTTCTCCGGCGGCCAGCAGCAGCGCCTGTGCATTGCACGCGCCCTTGCCGTACAGCCCGAAGTGCTTTTAATGGACGAACCTACCTCCGCCCTTGACCCGATTTCAACTTTAAAAATTGAAGACCTTGCAGTAGAATTAAAACAGAATTATACTATTGTTATAGTAACGCACAATATGCAGCAGGCAGTGCGTATTTCCGATAAAACAGCCTTCTTCCTTCTGGGTGAGGTTATAGAGTTTAATGACACTGAAACGCTGTTCAGCAATCCGAGAGAGAAAAAGACGGAAGATTACATTACAGGGAGGTTCGGCTGATGGTAAGAAGCAGATTTATGGCACAGATGGAGCAGCTCAATACGGAACTTATCGTAATGGGCACCCTGTGCGAAAACGCTCTGGAAAAAGTTGCAAATGCGCTTGAGAACCCTACTGACGAAGTATCAAGGGACATAATTATTTTAAGCAAAAAAACAGAAGAAAAAGAAAGGGAACTGGAAAACATCTGCATTAACCTGCTTTTGAAACAGCAGCCGGTTGCTTCCGACCTGCGCCAGATTTCTTCCGCTTTAAAAATGGTAACGGATATGCGCCGTATCGGCGAAGTTGCAGGAAACATTGCCGAAATTTTAAGCCAGGACAATTTAAGAATGGACTATGACACAAGCATTCTTAAAAAAATGGCTGCCGCTACCAAAAAGATGGTATCCAATACTCTGGATGCTTTTGTAAAAAGCGACATCCGCACCGCGCAGCAGGTTGAACGTGATGATGACCAGGTTGACGAATTGTTTGCCCAGTCCAAACATGAGCTGATTCAGATTATCCGCAATTCTCAGGACAGCGGCGAACAGGCCATTGATTATCTGATGATTGCCAAATATTTTGAAAAAATCGGTGATCATGCTGTAAATATCTCGCAATGGGTATTGTTTATGATAACCGGAACGCTTGAGGAGGACAGCATACATGATATTTTGCGTGGAGGACGATCCTAATATCCGCGAACTTGAAGTTTATACTTTAAAATCTACCGGTTTTCCGGCGTTGGGGCTGGAAAGCGGCGATGAACTTTTTAAAGCGCTGGAAACCGTATTGCCGCAGCTGATAATTCTTGATATTATGCTGCCGGGCGAGGACGGTATGGCTATATTAAAACGCCTGCGCCGTGATAAGCGCACTGCGGACATCCCTGTTATCATGGCTACGGCCAAAGGTTCGGAGTTTGACAAAGTACACGGGCTTGACAGCGGTGCAGACGATTATATTGCCAAACCGTTCGGCATGATGGAAATGGTATCGCGCGTTAAAGCGGTGCTGCGCCGTTATGTAAAAGAAGATAAATCGAGCGAGCTTACCAACGGACTGATTACCATGGATATTGCCCGCCATATGGTTTTTGTAAACGGCGAAGAAGTTGTGCTGACTTATAAAGAGTTTGAAGTTCTGCATAAACTTATGGAACGCCCGGGGCAGGTTTTTACCCGCGAACAGCTTTTAACCGATATTTGGGGCTATGATTTTGCAGGCGAAACCAGAACCGTCGATGTGCATATCCGTACACTCAGGCAGAAACTCGGCAGCGCCAGTACGGTTATTGAAACCGTGCGCGGCGTTGGCTACCGTATAGGTGCGGAGCATGAAAAATAAAATTTTCCGCGCGCTGGTGGCGCTGGCTGCAATGGCAGTACTTGTGGCATCGGGCTTGATAACTTTCCTTGTTTCGCAGGATTATTTTAACGAAACAAAAAAGGAGCTTGCCCAGGAAGCACGCTATATCAGCATGGGGCTGGAAAGCGGCGGCAATGACTTTTTAAATAAAATTGCAGCCGAAAACGGCAGCAATGTGCGTATAACGCTTATAGACAAAGACGGCATAGTGCTTTTTGACAATCAGGCAGAAGCAAAAACGCTTGAAAACCATGCCATGAGGCAGGAAATTATGGAAGCTGTTGCCGTTGGCGCGGGCGAAGCAGAGCGTTTTTCGGATACGCTTGACAAAACAACGTATTATTATGCCGTACGGCTTGAAGACGGTAAAATACTGCGCCTTGCGCGTACTATTGACAGCATTTACAAATCGGTGCTGCAAATGCTGCCGATAATGGGCGGCATTGTAATTGTGGTTGCGTTTTTGGCAAGCATTGTGGCGCGCAGGGTTACGTTTAACCTTATTAAGCCTCTTGACCAGGTTAACCTTGACGAGCCGCTGGACAACGAAACCTATGACGAGCTGGCTCCGTTTTTAACGCGTATAGCCAAGCAGAAACGCCAGCTGAGCAAAAACCTTAAAAAGCTGCGGGGCAAACAGGAAGAACTTACCATTATTACCAATAACATGAATGAGGGGCTTGTTTTGTTAAACGGGCAGCAGAATGTGCTGTTTATTAACGAAAGCGCGGCTAAAATTTTTGGCTTCAGCGCTAAAGAAGTTATTGGCAGAAATATTTTAACTGTTGACCGTGCGCAGGAAGTGCAGGACCTTTTGCAGAAGGTTTCGCAGGCCGGTAAGGGCGAAGGGCTTTACGAAAAAGACGGGCATTTTTATCAGCTTTCCGGCAGCAGTGTAAACGGCAGCGGCAGCGTTATTTTAATTTATGATGTTACCGAAAAAATGACAGCCGAAAAACTGCGCCGCGAATTCAGCGCCAATGTTTCGCACGAACTTAAAACCCCGCTTCAATCTATTTTGGGCTATGCCGAGATAATGAAAAACGGCCTTGTAAAAGACGAGGACAAACAGCGCTTTTTGGAACGCATCCACGCCGAAGCGGGCAATATGATAGAGCTTATTCAGAATATCATGGAGCTTTCCCGCTTGGACGAAAACAAAACGCTGGATGAGTTTGAAGATGTTGATTTGCTTAAACTTGCGCAGTCGGTAACTTTACGTTTGAAACATAAAGCACAGACCAAGGGCGTAACGCTTAACGTAAGTGGCAGCAGCGCATGTGTTTGCGGCGTGCAGTCTATTTTAAGCGAAGTTTTGTATAATCTTGTTGATAATTCGATAAAATACAACAAAGACAACGGTAAAATTGATGTTAAAGTGCAGGACGGCAGCGAAGAAGTAACCGTCAGCGTAAGCGATACCGGCATTGGCATTGGCGCAGCTGACAGGGAACGCGTTTTTGAACGCTTTTACAGAGCGGACAAGAGCCATTCCAAAGAAATTGGCGGCACTGGGCTTGGGCTTTCTATAGTAAAGCACGGCGTGCTCTTCCACAAAGGCAGGGTGGAGCTTGAAAGCGAACCTGGTGTTGGTACAACGATAACTTTTGTTCTGCCTAAAAAACGGCAGTAATTTTGAAATTCTCCATTTTAAAAGACAGCAGTTTAATTTGGCTGCTGTCTTTTATTTTTTGCTTGTCAAATATAAATTTTTTGGTTATAATGTTTAAGTAACTTAATAGGACTGTTCGGAACCATCCAGTCCCTAAACAAAACTACGGGCGTGTGCCGCATAAGCGGCCTTTATATTGTTATGCAATCCGTCTGTAGCTAGACGGATTTTTTATTTTACGGAGGCATAATTTTGAAAGCACTGGTACTATTAAGCGGCGGGGTAGACAGTACAACCTGCCTTGCCGTTGCCAAAGAAAAATACAGCGAGGTTATCGCGCTAGCATTGTATTACGGGCAAAAACACAGCAAGGAACTTGCGGCGGCGGAAAAAATAGCAGCATATTATAATACGCAGCTGATAAAACTTGATTTAACGCCTGTTTTTGCGTACAGCAACTGCTCGCTTTTGCAGCAGTCAACCGAAGAAATTCCGCATGAATCTTATGCCGGGCAGATTAAAAAGCAGCACGGAGAACCGGTATCCACTTATGTGCCTTTCCGCAACGGCGTGTTTTTAAGCGTAGCCGCAAGCATTGCACTGGCGCAAAATTGCAGTGTTGTTTATTACGGCGCCCACGCAGATGACGCGGCAGGCAGTGCTTACCCGGATTGCAGCAGCGGTTTTAACAATAAAATGAATGAAGGCATATATATCGGCAGCGGGCGTAAGGTTCAGCTTGCTGCGCCGTTTGTAAATTTAAGCAAAAAAGATATTGTGGCAACAGGCCTGCAGTTGAAAGTGCCTTATGAACTTACATGGAGCTGCTACTGCGGCGGCGAAAAACCGTGCGGCAGATGCGGAACCTGTATCGACAGAAAAGCAGCCTTTGCGGCAAACGGGGTGCAGGACCCCTTAAAATACGAAAATTAAAGGAGATTTATATGAAAAGATACACACAAACACAAAAATTAACTATTGCCGGTATTTGCATAGCCTTGTACATTGCGGTAATGATGTGCACGCAAACTTTTGCCTTTGGGCAGTATCAGGTACGCATTGCAACGGCCATGTATGGCTTAAGTGCAATTTTTCCGTTTTTAATTGTGCCGTTTGGCATAGCCAATGTTATAAGCAATACCATTATGGGCGGGCTTGGGCCTCTTGATATGATTGGCGGCGGCATTGTAGGCATTGTTACCACTTCTGTTATCGTGCTTGCAAAAAAATACGGCTGCGGCAACTGGTGCATTTTGTTTGCCATAACTTTAATTCCCGGCCTTGGCGTGCCGGTTTGGCTTTCCGTGCTGCTCGATTTGCCGTACTGGCTGCTGGCATCTTCCGTACTGGTAGGGCAGTTTGTATGCGGCCTTGCCGGAGCGGCGCTTGTAACTGCGCTTGAAAAATCGTTTGCCGTAAATATTGCGGCGGAAAGGAAATAAATATGACATCTGGAAGAACCAAAGAAGAATTACAGGGCGTCGGCCTTTTAGGGCATAAAACCAACTATCCTACCGATTATGCGCCGGAGGTTTTAGAATCGTTCATTAACAAGCATCCCGGCAACGATTATTTTGTAAAATTTAACTGCCCGGAATTTACCAGCCTGTGCCCGATGACAGGGCAGCCTGATTTTGCCACCATTTATATTTCGTATGTGCCGGATATGAAGCTTGTAGAAAGCAAATCGCTGAAGCTGTATTTGTTCAGCTTCCGTAACCACGGCGATTTTCATGAGGACTGCGTAAATATTATTATGAAAGACCTGATTAAGCTGATGGAGCCTAAATATATTGAAGTATGGGGCAAATTTACCCCGCGCGGCGGCCTTTCTATCGACCCATACGCAAATTACGGCAAACCAGGCACCGAATGGGAAGAAGTTGCCAAAAAGCGCATGCATTTCCACGATATGAACCCGGAGATTGTAAATTACAGAAAATAAAATATATAGTTTTTTGCTAAAGTTTTATATGAGCGGTATTAACCAAATTTTTGAATTTCATTTCATTTGGTAAATACCGCTCTTTTTGCGTTTGTGCTTTCAAAGTTTAATAATAAAAATTTAATTACAATAAAGTTGCTTTGCCCGGCTTTCTATAAAAAGGAGATGATTTAACAGATAAACAGCCCGGTAACCGTCCTGCTAAACGCATCAAAATGCTGCGGCTCATCCGATTCCGTCCGGAATATAACCGGACTCTCTTACAGAGTGCCCTAAATTCAGCCGCCGCAGTTTTGACAGTACATTTACCATTACGGTTACCGGGCCGTTTATTATATAAAAACGCGCGCCTAAAATTTTACTGCGCCTTAATATCTTTCTACTTCTTTTTTTGCGCCTAATGTGGTACAATATTTACAAATAAGGTACTCTTATTTGTTTTGTTTAGAAATCGTGGGACTTAAAAAGGACCACGAGGGACAAAACCTGATAGGTGAAGGCTTATGGATAGTATTATCAATTTACAAAAGAAAATTGTTCCCGAACTGACCAACCTTTTGGTGCAGCGTTATCAGATTCTGCGCCAGGTCAGCCACGAACATCCGATTGGCAGGCGTGCTTTGGCAGCAAGGCTTGGGCTTAGCGAAAGGGTTTTGCGCGCCCAGGTCGATTTTTTAAAAGGCTGCGGGCTGCTTGTTTTTTCTTCGTCCGGCATGACGGTAACGGAGGAAGGAATGGATATTTTGCGGGAGCTTGCCGATTATGTGCGGAAATTGCAGGGGCTTAACTCTTTGGAACAGCTTTTATGCAGCAAGCTGAATATCGGCAGGGTGGTTATTATTCCCGGCGATTCCGACCAGGAAGAAGTTGTTAAGCGCGAGATAGGGCGTGCGGCCGCACGTATTTTAAGCAGGCTGCTGGGCGACGGCAAAAAGCATATTGTCGCTGTCAGCGGCGGTACTACAATGGCGGCGCTTGCTGCAAATATTAGCGGCAGCCACCCGCAAACAGTGGTTGTGCCTGCACGCGGCGGCCTTGGCGATAACGTGGAATTGCAGGCTAATACCATTGCAACGGTGCTGGCACAGCGTATGGGCGCATCTTACCGCCAGCTGTATGTGCCGGACAGCGTGAGTGAGGAAATTTTAAACAGCATTTTGGCAGAAGACACCGGCGTTAAAGCCGTTGTTGATATTATCAAGCAGGCTGATATTCTTGTGCATGGCGTGGGGCAGGCAGCCGTTATGGCGCGTCACCGCCGCATGGCGCCGGAGTTTATTCAAAAACTTTTGGATGACGGCGCTGTTGGCGAGGCCTTTGGCCAGTACTGCGCGCTGGACGGCAGGCAGGTTTACATGACTAATAACGCCGGGCTGATGTTACAGGATTTGCCGAAAATAGGCACTGTTATCGGTGTGGCCGGCGGGCGCAGCAAGGCAGAAGCAATTTTATCGGTAATACGTGCTTCGCGGCAGGATATTCTTGTTACGGACGAAGCTGCGGCGCACTGTATTGCAGAAATGCTTGAAGATTAAGTTATAAAGCACTTTTGTGCAAAAATAAATCATCATATATTTTAAAGGAGGATTTTGTTATGACAAAAGTAGGTATTAATGGATTTGGCCGTATCGGCCGCAATGTTTTCCGTGCAGCATTCGGCAACCCCGATTTTGATGTTGTTGCTGTAAATGACCTGACGGACGCTGCAACCCTTGCACACCTGTTAAAATATGATTCCATTCATGGCACTTTTGACCATGATGTTACTGCCGAAGGCGAATATCTGGTAGTTGACGGCAAAAAAGTTAAAGTACTGGCACAGACCGACCCGGCTAAACTGCCCTGGGGCGAACTCGGCGTAGAAATCGTTGTTGAATCTACCGGCCGCTTTACCGAAGGCGCAAAAGCTAAAGCACATCTTGAAGCAGGCGCTAAAAAAGTTATCATCTCTGCTCCGGCTAAAGGCGAAGATATTACCATTGTTATGGGCGTTAACGAAGATAAATATGAAGCAGACAAACACAATATTATCTCCAACGCCTCCTGCACCACCAACTGCCTGGCTCCGTTCACCAAAGTTCTGCTGGAAAACTTTGGTATTGTAAGCGGCCTTATGACTACCGTTCATTCTTACACCAATGACCAGAGAATCCTTGACCTGCCGCACAAAGATTTGCGCCGCGCCCGTGCTGCTGCGCAGTCCATCATTCCTACCACTACCGGTGCTGCCAAAGCAGTTTCACTGGTTCTGCCGGAAGTTAAAGGCAAACTGAACGGTTTTGCAATGCGCGTTCCTACCCCGAACGTTTCTATTACCGACCTGACCGTACTGCTTGAAAAAGATACCACTGCCGAAGAAATTAACGCAGCTCTTAAAAAAGCAGCAGAAGGCGAACTGAAAGGCATTATGGGCTACAACGAACTGCCGCTGGTTTCCCGCGATTACAACGGCTGCCCGCTCAGCTCCATTGTTGACGGCCTTTCTACCATGATGGTTGGCCCGCGTATGGCTAAAGTTGTTGCCTGGTATGATAACGAATGGGGTTATTCCAACCGTGTTGTTGACCTTGCCTGCTACATTGCCTCCAAAGGCCTGTAAGAAGGTGGAGTAATGGAAAAGAAAACCTTATGCGATTTAGAGCTTAACGGCAAAAAAGCCCTCGTGCGCGTTGATTACAACGTGCCGATGGATGCCGGAGGCAATATTACTGACGATACCCGCATTACCGCTTCGCTTGATACTTTGCGTTATCTTCTGGAGCATGGCGCTGCCGTTATTTTAATGGCGCACCTTGGCCGCCCGAAAGGCGAAGTAAACAAAAAGTATTCTCTGGAGCCGGTTGCCGCATATTTAAGCAAACTGCTTGATATGCCTGTTGCCTTTGCGCATGACTGCATTGGCGAAGAAGCAGAAAAAATGGCTGCGGCTTTAAAACCGGGCGAAGTTTTAATGCTGGAAAACCTGCGTTTTCATAAAGAAGAAGAAAAAAATGACCTTGGCTTTGCTGAAAAACTTGCTTCGCTGGCCGATGTATATATTAATGACGGTTTCGGCGTTTCGCACCGCGCGCATGCTTCGGTGGAAGGCGTTACGCATTTTCTGCCGGCTGCCGCAGGCTTCCTGCTCGAAAAAGAAATTAAATTTATCGGGCGTGCCGTTACCAATCCGCTGCATCCTTATGCGGCAATTATCGGCGGCGCAAAAGTTTCCGATAAAATCGGCGTAATAGAAAACCTGCTTGATAAAGTTGATGTGCTTCTTATCGGCGGCGGCATGGCTAATACCTTCCTTGCCGCACAAGGACACAAAATGGGCAAATCCCTTGTTGAAGAAGATAAACTTGAACTGGCGCGTGCCCTGCTTAAAAAAGCAGCAGAAAACAATGTAAAAATGCTGCTGCCGGTTGACCTTGTAATGGCTTCTGACTTTGCGGCTGACGCCGATACAAAGGTTGAACGTGTTGAAAACCTGAGCCAGGACTACATGGCGCTTGACATTGGCCCGGAAAGCCGTTTGCAGTATGAAGCTGCTTTGCAGGGCGCAAAAATGATTGTTTGGAACGGCCCTATGGGCGTATTTGAAATGGATGCTTTTGCACATGGCACGGAAGCTGTTGCCGAAGCAGTTGCCAAGAGCAAGGCTGTAAGTATTGTAGGCGGCGGCGACAGTGTTGCCGCTATTGAAAAGACAGGCCTTGCTTCTAAAATAAGCCATATTTCTACCGGCGGCGGTGCAAGCCTTGAATATCTGGAAGGCAAAGTGCTGCCCGGCATTGCTGCATTGGATGACCTGCGCCGCAAAATGGTTGCAGGCAACTGGAAAATGCACAAAACCGTCGGCGAAGCGGTAGAACTTGCAGAAAGCATTGTAGAAGAAACGAACGGAACTTTGAACGAAGTTGTTATTTTCCCGCCGTTTACTGCTTTGGAAACAGTTGCCGATGCTATCGACGGCAAACATGTCGGCTACGGCGCGCAGGATATTTTCTGGGAAGATGAAGGCGCTTACACCGGCGCTGTTTCCGGCAAAATGATTGCCGATATCTGCGCGGAATATGTAATAATCGGCCATTCCGAACGCCGCACGCTGTTTGGCGACAACGAAGTTGCCGTTGCCAAAAAACTGCGCGCTGCCTACAGAAACGGCCTGAAACCTGTGCTTTGCGTTGGCGAAAATGCCGAAGAACGTGCGGAAGGCAAAACCTCCCGCAAAATAAGCATGCAGCTGCAAAGCGCATTAAAAGGCATTACCGCCCAGGAAGCAGAAAACATGGTTGTTGCTTATGAGCCTTTGTGGGCCATTGGCAGCGGCAATGCTGCAACGGCGGCAGATGCACAGGAAGTTGCCGTGCTTATCCGCAGCAAAATAGAAAAAATCTTTTCGGAAGAAGTTGCGCGCAAAGTACGTATTTTGTACGGCGGCAGCGTAACCGAAAAGAATGCTGCCGATTTTGTGCAGGGCGAAATTGACGGCGTACTGGTTGGCGGCGCTAGCCTGAAAGCAGACAGCTTCAGCGCTATTGTACGCAGTGTGTGAGGATAACATGAAACCTGTAATGCTTATGATTTTGGACGGCTGGGGCATTGCCCCGGCCGGGCCTTATAATGCGGCCAAAACAGCAAAAACGCCTGAGCTTTCCCGCCTTTTTGAAACTTACCCGCATACAAGGCTTTTAGCTTCCGGCAATGCGGTAGGGCTGCCGGAAGGGCAGATGGGCAACTCGGAAGTAGGGCACTTAAATATCGGCGCCGGGCGCATTGTATACCAGGAGCTGACGCGTATTACCAAAGCCTGCGAAGAAGGCACGCTGCTGCAAAACAAAGCGCTGCTTGAATGTATGGCGCGGGTAAAACAAAACAGCGGCGCACTGCATTTAATGGGGCTTTTAAGCGACGGCGGTGTACACAGCCACGAAAGCCATTTGTGGGCACTGTTAAAAATGGCGAAAGCCAACGGCCTTGAAAAAGTTTACGTGCATGCGTTTTTAGACGGGCGTGATGTTGGCCCGAGCACTGCGCTGACTTATATTGAACGCCTGCAAAAAGTTATTGACGAAACAGGCTGCGGCGAAATTGCAACCGTCAGCGGGCGTTATTACGCCATGGACCGCGACAAGCGCTGGGCGCGCACGCAAAAGGCTTATGATGCCATAACGCTGCACAGCGGAAAAACTTTTGCTTCTGCCGCTGAAGGCATTGAAGCAAGTTATGCTGCCGGTGTTACCGATGAATTTGTTGAACCGTTTGTTGTTGCTTCCGAAAATGACAGCCGCGTAAAAGATGGCGACGGCGTTATATTTTATAACTTCCGCCCGGACAGGGCAAGGCAGCTTACACGCGCCTTTACAGACAGTGACTTTGCCGGTTTTGAGCGCGTTAAATTAAATGTGGCGTTTGTCTGCATGACTCAGTACGATGCAACCATTGATGCCGCGGTGGCTTTTCCGCCGGAAACGCTTGTTAATACCCTGGGCGAGGTTCTGGCAAAAAAAAATCTGCGCCAGCTGCGTATTGCCGAAACGGAAAAATATGCGCATGTAACATTCTTTTTTAACGGCGGCGTGGAAACTCCAAACGCGCTGGAGGACAGAGTGCTTATACCTTCGCCGCAGGTTGCAACTTATGATTTGCAGCCGGAAATGAGCGCTTATGAAGTGACGGACAAGCTTTTAACTCTGCTTGACGAAAATAAATATGATGTTGTTATTTTAAATTTTGCCAACCCCGATATGGTTGGGCATACCGGCGTTATGGATGCTGCCGTTAAGGCAATGGAAGCGGTAGATACCTGTGCCGGGAAAATAGTAAAAAAAGTGCTTGCACTTGGCGGGGCGGTTTGCATAACTGCCGACCACGGCAACCTTGAAAAAATGTATGACGGAGAAACTAACCAGCCGTATACGGCGCATACCACTAACCCCGTGCCGTTTTTAATGGTATCGGCACTCAGGCCGAAACTGCATGAAGGCATTTTGGCAGATATAGCGCCGACGCTGCTGGAACTTTTGGGCATAGCACAGCCTGCAGAAATGACAGGGCACAGCCTGATAGAAAAGTAAAATAATCAGAGGTGAAAAACTCATGGCAATGATTACCGAAGTTTACGCAAGAGAAATACTCGATTCGCGCGGAAACCCGACCGTTGAAGTTGAAGTATGGCTGGAAGACGGCTCTGTCGGCCGCGCAGCAGTACCTTCCGGCGCATCTACCGGCGCACATGAAGCAGTTGAACTGCGCGATGGCGATAAAGAACGCTATGGCGGCAAAGGCGTAAGCAAAGCAGTTGATAACGTTAACGACGTTATTGCAGAGGCTTTGATTGGCCTTGAAGCAACCCGCCAGACCGAAATTGACGAAATGCTCATCCGCCTTGACGGCACACCCAACAAAGGCAAACTGGGTGCCAACGCTGTACTTGGCGTATCCATGGCAGTTGCCAAAGCCGCAGCTAACTCCTGCGGGCTGCCGCTGTACCTGTACCTTGGCGGCGTAGCTGCACAGGAACTGCCCGTGCCGATGATGAACATTTTAAACGGCGGCCAGCATGCCGATAACAACGTAGACATTCAGGAATTTATGATTATGCCTGTTGGTGCAAAATCCTTTACCGAATGCCTGCGCATGAATGTTGAAATTTACCATACGCTTAAATCCCTTTTAAAGGAAAAAGGCCTTGGCACCGGTTTGGGTGACGAAGGCGGCTTTGCGCCGGATTTGAAATCCAACGAAGAAGCTATTGCTGTTATTTTGGAAGCCGTTGAAAAAGCCGGCTACAAACCCGGCAAAGATATTGTTATGGCTCTTGACGTTGCTTCGAGCGAATTTTATAAAGACGGCAAGTATGACATGGCTGGCGAAGGCGTTGTAAAAACCAGTGAAGAAATGATTGACTACCTTGCCATGCTGTGCGAAAAGTATCCTATTATATCCATTGAAGACGGCCTTGCTGAAGACGACTGGGACGGTTGGAAAAAACTTACCAAACGCCTTGGCAAAAAGGTTCAGCTTGTTGGCGACGACCTGTTTGTAACCAACGAAGCACGCCTTAAAGAAGGCATTGAAAAACATGTCGGCAATGCAATCCTCATTAAAGTAAACCAGATTGGCACGCTTACCGAAACCTTCCGCGCTATCGAAACCGCCAAACGCGCAGGCTACACCTGCATTATTTCCCACCGCAGCGGCGAAACAGAAGATACCACGCTTTCGGATATTGCAGTTGCCGTTAACGCAGGCCAGATTAAAACCGGCGCACCGGCAAGAACTGACCGCGTAGCAAAATACAATCAGCTTCTGCGCATTGAAGAAGACCTTGGCAGCGCAGCCAAATATAAAGGAATGGATGTTTTCTACAACATCAGCAAATAAACAGAGGCGCATAAAATGGATTTTGGTTTTAATCCCTTACAATATAAATACCCTTCGCGCCGCAGCGTGATGTACGGCACAAAGGGCATGGTTTGCAGCAGCCAGCCGCTGGCAGCGCAGGCCGGGCTTGATATGATTAAAAAAGGCGGCAACGCCGTTGATGCCGCTGTTGCAACCGCCATTGCGCTTACAATTTTAGAGCCTACCAGCAACGGGCTTGGCAGCGATGCCTTTGCCCAGGTGTGGGTTGGCGGCAAATTATACGGCTTAAACGGCAGCGGTTATGCGCCTGAACTTTTAACGCCGGATTGTGCGGCATTAAAAGATAAAACGGCAATTCCCGAGCGCGGCTGGGAATCGGTAACGGTTCCGGGTGCGGTATCTGCCTGGGCAGAACTGCACAAACGCTTTGGCAAACTGCCTTTTGCCGAACTGTTTGCACCGGCGATTGAATATGCCGAAAACGGTTATCCGGTATCACCTGTTATCAGCCGCTTATGGCATGAAGGGCTTGGCGTTTTTGCTCCGTATAAAAATAACGCGGCCTTTAAAGGCTGGTTTGATACCTTTACTGAAAACGGCGAAACCCCGGCAGCCGGCACAGTTGCCAAACTGCCCAAACAGGCCGGAACGCTGCGCCTTATTGCCGATAGCTACGGCGAAGCCTTTTACCGCGGCGAAATTGCCGATAAAATTGATGAATTTTCGCGCAGCACAGGCGGCTATATTCGCAAAAGCGATTTAGCTGCTTACCGTGCCGAATGGGTAGAGCCAATTAGCATTGATTACCGTGGTTACCGCGTATGGGAACTGCCTCCTAACGGGCACGGCATTGTGGCGTTAATGGCGCTTAATATTTTAAAAGGTTTTGAACACGGCAGCAAAGACTGTGCCGAAAACCTGCACCATGAAATTGAAGCCATGAAGCTTGCCTACGCCGACGGCAGAAAATACGTTGCCGACCCGCGTTATATGAAAGCGCAGGTTAAAGAACTGCTTAGTGATGAATATACGGCAAAACGCCGCGCTCTTATTGGCGAAGAGGCAATTATGCCTAGGCCCGGCAATCCGTTCTGCGGCGGTACAGTATATCTGTGTACGGCAGACGGAGAAGGCAACATGGTTTCGTATATCCAAAGCAATTTTCAGGGCTTTGGCAGCGGCATAGTTGTGCCGGATTACGGCATTGCCTTTAACGACAGGGCCTCCGGCTTTACGCTTGACCCGCAGCACGACGATTACCTTGTACCGCTGAAAAAACCATATCATACCATTATACCGGGCTTTTTAACAAAAGACGGCAAAGCCGTGGGCCCGTTTGGCGTAATGGGCGGTTACATGCAGCCGCAGGGTCACTTGCAGGTTATCCATAACGTAATTGATTTTGGCATGAACCCGCAGGAAGCACTGGACTGCCCGCGCTGGCAGTGGATTGAAGGCAAAAAAGTTATGGTTGAAGCAGGCGTTGGCGAAGAATTAATTAACGCTTTGCGCGCCCGCGGGCACGAACTTATCGTAACCGATGACTTTATTGACTTTGGCCGCGGCCAGATGATTTGGCGCAATGATGACGGCGTGCTTGTTGGCGCAACAGAACCCCGCGCCGACGGCATGGTAGCCGTTTGGTAAAATAATAAAAACAAAAGCAATACTGCCTTTACTTTATGTAAGGGCGGTATTGCTTTTTTACAAAAAATAAACAGTTTTTACTTTTAAACCGCAGTATTAAGCTGCGGTTTTATTTTTTTGCAGCTTCAATAGCTTTGTTGCAGTCGGCAATGAAAGTGTCAACATCAATGCCGTGGGCAGCAGCGCCCTGGCCGATGCTTTCAAAATGGGATGCCATGCAGCCAACGCAGCCGAGGCCGTATTCTGCAAAAACTTCTAAAATTTCAGGATGGTTTTGAACGGCATCAATAATGCCGGTATCTTTGGTAAGCATATTTAATAATCCTCCTTAAAGCATAAATGCTAAATTATTTACTTTTTGCCTTTCGGCTTTTTTATTATACCACAGTTTGGCAAAAATAAAAGTTGCTTTAGGGTAACTTGCTTAAAAATATTTTTGGCTGCCTGTTAATTTACAAAAAAGTGCATTAATATGCATAATAATATTGTTTTTTAACTTAAAGTGGGGTATAATGGTGTAAAGTGGGGAAAAGGGGAGGAGAGTGCCGCTATGTTAATGGGTGAATATCAGCATACTATTGACGTAAAAGGCCGCCTTTTCATGCCCGCAAAGCTCCGTGAAACCCTCGGCGGCAGTTTTATCATCAGCAAAGGGCTGGATGGCTGCCTGTTTGTATATGATAAAGATGAATGGCATAAGCTGGAACTTAAACTTAATGCTTTGCCGATGACGAATAAAAATGCCCGTACTTTCAGCAGGTTTTTCTTCAGCGGCGCAGCCGAAGTAGAATGTGACAAGCAGGGGCGTGTACTGCTTCCGGCAAGCCTGCGTACTTTTGCCGGGCTTGAAAAAAACGCGGTAATAGTTGGCGTAGGCAGCAGGGCTGAAATTTGGGATGCAGCCCGTTGGCAGGAATATAACGCAGTTAATGCCGAAGATGCCGACGCTGTGGCAGCGCAGCTTGCTGATATGGATATAGGTATTTAAAATGGCAGCAAACGAATTTAAGCATAAAAGCATTTTGCTTGATGAAAGCGTTAAATGGCTTATAACAAATAAAGACGGCGTTTATGTGGACTGCACTATGGGCGGTGCCGGTCATTCCTTCGGGTTTGCTTCGCAGCTTAATGAGGACGGAATGCTTATAGGCATTGACCAGGACGAAGATGCAATTGCCGCATCCAAAAAACGCCTGGCTCCGTGCAAATGCCGGATAGCCACCGTAAAAAGCAATTTTAAAGATTTTGATGCTGTGCTTGACAGCCTTAGTATAGAGCAGATTGACGGTATCTTTTTTGACCTTGGTGTTTCAAGCTATCAGCTGGATACGCCGGAACGCGGTTTTTCGTATATGCACGACGGGCCGCTTGACATGCGCATGGATAAAAGCGCTAAGCTGAGCGCGGAATATATTGTAAATAATTATTCCGAAAGCGAGCTTGCTGATATTATTCACCGTTACGGTGAGGAGCGCTGGAGCAAACGCATAGCTGCTTTTATTGCGGCAGAGCGCAAAAACAAACATATTTCCACCACTTTTGAACTGGTGGAAATTATAAAAAAAGCTATACCCAAAGGTGCCAGAATGGATGGGCCGCACCCGGCAAAAAGAACTTTTCAGGCACTGAGGATTGAAGTTAACAATGAACTCGGCATACTGCAAAAAACAATGGAAAATGCTGTGGCAAGGCTAAAAAAAGGCGGAAGAATTGGTGTAATAACCTTTCATTCGCTGGAAGACAGAATTGTAAAACAAACTTTTGCAGCGCTTGCCAAAGGCTGCATTTGCCCGCCGCAGTTTCCGGTATGTGTGTGCGGAAGAAAACCGCAGCTGAAAAAAGTGGGGAATATTGTGCCGCCTGCGGAAGAAGTTGAAGAAAATCCGCGTGCGCGCAGTGCAAGGCTTAGGTTTGCCGAGAAATGCTGATAAATATTGATGGAGGAAAACGCTATGTTAGCCAGAAAGTATGATGAATATGCATGGGAATTGGAAGAACAACAAGAAAATACTGTACGGCAGACAGCGTATGTAAAAAGGCCCAAACAGCGCAATTTAAAACTTATGCGCCGCCGTATTGCTGTGGTGGCAGGAATTTTGCTGGCTACTTATTTTGCATGCGTTGTACGCAGCGAATGCCTTATTTCCAAAAGCAACGAGCTTGTAGCCTTAAAACAGCAGGAAGCGGCTTTGATGCTGGAAAACAGCGAAGAACGCATTGTTGTTGAGCAGCTTAAGGGGCCTGAAAGAATTACCTCTATTGCAGAAAAGCAGCTTGGCATGCAGGTAGCGCGCAACAATATTTATGTTAAAGCAGACAAAGGTAAAATTGCTTATGACGGTTATGCTTATGCAAAGTAAAAAACATAGCCTTCTTAAGCAAGATATGGTATAATAATATAAAATTTTATGGGAGGCAGCCTGAGTGTATTAAGGCTGCCGTTTCACTTTTGGAGGTATCCGGATGGAAAAGAATTTACAGGATTTGCTGAAGCTGCTGCCGGACGCAGAGGTTGCCGGCGCGGCAGGCAAAATCATTACTGATATAACTGCCGATTCCCGCGTTGTTGTACCGGGAAGTTTATTTATCTGCCTGAAAGGCGCAACCGTTGACGGGCATAAATTTTTACAGCAAGCGCATGAAAAGGGCGCTGTGGCAGCCATTGTTGAAGATGCTGCTGCATGCCCGGAAGGCATGACGCTGATTAAGGTAAACGATACCAGAAGGGCCATGGAGTTAGTGACCCCTTATTTTTTTGACTATCCCGGCAAAAAAATGCGCATGATTGGCGTTACCGGAACTAACGGCAAAACAACTACCACCAATATTATCAGGCTTATTCTGCGCAGGGCGGGATATAAGGTTGGCATGATTGGCACCATTAATATTATGATTGAAGACGAAGAAACAGTTTCGCATAATACAACGCCGGATGTTGTTGATTTGCAGAAAACTTTGTATAAAATGCAGCAGTGTGGGTGCGATTATGTGGTAATGGAAGTTTCGAGCCACGCTTTGGCCTTAAAACGTGTTGCCGGTATTGAATATGATACGGCTGTTTTAACCAATATCACGCAGGACCATCTGGATTTTCATAAAACTTTTGAAAATTACCGTGATGCCAAAAGCCTTTTGTTTGAACATCTGGCTGGCGGTACCAAGGAAGGCAAAACTGCCGTGCTTAACATGGATGACCCCAGCAGTAAAATTATTGCCGCACGCACTAAAGTGCCGGTAATTACTTACGGCGAAAGCAAGGATTATGATATTTATCCCATCAGTTTTGACGTGCAGGCCAAACAAATGGCATTAAAGCTGCATACACCTGCCTGCGAGATGGATTTGGTGCTTAAAATTACTGGTGAATTTAACGTATATAATGTAATGTCCGCCGTGGGCGCAATGCTTGCCGAAAAGATTGACCCGCAAATTATTATGGACGTGCTTGACGGCTTTGACGGTGTGCCGGGACGTTTTCAGCTGGTAGAGGCAGGGCAGCCCTACACCGTAATTGTGGATTATGCCCATACCCCGGACGGTTTGGAAAACGTGCTGAAAACAGCGCGCGGCATTACTCGCGGCAAACTTTGGGTTGTATTTGGTTGCGGCGGTGACCGCGACAACAAAAAACGCCCGATTATGGGACGCATTGCGCTGGAACTTGCAGATAATGTTGTTGTAACTTCCGATAATCCGCGTACCGAAGACCCGGAACTTATTATTGATGAAATTGAAACCGCTCTTAAGGAAATTCCGGCAGGCAAAACCAGTGTACGTTTAAGCGACAGGCGCGAAGCAATTAACTATGCCCTTGCACATGCCGCCGCTGATGATGTAGTTTTAATTGCCGGCAAAGGGCATGAAAATTATCAGATAATCGGCCATGAAACCATTCATTTTGATGACCGTGAAGTAGTGCAGGAATACTGGCAGAACAAAAGGTGATATGATGTTTGATTTGCAGGAAATACTGGCGGCAACGGGAGGAAGCTGCCGCAGTTTGCAGAATGTTGAATTTACCGGCATTAATACGGACAGCCGCACCATTAAAAGCGGAGAACTGTTTGTGGCGTTAAGCGGCGAAAATTTTGACGGCCATAACTATTGCGCCAAAGCACTGGCACTTGGGGCGACGGGCGTACTTGTAAGCCATGATGTTGAAGGGTTGCCGCAGGATGCCGTTGTTATAAAAACAGATGACACTTTAAAAGCATATCAGCTTATTGCCAAAGCCTGGCGTGATAAGCAGAAAAATTTAAAGGTTGTTGCGGTAACCGGTTCCAACGGTAAAACATCAACCAAAGATTTGATTGCAGCCTGCCTTGCCTGCAAGTATAATGTTGTTAAAACGGAGGCCAATTTTAATAACGAAATAGGGCTTCCCAAAACATTGCTGAACATTAAAAACGATACGGAAATTGCCGTTGTGGAAATGGGCATGCGCGGGCTGGGGCAGATAAGCGCCCTGTGCAAACTGGCAAGCCCCGACGCTGCCGTTGTAACAAACGTTGGCGAAACACATATGGAACTTTTGGGCAGTATGGAAAATATTGCCAGAGCCAAAAGCGAAATTGTTGAAAATTTAACGGCGCAGCAGTTTGCGGTGCTTAATAATGACGATGCTTTTGTGCGCCGCATGGCAGATAAAACCGCGGCCAAAGTTATAAGCTACGGTTGTACGGAAGAAGCCGGCGTATATGCGCAGAACATTAAACTTACGGCTGAAGGCAGCGAGTTTGACTGCGTTTGTGCCGCAGCAGGCGAAAAAGAACATATCGTGCTTCCGCTTTTGGGCGAGCATAATGTTTATAACGCGCTGGCAGCCATTGCTGTGGCAGCTGCATTTAATGTTCCGCTGGTGCAGATAAAAAATGCTTTAAAGGATGTGCGCCTTACCGGCAAACGCCAGGAATTTATGCAGTTTGGCAGCGTAACGGTTATTAATGATGCCTATAATGCCAGCCCTGCCTCTATGGCAAGCGCATTAAAAACACTGCATGCCGTAAAAGATGCCAAAGGCGGCAGGGCGGTTGCCGTGCTGGCAGATATGCTGGAGCTTGGCGCGCTTTCCGTGCAGGCACATAAGGAAGTTGGCGAAATGGCCGCTGCTGAAGGCGTTGACGTGCTTATTACCTACGGCACGGAAGCAGTACATACTGGACGCGCAGCGCAGGAAAAAGGCGTAAAAACCTTTATTTGCCATGACCGTGCGGAAGCAGCCAAAATTTTAAGCGGCATTTTACGCAATGATGATATAATTTTACTCAAGGGCTCTCATTCCATGCAGGTTGATGGTTTGATTGACCTTGTTCTGAAAAAATAAAATCCGGAGTGTTGGATAAATGACAATTAATCTTCTTGGTGCACTGGCTACGGCGTTTATTATCTGTGCCGTAACAGGGCCGAGCTTTATTTCGGTTTTGCATAAACTGAATTTTGGGCAGAGCATCCGCGAATGCGGCCCGAAAGAACACATGAAAAAAAGCGGCACGCCTACCATGGGCGGCATTATGATGCTGCTGGCAATTCTGGTTGCCGTTGCCGTATGGTGCAATTTTACACCGGCGTTGTGCATTGCGCTGCTTTTAACCTTCGGCCATGCGCTGATTGGTTTTATTGACGATTATATTAAAGTTGTAATGAAACGCAACCTTGGCCTTACCGCTGCCCAGAAGTTTTTTATGCAGTTTGTACTGGCAGGGGCGTATGTTTATTATATTGAAACCCATGTGCAGTCTGATTTAAGCATAGCCATACCCGGTACGGAATATATGCTTCCGCTAGGCTGGTTATATTACGTGCTGGTATTTTTGCTGCTTGTGGGCACAACTAACGCCGTAAACCTTACCGACGGGCTTGACGGGCTTGCGGCAAGCGTTACGCTGCCTGTAACGGCTGCTTATGCGTTTATTGCCTGTAACACAGGCCATGCCGATTTAAGCGTGTTTGCGCTGGCCATTACCGGTGCGTGCCTCGGCTTTTTGCTGTTTAACCACCATCCGGCCAAAGTGTTTATGGGCGATACCGGTTCGCTGGCAATAGGCGGCGGCGTTGCGGCGCTGGCGCTGCTTACGCATACAGAACTTTTGCTTGTAATTCTCGGCGGCATTTACGTTATGGAAGCAACATCTGTAATAATGCAGGTTACTTATTTCCGCCTTACGGGCGGCAGGCGTATTTTTCGCATGACGCCGATACATCATCATTTTGAACTTGGCGGATGGAAAGAAACCAAAATTGTAAAACGTTTTTTTGCCGCAAGCTGCCTGCTGTGCATTACGGGTGTTTTGCTGTGGCTTAACGGAAACGGAGGATTTTAATTTTGAGTAAGGCTGTACTTGTTTATGGCATAGGCATCAGCGGCTGCGGCGCTGCGGATATTCTGGCACGCCAGGGCAAACGTGTGCTGCTTTATAATGATGCCGGGCACGAGGTTGATACAGATTTAAAAGAACTGCTTGCCAAAAGCGGCGGGCAAATTGTAATAGGCAAAAAAGAAGGCCTGCTGGACGATGTGGAAGAAGTAATCCTTTCACCGGGCATCAGCATGGAAAACCCTCTGGTGCAGGAAGCGCTGAACCGCGGCATTAATGTAACCGGCGAGGCAGAACTTGCTTACCGCAATTATAACGGGCATATTGTAGGCATTACCGGCACCAACGGCAAAACAACAACTACTATTTTAATAGGCGAAATGCTGGCAACGCTGCCATGCGTAACCAAAGTAGGCGGCAATATAGGCATGGCACTTACCAAAGAAGTTGAAACCATGCCAGAAAATTCGTGGCTGGCGGCTGAGCTTTCCAGCTTTCAGCTGGAAACGGTGCAGAACTTCCGCGCGGAAATTGCCGTTATTTTAAATTTAACGCCCGACCATTTAACGCGCCACCATACAATGGAGGCTTATGGTGCGGCCAAATGCAATATTTTTAAAAACCAGCATCCGGAAGACGTAACACTGCTTAACTTTGATGACCCTGTTGTTAAAAGCTGGGGCGGGCTTGTGCCGGGCAGATTGTGCTGGTTCAGCCGCAGGGAAGTTTTGCCGCAGGGCATTTATATGCAGGACGGCGATTTTGTTATTGCCTGGAACGATACTAAAGAAGTTATCTGCAACAGGAAAGATTTGCAGATTTTTGGCGGGCATAACGAAGAAAACGTGCTTGCTGCTATTGGCGCGGCGTTTTTTGCAGGCGTTGAACCCTGTAATATTGCAGAAGTGCTGAAAAACTTTAAAGGTGTTGAGCACCGCATTGAATATACGGCGACAATTAACGGCGTACGTTATTATAATGATTCCAAAGCAACCAATACCGATTCTACCATTAAGGCGCTGGAAGCGTTTGACGGGCATTTAATTTTAATTGCCGGCGGGCGCGATAAACTGACCCCGCTTGAAGAAATGATGCAGCTTGTAAAAACAAAGGTTGATACGCTGATTTTGCTTGGCGAAGCGGCGGAGCGTTTTAGAGAAGCGGCTGAAAAAGCAGGCGTCAGTGATATACGCATGGTAACTTCCATGAAGGAAGCTGTGGAGCTGGCGCATAAAACGGCTGTTAAACCGCAGACGGTGCTTTTATCTCCGGCGTGCGCATCCTTTGATATGTTTACAGGCTTCCCGGAGCGCGGGCGCTGCTTTAAACAGATAGTTGCGGAACTTTCGGCTGCGGAGGAAAAATAAAGTGAAGGTTATACTTTCCGGCGGCGGTACGGGCGGGCATATTTACCCGGCGCTTACCATTGCCGACCAAATAAAAAAACTTCGCCCTGATGCGCAGATTATTTTTGTAGGCACGCAGCAGGGGCTTGAAAAAAATATTATTCCGCGCTACGGTTATCCGCTGCGCTATATTGAAATAGCCGGTTTTAAACGCAGCCTGAGTTTTGACACGCTGCGTTCCTTCGGCAAACTGTTTACCGGGCTGATTGGCGCAAACAGCCTTATCAGCGAAATAAAGCCGGACCTTGTTATAGGTACCGGCGGCTATGTATGCGGGCCGGTGGTGTTTTTAGCAGCTCTGCGCGGCATTCCGACCGCAATTCAGGAGCAGAATGCCATGCCGGGCGTTACCAATAAGATTTTGGCACGCTTTGTTAAAAAAGTGTTTTTGGGTTACCGTGAGGCTGAAAAATATTTTACGGGCAAATCGCGTAAAATATATACCGGCAACCCTATCCGCAGTGAAATTCTTTCCAATAAACGCAGTGAAGCGATAAAATTTTTCGGGCTTGACCCGGAAAAACAAACTATTCTGGTATCCGGCGGCAGCCGCGGCGCACAAAGCATTAACAAAGCTATGCTTTATGTTGAACAGGCGCTGAGCGGCAGGCATGATGTGCAGGTACTGCACGCTACCGGCGAAGCCAATTACGAAGAATATATTAAGGAGCTTAACAAAAAAGGCTCTGTTGAAGATAATATAGTTGTTAAGCCTTATCTGCATGATATGCCAATGGCACTGGCGGCGGCAGATTTGGCGGTGTTCCGCGCGGGGGCGATAGGCCTTGCGGAACTTACGGCAAAGGGTGTGCCTTCGGTTTTAATTCCTTACCCTTATGCAACTGCCAACCATCAGGAGTTTAACGCCCGTGCGGTAGAGGCTGCCGGTGCGGCCAAAGTTATATTGGATAAAGAACTTACAGGCGAAAAACTGCTTGAAGAAATAGAGCATTTATTAATACGCAGCGAAGATTTGCAGAAAATGAAAAAAGCTGCCAAAAGTCTGGGCAGGCCCGGTGCAGCGAAGGAAATTGCGCAGCAGGCGCTGCAGCTTGTAAAAAATTGAGCAGGGAGGATTTTAAATGCTTTCGGGAATACACAATATTCATTTTATTGGTATTGGCGGCGCTGGAATGAGTGCTTTGGCACATGTGCTTTGCGAACGCGGCTTTCGTGTATCCGGTTCGGATAAAAACGCCGGCGGTATCTGCGAGAAGCTGAAAGCGCTGGGAGCAGTTGTTTATCAGGGGCATGCTTCCGGGCAGGTAAATGGTGCGGATGCGGTTGTTATTTCATCTGCCATTCATCCGGATAACTGTGAGCTGGTGGCAGCCAAAGAGCAGGGCATAAAAGTTATGCACAGGTCGGACGTATTGGCAGAGCTGCTTAACCATGCCGACGGTGTGGCTGTTGCGGGTGCGCACGGCAAAACTACAACCAGCGCCATGTTAAGCTGCATAGCGGCGCAGGGCGGCATAGACCCTACCATTGTTATCGGCGGTGAAGTAACAAGCCTCGGCGGCAATGCACGCAGCGGCAAAGGCCGTTATGTAATTGCTGAAGCGGATGAAAGCGACGGTTCGTTTTTGAAGTTTTATCCGCTATATGCGCTTGTAACCAATATTGAAAATGACCATATGGACCATTACGGCAGTGAAGAAAATATTTATGCTGCCTTTAAGCAGTTTGTGGGCAGCGTAAAACCGGGCGGCGCGGCAGTGCTGTGCATGGATAACCCCAAGCTCCGCCGCCTGGCGCAGGAAACCGAAACCCGTGTTATCAGCTACGGTATTGATGATGAACAGGCCGATTACGTTGCCAAAGATATTGTTTACCATACCGGCGGCACGGATTATAAAGTTTATAAAAACGACAGTTTGTTTGCGGAAGTTCAGCTGATAGTTCCCGGCAGGCATAATGTGCTTAATTCGTTGGGCGCGCTTGTTTGCGCTGTTGAAATGGGCATAAAAACGGACAGCATTTTAAAAGCACTTAAGGAATTTACCGGTGCGCACCGCCGTTTTGAAACCAAAGGGCGCGTTAACGGCGTATGGGTTGTTGATGATTATGCGCATCATCCCACGGAAATAGGCGTAACCTTAAAAGCTGCGCTGCAAACGAAGCCGCAGCGTTTAATCTGCGTTTTCCAGCCGCACCGCTATACGCGCACCCAGCTTTTGTTTAATGAGTTCTGCGCCTGCTTTAAAGGCTGCGATAAACTTATAGTAACCGATATTTACGCGGCCAGCGAAGACCCCATTGAAGGCGTGAACAGCCAAAAGCTTGCCGAAGGCATTAAGAAGACTTCGGGCGTTGATGTTGAGTATGTGCCGTCAATGGCGGATATAGAAAGTTATCTTGCTGCAAATGCCAGCACCGGTGATTTGGTTATGACTATCGGCGCAGGTGATGTATATAAAGTTGGCGAAGCATTAGTAGCAGATTTGCAAAGGAGCAATGAAAATGTTTAACAAAAATCAGGTAGTTGCAGTTGTAATGGGCGGGCCTTCCGCAGAACGTGAGGTTTCTTTAAATACCGGCGCAGCCATTGCCAATGCGCTGAGGGAATACGGTTATACCAATGTTGTTGAAATTGACCTTGACCCGCGCAATTTCGGCAAACAGCTTGCCGAAAGCAAAGCAGAAGTTGTTTTTAACGCTGTGCACGGCCTTTACGGCGAAGACGGACGTTTGCAGACTTTGCTGGAAATACGCGAGATGCCTTATACCGGCAGCGGCATGATTGCCAGCGTATCCTGCATGGACAAGGTTATTACCAAACGCATGCTGCGCGATGCAGGCATTTCCACCCCGGCCTGCCTGATTGTTAATAAAAAAGAAAGCGGCATAAAAGAAAAAATTATGCAGCGTTTCAGCCTGCCGGTAGTTATTAAACCTGCAAGCCAGGGTTCCAGTATCGGCGTGGAAATTGTTAAAGAAGAAAAACAGCTTGATGAAGCGCTTGCAAACGCTTTTAAATATTCCCGCGATATTTTAGTGGAAGAATTTATCGGCGGCAAGGAACTTACCGTTTCCATGATGCAGAAAGACGGTGAAGTTGTTGCCCTTCCGGTTATTCACATTGCCCCGCATTCCGGTACGTATGATTATCATTCTAAATATACAAAAGGCGCAACGGAATATATTTGCCCGGCAGATTTGAATGAAGAAACCACCAAAAAAGTGCAGGAAATAAGCAAACAGGCTTATGAAGTTTTGGGCTGCAGCGGCGTTGCCCGTGCCGATGTTATGCTTGATGAAGCAGGCAACGGCTATGTGCTTGAAATTAATACCGTGCCCGGCATGACTGCGACCAGCCTTGTTCCTAAAGCTGCAGCTGCGGCAGGAATTTCTTTCCCCGAATTGTGCAATATTATTTTACAGTCCGCATCAGTTAATAATAAATAATTTACTTAGTAACCAAGAATATTTTTAAGAGGTGTTAAAGGTGCAATCGACACGCGAACGTTTAAAAGCAAACCGTAAAAAGCGGCGGTTACGCCTTTTGCGCCTGTTTTTTATTGCAGCCGTTATTATAGGCGCGCTTGCCGGGGCGTGGAGATGGGCGACTTCCCCTGGAACGGCCTTTGGCAGTATTGTTATTGAAGGTACATCGCAGCTTACGCAGAGCGAGCTTTTAAGTATGTGCGGCACACAGGAACCGGTTAATTTATTTGTTGTTTCGCCTTCGGCAATAGAAAAAGCCATTGCCAATGACGTGCGTTTCGAAAAGGCGGAAACCGAATATTTCTGGCCGGGAGTGCTGGTGGTGCGCGTAAAAGAACGTATACCGGCACTGTATATTGCCTGCTCGTATAAAGGTTATGCGCAGGTTGATTACAACGGTGTTGTGATGAGTGTCAGCAATGGTATTAAAGAAGCCGACGCCCCTGTGCTTTCCGGCGTTGTAACCGGCAATATATTTTTTGGCGACACGATTAAAGAAAAAAACGTGCTTGAAATTTTAAGCTTTTTAAGCAAGCTTGATAAGGAAGTAACCGATTCTATCTCCGAAATTGCTGTTGACGGCAGCAATAATGTTAAGTTTAACCTGCGCTACGGTTATCCGATTCTTTTGGGTAATGCAGATAATATTTCCGATAAGCTGGATATTTTTATTACGGTTTTCAATGATATAAAAACAAAAAATATTAGAGCTGAATATATTGACTTAACCTTCGCAAAGCCTTATATTAAGTTAAGGCAGAAAGCCTGATATTTTTGAAAGGATTTTGAAAATTTATGTTAGCAAGTAAACATGCAAAAATAATGGTGATGATTGTCGCGGCTATTTTGGGCTTTATGCTGGCAACTCAGATAAAAACTACCGAACGGCAGAAAACCATTAATGTCCAGCGTGCGGAAGAATTAACCGAGCGCCTACGCATTGTGGAACAGCAGCGCGATGATTTGGCAAAAGAAATAGAGCGTTTGCAGGCAAACAGCAGCGACGACGCTTTGGAAACAGAAGTGGAACGCTTAAAAGAGTTTGCCGGCGAAGTTCCGCTTGAAGGCAAGGGTATCCAGTTAATTCTTGATGACAGCAAAGTAACGGCGCAGGTTGGCGAAAACCCCAATTTGTATATTATTCATGATGATGATTTGTTGCGCGTAATTAACGAACTGCGTGCTGCCGGTGCAGAAGCAATTTCCATTAACGGCGAAAGGCTTGTTTCAACCAGTGAAATACGCTGCGCAGGGCCTACGCTTTCGGTAAATAACAACCGCAGCGCACCGCCTTATGTAATACTTGCCATTGGCAATCCTTCAAATCTTGCCAGCGCCCTTAAATTAAGGGGCGGCGTGCTTGATACCTTTAAGTTCTGGGGTATTCAGGCAGAGCTTACCATGCCGGAGGTTGTAAAAATACCTGCTTTTAAAGGCCGCCGTACTTTTGAATATGCTCAGGCAGCCGAAGAAGATCAGGAAACGGCAAAGGAGGGTAAATAATATGCTCTATGCACTCGGCGGTATTGTAATCGGCTTTATAGCCGGATGGTATTTTCCCCTGTATATGCCGTTTGAATATGCCCGTTTGCTTTCCGTATCGCTGATGGCGGCAATGGATACCGTTTTTGGCGGTATGCGCTCCAGCATGGAAGGCAAATATGACAATACAGTTTTTATAACCGGTTTTTTCACCAATATTGTCCTGGCGGCGTTTATCTGTTATGCGGGTATTTTGCTGGGCATAGATTTCTATCTGATTGCCATTCTTATTTTTGGCAGCAGAATTTTCAATAATCTTGCCGCAATTCGTCATCTGTTTCTTAAAAAATAAAATAATTTTTTAATGCAGCAGGAAAAATACCGTTATATGTTGAATATTACTTTGATATCTATGTGATGGAATTTACCCAACTTATTAAGGGGGAATATAAATAATGTTTGAAGAGTTTGAAGAAAAAGGCATGGACAATCTTGCCAATATCAAGGTAATCGGTGTTGGCGGCGGCGGCAACAATGCCGTTAACAGAATGATTTCCGCAGGCGTGAAGGGTGTGGAATTTATTGCGGTAAACTGCGACGCACAGGCACTTTTGCTTTCCAAAGCACCGACACGTATCCAGATTGGCGAAAAACTTACCAAAGGTCTTGGCGCGGGTGCTAACCCGGAAATCGGTGAAAAAGCTGCCGAAGAAAGCCGCGACCAGATTCTGGACGCGCTGAAGGGCGCAGATATGGTATTTGTTACCGCAGGCATGGGCGGCGGCACAGGTACCGGTGCAGCACCTATTGTTGCCGAATGTGCGCGCGAAGTGGGCGCACTTACCGTAGGCGTTGTTACCAAACCGTTTTCTTTTGAAGGCAAACGCCGTATGAATCAGGCTGAAAGCGGAATTATAAATATCAAAGAAAAAGTTGATACTTTAATTACCATTCCTAATGACCGTTTGCTGCAGGTTATCGACAGAAGAACTTCCATGCTGGAAGCTTTCCGCATTGCCGATGATGTTCTGCGTCAGGGCGTTCAGGGCATTTCCGATTTGATTGCGGTTCCGGGCCTGGTTAACCTGGACTTTGCCGATATTAAAACAGTTATGTCTAACGCAGGCTCTGCATTGATGGGTATTGGCATGGCAAAAGGTGACGACGGCGCACGCGCTGCTGCCGAAGCTGCCATTAAGAGCCCGCTTCTGGAAGCATCTATCGAAGGTGCGCGCGGCGTGCTGTTTAACATTACCGGCGGCGCAGAACTGTCGCTGTTTGATGTTACTGAAGCATCCAATATTATTACCGAAGCCGTTGACCCCGAAGCCAATATTATCTTCGGTGCGGTTATCGACGAAACTCTCAAAGACGAAATCCGTGTTACCGTTATTGCTACCGGCTTTAACAAGGAAATGCCGACGCATGGCGGCAAACCTTCTATTGTACGTCCGGGCGGCGGTTATCAGCAGCAGCACGATAGCGACAGCAATAACAATAAACCGCATATGGGCGGCAGCGGGATTATTCACAAACATTCTTCCGATACGGAGATTCCGCCCTGGATTCGCGGCTGATTTTAATTTAATACTGCATTTAAAGCCTCTGCTTATGTTAGCAGAGGCTTTCTATATTTTGGGGTAAAATTTGCTTGTAATTTCAAATATACACAATATCTTGTTTCTTTTAAGTTGGCGTTATGTTATAATATAAGTGCTTATCCAACAAATACAAGGAAGTGAATGTATGAGATGCCCATTTTGTAATTATAATGACAGCAGAGTTGTAGATTCCCGCTCGGTTGATGACGGCGCTTCTATCCGCCGCAGGCGTGAATGCCCCGATTGCGGCCGCAGGTTTACTACTTACGAAAAATACGAAGAAACGCCTTTGGTTGTAAATAAAAAAGACGGGCGCCGCGAGCTGTTTGAATCGAAAAAACTTTTGAACGGCTTGATTAAGGCTTTTGAAAAACGCCCGATTTCTTACGAAAAAATTAAGGAAATGGCAGACCATATTGAGCGCGAACTGCGTATGCGCGGTGAATCGGAGGTGCGCAGCGAAGTTATTGGCGAGCTTGTTATGAACCATCTGGAAAAAACAGACCAGATTGCTTACGTACGTTTTGCTTCTGTTTACAGGCAGTTTGCCGATGTGAACAATTTTATGCAGGAATTGCAGCGTATTATTAATAACAACGAAAATAAGGAACGGAGTGACGCCGAGCATGAAAATTCGTAAACGCGATGGGCGTATTGTAGCGTTTGATGACAGCAAAATAACGGATGCAATTTTTGCAGCGGCACAGGCTGTTGGCGGTGCAGACCGCGAAATGGCGGTGGAAATTACATTGTGCGTATTAAAATGTCTGAAGGCAGAAAACAAGGAAATTGTTGATGTTGAGCATGTGCAGGATATTGTTGAAAAGGTTTTAATTAAAAAAGACCATGCCAAAACGGCAAAATCTTATATTTTGTACCGTGCTAAACGTACGGATATCCGCAATGCGCGCAGCGAACTGATGGATACCGTGGCAGAAATTTTAAAGGAAACCGACCGCGACAACGCCAATATTTCCAATTCGCCTTCGGCTAAAATGCTGCAAATTGCATCGGCTGCCAGCCGCGAATATTATTTGAACCGTGTTATTCCGGAAGAAATGGCGGCGGCGCATAAACGCGGCGATATTCATATTCATGACCTTGATTTTTACGGCAAAACCTTAAATTGCCTGAACATTCCGTTGGGCAGGCTGCTGCACGAAGGATTTAATAACGGGCATGGCTATATCCGCCCGCCGAAACGCCCGGGTTCTGCGGCTGCGCTGGCTGCTATTGTGCTGCAAAGCAACCAGAACGATATGTTTGGCGGCCAGTCTTTTGGCTTTTTTGATACCGATATGGCCGATTTTGTAGAAGGTGCGGAAGAAAACGAAGTTTTTCAGGCAATGGAAGCGCTGGTTTATAATTTAAACAGCATGCATTCGCGTGCCGGTGCGCAGGTGCCGTTCAGCAGCCTTAATCTTGGGCTTGATACCAGCGAAAACGGGCGTAAGGTTACGCGCAATTTGTTAAAGGCTTACGGCAACGGCTTGGGACGCGGCGAGAACCCGATTTTCCCGAACGTTATTTTCCGCGTTAAACGCGGCGTTAATTTAGACCCTGGCGACCCGAACTATGATTTGTTCCAGCAGGCAATAAGTGTGGCTGCAAAGCGCCTGAACCCGACTTTCAGCTTTATGGATACTACCTACAACCGCGATTACGGCGGGCAGGTGGCTTACATGGGCTGCCGCACGCGCGTTATTGCCAACCGTCATGGCGAGGAGATTACTACCGGGCGCGGCAACCTTTCGTTTACAACAATTAACCTTCCGCGCCTTGCCATTAAAGCAGAACGCAATATAGACAAGTTCTATCAGATGCTTGACGATATGATGAATCTCGTTGCAGAGCAGCTTTATCACCGTTACCGCGTGCAGTGCAACCTGCGTGTGCGCGACCTGCCGTTTTTGATGGGGCAGGGGCTTTACATGGGCAGCGATAAACTTAAAAAGGATGACCGCATTGAGCCTGCAATTAAAAACGGTACGCTTGCCATTGGTTTTATCGGCCTTGCCGAAACGCTTACTTCACTGATTGGCAAACATCAGGGTGAAAGCGAAGAAGCGCAGAAACTGGGGCAGGAAATTATCGGTTATATGCGCAAGCGCGTAGATGAATACTGCGATAAATATGATTTGAATTTCAGCCTTATTGCAACGCCGGCAGAAGGGCTTTCCGGACGCTTTATCCGTATCGACCGCAAGGAGTACGGCATTATTTCCGGCGTGACCGATAAAGCGTATTATACAAATTCCTTCCATGTACCGGTTGGTTATCAAATCAGCGCGTTTGATAAAATGCGCGTTGAAGGGCCGTACCATAAATTTACCAACGGCGGGCATATCAGCTATGTAGAATTTGAATCTTCGCCGGTGCATAATTTGCAGGCCGTTGAAGATGTTCTGCGCCATATGCTGGCGTGCGACTGCGGCTATGTAGGAATTAACTTCCCGATTGATTACTGCGAGGACTGCGGTTATACCGGCATTATTGACACCGATTACTGCCCGGTATGCGAAAAGAAGCTTACACAGATTCGCCAGCGCGCTAATTGCTGCACGGAATAAGGAGGCTGGCTATGCTGAGGGTTGCAGGTATTTTAAATGAATCTATCGTAGACGGGCCCGGCATACGTGCGGTAGTGTTTTTTCAGGGCTGCCCACGCCATTGCGAAGGCTGCCATAACCCATCTACGCTTCCGTTTGAAGGCGGCACGGAATACACGCCGGAAGATTTGGCGCAGGACGTTATAAAGCGCCTTACGCCTTTGCACCGCGGCATAACCTTAAGCGGCGGCGACCCGCTGGCGCAGGCCGACGGCGTGCTGGAATTTTTGCAGGCAATAAAAAAACTCAAGCCGGGGCTGAACGTATGGTGCTATACCGGTTACGTGTATAACGAAGTAAAAAATCTGCCTGTACTTAAGGAAATTAACGTATTGGTAGACGGGCCGTTTATTCTTGCGCAGCGCGATTTGGACTTTCCGTACCGCGGTTCGCGCAACCAGCGTTTAATAGATGTTCCGGCATCTTTAGAAAAAGGTGAAGCAGTGGATTTTGAGTTATAGTGAATATAATAATTGACTTATAAATATAAGACTTCCTGATTTTATGGAGGTCTTATATTTATAGTAACAGTATTATATATTTTTTATAGCTTACAAATTGGTTCTTATAGAATTTACAATATTATAGTAAAGTAGTATAATTATAACGCGTTATCAAAATTTATAGTATTTTAGTATTATATTTATATATGTTAATTATTTACAAAATTTTATTGAATGGTAAAGAAAATGGCTAATTTAACTAAAGAAGATATTAGAAATGTAATTGAAACTATTAAAGAACTTTATTTAGAAGATAGGATTCCATGGATTTGTGGATATAGCGGCGGAAAAGATTCGACGGCTGTAGTGCAGCTTGTATGGGATGCTTTATCTGAATTGCCAAAAGAAAAGTTAAAGAAAACAGTACATGTTATTAGTACAGACACATTGGTAGAGTCACCAGTAGTTGCAATTTGGGCTTCTCAGTCTTTAAAAAAGATGAAAAATAAAGCTGAAGAACAAAATCTTCCGATTATTCCGCATAGATTAACACCAGCTGTTTCAAATACTTTTTGGGTTAATTTAATAGGAAGAGGGTATCCATATCCCAGACGTGATTTTCGTTGGTGTACTGATAGACTTAAGATAGATGTTTCAAATAGATTTATAAAAAGGATTCTTGATGCAGAAAGCGAAGCTATTATGGTATTAGGTTCTCGAAAGGCGGAAAGTGCAGCAAGAAAAGCAAATTTAGAAGAGTATGAGAAGAAACGTTACAGAGCTCATTTGAGTCCAAACGGTTCTTTCCCAAATTCTTATGTTTTTACACCTATAGAAAACTGGTCTAATGACAATGTTTGGCAATATCTTTTGCAGTTTTCTAATCCGTGGGATCATTCAAATAAAGATTTAATGTCTATGTATAGTGGTGCTTCAGCAGATGGAGAATGTCCGTTGGTTATCGATAATTCTACTCCAAGCTGTGGCAACAGTCGTTTTGGATGTTGGGTTTGTACATTAGTTTCAGAAGACAAATCAATGGCAGCGATGATTCAAAATGATGAAGAAAAATCTTGGATGCTGCCGATGCTCGAATTTAGAAACGAGATAGCAGGAGATTGGAAAACCGATCGTGAACGTCGTGATTTTAGACGTAAAGACGGGCGTTTAACATGGCATAATGGACGCTTGGTTCATGGACCTTATACTAAAGCGACAAGAGAATATTTTTTGCGAAGACTTTTAGAAGTTGAAAAACTTGTACATGAAATCGGGCCACAGGAAATTAAAGAAGTACCGTTAATTACAATGGAAGAACTTAGCGTTATCAGACAAATATGGTTAGATGAGAAACATGAATTTGATGATTCTCTTCCTAAAATTTATGAAGAAGTAACGGGAAAAATATATAATGATAATATTATAAGTAAAAATAAATATTTCGGTGCATTTGAGTTAAAAGTATTAAACAACATTTGTAAAGAGTTGTATCCTGAAGAGCAGCTCCTTGCAGAAATGCAGTGTGCATTGCTTGATATTGAAGCTAAAGCAGCAGCTATTTCAAATAAAAAGAATGTTATTGTAAATTTTGAAAAAGAAATAAAAAAAGCATTTTATCGTGATGAAGCAGATGCAAAGCAACTTGCCGAAGAACGTAATGCTAGAAATGAAGATTATAATGACGGATTATATAGTTTTATGGAATGAGGTTAATAAGTTATGCATTTTACCAAAGTAGAACTTCATAACTTCGGTATATATAAAGGTACTCATGTAATGTGTCTTAAAAACAAGAGTGGCAATAGAAATATTACGCTTGTTGGTGGATTGAATGGCCGTGGAAAGACAACTTTTCATGATGCAGTGTTATTGGCTTTATATGGCCGACAGGCTTTAAAGTATATTCAGGAAAAAGCACGTTCATATGAAAAATTGCTTGTGGATCATATAAATAAGCATACTCTTGACGATATAACATTTATTGCTGTTAGTATTTGTCTTGATGATGGTACTAATTTACGCATAAAGCGTTCATGGCAGTTAAAAAATGGTAAGCTTGAGCAGAATGTAATTGTTGAAAAGAATGGCAGTGAAGATAAATATTTAGGAGAGAGTTGGAGCTATTATATAGAAGAAATTCTTCCATTTGGTATTGCTAAGTTTTTCTTTTTTAATAATGAAAAAATAACACAACTTGCTGATGATATTACTTTTGAACAAGTTAAAACATCTATTAAATCGGCAATAGGCATTTCTACGATAGAAAAAGCAATAGAGCATGTTGACGAAGTTATTAAAAGGAAAAATAATGCTTTACTTGCGTTTGAAAAAAGTGAATTAAATACAGATTTTAAAGAAGTAAATAGTAAGATTAAAGATGTTGAAAAACAAATTACAGAGGCGATGAATGCTTATTATAATGCCGAAAGAATACGTGATGAATATATTGCTAAAATTGAAATAAAAGAAAAAGAATTTTGGTCAACCGGTGGAGCATTGAGCATTAATCGTGACAAAATTCAGCAGGAAAAGAAACGTATTTCAGCTGAAGTGGAAGCACTTCAGGCAGAGATAAAACAAATATCAGGCAACCCATCTACGCCTCTTTTTATGTGTAAAAATTTAGTACGTCAATCGTATGAAAATGAGCTTATTTATCAGCAGGAAGAAGCAAAATATTATTCTAATAAAATAATTTTTGAATTACATCAGCAAATTGTGGATAAACTTTCTATATGCGGGCTTGATAAAATGTCTTTTGAAAAAGTAAAATCTGTAGTTGATGAAGTTTTGGTAAATAAATATTCAAAAGCTTTTATCGCACAAAACAGGAAAAGCATATCTGCGGCAAGTAAGTTACTTTATGAACATTTAATTACTGAAGTATTTCAAAATATTATTCATCAAATTACGGTATTAATAAGTAAAATTGATGAACAGGAAAACGAAATATTAAATCTGGATATACATCTTGAAAAAGCTAATGAAAAAACGTTAGCAATGCAGCTTTTTGAAGTTTTAAAATTTTTAGAAGCTAAGCGGGCGGAAGCTGATTTTGAATATGAAAAATATAAAAAGTCGTTGGAAAATTTAAATTATCAATATGAGACATTAAAATCACAAAGAAAAAATTTATATAAATCTATTGTAGAAAAACAGAATGCTAATGATGATAATGCACGTATTCTCAAGTATGCTGTTATGTCTATGGATGTTTTAAATGAATTTAAAATTAGACTACAACGAGAAAAACTTAATAAACTTTCTAATACAATAACAAAATGTTTTAAAGAACTGGTTGAAAAAGATTCTTTAGTAAGCAATATTAAAATAGAATCTGATACTCTTGATGTTATTATTTTAGATATTGATGGAAATGAATTACTTAAAACACAGCTTTCAGCTGGTGAGCAGCAAATGTTTGCAGTTGCGGTTGTGTGGGCATTGGCAATTACTTCCGGATATAAGGCACCGGTTGTAGTTGATACGCCGATGGCAAGACTTGATTCTGCTCATCGAACAAATTTTGTCACAAAATATTTACCAGAAGCAAGTTCACAAGTAGTAGTTTTGTCTACTGATGAAGAAATTTATGGCCAGTATCTGGATGAAATTCGTGATAAAATTATTGATTGTTATACTCTTGTTTATGATGAAAATGAGCAATGTACGTCTGTAGTTCGTGGCTATTTTGAGGAGGAATAGTTGGCATGATTGTAAAACAGTTTAGATTATCTAAGCCAGAGAAAGACAGACTTATCAGAATAAAAGCTCGGACAGGAATTCAAAATTGGAATATTCTTTGTAGATGGGCATTATGTTGGTCTTTGTCGGAACCTTCTGTTCCTGGAGGTGTTGACCCATTATCTGATAGTAATGTAGAAATGGATTGGCAAACTTTTGCAGGTGAATATTCAGAAATATATGAAGCTATTATTCGTCAGCGGTGTATTAATGATGGACTTGGAGATGATGAAAAAACTTTGGCTAAATATTTTAGACTGCATTTAAATAGAGGAATAAATCACTATAGTACACGAGATATGTTAAAAGATTGCTCTGATTTACTTAAGTCAGCATTACCGAAGGAGAATAAATGATGGCTGTATATTTAGATTTTAATGCTACATCTCCTATAGATGAACGTGTTTTAAAAAAGATGATAGAAGTATATCGCTCAAATTATGGTAATGCTGATAGCCATACACATATTTTTGGAATGAAGGCTAAAGAAATAGTTAATGATGCCAGAAAAACAATTGCCAAAATTTTAAATGTTGATAATACTGATGTATTTTTTACAAGTGGTTCAACAGAAAGTAATAATATGGCTATTATAGGATTATTAGAATTTGCTCAAAAAAGTGGGAGAAATCATTTTATTACAACAGCAATAGAACATAAATCTGTTTTAGAACCCATGAAATTTTTGGAAAAACATGGTTGTCAGGTTGATTATGTTTATCCGGATGGGTCAGGGCGTATAAAAAAAGAGCAGATTTTAAGTTTAATTACAAATAAGACTTTACTTGTTTCAATAATGCATGTAAATAGTGAAACTGGCATAATTCAGCCAATTGAAGATATTGGCAGAGAACTTGCAAATACAGAGATTTATTTTCATATTGATGCTACCCAGGGGTTTGGGAAACTTAACGATGTTTTAAGACAAACTAAATATAATATGCTGAGTATTACAGCTCATAAAATTGGAGGGCCACAAGGAATTGGCGGTCTTATAATGAGACGTGATAATAATTACAAAAGACCGCCTTTGATGCCACTTATGTATGGTGGAGAGCAGGAACGAGGTTATAGACCAGGAACTACACCTGTTGCGTTAGTCGCTGGATTTGCGTTGGCAGCAAAAATTTGCGATCAGGAAGAACAACAAAATATAGATAAATGTAGGTTAATAAAAGAGTCTTTTTTTGAATCAATAAAAAATTTAGATTATAATATTAACGGAGAACAAAAATATTGTTTACCTTCAACGATTAATATTAGTTTTGAGAATATTGATGCAGAGAGTCTTTTAATAGCTTTAAAAGAAAATTATGCTTTTTCAAACGGTTCTGCTTGCAATGCAGGAAGTCATTCTTTAAGTTATGTATTAAAGGCAATGGGATTTTCTGATAAGCGTATTAATGAAGCTGTACGAATTTCTTGGAATCATAGTACACATGTTGATTTTAAGAATTTGGCTGAGTATATAAAATCCATGGTATAATTTTTGTGGCATATAATAATAGGAGGGATAACAATGCTGCTTGAATTATTGCAAAAAGGTTACGGCAAGGCAATGAACCTTAATTGTGCCGAAAAAATTCTTTATGGAGCAAACTGGGCTTATAACATGCAGCTGCCGCCGCAGGCACTTAAAATTGCGGCAGGCTTTGGCGGCGGTATGGGCGCAGGTGCTGCCTGCGGCGTGGTTACCGGTGCGTGCATGGTTCTTAGCACACTGTATGTAAAACGCAACGGCAAAGAAGATGGCTGTAAGGTAAGAGGACTTTGCAAAGAATTTGTTGATACGTTTAAAGCCGAAACAGGCAGTTACGATTGCTGCGAAGTTAAACCAAAGTATTTTGAGCCAGAAATTCAGTGCGATAAAGTAGTTTTTAAGGGCGCAGAAATTTTGGATAAAATTGTTGCAAGAGAAGGCCTGGGAAAATAGGAATAGGGGAAAGAGAAAAAACTGCATTGTTATACTATAGTTGGTAGAACAATGCAGTTTTTATTATATGGCTTTAGCTGTAAAGTTATATAAACAAAAACGCTTCTGAACTAAATTCAGAAGCGTAAATTTCATTTTGGTGCCGAAGGCCGGACTCGAACCGGCACGTGGGGTAACCACGCTTGATTTTGAGTCAAGTGCGTCTGCCAATTCCGCCACTTCGGCACGTTTTTAATGTCCGTGGTGTCACGGAACAATAGTAATAATACCATGGCAGGTAGTTTTTGTCAATAGTTTTTAATTTTAAGTAAAATAATATTTAAAGTGCCGGGTTTGTAAACTATTTTTAATATTTTATTGTTTTATATTTTTTGTTGGTTTTGATATAATATAAGCATAACCATATAAAAGAAGGATTGTATAATGAGAGTTAAATTTGATGAACCTTTAAAAATCAGCGGCCCGTATGGCGATATGGACGCTAAATTTCAGCCGTGCCAGGATGACGAGGCGCCGAACAACCTTTTAATAATGGCGCACGGTTTCCGCGGCAGTATGGAAGGCGGCGGCAGGGCGGCGTATCTTTCACAGATGGCGTCGCTGTTTGTGAACGTTCTGCGTTTTAATTTTACCGGCAGCCAGATTCTTTCGCATCAGATTGAAGAACTGAATGCTGTGCTTGATTTTGCAATGAAAGAATATAAAAATCCGCGTATTTTTTTACTGGGGCGCAGCATGGGCGGAGCGGCTTCGTTAGTTACTGCTTCGCGCCGCAGCGAAATTGCGGGCCTTGCTTTATGGGCAACGCCGAATGATTTGCACGCTACTTTTAAAAATGCGCTGGGCAGCGAGAATTACAACCGTTTAAAAAACGGAGAAACGCTTAATTTGGAGGATGAACGCGGCAGCATTACGCTGACGCCGGATTTTGTAAGTGACCTTGATAATTACGATTTGCAGGCAATGCTTAAAGCGTGGCAGAAACGCCCGCTGCTTGTAATTCACGGCAGTGAGGATGAAACCGTTAATGTAGAGCAGGCGCAGCGCAGCTTTGCTCTTGCCGGGCGGCCGAAGAAACTGGTTATTGTAAACGGGGCCGACCACAGTTTTACCAATCACAGCAATAAAGCGGCGGAAGAAGTTATCGGCTGGCTGCGTTCGCGCCTGTAATTTTTGACGCGCGAGTCTTTTAAGAGGTATAATATACTTATAACTATTTTTAAATTTTGGGAGGAATGGTTTTGAAAAAACTGTTACTGTTAATAATGCTTATGTGCAGCGTGGCTGTAAGCGCCTGCGGCAGCGAACCGCAGAAAGAAGCAATGCCTCCGGCAACGGCGGTGTTTGAAACCAATATGGGCAATTTTGAAGTGGCTCTGGCAACCGATTTGGCGCCGAATACTTGCAAAAATTTTATTGACCTTGCCAACAAGGGCTTTTACAACGGTGTAATTTTTCACCGCGTTATCGATAATTTCATGATTCAGGGCGGCGACCCGACGGGAACCGGTATGGGCGGACCCGGTTACACTATTAAAGATGAGTTCAGCAGTAAGCTGCTTCACGACGGGCCGGGCGTACTTTCCATGGCTAATGCAGGTCCTGATACCGGCGGCAGCCAGTTTTTCATCACGCTGCGCGACTGCCCGTGGCTTGACGGCAAACATGCCGTGTTTGGCAGAGTAACCAAAGGCATGGAAGTTGTTTACCGCATTGGCAAAGTGGCAACCGACGCTAACGACAAACCTTTAAAAGATGTTGTAATTAATAAAATAACTATTAAGCAGTAACGAAAGGAGCGCGGACTTGACTTTAATGCAAAGCGAAGGCTTGATTGAAGTACAGGACCAGCAGGAGATGCTGGCCATTCTGGGGCGTAATGACGAACTTTTGCGCGTTATTCAGGAGTGCTATGACGCTAAAATCGTAGCGCGCGGCAATGTAATCAGTTTCAGCGGCAGCGAAGAGGAAGTAAAGCAGCTGGAGAACCTTTTTAAGGAACTGCTGTTTTTGGAGCGTCAGGGTGCTGCCATTACCACGCACGATGTGCGTTACAGCATACGCATGATTGCCGAAGCGCAGCTTGACGCACTGCACCGCATGTATGCCGATACGATTATCGTAACTAGGCGCGGCAGGCAGGTTAAGGCAAAAACGCTGGGGCAGTGGAATTATATTGACGCTATCCGCCGCAATGCGATTACCATTGGCATAGGGCCTGCCGGTACTGGCAAAACTTACCTGGCCGTGGCGCTTGCGGTTAAGGCGCTGAAAAACAAAGAGGTTGAGCGTATTATTTTAACGCGCCCTGCCGTTGAAGCCGGTGAAAAATTAGGCTTTTTGCCCGGCGACATGCAGGATAAAGTTGACCCTTACCTGCGCCCTTTGTATGATGCGCTTTATGACATGCTCGGCAATGAAACCTTTCAGAAATATATTACCCGCGGCACGATAGAGGTTGCGCCGCTGGCGTATATGCGCGGGCGCACGCTGAACGAAGCGTTTATTATTCTGGACGAGGCGCAGAATACTACGCCGGAGCAGATGAAGATGTTTTTAACCCGTTTCGGCTTCGGTTCTAAAATGGTTATAACGGGTGACGTTACACAGATAGACTTGCCGGGCGGCAAAAAGAGCGGTTTAAAGCAGGCTGCCTATATTTTGCGCAATACTCCCGGTATTGGCGTGGTAAATTTTGGCGAAACGGATGTTGTGCGCCACGAAATTGTCGGTGCCGTTATCCGCGCTTACGAGGAATACGAAAAAGAAAAGCATAAACGGGAGAAAAAACATGCTAATAACGTTAGAAAATGACCAGAACAAAATAGTAATAGATGATGTTTTAAAGAGCAGGCTTGTTGCCGGGCTGAATGCTGCTGCACGCCTGCACGGGCTTACAGAGCAGACTGAAGTTGACATTACCATTGTTGATGACGAAGAAATACACCGCCTGAACCGTGAATACAGGGATGTTGACCGCCCGACCGATGTTTTAAGCTTTGCGCTTGACGAAGGCGGCGAAGATGAGCCGGAGCTGTTAGACGCGCCGGAAGAACACCTTTTGGGCGACATTATAATTTCTGCCGAAACTGCGCAACGCCAGGGTGAAGAATTTGGGCACGGGCTGACGCGCGAAGTGGTTTACCTTGCCGTACACGGGCTTTTGCATCTGCTCGGCTATGACCACATGACGGAAGAAGACAAGGTAATTATGCGCGCTAAAGAAGAAGAAGCTCTGCGCGAGATTGAACTGAGCGAGGAATTTTTAGAAGGCGGCAGATAATGGACGCAAAAGAACTGATGAAAATAGCGCGCAAAGCGCGCCAAAATGCCTATGCACCTTATTCGCACTTTGCCGTTGGCGCGGCGCTGCTGGCCGAAAGCGGAAAAGTTTATACAGGCTGCAATATAGAAAACGCCAGTTACGGCTTAACCTGCTGCGCGGAGCGCAACGCCATATTTGCGGCAGTTGGCGCCGGTGAGCGGAGGTTTAAAATGCTGGCAGTGGCGGCGGACAGCCCCGAACCGGTAGCACCCTGCGGAGCATGCCGTCAGGTAATTGCCGAGTTTGGCATACCGCTTGTTGTTATGGGCAATTTAAAGGAAGCGACCAAAACCATGACTGCAGAAGAACTGCTGCCTTACGGTTTTGGGCAGGAAAGCATGAATAACAAAGGAGAGAAATAAAATAGAAAAGAACAAACATTACACAGGTTTTGCCGCTATGGTTGGCAGGCCTAACGTTGGCAAAAGCACATTAACAAACGCGCTTATCGGCGAAAAAATTGCCATTATGAGTGACCGTCCGCAAACAACGCGCAACAAAATTATGTGCATTTTAAATACTGATAACGCGCAGATTATGTTTCTTGACACGCCGGGCATTCACAAACCGCATCACAAACTTGGGCAGTACATGGTGCGCGCGGCAGAAAGCACGTTAAAAGAAGTAGACGTAATTCTTTTTGTTGTTGACGTGAGTGAAAAGCGCGGCGCAGGCGAAGATTACATTATTGAACAGCTTAAAAAAGTTAAAACTCCGGTAATACTTGTTGCCAATAAGGTTGACAAGCTGGAGGACAAATCAAAGCTTTTCGGCATCATTGCCAATTACGTAAACGATTATAATTTTGCCGCCGTAGTGCCGGTATCTGCCTTGCAGGACACGGATTTTAAAGCGCTGGTGGATGAAATTACCAAACATCTGCCGGAAGGGCCTGCATATTATGATGAGGACATGATAACCGACCAGCCGGAACGCGTAATTGCAGCCGAAATGATACGCGAAAAGGTTTTGACAAATACGCGCGACGAAATTCCTCATTCCGTTGCTGTTGAGGTTGAAGAATTTAAAGTGCGTACCAACAACGATATTTATATCCGCGCTACCATTTTTGTGGAGCGCGAATCACAGAAGGGCATTGTTATAGGCGCCAAGGGAAGCCTGCTTAAAAAGATAGGCCTGGAAGCCCGCAGCGACATTGAAGCGCTTTTGGGCGACAAGGTATTTTTGGATTTGTGGGTTAAAGTTAAGCCCGACTGGCGCAACAAGGACAAAGCCTTAAAACAGTTTGGCTACAGCAGCTAATTTATTTATGTGGGGAGAGATGACTTATTGACAGTCACGTGGCGGATTTATTAAAAATTTTGGCCGCCCTTTTAATTACAGGCTTAAACGCATTTTTTGTTGTATCTGAATACGCTTTGGTAAGCATCCGCCAGGCAAGGCTTGAAGAGCTTATTGCACAGGGCAACAGCCGTGCGGAGCTGGTGCTTAAAATGACGCAGAAGCGCGATACTTATATCAGCGCCGTTCAGCTTGGCATAACAGCGTCATCGCTGATTTTGGGCTGGTTCTGCGGCCCGCTTTTGGCAGGCATTATTGCCGACGGCTTTGACTTAATCGGCGAGCACTGGTATGACGACGGCGTAGTTGTTTTATGCGCATTTTTGCTGATTGTGTTTGTGCATGTTGTGTTCGGCGAGCTTGTGCCGAGGGTTATCAGCCTTGCGCATGTGGAGCATGCGGCAATGGCAATAGCTTATCCGCTGATATTTTTCCATTATTTAATGTACCCGCTGGTTGTGTTTTTTAATAAAGCAGCCAAGGCGGTGCTTAAAGCATTAAAAATGGATAAGGTGCCGACGGAAGATATTTCGCGCAGTGAGGAAGAACTGCGCATGATTGTAAGTGCCAGTGAACAGGGCGGTAAGCTTGACCATATGGAAAGCCGCCTGCTTGATAATGTTTTTGACTTTGCCGACCGCGTGGCGCGTGAAGTTATGGTGCCGCGTCAGGATATGGTGTGCCTGTACGTTGAAGACAGTTTTGAAAAAAACATTGCCAAAGTAATGGCTACAAGGCATACGCGCTATCCGCTGGTGCATGAGGATAAGGACCATGTGCTTGGCGTTGTGCATGTGCGCAGCCTTATTAACATTAAAGACAGCGAAAAGGAAAATTTTGACATGCGTTCGCGCATGAGCCCGATTATGGTAGTGCCGGAGAGCATGGATATAAGCAAGGTTTTGCAGACCATGCAGCAAAAGCGCGTGCAGCTTGTTGTTGTGGCCGATGAATACGGCGGCACGGCAGGGCTTGTAACCATGGAAGATTTGCTTGAGGAAATTGTCGGTGACATTCAGGACGAGCATGACGCCGATAAGGAAGAAGAAGTTGTACACCGTGCCGACGGCACTTATGAGTTTGACGGCATGGTGCTGCTTGATGATATTACCGACCTTTTGCATATTAAATTTGAAGAACCGGAAGAAGATACCATCGGCGGGCTGGTGTTCGGTTTACTGGAACGCAAGCCTGAACCCGGCGATAAAATTGAGGTAGACGGCTGGAGCTTTGAGGTGCTGCGTGCCGAAGGCTTCCGCGTAACGCGCGTGCGTGCGGCAAAGCAGCCGGAAATGCCTGTTTATGCGGATGAATAGCAATGACTGATAAAGGTTTTAACGACGAAGCACTAATTTTAAAGGTTAAAAACTGGCAGACTGCGGATAAGTACGCAGTCTGCTTTTCGCGCGGGCATGGCAAAATAAGTTTTCTGGCGTACGGCGCGCGGTATGCGCGTACAAACGGCGGCAGGCTTGTGCAGCCGTTTGCTGTGCTTAATATGAACTTTTTTGCCGGCAAAAAGCTGGACACTTTAAAAAGCTGCGAGCTTATAAGTTACCCGTTGCAGTTTGATTTAAAGCAGATGGCTTATGCCGCCTTAATTGCGGAAGTAACGGAAAACCTGACGGAAGAACATCAGCCGCAGGAAGAAATATACGAACTGCTTTTGGCTGTGCGCAGTGTGCTTACAAAGCATAACCCGCGCCTGGTGGCGCTTTCTTACATAGTAAAGCTGCTGTTTTTAACAGGCATTCTGCCAAACTGCCAGAGCTGCGTAAACTGCGGCAAACCGGCAGAGGGTGATGCGTATTTCAGCGTTGTGCAGGGCGGGCTTGTGTGCAATGACTGCCACGGCGGCGAAGAACTGCCGTTCGGTACAGAAGCGCAGGAGTTTATGGCGCAGCTTTTAACGCTTGATTTTAACAACCCGCAGCCTTTTAAAGTGCGCGGCGGCGCTTTGATGGAGCTTGAAAAAATTTTGCAGCGCTTTATCGTTTTCCAGACCGATAAACCTTTAAAAAGCCTCGCCTTTTTAAGCCAGACCGGTTTTTAAGCATTGACAAAACAGCAGTTATTTGGTATATTTTCTGTTAAGCAATGATAAGGAGTAGTAACCGCACATTCAGCGAGCCGGGGCGGTGTAAGCCGGCAACAGCGGTGAAGGCGTCTTGGAGCCAAATTATATAAACATCGAGGCGGGCTGCAAATTGCAGCCAAGCAGGGTGGAACCGCGGAAGCATTTGTGCCTCCGTCCCTGTAACTAATATTGTTACAGAGACGGGGGCTTTCGTTTTTGTAACGCAAATACAGGAGGGATATTATGGATTTTCAGACAATTATTTTGAAGCTGCAAAAATTCTGGGGCGAACAGAAATGTATTTTAACGCAGCCCTACGATATTGAAAAAGGCGCAGGCACCATGAACCCGCGTACGTTTTTAAGGGTACTCGGTCCTGAACCCTGGCGCGTGGCTTATGTAGAGCCTTCCCGCCGCCCGGCGGACGGACGCTACGGCGATAACCCGAACCGTCTTTTCCAGCATCACCAATTCCAGGTTATTATTAAACCTTCGCCGGATAATATTCAGGAACTGTACCTGCAAAGCCTTGCCGAACTCGGCATTCATCAGGACGAGCACGACATCCGCTTTGTAGAGGACAACTGGGAATCCCCGACTTTGGGCGCCTGGGGCCTTGGTTGGGAAGTATGGCTGGACGGCATGGAAATTACCCAGTTTACTTACTTCCAGCAGGTTGGCAGCATTGACGTTAAACCCGTCAGCGTAGAAATTACCTACGGTTTGGAACGCCTTGCCATGTACATTCAGGGCGTGGAAAACGTATTCGACATTCAGTGGGTTGACGGCGTTACCTACGGCGATGTATTCCATACCAACGAAGTTGAGCAGTCCTACTACAACTTCCAGATTGCCGATACCGATTTACTGTTCGATTTGTTTGATAAATACGAAGCAGAAGCAAAACGCGTAATTGAAGCAGGCTATATCCGCCCGGCTTACGACTATGTTTTGAAATGCTCGCATACCTTTAACCTGCTCGATTCCCGCGGGGCAATCAGCGTAAGCGAAAGAACGGCCTTTATTGCCCGCGTGCGCGCCATGGCAAGGCTGTGTGCCGCCGCTTATGTTGAACAAAGGGAGAAGCTCGGCTTCCCGATGCTGAAAGGGGAGAATTTATAATGGAAAAATTATTGTTTGAAATTGGCACCGAAGAAATACCGGCTAAATTTATGCCCGGCATTTTAAAACAGTTAAAAGAACTTGCAGCTGCTAAAATGCAGGAGCTGCGCATTCCTTTTGAAGATATTACCGTTTACGGCACTCCCCGCCGTATGGCGTTTATTGCCGGCGGCGTTGCCGAAACACAGGCTGACGTTGTTGTTGAAGCCAAAGGCCCTTCCGTTAAAATTGCTTATGTAAGCGGCGCACCCAGCAAAGCTGCACAGGGTTTTGCGCGCGGCCAGGGCGTTGACGTAAAAGACCTTGTTGTACGCGACAACTACGTTTATGCCGTTAAGCATCTGGCAGGCCAGCCAGTTGTTGAACTTTTGCCGGGTCTTTTAATGGACATTTTAACTTCTTTAAGTTTCCCGAAAACCATGCGCTGGGCAGATTACGAATTCCGTTTTGTACGTCCTATCCGCTGGATGGTTGCCCTGTTTGGCGACCAGATTATCCCTGTTGAAATCTGCGGCGTAAAAAGCGGCAAATTCAGCATGGGCCACCGCTTTATGCAGCAGTCGCTTAAAGCTGCGGCAGAAAGCCAGGGCTTACTCAGCGCAGCGCTCAGCAAAGTTGGCAACAAAGTTTATTCTGCTTTGGCAGGAGTTAAAGGCGCTGTGGAAATTTCTTCGGCCGGCGATTACAAAAAAGTTATGTATGACAATTTTGTAATGGTTGACCAGGATGAACGCCGTGCGCTGATTTTGCAGCAGATTAAGGATTTGGCTGCGCAGAACGGCGGCGAAGCCGAGATTAACGAAGACCTGCTTGAAGAAGTAAACTACCTTGTTGAATGGCCGACAGCTTTGTGCGGCAAGTTTGAGGAAAAATTCCTGAGCCTGCCGAAAGAATGCATTATTACCCCGATGCGTGAGCACCAGAGATATTTCCCTGTGCTTGACGAAGAGGGCAATCTGCTGAATAAATTTATTACCGTACGCAACGGCGGCAGTGAACACCTTGATATTGTAACCCACGGCAATGAACGCGTACTGCGCGCACGTTTGAGCGACGCCGAGTTCTTCTTTAACGAAGACCGTGCAACCAAACTGGAAAACCGTCTGGAAAAACTTAAAACTGTTTCCTTCCAGGAAGGCCTGGGCAATATGTACGACAAGAGCGAACGCCTTGTTAAAATGGTGGAAATGCTGCGCTTTGCCATTAACACTCCTGTTGATGAAGAAGAACTGCGCCGCTGCGCACTGCTGTGCAAAACCGACCTTGTTACCGGCATGGTAATTGAATTTACCGAACTGCAGGGTGTAATGGGCCGCGAATACGCACTTTTGGATGGTGAAAAACCGGAAGTTGCCACCGGCATTTTTGAACACTATTTGCCGCGTTTTGCAGGCGACGCACTGCCGGCAACAACCATCGGCCGCATTGTCGGTATCGGCGACAAGCTCGACAACATCTGCGCTACTTTCAGCCGCGGGCTCGCTCCTACCGGTTCTCAGGACCCGTATGCGCTGCGCCGTCAGGCTCTTGGCGTTATTAATATCCTGCTTGATGCAAACTATCATATTTCGCTGGCTAAAATTATCGCCGGTACTTTGTATCTGTTGGACATTAAACCGGAAGAAACCGGCAAGCTGGTGCCGCAGATTATGGAATTCTTCAAACAGCGCCTGCGTAACCTTTTGATGGATCAGGGCATCCGTTACGACGTTATCGATGCAGTATTTGCCGATAAACGCAACGACGATATGGTAGATTTGGCAGTACGCTGCAAAGCTCTGGCTGCTTATGTTGAAGCAGGCAATGCAGAGCCTCTGGTACAGGTTTCCGTGCGTGTAAGCAATCTGTGCAAAAAAATCGAAAAAGAAGTTGCAATCAGCGGCGCGCTGTTTAAAGACGAATCCGAAAACAAACTGCATGAGGTTGTTGCAGCAGTAAGCAAGGAAATTATTCCGGAAATTGTACTGTACGATTATGCTGCTGTTTTAAAAGCAGGTGAAAAGGTTATTGAACCTGTTAACACCTTCTTTGACAACGTAATGGTTATGGACGAAGACGAAAACGTTAAAAATAACCGCCTGGCAATGCTTGAAGAAGTACGCGGCATAGTTAACGCCGTTGGCGATTTGAGCCTGCTGGTGCTGTAAGTAAAGGCTTAAACATATAATTTGTTGATAACGCTTAGCCTGGGTTTATTACTTAGCTAAGCGTTTTTTTATGTCTTAAATTGAAAATATGTCTGATTGACAAGTTGGTACCGCCGGTGGTACTATAATTACAAGGAGAACAATGAGCCAATTAGAGAAACTTTTATTAAGAATAAAAAATAATCCTAAAACTGTAAGATTTGATGAACTTGACAAAATATTAAAACGTTTGGATTTTGAAACCCGTCAGCCAAAGGGCGGCAGCAGCCATTATATTTATACTAAAGGTAATTTCATTTTGTGTATACCAAAGCATAATCCTTATATTAAACAGGTTTATGTGGAAAAGGTAATTGAATTTTTAGAGAAAGAAGGTATGTAGCAATGAATGAAAATAAATTAGATTATTATATGAATTTAAAATATGAAGTTGTTGTAGAACCTTCTGATGATGGTTATGTTGTTTATATACCTGAACTCCCCGGCTGCATTACGCAGACTGACGATGCATCAGAAATTATTCCAATGATAACAGATGCCAAAAGATGCTGGTTGGAGGTAGCGCTTGAAAAAGAAATACCGGTGCCTTTGCCTAAAAAAGTTGAGGATTACAGCGGCAGGTTTAATTTAAGGCTGCCAAAAACTTTACATAAAAGATTAAGTGACAGAGCAAAAAAAGAAAAAGTAAGCATTAACCAGTTAGCGACATATTATATCGCTGATGGCTTGGCAAGATAATATTTTCTCTTAAAACTCCCGTTGGCACGCAAAACCAACGGGAGTTTTTATATAACAGAATGTTTTTGTGGTATAATTAAAATAATATTACTATACTAAAAATGATGAGGTGAAATGAATGGATAATAAAAATTTTGACTGGATAAAATTTTATACTGAATTTGCAATAAAATTAATCCCTTTTGATAAAGATAGAATTTTGCTTTTGATAAAATTAAAAAAAGTTTTAGATGAAGCTAAAGTTAACTTTCCTATTATGGAAAATGATCATACTGAACTTAGAGATATATGTCCATTTACTGTATTTAGTATATTTAATAGAGGTATAACTAATGAAAATCGTCGAAAAATTTGTGCAGGTTTAAGAAGTGAATTTCAGATAGAAGCCCCAGTCCCTGAAAGTTTTGATGGAATACCCGTTTTAGATAATAGGAAATCATGGTTTTTTGCATATAAAGATAAAAGAAGAGTTGATGATATAGATAATTTGTGGAATTTATTTGCGAGAGCGATTGAATATGATGATAATCATAAACGTAAGGGAGATTTTATTGAAGCTTTTAACAGAGTCCTATTACAGAGTGGTATAAAATGGAATATAACTATGGGGTTGTATTGGATTGCACCATTTTCATTTTTAAATTTAGATAGTGTAAATCAAAATTTTATTGTAAACAATTCTGAAATTATTAATAATATTGAAGTAGATGGTCTTTTTAAAAAGATGATTAATGGAAACGAATATTTACAACTTATTGAGAGTTGTGAAGATTACTTTAAAAAAGAAAATAGTAAATATTGTAGTTTCCCAGAGTTATCATTAGCTGCATGGAAATATTCTCAAAATAAAGTTAATAAATGTTGGCTTGTTGGAGCAAGTTGGGATAGAGTTAATAAAACAGATGAGTTTATAGAAAATGAAATTTGGCAAAATGGTTATGATGATAAATATTTAGATGAAGTTAAACATGTAAAAGTTGGTGATAAAATAGTTATTAAGACTACATATACGATGAAAAATAATTTACCTTTTGAATACAATAATAAAACTGCTTCGGTTATGGATATTGTTGCTATTGGAACAGTAACAAAAAATTTAAAAGATGGTAAAAACTTAGAGGTGAATTGGAATAATAAGTTAGATGAACCTAAAAAATGGTTCTTTGGTAGTTGGAGAGATACTATACAAGAAATTAAAAGAGAAAAAAGTTGGAAAGAAGCAGATTTGTTGGATTTTATATTTGAAGGTAAAGAACAAGATTATAATAAATTTTTAAACGATAAAACTGATGAAGCAAGTGAATTGAGTGACAAAATCGAACAAGAAGTAATGGAGTTAGATAAAAATATTATCAATCCATACACCAAACAAAATTTCCTTAACGAAGTATTTATGACAGAAACTGATTACGATAAACTTGTGGCTTTGCTTAAGTATAAAAAGAACATTATTTTGCAGGGAGCGCCCGGTGTTGGTAAAACTTTTACTGCTAAGCGTCTGGCATATTCTTTAATTGGCACAGAAGATGACAACCGCATTGCTATGGTGCAATTTCATCAAAATTATTCATATGAAGACTTTGTTATGGGTTACCGTCCTTCTGAAAATGGTTTTGAACTGCGAAGCGGTGTATTTTATGATTTTTGCGAAACGGCTCGTAATGATATAAATAACGAATATTATTTTATTATAGATGAAATTAATCGTGCTAATTTAAGTTCTGTTTTTGGTGAACTTTTAATGCTTGTTGAAAACGATTACCGTGATAAACATGTCAACCTTGTTTATAAAAAAGATGAGCTATTTAGTGTTCCGCATAATGTTTATATAATTGGAATGATGAATACGGCAGACCGCAGTATTGCCATGATTGATTATGCGTTGCGCCGCCGTTTCAGCTTTTTTACAATGAAACCGGGATTTGAAAGTAATGGTTTTATGGTATGGCAGCATAAGGTTCGTAATGATGTTTTTGACACTTTGATTGAGAAAATTAAAAAGTTAAATGCAGATATTGCTGCTGATGATTCTCTTGGCGAAGGGTTCTGCATAGGGCACAGTTATTTTGTTTATGATGAGAAAAATATACCGGCGAACGGTGTTGAAGCATGGCTGCGAAATGTAGTGTACTATGATATTTGTCCAATGCTTGATGAATACTGGTTTGATGATAAGCAAAAAAGTGAACACTGGCAAAATGAACTGACGGGTATTTTTAGCAAATGAAAGCTGAAAACAGTGTTTTGATAAAAAATATTTATTATATGCTGGCTTATGCCTATAAAGCTTTGCGCCGTGATGGATTTGAAAAAGTTGCAGCGGAAAGTTTTGACAATATTCACGATTTGTTTGCGGCGATTCTTATAAAAGGTATTGAACACCAGATTAAGCAGGGACTAACAAAAGAGTATGTAAAAAGCTGCCGCTTGCAGAAAACTTTGCGCGGTAAAATTGACATCGCCGGTACTGTTGGGCAAATGACGAAACGGCGTAAAGAATTAAGCTGTGTTTACGGAATTTTGACGGAAAACAATTTGTTTAACCGTATTTTAAAAGCTGCTGTGATATTACTGCTGAACCATGGCGAAGTTAAACACGAAAATAAAATTGCGTTAAAAAAACTGTTGCCGTTTTTAAGTAATGTTTGTGATATTAAGCCGCTTGAATTTAATTGGTCGCTGTTAAGTTACCGCAAGGGTAATGCTTCGTATCAGATGTTGATATATTTGTGCCGTTTGTTGTTTGAAGGTATGATTATCAGCCATGATGGCAGAGTAAAGCTTGCAAAATTCTTGGACGGACAGCATTTATGCGATTTGTATGAGGCGTTTGTGCGTGCTTATTATGAAAGACACTATCCTCAGCTGAATCCGAGAGCTGCTTATGTGGCGTGGGCTTTGGATGACAAACAGGATATGTTTTTGCCGGGGATGTATACAGATACTATGCTTGAAAGCAGTGATAAAGTTTTAATTATCGACACAAAGTGTTACCGCCGTATTTTAACGCAGCAGTACGATAAAAAGAGTGTTTGTTCTGCCAATTTATATCAGATTTATGCATATGTAAAAAATAAAACTGCTGTTACAGATAAGGGTGTCAGTGGTATGCTGCTTTACGCAAAAACTGATGAAGATATAACGCCGAATGTTGTTTACAGTATGGGTGGAAATAAAATTTTTGTACGTACGCTTAATTTAAACTGTGAGTTTGAGAAAATAAAAGAACAGCTTGATAAAATAGTAGCGGAAAATTTTACTGCATAATATGAATTTAACAAAACAGTAAAAATATTTTCAAAACTCCCGTTGGCACGCAAAACCAACGGGAGTTTTTGTGTGCTTTTACATGGTTATTGCAGGATTATGCAGCAAATGAAGTTTAGCGCATAGCCCTGCTTACGGCACTATCTCAGTTTGGAGATAGTGCCTGTTTTGCATAAAACTGTCAGGTAATACTGCTAACGTACTGCTGCTTTCACGGCTTCCTTACTTTTTAACAAGCTTGTCAGGTTTTAATGCTTACGTACGTTAGAATTTAGGGAACAAGGTAGATTATATATAATAATCTTTGAATTACTTAAGAACAAGGTAGGAACGTAATACGGCAAAGAAAAGAACAAGAGAAAAAACAGGCAAAAAAGAGAACAAGAAAAGAAACTCTCACCCGTATAAACGGATTTTTAACTCCTAAAATTTACCTGCGGCGAAAAAATATTTAAAAAATTTTTGGCTATGGTAAATTTTTTTAGCTGAAAAGGTGTTTATATGGGCGTAGGACAATAATGCCTGTAAAAATAAATCCGTGTAAATTTTCTTTTCGGGCATCTGTTTTGGCGGCTCCGGCTATGGTAAAATAATGCCATAAGCTGTTTATGAAATTGCGTTTTTAATTTAACAACAAAGGGGTTGCTGTAAAAATGATGGTGGAAAGGTTCAAGCGTGACCTGATTAAAGAGTTCCGCAATTATGATAGAATGATGCTGATGCAGGATTTAATGGCCGGGCTTACCGTTACGGCGGTGGCTATTCCGCTGGCACTGGCTTTTGGCGTGGGCAGCGGCGCAACGGCGGCATCGGGCCTTGTAACGGCAATTATTGCCGGTGTTATCATCAGCGCGCTTGGCGGGGCGTATTTTCAAATTTCCGGTCCAACGGGCGCCATGGCGGCGATATTGATGTCCATTATAGCGCAGTACGGCTTGCAGGGCGTGTTTGTGGCAACGGTGCTTGCGGGCATTATCCTTGTTATAGCCGGGGTGCTGCATCTGGGTAAGCTGATTTCGTTCATCCCAATGCCGGTTATCAGCGGCTTTACCTCCGGCATTGCCGTTATTATTGCCATGGGGCAGATTGATAATTTTTTTGGCGTTACCTCCGAAGGCAGCAGCGTAACGGAGAAGTTTTTAAGTTACTGGCAGCTTGGCTTTGAGCCGAATATGACGGCGGTGAGCATTGGCCTGTTTGTAATGCTGATGATGCTGCTGTTTCCGATGCGGTACAGCAAGTATATACCTTCTTCGCTGTTTGCCATTATTGTGGCGACGGCGGCCAATATTGCGCTGAACCTTGATGTGGCGGTGGTAGGAAACATACCGGCAACGCTTATTTTGGATGACCGCTTGGAGCTTGCTTCGCTGCTTGATTTCCGTACTGTTATCGGGCTTTTGGCCCCTGCCGTGAGTATTGCGGTGCTGGCGATGATTGAAAGCCTTTTGTGCGGCGCAACTGCTTCGCGTATGACCGGCGCAAGGCTCGACAGCAACCGTGAACTTCTGGCGCAGGGCATTGGCAACATCATAGTGCCGTTTTTTGGCGGCATTCCGGCAACGGCGGCTATTGCGCGTACCAGCGTGGCGGTAAAATCCGGTGCGGTTACGCGTCTGACGGGCATCTTCCACGCGCTTGGCATTTTGCTGGCCATGTTTGTGCTGGCGCCGGTAATGAGCCAGATTCCGCTGGCAGCGCTGGCCGGTGTTTTGATGGTGGTTTCGTGGCGCATGAACGAATGGGTAACGATTAATTTTATTTTAAAAGGCAAATTTAAAGGTGCTATTTTAAAATTTGTTGTTACCATGCTGACGACCATTATTGTTGACCTGACAACCGCCATTATGATTGGCGTTATTATTGGGCTTGTTTTGCAGGCTGTGCGTTTTTCGCACCTGCGCATTACTTATGACGAAATTGACCCGCAGCGCCTGCACGAAGAAATTGAGGATTTGCCGGATGACGGGCTTGTTTGCTACATTAACGGGCCGATTGTATTTGCCAATACGGAACGCCTTGAGGAGATACCCAAAAAGGCAAAGCGTTACGGCTATGTGTATTTTTCAATGCGCGGCGTGCCGGATATTGACATCAGCGGCGTGCAGGAATTTGCCAAAATTGTGCAGGAAATGAAGGACGCCGGCAAAAAGATTTACCTTTGCAGTTTGCAGGACGAAGCAATGGAAATGCTCAAACGCGGCGGCGTATACGATATGATCGGGCAGGACGCAGTTTACTGGAGCGTGGAACGCGCGCTGCTGCACAGGCACTAAGCGTTTTAACATAAATTGACGAAAGAGGCGTGACAATGAAGGATTTTTTACTGGTGGATTTTGAGTTTACAACATATACCAAGCCGGTTGGGAGGCCGCGCGGATTTTTTTCGGAAATTATTGAAATTGGCGCGGTTAAGCTTACTGGTGCGGAATTAAAAGAGGACGGTAAAATACAAAATTTTGTAAAGCCGCATTTTTACCCCAAACAGGCAAAGGACAGCATGGACTTTTGCATGATTACCGAAAAAGACATGAAAAAAGGCATTGAATATCCGGAAATGGTAGCGAAACTTGCGGAAATTTACGAAGCCGGGCAGACTTATTTTGTTGCCTGGGGCACGGAAGATTACAAAGTTTTAAACACCGGCTGCGAGCGCCATAAAATAGAAAATCCGGTTCAGTATGAAGATTACCTTGACCTTGCCGAAGCCTATAAGCTGTGGAAGGGCGACGAGCTTACAACAGGGCTGAAACGCGCAACCGAGGAGCAGGAAGTTGACACGGCAGGTTTGTGGCATACTGCTTATGACGATGCAGCCAACACCGGCAAGCTGCTTGTAAGAATGCTGGAAAAAGGCTGGACGCCCGAACTTTATTTTGAACAGAAAGCTGCGTACGATGCGGAAAAGGCAGAACGCAGGCTGCATGGCAGGTAAATTTATAATAAAAAACAACAAGCGCATCCGCTGTTAACGGGTGCGCTTAAAGTATCTTTACAGGATTATATTTTTCTGTTAAACTATCTAGGCAAATGTGCTGCCATAACGGTAGGCGGTTAGCCCTCCACGGAGGGACTGTGACCCTCCGTTGACATAGAAATCCGTAAAACGGAAATACTATGCAGGAGGGGATAGTATGGAAGTTATTGATATTTTAACCATTATCGGTTATACAATAACAGTATTTTCTCTTGGCTATGCCCTCGGAAAAGACTACGCTAAAAAACAGAAATAACCGCCCATAAGCCTGCTAAACTTGGGCGATTATTTCTACATAATCACTTAATTATTTGCGGCTGACCGTCTATCGGCAGCCGTTTGTTTTTCTATAATTATTATATCAAACATAACGCAAAAGTCAAAGTATGCTATAATTAAAATAAAAATCAGCGTAAAATTAGCCGCTGCTTACTGCAAAAATTGCTGAAAAGGCTTAAATTATGGTATAATTTATTATTAGAGATTTTTGGAGGTAAGTATGATTTCAGATAAAAATTTTGTTGATGCCGCTGAGGGAAAAACTTATTTTATCCTCAATTACGGCTGCCAGATGAACGAAAGCGACGCCGAGCACTATGCCGGGCAGCTGGAGGAAATGGGCTATGCCAAAGCGGACGATTTTCATAATGCGGATATTATTGTTGTTAATACCTGCTGCGTGCGCGAAAGCGCTGAAAAACGCATTCTTGGCAAAATCGGCGAACTGAAGCGCGTTAAGGAAAACCATCCGGGGCAGGTTATCTGCGTGGCAGGCTGCATGGCGCAGAAAGAAGGCGAAAAGCTTATTAAAAAGCATCCGCAGATTGATTTATTAATAGGCACTGCGCATGTAAACAGCTTTAAGGAAATTCTTACAGATTTTCTGGCGGACAAAGGCGGCCGCAGTTATGACGATATGATAATTGCTGACAGCGAGTTTGAAGGCAACCGCGTGCGCCAGAGCGGGTTTTCGGCGTGGATACCCATTATGTACGGCTGCAACAATTTCTGCACTTACTGCATAGTGCCTTATGTGCGCGGGCGCGAGCGCAGCCGCAGCATTGAAAACATTGTGGAAGAAGTTGAGCAGGCCGTGGCAAACGGATACAAAGAGTTTACCCTGCTTGGGCAGAACGTAAATTCCTACGGCAAGGATTTTGGCGAAAAAGGCATGTTTGCCAAACTTCTGCGCCGCGTAAACGATGTGCCCGGCGTGGAGCGCATCCGCTATATGACAAGCCATCCGCGCGACATGGGTGAGGACGTTATTCAGGCGGTTGCGGAATGTGAACACATCTGCGAAAACTTCCATGTGCCGTTTCAGGCTGGTTCCAGCCGCATTTTAAAAATGATGAACCGCGGCTACACGCGCGAACAGTACCTTGACCTTGTGAAAATGATTCGCCGCTATGTGCCGGACGCCGCTGTTACAACCGATATAATTGTGGGCTTCCCGGGTGAAACGGAAGAAGATTTTGAAGAAACGCTTTCTCTTGTAAAAGAGGTTGGCTTTGACGCCGCCTACACCTTCATTTACAGCAAGCGCAGCGGTACGCCTGCCGCCAAAATGGAAGGGCAGGTGCCGCTGGACGTTAAAAAATCGCGCCTTAACCGTTTAATGGCAGTGCAGAACGAAAACAGCCTGAAGCGCAACGAAGAAATGGTTGGCAAAACCTACGAGGTGCTTGCCGAAGGCCCGAGCGCCAATAACCCCAATGTATGGAGCGGCAGGACGCGCACCAATAAGCTCGTGCTGTGGCCCACGGAAGGGCGCACTTTTACGGCAGGGCAGAAGGTTAACGTAAAAATCTGCAATGCGCAGACTTGGCTTGTGAAAGGACAGGCAGAATAAAATGGCGGCAAACTATACGCCTATGGTGCAGCAGTATCTGGAAGTTAAACGCCAGCATCAGGATGAACTGCTGTTTTTCCGTTTGGGCGATTTTTACGAAATGTTTTTTGACGATGCCTTAACGGCGTCGCGCGAACTGAATATTACTTTAACCGGGCGTGCCGCGGGGCTTGAAGAACGCATACCCATGTGCGGCGTGCCATACCACAGTGTTGACGGCTACATTGCCAAACTGATAAAAAAGGGTTACCGCATTGCCATTTGCGAGCAGGTGGAAGACCCCAAGCTTGCCAAAGGCATTGTAGAGCGCAAGGTTATAAAAATTATTACGCCGGGCACGGCTTTAAACGAGCAGCTTTTGGACGACAAGCATAACCGTTTTCTGGTGTTTTTGCAGCAGGACGGCGCGCGTTTGTGCCTTGTGGCGGCAGATATTTCTACCGGCGAGTGCCAGTGGTTTACCGGCGAAGGCAGCGAAATGCTGAGCGCGGTACAGGAGCAGCTGTTCCGCATTCAGCCGGCGGAAGCTGTAGTATACAGCGGCATTGAAGGTTGGGAAAAACTGGAAGCATGGCTGAAGGCAAAGCTGCCGGAATGTGCAATATCCTTTTACCAGGAAGAAAACGAAAATGCCGATTATTTTGCCGCGCATTTTGCTGACAGCGAATACGGTGACGACGCTCTTGTACACAGTGCGGCGGAGCACATGCTGCGCTATCTGCACAGCACTGTTAAGGCGGATTTAACGCACATTAACCGCTTAACGCGCATAGCCGTGGAAAAATTTATGAACCTTGACGCCACTGCCATCCGCAATCTGGAGCTTGTAAAAAATATGCGTGACGGCACTAAACGCGGCACGCTTCTGGATGTGCTTGATTTTACCGTAACCAGCATGGGCGCACGCAAGCTCCGCAGCTGGATTGAGTGCCCGCTTTTGGATTTGGCGCAGATAAACGCACGCCAGCAGGCAGTGAAAGAGCTTTTGGAAAATTTGCAGCTGCGTACCGGCCTTGCGGAAGAAATGAAAAAGGTTTTCGATTTGGAACGTATTATTTCCCGCATTGAAGTGGGCAGCGCCAACGCCCGCGATTTGGTAGCCCTGCGCAGCTCGCTTGCCGTGCTGCCGGGCATAAAAGAGCTTTTAAACAATGCGTCAAGCCGCCTGATTGCGCATCTTGCCGGGGGAATACACCTGCATCAGGAAATTTACGATACTCTGGCAGCGGCGATTGTGGATGAACCGCCGTTTTCCGTACGTGAAGGCGGTATGATACGCACCGGCTTTGATTTGGAACTGGACGAGCTGCACAGCATTGCCAGCGACAACAAAACATGGATGCAGAATTTTGAGCAGCGCATTAAAGAAGAAACAGGCATTAAAACCTTAAAAGTAGGCTACAACAAGGTTTTCGGCTATTATATCGAAGTCAGCAAGGGGCAGTCGGCTTCCGTGCCGGATTATTTTGTGCGCAAGCAGACCCTTGTTAACGCCGAGCGCTACATTGTGCCGGAACTGAAGGATTTTGAGAACAAAATTTTAAGCGCCAAAGAAAAAATCGAACAGCTTGAATATTATATTTTTAACAATCTGCGCGAGCAGATACGCGCCAAAATACCGGAGATACAGGAAACCGCGCGTGCGCTGGCCAATATCGACGTGCTGGCTTCGCTGGCAGAAGCGGCGTTTAAATATAACTATATTAAGCCGGAACTGAATAACCGCAGTGAAATACGTATTCTGGACGGGCGCCACCCGGTTGTGGAACGCCTTTTGGAGCGCGATATTTTTGTGCCCAACGATACCAACTTAAACAGCACGGACGAGCGCATGATAATTATTACCGGGCCGAACATGGCAGGCAAATCTACCTACATGCGCCAGGTTGCGCTTTTAACGCTGATGACGCAGATGGGCAGCTTTATTCCTGCGCGGCAGGCCAGCATTTGCCCGGTAGACAAGATTTTTACCCGCGTAGGCGCAAGCGACGACCTTGCCACGGGGCAGAGCACCTTTATGGTAGAGATGAACGAAGTGGCGCAGATTTTAAAATACGCCACCAGAAACAGCCTTATTATTCTGGACGAAGTGGGACGCGGCACCAGTACCTTTGACGGTATGAGTATTGCCCGCGCCGTTATGGAATACATTCACGAAAAAATTAAAGCAAAAACGCTGTTTGCCACGCATTACCATCAGCTTATTGAACTGGAAAACATTATGGAGGGCGTAAAAAATTACAGCGTTGCGGTTAAGGAGCGCGGCAACGATATTGTATTTTTGCGCCGCATTGTGCGCGGCGGCAGCGATAAAAGCTACGGCGTACACGTTGCACGCCTGGCGGGGCTGCCGAAGAAGGTTCTTGAACGCGCCAATGAATTTTTAAAGGAATACGACAGCGAAGGGCCGAAACAGGCGCAGCCGGCACAGCAGCAGGACGGCGGCATGATGGGTTCGCTGTTTGGCAGCGCTTTGCAGCAGCGCCTTGCCAATATGGATGTTATGAGCATGACGCCCATTGAGGCTATGAACACATTATATAAATTGCAGGAGGAGGCTAAGCGCGAAGGAGGTGCTTTATGACCGTAAGCGCAGAAGTAAAGCTTTTAGACCAGAACACGGCCAACCAGATTGCGGCCGGTGAAGTTGTTGAAAAACCGGCTTCGGTAGTTAAGGAGCTTGTAGAAAACGCCCTTGACGCCGGTGCCGGAAAGATAGACGTTACAATTTTTGAAGGCGGCACGCAGTATATCCGCGTGGCGGACGACGGCAGCGGCATGACGGAAGCCAATGCAAAGCTTGCGGTGCTGCGCCACGCAACAAGCAAAATCCGCGCGGCGGAAGATTTAATGAGCCTGCATACGCTGGGCTTCCGCGGCGAGGCTTTGCCTAGTATTGCGTCCGTAAGCAATTTTCAGCTGTTAACGCGCCCGGCGGATGAAGAATTTGCAACGAGTATCCGCATTGACGGCGGCGAGCAGACCGAATGCCAGCAGACCGGCGGACAGGCGGGCACAACGGTTATTGTGGAGAACCTGTTTTTTAACGTGCCGGCACGCCGTAAGTTTTTGCGCACTAATGCAACGGAAGGCCGCTATATTAACGAACTTTTAACGCGGCTTGCGCTTTCGCGCCCAGATGTGCGCTTTAAGCTTGTAAGCAACGATAAAGAGGTGTTAAGCACTCCCGGCAACGGCAGTTTGTTTGATGCCATTACCGCTCTGTACGGCAAAAAAGTAAGTGACGAACTTTTAAAAGTGGATTTTACCGGCACCGACGTAAAAATTACTGGCTATATCGGTAAGCCTACTTTGTTAAAAGGCACGCGCCAGTGGCAGACTTTTATGGTTAACGGCCGCATCATCAATAACCGCATGATGAGCAAGGCGATTGACCACGCTTACCAGTCGCAGGTGCCGAAAAGCGGTTTTCCCTTTGCCGTACTGATGGTGGAGGTTGACACGCACACCATTGACGTTAACGTGCATCCGCAGAAAAGCGAAATAAAATTCAGCGACGACAGTGTAATTTATAAAGCCATGTATAAGGCGCTTACAGACGCACTTACAAAACCTATGAGCGCCAAACCGCAGCAGGCGCTTGACCTTTTGCCGGACAGCGAGCTTGCGGTGTTTAAGCCTGTGGGGCAGGGCATTATTACGGACGGTATGCCGCTGCCGAAGCAGCAGAGCGTACCGAAACCGGCACCGGTGCAGCAGCCAAAGCCTGCTTACGCAGATATTTTTAAAACAGCTCCGGTACATGAGCCGCAGCCTGAACCAGTGCAGAGCGAAGTGTGGAAACAGGTGGAATATACATATACTCCGCCTAAAACGGAGCCTGTTTATACCATTAACGAAGTGCGCGAGGAGTTTAAAAAGCAGGACGAAGTTAGCGCTAACGTTATAGGTTTTACAGATACGAACAACGAAACGGAAAGCATCTGGCCGATTGGGCAGGTTGACAAAACCTTTATTATTGCCCAAAGCGAAGACACGCTGTATTTAATTGACCAGCACGCTGCGCACGAGCGCATTTTGTACGATAAATTTGTTAACGCGCACAACAACATACCGGCGCAGACCATGCTGATGCCGCTGTACATTGATGTTACCGCGCACGATACGGAAATTATCGAAAAGCACCGTGAAGATTTTTCGCGCCTCGGCGTGGATATAGAACCGGCAGGTGAAGCGCTTTTAAGGGTTTCCAGCCTGCCTGCTGATATAAAGGCGGACGGTGCGGAAGATTTTATCCGCGAGATAACCAAAATGCTGAGCGAGATGAAAAACATCAGCCCGAGCGATTTGCGCCAGAACATGCTACACATGATGGCCTGCAAGGCGGCGATAAAAGCCGGCGAGGTGCTTAATATGCGCCAGATGCGCCAGCTGATTATTGATTTGTGCAATACGGAGCATCCGTTTACCTGCCCGCACGGACGCCCGTGCATGATAGAAATAAGCTCGGCAGAGCTTTATAAAATGTTTAAACGTACATGATGCAGCAGAAATTTGCCGTAACGGCAGGGCGCAACAGCGGGCTTCAGTGGCAGGCGCGCGCCTGGGCACAGGGGTTTGGCGTGCCGTACCTGCGCCGCGGGCGCAGCGGCAGTTTGGAAGAACTGTGCCAAAAACACAACGTAAGCGCACTTTTGGTGGCAACAAAACCTGGCCCGCAGGTATTTACGGAAGAAGGCAGGTTCTTTTTTCACCCCAGCATGGCCGATTTGCGCTTAAAACACGTTGCCGCAGGTGAAAGCGACCACTTAATAGAAGCGCTGGCCTTAAAGCCGGGCATGAAGGTGATGGACTGCACCTTGGGGCTTGCCAGCGATGCCATTGTGGCAAGCTACGGGGTGGGTGCCGCAGGTAAAGTAGTTGGCGTGGAAGCATCGCCGCTGCTTGCTTTTGTTGTGGCGCGCGGGCTTGCCTGCTATGAAACCGGCAGGCAGGACGTTGACGCAGCCATGCGCAGAATAAAAGCTGTACACGCTAAGGCGGACGATTATTTGCAGAATGTGCCGCCGGACAGTTTTGACGCGGTTTATTTTGACCCTATGTTCCGCTTTGGCGTAAAAACATCGGCTAATATGAAGCCCCTGCGGCCGCTGGCCTACGAAAAGGAAATTAACACGGAGATAATAGAACTGGCTCTGAAAGCCGCACCGCGCGTTGTTATTAAAGAGCGCAGCGAAAGTTTTCTGCGCGGTCTGGGCTGCACGGAAATTCAGGGCGGCAGGTACAGCCGCGTAAAATACGGAATTATCAGGAGATAGTTATGAAAAAGCAAATAGCCGTTATTCTCGGACCTACGGCAACTGGCAAAAGCCACTGCGGCATAGCCATCGCCCAGGTGCTGGACGGCGAAATTATATCGGGCGACTCAATGCTCGTATACCGCGGCATGGATATCGGCACGGCCAAACCAACGGCGGAAGAACTGGCGCTTGTGCCGCACCATATGGTGGATATTCTGCCGCCGGAAGCATCGTTTAACGTGGTTGATTTTAAAGAGCGCGCCGAAAGGCTGATTGACGAAATTACAGCGCGCGGCAAACTGCCCATTATAGTTGGCGGCACGGGGCTTTACATTAAGGCGCTGCTTGAAGACTACAAGTTCAGCTCCAAAGGTGAAGATTCCGCACTGCGCGCGGAGCTTGAAGCGCTTTTGGCTGAGCAGGGCAAAGACGCGCTTTATGCAAGGCTTGAAAAATCTGCACCGGCAGAAGCCGGAAAAATAGATATTAACAACACGCGCCGAGTGATACGCGCTATTGAGGCCGCCGAAAGCGGGGATGACCTTTCGCACAGCAAAAGCGAAGAACTTGTTTATGACGCCGCCGTTTTTGGCCTGCGCATGGAGCGCAGCGTGCTTTATGAGCGCATTAACCGCCGCGTGGATATTATGCTGGAGCAGGGGCTGATAGAAGAAACGCGCCGCCTGCTTGAAGAAGGCGTGCCGGAATCGGCGCAGTCCATGCAGGCTATCGGCTACCGGCAGACAGTGCTGTACTTGAAGGGCGAATGGGATAAAAGAACCGCCGTTGACAAAATTAAACAGGCAACGCGCAATTTTGCCAAAAGGCAGTTTACCTGGTACAAAAAAATGCCGTATGTAAAATGGTTTAACCTTGATGCAGAACCCAATTACGAAAATGTTACGGCAGAAATGATTAAAACAGTTGTAGAAAAGTTTAAGATAGGTTAAAATTATAACAATAATAAAATTATGGAGGGGCTGTAAATGACCATGAACAATGCAAAACCGGCTATGAATTTGCAGGACAGCTTTTTAAACCATGTCAGAAAGGAAAACCTTGGCGTAATTATTTACCTTGTGAACGGTTTCCAAATCAGGGGGCTGGTACGCGGGTTTGATAATTTTACCGTTATTATAGAAAACGAAGGCAAGCAGCAGCTTGTTTATAAGCATGCCATTTCTACAATTTCCCCGGCGGCAAACATTACAATTATGCAGCCGGAAAGACGTGAGCAACAATAAAAAGCTAAGAAAAACGGCGCTGTGGCGTTGTTTTTCTTTATATAGGGTATTTTTATGACAGGCAGGATGCAGCTTTTTTTGGAATATTTAACAGTGGAACTTGGCCTTTCGGCAAATACCAGGCAGGCGTACGAGCGTGATTTGCGCCTGTTTTGCAAAACGCTTGGCTTTAAAAACAGTGACGCGCTGGTTAACGTAAGCCGTGAGCAGATAACCGGGTATATGACGCAGCTGAAGGAAAAAGGCCTTGCTGCGGCAACCATTGCGCGCAAGCTGGCAGCCATTAAGGCGTTTTACCGCTTTATGACTGCCGAAGGCTATATGGACGCCAACCCGGCAGAAGTTGTTGAAGCAGGCACCAAAGGCATTAAGCTGCCGCGCGTTTTAAGCGAGGACGAGGTTGTGCGCCTTTTAAACCAGCCCGATATAACAACGGCGGAGGGCTTTCGTGACCGCACGATGCTTGAAGTGCTGTACGCTACCGGCATGCGCGTTTCCGAACTTATTAACCTTACGCTGGAGCGCGTTGATTTAAACATGAAGTATATCATTGCGTTCGGCAAGGGCAGCAAAGAGCGTATTGTGCCGCTTGGTTCTGTTGCGGCGGAATTTTTGCAGCAGTACCTTGAAAAAGTGCGCCCGAAACTTACGCATGCGGACAGAAACACCAACATAGTTTTTCTGGCTTTCGGCGGGCATGAACTTACTCGCCAGCGCTTCTGGCAGATTATCCGCACCTACGGCAGAAAAGCTAACATCAACAAAGCGCTTACCCCGCATATTCTGCGCCATTCGTTTGCCACGCATCTTTTGGATAACGGCGCCGACCTGCGCAGTGTGCAGGAGCTTTTAGGGCATTCGGATATTTCCACAACACAGATTTATACGCATTTAACCAATAAACGCCTGCGCGATATTTACGCAAAAGCCCATCCGCGGGCCTGATTAAAGGAGGACATTATGGCTAAAAGAGGCAGGAGCAAAAAATCTTCCAACTGGTTTACCGTTCTTTTGCTGGCAGTGGTTTTGCTCGCTGCCGTAGCGGCGGGAATTTATTATGCTTCCTCACGTTCCGAAAAGGATGTTGAAAACACGGGCATTACCGGCCCGTCGCAGATAGAATTGCTGGAAGAATCAAAATCGGCGCAGAAGGCCGTTGATGATATTCTGCTGACCCGTGACAACTGGCAGCTTACCGATAACGGACGCAGCAGCCAGAAGGAAAAACAGCGCTCCGGCGCAGAAGTAATCTGGAACAAGCGTGAACTGGCCATAGGCGTTCCGCGCGATACCCAGCTGCGTGACGCTGCAAACTGGCTAGCAGGCAAGCTGGAAGGCAGCAAATTAAAAACCGTCCGTATGGAAGAAACAACCTATAATGACTGGGACTCCGTAAGGCTTGATATTGCTATCAGCACCAAAGCCGGTGAAGGCACCAAAGAATTTGTTACGGATACGGTTTATTTTTACCATAACCTTAATTTGGATAAACCTGATAAGGATATTAAAAAGGAACAAACCACAACACGCAGCCACCACGGCAGGCTTGCCGTAATAATTGATGACTGCGGCTATGATGTTGACCTGGTGCAGCGCCTTGTAAATTTGCGCGCGCCGTTCAGTTTTGCCATTATTCCGTACCGCGATTTCAGCAGTGATTCGCTGCATGTAATTAACGGCGGCGGCCAGGTTGCCATGCTGCATCTGCCAATGGAGCCGATGAATGCTTCTGCTATGAGCGAGGGCAAAAGCACGGTGCTTACCAGCATGGATGACAAGCGCATTATGCAGCTTACCGGCGAACTGATTAGCAGCCTGCCGGGCATCAGCGGCGTAAACAACCATCAGGGCAGTAAGGCAACGAGCGATGAGCGCACCATGCGCGCCGTTTTAAAAGAAATAAAACGCCAGGGGCTGTTTTTTGTAGACAGCAATACCTATGCCAAATCGCTGGGCGATAAACTGGCGGCAGGCATGGGCGTGCCGACCGGGCGCAACAATATTTTCCTTGACAACAGCACCAACGAGGACGAAATAATTAAAAAAATCTGGCAGGCTGCGGCCATTGCCGATAAATACGGCAGTGCCATTGCCATTTGCCATGCGCGCCCTCATACCGTTAACGCCTGGGAGCAGGTTATTGATGAGGTTAAGGCTTCGGGGCTGAAACTGGTGCCTGTCACAGAAGTTTTACATTAATGGCTTATATGGTATTTGAAAGTTAATCTTAAAATTGTTATAATATTTAATAGGGCTTTGCCTTAAATGTTTTGCAGTGTTTTGTTTTATGAAATGAAGGAGGACACAAATTATTATGAAAACAGCTTTTTTAATGACAGCACTGACCGTGCTTTTAGTGCTTATCGGCGATTATTTCGGCGGTTTGCAGGGCATGATTGTGATGCTCAGCTTTTCGGTAATCATGAACTTTTATGCTTACTGGAACAGCGACAAAATGGTGCTGAGGCATTACAATGCGCGCGAAGTTGACGCACAGTCTGCGCCGGCATTATATAAAATGGTGCAGGAGCTTGCCCGCCGCGGCAACCTGCCGATGCCGAAGGTTTATATTATCGACAGCCCGGTGCCGAACGCTTTTGCTACCGGCCGCAACCCGGAACACGCTGCGGTTGCCGTAACAACGGCGCTGTATGACGTGCTTGACAAACGCGAAATTGCCGGTGTGCTTGGCCACGAACTGAGCCACGTTAAGCACAACGATATTTTAATAAGCACCATTGCGGCTACCATGGCCGGTATTATTACAACCATTGCCCAGTGGGGCATGTTCCTCGGCGGCGGCCACAGCGACGATGAGGGCAACAACGGCGGCAACTTTATCGTTACTCTGCTGATTATGATTCTGGCGCCTATCGCTGCGGCCTTAATTCAAATGGCTGTATCCCGCTCCCGCGAATACATGGCTGACGAAGGCGGCGGCGAACTCAGCGGTGACCCGGACGCACTGGCTGACGCGCTTTTAAAAATTGACGCTTATGCACAGCGCCGTACCATGCCGGGCGCAACCGAAGCTACGGCGCACATGTTTATAGTTTGCCCGTTCAGCAGAAAAACCATGCAGCAAATGTTCAGCACTCACCCCAGCACCGAAGAACGTGTAGCGCGTCTGCGCGAACAGGCTGCCGAAATGAGAAAACACGGAGGCCGTTAAAATGGATAAAAAAACCAAACTGGCGTGGCTTAAAAGATATTCGGAAACCAATGCCGTTTCCGGCTTTGAAACGCCAATGAAAGAACTTTTGCAGGAACGCCTTGCAGGCAAAGCGGAAGTAAGTTATGATAAACTTGGCAGCGTAGTATTCACCAATGCTTCGGCAGATGAAAACGCGCCGAAAATTATGCTGGCAAGCCATATGGATGAAATTGGTTTTATGGTTAAGCATATTACCAAGGAAGGCTTTTTAAAATTCGTCTGCCTCGGCGGCTGGTGGGAGCAGGTTATGCTTGGCCAGCGTGTTACCGTACACGGCAGCAAGGGCGATTTGGTGGGTGTTATCGGCAGCAAGCCGCCCCACATTTTAACGCCGGAGGAACGCACCAAAGTAGTGCAGAAACGCGATATGTATATTGATATCGGCGTTAAGGATGAAAAAGAAGCGCGCAAATTTGGCGTTTTTGAAGGCTGCCCGGTTACGCCGTATGCCGAAATGGCAGTTATGGCCGACGGTAAAACACTGCTTGGCAAAGCCTGGGATAACCGCATCGGCTGCGCTGTAATGGCTGATGTTATGGATAAACTGGCCGGTAAAAAACACGGCAATACCATTTACGGCGTGGCAACCGTACAGGAAGAAGTTGGCCTGCGCGGCGCGCAGACCAGCGTTAACCTTTTAAAGCCGGACGTTGCCTTTGTTATTGATACCTGCGTTGCAGGCGGCACGCCGGGCGTTGCAGATAATGTTGCGCCTGCCAAAATAGGCGAAGGCATTGCCATTACGATTTTTGATGCAGGCATGATTCCGAACACTGCCCTGCGCGATTTTGCGGCAAAGGTTGCCAAAGATTTAAAAATACCCACGCAAATAAGTATTTCCGAAGGCGGCGCTACCGACGGCGGACGTATTCATCTGCACGGGGACGGCGTTTTAACCTTAACCTTCAGCATACCGACGCGTTATATTCACAGCCATCAGTCCATTATTCATCTGGACGATTATGAAGGTGCGGTAGAACTTATTACCGCAATGATTGAAAAACTGGACAGCAAAAAATACCAGGAGCTTTTAAAAGGCTAAAATCGTTTAACGATTTAGTATAAAATTATAATTAAGAAGAATAGGAGCGATTTTTAATGCAGCAAACTCTCGTACTTGTAAAACCTGATGGAGTAAGAAAAAATCTTATCGGTGAAATCATTTCCCGTTTTGAACGCCGTGGCCTCAAAGTTTCCGCTTTGAAACTTGTTAAAATGACCGAAGCTCAGGCTAAATTCCATTATGCTGAACATGAAGGCAAACCCTTCTTCGGCGAACTGGTTGACTTCATCACCTCCGGCCCGGTTGCCGCTATGGTAATTTCCGGCGAAAACGCTATTAAAGCAGTACGCGGCCTGATGGGCGCTACCAACCCGCTGGAATCCGTACCCGGTTCCATCCGCGGCGATTTCGCACTGTCTATCGGTGAAAACATTGTTCACGGCAGCGACAGCGAAGAATCCGCAGCACGCGAAATCAACAACTTCTTCAAACCCGAAGAAATTTACTAAGATTAAAAGAGAGATTGTTCCGGAAGGATGGTGGCAGCATGACTAAAGCAGCGGTTTATACAAGAACTGGCGATAAAGGCACTACCGGCCTTTATACCGGTGAACGCGTTTCCAAGCACAGCTTGCGCGTGGAAGCATACGGTACGGTAGATGAAATTACTTCGGCACTGGGCCTGGCCCGTGCTACGGTAACAAGGCAGGATGTAAAAGGCACTATATTAAAAGTTCAGCAGCTTTTAATGTCGCTGATGGCCGATATTGCAAGCATGAATCTGCCGGAGCCCTATATTAAAGAGGAACACGTAAAAATGCTGGAAAGCACCATTGATAAATACGATGCAATGCTTGAGCCGCTGGGGCATTTTATAATTCCCGGCGATACCTTGGGAGCGGCTGCGCTTGATATAGCACGTACTACTACCCGCCGTGCAGAACGCTGCGCACTGCGCCTTGCTGATGAAGAACCCGTTAACCAGCAGGCTTTGATTGCGCTGAACCGTTTATCCGATTTGTGCTTCATTCTGGCAAGGGTAGAGGCCGAAGTAGGCAATAAATAATAATAAGTTTGGCAGGCCGCCGCTTGTATTTAACGGCGGCTTTTTCTTTTTGCAGGGGGTTATATATTGAAAAACTGGAAAATTATATTGGCAATTTTAACTGCCAATGTTGTTTTTATGTCGGCAAGTTATACAATGCTGATACCGTTTTTACCGATGTATCTGGTGCGCGAACTTGGCGTAAGCCAGAGCGAGGTTACCATGTGGTCGGGCGTGGTATTTTCGGTTACCTTTTTAATCGGCGGCATTATGGCGCCGGTATGGGGTAAAATGGCCGATACCCACGGCAAAAAGCCCATGGCGATACGCAGCGGCCTGGGGCTTGCGTTATCATACTTGTTGGGTGGTATGGTTACAAGCCCGGAACAAATGGTTGGCGTGCGCGTTTTGCAGGGCTTTGCTGCCGGGCTGTGGTCGGTGTGCCTTGCCATTGCCACATCTTCGGTACCTGTCGGTAAATTAGGTATGAGCCTTGGCATACTGCAGTCCGGCTTAACGGCAGGCAATGTAATCGGCCCGTTGATAGGCGGCGTGCTGGCTTCCATGTTCGGCATGCGCACGTCGTTTTATCTGGGTGGTGCGGTGCTGTTTATGATAACGCTGGTGTTCTGGTTCTATATTCCCGAACCACCGGGAAGCAAGGCTTCCAAAGAGGAAGCTGCCAACGAACCTGAAACGGCGCTGTTAAAAAATGCGCCTATCCGCGAAGCGCTTATCTGCTCCGGCATTGTGCAGATGGTAATACTTTTAATTCAGCCGATTATCAGCCTGTATGTGGAAAAACTTTACCACGGCACGGATAACATTATTTTTGTTGCCGGGCTGGTATTTTCTCTGGTGGGCATTGCCAGTGCCATGACGGCGCCGTTTTGGGGGCGCTTCGGGCAGAACAGGGGCTTTTATCTGTCGCTGGCACTTTCTTCCGTTTGTGCGGGCGTGGTAATGATTATGCAGTCGGTGCCTTCTTCCTTACTTTTGTTTGCGGCGCTTAATTTTACGGTGGGGCTGTTCTTTGCCGGTATTCAGCCATCCATAAGTGCAATTCTGGCAAACAAAACGGAACGCACGCAGCGCGGGCGCGTATTTGGCATGCTGTTTTCGGCTCAGCAGTTCGGCTCTATGGTTGGCCCCTTAATCGGCGGGCTGATTGCATCTTTTTTGCCGATGAACAGCTTGTTTGTTATCGGCGGCTGCATTTTGATACTTATTGCGGCATTTATTTATAACAGGCACCGCGGCGAAGCGTTAAATATTTAATTTTTGTTTTTAAACTGTTCCTGCAATTTTTGCAGGGCAGTTTTTATTTTGTGTAAAACCTTAAAATTTTTTTATTTGTATACAGCAATTTTGTTAAAAATGTATTATAATATTATAAGTTTAGTAAAAAAACAGCCTTTTGCAGGCTGAAAAGTCAGGAAGGTTTTACTGCTGATGAGAACAACGTATTTAAAAATATATTTGGATGCTTTGCGCCATAACCTGCGTGCCATACGCGCTTTGGTGCCTAAACATACCGAAACAGTCGCCGTTGTTAAAGCAAATTCGTACGGCTACGGCGCTGTGCAGGTGGCTGCAATGGCCATGGAAGAAGGTTACGAGGCTCTTGCCGTTGCCGTAACAAGCGAAGCAAAACAGCTGCGTGAGGCAGGCTTTAAATGCCCGATTTACCTTTTGGGGCTGTTAATGCCGGAGGAATATGAAGACGCCTTTAATACGGATTCCATCATTCCGGTGTGCGAATCTACCGATTTGCAGCAGCTTGACGAAACGGCTGCACGTTTTGGCAAAACCGCAAGCGTAATGGTAGCTGTAGACAGCGGCATGAACCGTATCGGCGTACAGGCAGAAGAAGTACCCGAATTTTTAGAGGGCATAAAAAAATACGCCAACATTACCGTGCACGGCTTTTTTACGCATTATGCCTGCGCTGACGGCGAGAGCCACGAGCACGTAAAACGCCAGATGCAGCGCTTTGAAAGCATGGTAAGGCGCATACCGCAGCCTGAAAAATATGTTTTTACCGCCGCCAACAGCTCAACGACGCTGTATTTTCCGGAATCTTATTACGATGCCGTGCGCCCGGGGCAGATTATTTACGGCTATATGCCCGAAGGCCACGCCGAAACGCAGGAGCGTGCGGCGAAGCTGCCTAAGTTTGAAAGTGCGTTGGGGCTGTTCAGCCGCGTAGTGCATATTCACAAGATTAAGGCTGGCGATACCGTTGGCTACGGCGCAACTTATAAGTGCAAAGAAGATACCTGGATTGGCACTGTTCCTATCGGCTATGCAGACGGTTATCCGCGCTGCCTTTCCAATACCGGCGAAGTTTTAATCGGCGGCAGGCGTTATAAAGTGGCAGGGCGAGTGTGCATGGACCAGCTGATGGTTGACCTTGGCAGCGAAACTGATGTTAAGGTTGGCGATGAGGTGGTACTTATCGGCAGGCAGGGCGATGATGAAATTACCGTAATTGACATTGCAAAACTTGCCAATACCCATCCTGATGAAATTTCCTGCCAGTTAAGCCCGCGCATACCGCGTGTGTACTGCAATAAATACGAAAATTAAAAAGTGAAAATATAAAATGTAAAAATTACACAGTACCGTAAAAGTTATGGATGGCTTTTGCGGTACTGTTTTTTTTATATAAAAATACCGCCTGTATTTAACAGACGGTGTAAGCACTGATATTTATTTGCGTATTTTAAAGGTAATGGGTATACTTGCGTAGCAGCGTACCGGCGAGCCGCCGTTGTTTTTTGCGGGGCTGAAACGCCATTTATATCCTGCTGATACGGCGGCACTATCCAAATTAGCATTGCCAGAAGAATTAATAAGGGTTACATCCTCAACGTTACCGTTTTGGTCAATTAAAAAGCGTATAACTACCGTACCTTCAATGCCTGCATTGCGCTCGGCAGATGGATAAGATGGCTGGTAGCTTTTAATAATGCGCGGCGGCACAGCCGGTGACGCCGTAACGCCTGTGCCTTCGCCATAGCCGCTGCCTGTGCCAGTACCGTGCCCGCTTCCATGGCCTCCACCACTGCCGCTGCCAGAGCCCGGACCTGTCCCGCTTCCGCGGCCACTGCCGTACCCGGTGCCGGTACCGGCAGAACTGCCCTTGCTTTTTACGGCAGCAGCTTTATGTTTGGAGGGTGAGGAGGGAGGAATATCTTTTGACGCTTCCAGAATTGCGTCGTTGTTATCTTGTACTATTTCTTCAACAGAAGTACTTTCTTCACCGGCAGCTCCATCATTTACAATGGCGGCTTCAGCTCCGTTGCCGCCTCCGCCACCGCCGCCGAAAAATGTTACTTCAACAATATCTTCGGTATCGGAAGAAAAATGTAATAATCCGGTAAAAGAAATAACCAAAACTATTAAAATATGTATCAGGGCAGAGCCAATAAAACCGGCATTGCGCCGTTTCTTTTCATCCGTCATTTTGCCGCTCCGTCGGTGGCAAGCCCAAAGCGCGTAATGCCTGCGCCCTTCAGCTTGTCAACAAGTTCAATAACACTTCCGTACTCAATATCTTTTTCTGCTCTTATAACAATTGCAAAATTACTGTTGTTTTTTTGTTCTAATGCAGCCTGCATTAAAAGTGATTGCATATCTGTTTCCTTATCGCCTAGATAAATACTGCCATCATTTTTTAATGTTACTGCAAAAGTCGTTGTTGTATCAGCGCTGGCATTGGCAGCTTGCGGCAATTTAACCGGTATAGTTTTCAAATCAATCATGTACATCGTGCTAAGCATAAAAAACACCAGCAAAAAGAACATAATATCAATCATCGGTATAATATTTAGTTCAGGCACTTTACGGTTTCGCTCCGTGCGCAGTTTCATTTGCGGGCACACCTTCTTTCAGCTTGTAAAAGTGCAGTAGCACAGCGTTCGGCATTAGTAATAATATTATCCATACGGTGCGTAAAATAAGCGTGGAAACAAAGAGAAATAATAGCCACGCACAAACCGCTTGCTGTTGCAATAAGTGCTTCGCCGATACCGCCTGTAATTGCTATCGGCGCGCCAGCCTGAAGATTAAAAATACTAAAAGCGCCAATCATGCCGACGATTGTGCCCAAAAGCCCCAGCAGCGGTGACAGCGTAACAATAATGCTTAAATAGTCCAGCTTGTTTTTTAAAAGCGATGTAAAAATATCCAGCTCGTTTTCCAGGTAATCGGCTAAATCTTCTTGGGTTGCGGCATTGCCGGCAGCGCTAAAAACTATTTTAGAAACCTGCCCTGGCGTAACTTTTGCCAAATCCGCAGCGCCCTGCAAATTATTTTGGCTCAGCAAATCGCAGTAATCGTTTTTAAACTTTTCACCGGAATCCGCAGCCTTATAAAACATAAAACGCTCAATAGCAATAGCAAAAACTGTAAACGAACAAAATAAAAGCGGCCACATTACAAGCCCGCCTTTATGAAAATACATGATTGTTTCTCTGATAAAATCCATTACTAATCCTCCTAAAAATAAATAATGCCTTTCCCGCAGCAGAGAAGGCATAGCAAATAAACTGTTGCTCCTTATCCATATCGCTCGCAGGAATCGGATACCGCAGGTAGTTCTTCTGACTTAGGTTCATCGCAAAATCCACCTTCCCGGTTTTCCAGTGGCATAAATGGAGTTTGCTCCTCTTACAGCGGCGTGACCGTTCCGGCTTATACCGGATTTTCAATTAAGTGCCTGGCACGCCTGCGGCTGATAATATTAAGATTTATTGAAAGTATAATACTAATAAAATGCAAAAGCAATACCCATGAGGGTATATTTGATAATAGATATCGATAGTTTTTTGTAACTATTAAAAACAAATACTTGACGTAAATTCCTTATAATGCTATACTTCTGAATATGATATTTGATATCAATAATAAAAGTATATAACTGAAACTTTATATCGATAATTATTAAATCAGGTGCATTAATGCTTAATAGAGAAACAGGTGTAAAACCTGTGCTGTCCCGCAGCTGTAATGCAGAGCAAGCCTTAAAAATGTCACTGGGTAAAAACTGGGAAGGCAAGGCAAGCGATGAAGCAGAGCCAGAAGAACTGCCTGATTTAGACGCAAGAAACATTCTGCGATAGACGGAATGGCGCAAACCGAAAGGAATTATTACGCCTGTCTGCCTTTTTGCAGACAGGCGTTTTGTTTTTGCGTCAAAAGGAAGCCCAATCAGCTTTTAATTTTCTGGCAAGCGAAACTCGGCAAGCTCGGCATGGAAAATTAAAAAATAAATTATTAATGAGGTGTATTTTTGATGTTGAAAAGTAAGAAAAAAGCACTGGCTTTGGCAGTGCTGTGTGCTGTAAGCAGCATGGGGTTTATGAGCTATGCTAGTGCAGAAGAACCTGCCGAACCTGACAGTACGGCGCAAAGCGTAAGTACGCAGGCAGATGGCAGCGGCGAAGCGGTGCAGACGCACCAATTAGCAGGCATTACGGTTGAAGGCGATAAAGACGTGCTGCCTGGGGGAATGGTAAACACAAAAGCTAAATTAGGTATTTTGGGTGATAAGAGTATTATGGATATTCCATATTCAGAAATGAGTATGACAGCAAAACAATTAGAAACTTTTGATGACCCAAGCCAACCTTTACAAAATGTGTTGCTTAATAATCCTTCTATTAGGCTGGCTAGCAGTTCGCCGATGTACACTGATTTTAGTATGCGTGGCGTTAATATGAATGGTAACCATATGATGTTAAACGGTATACCTAGCTTATTTTATCAATTTACAACACCACCAACACATGTAATAGATAGAATTGATATCACTTCTGGTCCTAATGCAGGGGTAAATGGTGTAAGTATGTCAAATAATGGTACAGATAGTGGGGCAACGCCTGCACCAGGTACTATTAACATTATTACAAAACGTGCTACAGATGAGCCAATTACGAGATACACACAAACATTTTCTGGAAGAGGAAGTAAAGGCGAATTTATTGATATTGGACGCCGTTTTGGAAATAATGGCGAATGGGGATTAAGAGTAAACGCTGAATATATGGATGGCAGTTTATCTTTACCTGGTGCTGAAAAAGAAGAAAAAAATATTTTTATTAATTTAGACCATAGAGGGGAAAAAAGTACGACCAATTTATTTGCAGGTCATTTTGATTTAAGAGTAAATGGCGGACAAAGGTGGTTTAATTATACGCCTAGCTCTAATGCAAAAACTAATTCTTTACCAAGTGCACCTGATTCTAAAAACAATTATGATTTTGATGGAACTACGAAATATGTGCATGGGTATTTAATGACATTAAATCATGAACAAAAAATGGATGATGATTGGGCATGGTTTGCAAATTTCGGACATTCGAGGAGAAGTGGAAATAAAGATAATCAGGGTTCAGCTATAAAATTTGATGAAAATGGCAATTTCGTTGGAAATACTTTCAATCAGCAAAATGAAGAAGGTAAAAATACATATGCGCAAATTGGTATTAAAGGCAAGGTTGAAACAGGTGCGGTAATTCATAATCTTTCGTTTGCTGTTGACCGTTCTTGGGCAAAATATTGGAACAAAAGCCAAAATTATAAGCCTAATGGAGAAGAAATCTTAGGTAATTTATATGATGGTATTATTTTCCCAGATAATTATCAACTACAAAATTTCGGTGACGGAACACCGCAGTGGGAAGAAACTAATGTAGGCGTAACAGTTGCAGATACTTTGGAATATGGTAAAGCTTCACTTTTATTAGCAGCTTCAAGGAAACACGAACATTTTGAAAGTTTTACCGGTGGTAAAAATTTTACTAATGACAATGTTTTGCCTACATACGGTTTGACATATAAACCTGTCGATAATTTAGCACTTTATGCTGGTCATACCGAAAGTTTTTCAAGAGGATATGTAGTCAGCGGCAGCTATACTAATAGTGGTGTTACCATGAAACCTGTAAAAAGCAAACAAAATGAAATTGGCGTTAAATATGAAAATGCTGGAGTTTTAACAACTTTTAGTTATTTTGATATAGATCAAGCTAATAGATTTGCTGAGAATAATCCTGATGGTAGCCAAACATATGTTGATGACGGTAAAAACAGTTATAAAGGTTTAGAACTAACTGTTAACGGAAAAATTGCTGATAAATGGACGGCTACAGGTGGTTTAATGTATATTGATGCAGAAAGGGAGAAAACTGCCAATGGCACAAAAGATGGATACTATGTAAATGGTGTTGCAAAGTGGAGCGGTGTTATGGGCTTAGTGTATGAACCAGATGAAAATTGGGATATTATAGGCAGAGCGGTATGGAGTGATAAAGCATATTTTGAAGCAAGCAATCAGAAAATTGAAATACCCTCTTATGTAACATTCGATTTAGGCGTAAGCTACAAAACCAAAATTAATTCTGTACCAGTTAAATTGAGCGCTATGTGCTATAATGTTGCTGATAAAGATTATTGGTATGGCAGAGGAGGGTCAACAACTTTTGGCCTTTCAATGCCAAGAACATTTATGCTTTCGGCACAATTTGATATCTAATTTAGTTTAAAAATAGTAAACAAGAGGAATCATTTGGTTCCTCTTATTTACTATTTTATGGAGTTGTGGTGTTATGATTAAAAATATAAAAAATATCTTAATATATATTGTAATAATGTTAGCTGCAATTATATTTTTTAGCGGTTGCAGCTCAGATAAAAATATAGATAGCGAAGAAACAGTAGTAAATGATAGTATAAAGAGAGAGATTAAGATACCGATAGATGTTGAAAGGGTAGTAGTTGCCAATCGTTATAATATGGAAATTATTAAATCAATAAATGCTATTGACAAGGTAGTTGGAGTTGATTATGGAATATATCAAGATCAAGAAGCCTATGGGGATTTTTTTACAAAAGAACAAGTTATTGGGAAAGGACAAAATGATTTGAATTATGAAAAAATTATAGAATTGAATCCTCAACTATTGATAATAACTGGAAATGGAAACTGGAAAGATGCCGAACAAAAGTTAGAGCCATTTGGAATTAAAGTAATAGTTTTAAATGCCTATTATACAGATGAGTTTAAAAAAACTTATACAATAGCTGGTAAAATATTTAATAGAGAGAAAGAAGCAAAAGAATTTATAGATTATTTTGGAAGTAAATTAGATTATATAAATAATCAGTTGAAAAATCAACAACTTAAAACTGTTTATTATGAATATAAAAATGAAGGTGTTACAACTATACCAGGTGATTATTTTTATAAAATGCTTGAATATGCACATGCAGATAATATATTTAAAAATGCAAAAAGTTTGCAAATAGATACGGAATCTGTTGTAGAAAATAATCCGGATTACATTGTAAAAGTTGGCGATAAAGGCATTGAACCTAAATATATACCTCCTACGGTTAATGAGTTTTTAATGAGAAAAAAGAATATTATTTCTAGGCCTGGTTGGGAAACGCTTTCAGCAGTTAAAAACGATAGAATATTATTATTATCTCAATATGCACATGGAGGAGCATCTAAAATAGTAGGGACTTGTTATATAGCAAAATTTTTATATCCGGAATATTTGCCAAACTTGCATCCTGAAGAAGTATTTAAAGAATGGGTAACAAAATATCAGCATTTGCCGTATATAAAAGGTCATACGTATCCGGCTTTTAGTTTAGACGATTGAAGGTATTTTTATGTTAAAAAAAGATTATGAAAAAGTTAAAAGAAAAAAGCAGTTATTAATTTTTGCCTTAGCCGTTTTAACCATAGTATGTGCGTATATTTTTACAACTATTGGCATAGCAAAAGCTGGTATTGACCAGACTTTTATTGCTGTACAGCGTTTTTTTGACGGGACTATTAATGTTGGTTCTGATGTAGCAATTAATAAAATTATTTTACTGCTGCGGATGCCAAGAATTTTACTTGCTATTTTAGCTGGTGTTGGGCTTGCGGTTTCCGGGGCTGTTATGCAATCTGTTACGCGCAACTATCTTGTTAGCCCATTTACGCTTGGTATTTCTTCGGCCGCAGCGTTTGGCGCTTCGGTATGTATTGTTTTTGGTACAGGGATGTTTTTTCAAAGTGAATTAGGGATGATTGTTTGTGCTTTTGCGGCATCTTGCGGCTGTGGAATGATAGTTTATGGTATTTCAAGACAGGTTGGCATAACGCCCGGAAGCATTGTGCTTGTTGGCATTGCATTAAATTATTTATTTAGCGCGATGACAGCAACTATAGAATTTTTTGCTAAAGAGCATAAACTTGAAGCAGTAGTGCAATGGACTTTTGGTTCGTTTAACAGGGCAACATGGGAATGTGTGTTTTTAACATTTATTATAATTGCAGTATGTTTTAGTATTATAATGTTTTACTGCTTACCGCTGAATGCTATGGCGAGCAACGATGACGAAACGGTAAAGAGTCTTGGAATAAATGCTGAACGTATGCGCACAATTATAGGATTATTGGCGGTATTCATGACGGCTACTGTCATTAGTTTTACCGGGGTTATAGGTTTTGTAGGCTTAATTGCACCGCATATGGCGCGTTTTATTATCGGCAGTGACCATCGTTTTTATTTGCCTTTTGCGGCGGTTATGGGAGCATTGCTTTTATTGCTTTCTGATACTATAGGCAAGTTTATTTTATATCCTGTTAATATCCCTGTCGGTATAGTAATTTCGTTTTTGGGAGTACCGTTATTTGTTCATTTAATTCTATCTAAAAATAAGAGGTTAGAATGATGAGAAAATTTATTATTGGCTTATTTGTAATTTTGGTATTATTTATTATTTGTGGGTGCTCTCAACAAAATATAATAACGGAAGAAAAAATGGATGTTATTACTGACGGCATTGGCAGAAATATAGAAATAACAGTGCCGCTTACACGGGTTGTTGTTGCTAATACCTATAATACCGAACTAATTAATGCTATAGGCGCTATTGATACTGTTGTAGGCGTTGACTACGCAATATACCAGGACGAAGAAGGTTATAAAGGTCGTTTTAAAATGGAGAACGTCATAGGAAAAAGTCAGCGTGAGCTTAATTATGAGCGTATTATAGAATTAGCTCCGCAGGCATTAATTTTGACAGGTAATGGTTCGTGGCAAGAAGCAGAAGAAAAATTATCGCCTTTTGGCATAAAAGTTATAGTGCTTGATGCCTATTATACTGATAGATTTTTTGATAATTGTAAACTTTTGGGTGCTTTGTTTGGTAAAAAGCGGGAAGCTGAAGAATTAAGCAGTTACTTTGAAGAAAAGTTGGATTATATAAAAACTAATTTGTCTAATGCAGAATTAAAATCGGTTTATTTTGAATACCGCAGAGAAGGTAATACTACTGTACCTGGAGATTATTTTTATAATATGGTGAAATACGCAGGCGGTAAAAATATTTTTGAAGATGCTGTGAACGTTTCGGTAGACAGTGAAAGTATTATTGAACGAAATCCGCAATGTATTGTTAAAGTTGGAGAAAACAATGTGAGCAGCAGTTATATACCACCTACAGAAACAGAGTTTATTAAACGTATGAAAGAGATAAAAAATAGACCAGGCTGGGATAGTATTGATGCGGTAAAGAATAATAAAATTTTATTGCTGTCGCATTTTTGCCATGGTGGTGCATCTAAACTTGTTGGTACTATGTATATTGCTAAATTTATGTATCCAGAATTTTTGCCTGAACTTAATCCTGAAGAAGTTTTTAAAGTTTGGTTAGAAAAGTATCAGGGGCTAAAATATATTTCGGGCCATACATATCCGGCTTTTAGTTTGTGAACATGAGGTGTAGTCATGCTTGAAATAAAAAATATTTCATTTAGTTATAAAAAAGGCAGTAATGTTTTAGAAAATATTTCTTTGAATGTTAAGCATGGGGAAATACTTGGTATTTTAGGGCCTAACGGAACGGGTAAAACAACTTTTATAAAATGTATAAATAATATACTAAAACCTGATTGTGGAGAAGTACTGTTTAATGGGAAAAACTTAAGTAATATGGAGCAACAGGAAATTGCTAAAATTATTGCTTATGTGCCGCAGTATGTAAGCAGCTTTTTTAATGTAAATGTTATTGATACTGTAATGATGGGAAGACTGCCATATGCTGGCAGAAAGTATTCAGATGAAGATGAAAGTATAGTATTTGAAATTTTAAGAAAAATGAATTTAGAAAAGTTTGCTTTTAGAAATATAAAAGAAATGAGCGGCGGTGAACGTCAAAGAGTGTTTATTGCACGTGCCATGGCGCAGCAGCCCAAAGTAATTATTTTAGATGAACCGACAAGCAGCCTTGATTTACATAATCAATTATTTATTTTGCATATTGTTGCAGAATTGGCAGCAGTAAATAATATTGCAATTATTATGACTATACATGACTTAAATTTAGCTTCTATGTTTTGTGATAAAATTTTAATGCTGAAAGATAAGCAGATTTTTGCGTTAGGAGATACACAAGAAGTATTAACAGAAAAGAACGTAAGAGAAATGTATAATGTTGGGACGAAAATTACTTTAGAGGATGGATTTAAGCATATTAGACTTTTAAAACAGCTTTAATTTTATTTTATGGAGGAATGGATGATGAAAAAAGCAGTTATTTTAAGATGCTTGAAGTCGAGCGCAGGTTGTACAGGTTCCAGTTGTTTTAATGTTTTAAATGATAAGAATGAAACACTGGCACGTTATGGTGAGGAAGGACCACAGATTTTGGCGTGTTTTACTTGCAATGGATGTGGAGATATTATAATTGGCGATAAGGAAAAACTACAAAAGAAAGTAGAGCGTATTAAAACACTTGCACCTGATTATGTACATTTAGCAAATTGTACTAAAAAGAAAGATGAAAATGGTGATAAACAGTTATGCCCGGTGATAAAGAAAATGGCCGCAGAATTTATGGCATCTGGTATTGACGTTGTAGAAGGAATGCGTTAATTAAAAATGCAAAATAAAAAGCATCTGTTTTGGAAGAAGAACTCCAAAGCAGATGCTTAATTTTTTTTGTTTGTTAAGTTTGCGCTTACATTACAGGGGTCGGCGGCAGCGGAGTGTCGGTTGCACCGGGCTGTTCAAAAATAAAGGCCGGGGAAGGATAGTAGAACTGGCAGTGCTGGAAAGCAACGGTTTCTGTGGAGAAACGTTTTAAAAGTGCCAGAGATACACGTTCTTCAAAGTCGATAAGGTTGTCTTTGTTGATATCGGCGTCGTCTACAATAACCAGAAGAAACGGGCTTACCTGCGGTGCGTCGGCAGGAAGCAGGCTTCTGTCAAGCGGCAGGCAGGGCACAATACGCAGCTTGCCGATAACGTCTTTGTTGTCGTTTAATACTCTTGCCGCATAAGTGTTTTCAAAAAGGGTTTTGGCAAGCTGAAGATTATAAGCATTGTTGTTTTGCATTTATAACACATCCTTTTATTATAAGTTTGTAATGCTTACATATTTTTACTTATTAATGATAACATAGTTACAGTTTTTTTGCAAAAGTTTACATAAAACAGGCAATTTTAAAATGTATTTAAAAAGAATATTGTATACAAACAATAAAATGCCAAAAATAAAAACAGCTTTGCAGGAATTTGTGAAAAAAAAGCGAATTTAACAACATAATAATGTGGCGTAATACCTGTTTACATTCAAGAAGGATATTCGTTCACTATTTACAGGGGGGAAAACTATGAAAAAACTATTGGCTTTTTTAATGTCCATGATGCTCTTTGCTGTACTTGCCGCAGGCTGCGGCGGTGGTGAAGACCAGGCAGGCGGTAAAGCCGCAACGCAGAAATTCATTAATATCGCAACAGGCGGCACTGCCGGTACTTATTATCCGCTCGGCGGCGCAATTGCGGATATCCTTAACAAGAATATTCCGGGCTGCAACGCTTCTGCACAGGCAACCGGCGCATCCATTGCCAACATTAACATGCTGCAGCAGGGGCAGGTTGATATCGCCTTCATTCAGAACGATAATGCTTATTATGCCGTAAACGGCACTGAAATGTTTAAAGACAAAAAAGTTACCAACCTTTATGGCCTGGCAACTCTGTATCCGGAAACCATTCAGATTGTAACCCTTGCCGATACCGGCATTACCGACCTTTCCCAGGTTAAAGGCAAACGCGTAGCAGTAGGCGCACCGGGCTCCGGTACCGAAGCAAACGCACGCCAGATTCTTGCAGCATATGGCGTTACTTACGATGATATTAACGTTCAGTATCTTTCCTTTGCCGAAGCTTCCAGCGCACTGAAAGACGGCAACGTTGACGTTGCTTTCGTAACCGCAGGCCATCCGACCGCAGCAATTCAGGATATTGCTACTCAGAACGATGTAGTTCTGCTTCCGGTTGCAACTGATAAAGCTGACGCTTTGATTAAAGAATATCCGTTCTACACCAAAGTTAACATTCCGGCTAACACCTATAATAAACAGGCTGCCGACTGCTCCGCAGTAGCAGTACGCTGCATGCTTGCTGTAACCGACAAGATGGATGCCGATACCGGTTATGCTGTAACCAAGGCTATCTACACCAACCTCGACCGTCTTAAAGCAGCTCATTCCGCAGCAAATGTAATCACTAAAGAAAGCGCTATGGATGGCATGTCCATTCCTGTAAATGCAGGCGCTGAAAAATTCTTTAAAGAAAAATAACAATGTGGTTTAAAGAGACGCCCCGGTCACCGTTTGTGCTCGGTAACCGGGGTGTATCTAAATTATATACGGTTTTTATATGCAGCGTTATTGCCGCCGCAGGTTTGTTTTACTGGTATGCTTCGCAGCTTGTAGTTGCCATGCTGCCGGAGCGCGGTGCAAAAGCATGTTTTGCGGTTGAACCCGGAGAAACCTGGCAGATGGAATTCAAGCATTCTTATGAGCTTACGCTGTGGCGTGATAATTTTACCGTTAATGGCGCGGACGACATGGTTTTAACGCATACCATTTACCAGTCGCAGGGGTGCGGCTTTCCGTTTTCGGCCTCTGAAGGGAAATTTGAAGCGCTGCCTGACGGGCATTTTAAACTTACATTAAACCGGCCTTATAAAATTATAAAAATGCGGCCCGCAGTGCAGGCGAGCCCCAAAATACTGCATAATGAAACTGTATATGATTTATGTAAGATGTTCGGGCACGGCACGCTGCTTACCATAAAAGCAGAACCGCGATACCGTTACTGGCTGGAATGAGTTTGTTTTTATAAAATTTGTTTGTGAGAGGTGGATGTAATGGATTTAAAGAAAGAAATTATTGACGATATTGAAAAGGCCCAGCTTTCCGCAGAAGAAATTTTAAGAAAATACGATAAAGAATCGGATAAGAGGGAACTTACGGGCATTTGGAATACGATTATTAATGCTATCTGCATTGTTTTCTGTATCTTTCAGGTTTATACTGCGGCGTTTGGTATTTTAGACGCGCAGCTGCAAAGAGCCATTCATCTGGCCTTTGGTTTTGCACTGGTATTTTTGCTTTACCCGATGCGCCAGTCCTGGTCGCGCAAGGAAATGAACTGGATTGACGTTGGCTTTGCCGTTGTAGGCGTTGCGGTTTCGATGTACATAGTTGTGTTCTACCACGATTTGGTACTGCGTGCAGGTATGAACAACGAAACGGACTATATTATAGCGCTGATTGGCACGCTGCTTGTAATTGAAGGCGCACGCCGCGTAGTTGGCTGGCCGATGATTACCATTGCCATTTTGTTTGTACTGTACGGTTTGTTCGGGCGCATGCTGCCGGGCATTATCGCTCACCGCGGCCTTGGCCTGCATGAACTTGTAAACTACCTGTACTATACAACCGAAGGCATTTTCGGTACTCCGATGGGTGTATCTTCTACCTTCATTTATCTGTTCATTCTGTTCGGCGCTTACCTTGAAACTACCGGCCTTGGCAAATTCTTCATTGATATTTCCAACGCTATTGCCGGCTGGGCATCCGGCGGCCCTGCTAAAGTAGCGGTTATCTCCAGTGCTTTGGAAGGCACCGTATCCGGCAGCTCCGTTGCCAACGTAGTAGGCAGCGGCTCGTTCACCATTCCGATGATGAAAAAATTAGGCTACGGCAAAGACTTTGCCGGTGCCGTTGAAGCTGCGGCTTCTACCGGCGGCCAGTTAATGCCTCCTGTAATGGGTGCGGCAGCCTTTTTGATGGCTGAATTCGTAGGCGTTCCTTACATGGAAGTTGTTAAAGCAGGCGTTATTCCGGCTATTCTGTACTTTACCGGTATTTGGCTGGGCGTACATTTCGAAGCCAAGAAACTCGGCCTTAAAGGCATGAGCCGCGATGAAATGCCTAGCTACAAATCCATCTTCGTAGAAAGAGGACATCTGGTAATTCCTCTTATCGCTATCATTTACTTCCTTACCAATGGTTATACTCCGATGCGTGCGGCTCTAGTAGGCATTGTGCTTGCAATTGTAAGCTCCTGCCTGCGCAAATCAACCCGCATTACCTTTAAAGATTTTGTAAACGGCATGATTAACGGTTCCAAAGGCATTTTGGGCGTACTTATTGCCTGCGCAACCGCCGGTATTATTATCGGCGTTGTAACCAAAACCGGCGTTGGCCTTAAAATGGCAACCGCACTGCTCGACCTTGCAGGCGGCCACCTTATGCCGGCAATGGTATTTACCATGCTTACTTCCCTTATCCTCGGCATGGGCGTGCCTACAACCGCTAACTACGTAATTACTTCCACCATTGCTGCACCGGCCCTTATCCAGATGGATGTGCCTGTACTTGCAGCGCATATGTTCGTATTCTACTTTGGCATTGTTGCCGATATTACCCCGCCGGTTGCTCTAGCAGCTTACGCCGGTTCCGGTATTTCCGGCGGCGACCCGCTGCGTACCGGTATCAACGCTTCCAAACTGGCTATTGCGGCGTTCATCATTCCGTACATTTTTGTACTGTCGCCTGAAATTCTGATGATTAACGCTACTCCGTTCGGCGTTATCTTCTCGTGCTGCACGGCTATTGTGGGCATGGTTGGCGTTGCTGCGGCAATGGGCGCGTACTTTACCCGCCATCTTAGCTTCCTGCAGCGCTGCCTGTTCTTCGTCGGCGGCCTCGGCCTTATCGACCCGGGCCTGTATACCGACGTTGCCGGTGTTGTTTTAATGGCAATCGGTTATCTGTGGAGCCGTAAAAACCCTAAATAATTTAAAATAGTTTAATTTAAAGCCCGTCATAATAAAATGGCGGGCTTTTGTAAAATGTTTGGAGAAATTTTTAAAACAGCTTGAATATAATACACAAGTGTGATATAGTATACACTATATTAAGGGTGCAACCCTAAAAGTATATTACAAAGGAGTAACGGACATGAATAAGGAAAAAGAATTTCTTCTCTGGTTCGAGCAAATGGAAAGAGGCGACGTTGCCATTGTAGGCGGCAAATCTTCCTCTCTTGGTGAAATGACATCTAAAACTGATGTACCTGTACCGTATGGTTTTGCAACTACTGCATATGCTTATAGATATTTTATTGAAAAGAGCGGCCTGAAAGAAAAAATGCAGGCTATCCTGGCTGAACTTACCGACGTTGAAAACAGCGCCCTGCTGCGCGACGTAAGCGCACGCCTGCGCGAAGCCATTATGGCAGAAGAAATGCCGGAAGACTTAAAAGCAGCCATTGCCGCAGCTTATGAAGAACTGGGCAAAAAAGTGGGCGAAGCTGAACCTTATGTTGCAGTACGCAGCAGCGCTACCGCAGAAGACCTGCCGGATGCCAGCTTTGCAGGCCAGCAGGATACTTACCTTAACGTAAAAGGCGCAGAAAACATCATTGCCAAAGTTAAGGAATGCTATGCTTCCTGCTTTACCGACCGCGCCGTATACTACCGTGAAAAACAGGGTTTCGACCATATCGAAGTAGCTCTCAGCGCAGTTATTCAAATGATGGTATTCAGCAAAGCCGCCGGCGTTATGTTCACCGTTAACGTTGCTACCGGCGACGACAGCAACATCCTTATTGAAGCTGCTTTCGGCCTTGGCGAATATGTTGTACAGGGTACCGTTACCCCGGATAACTACACCGTTTCCAAAGCAGAAAACAAAATTGTTGACCGCTGCGTAAACGAGCAGGACGTTATGCTTGTGCGCAAAGAAGGCGGCGACTGCGAAGAACTGCCCGTACCGGAAGCAGAACGCAATGTTCAGACCCTTACCGACGAACAGATTCTTGAACTTGCAGGCTACGCTAAAAAAATTGAAGCACATTATGGCTGCTATATGGATATGGAATGGGGCATTGATTCCCGCAACGGCAAAATCTGGATTCTCCAGGCACGCCCTGAAACCGTATGGAGCCGCCGCAATAAAGAAAACAAACCTAAAGTTGAAGCAAAAGCAGCAGCTGCCGACCGCAAGGTTATCGTTAAAGGCCTGCCCGCAAGCCCGGGCCTTGTATCCGGCCGCACTCACGTTATTCTCGACCCGTCCCATATCGACGAGTTCAAGGAAGGCGAAATCCTCGTAACCGAAATGACCGCTCCTGACTGGGTACCGGCTATGAAGAAAGCCAAAGCCATTGTAACCGACAGCGGCGGAATGACCTGCCACGCTTCCATCGTAAGCCGTGAACTTGGCATTCCGTGTATCGTAGGCACCAAGAGCCGCGGTGAAGCTGCAACCACTACCGTTCCCGACGGCATTGATGTAACCGTTGACGCAACCCATGGCGTTGTATATGAAGGCATTCTGGAAGAAAAGAAACCGGAAGCACAGGCTCAGGCTGCTGCTCCCGTTGCCGAATACTTCCCGCCGACCGGCACCAAAATTTACATGAACCTCGGTGACCCGGACCTTGCAGAAAAATATTCCGCACTGCCCTGCGATGGCATTGGCCTGATGCGCGAAGAATTTATCTGGACCACCTACATTCATGAACATCCGCTGTATCTTATTAAAACCGGCCATCCGGAAAAAGTTGTTGACCAGCTTGCCGAAGGCATCCGCCAGGTATGCCAGGCAATGGCTCCGCGTCCGGTAACCCTGCGCTTCAGCGATTTCAAATCCAGCGAATACCGCGATTTGAAGGGCGGCGATGAATTTGAGCCGTATGAACCTTCCGCACTTCTTGGCTGGCGCGGCGCTTCCCGTTACTATGACCCGAAATATGTAGAGGCATTTAAACTGGAATGCCAGGCAGTACGCAAAGTACGCGAAGAATTCGGCCTGAAAAACCTTAACGTAATGATTCCGTTCTGCCGCAACGTGGAAGAATGTGAAAAAGTTACCGCCATTATGGCAGGCGAAGGCCTTGTACGCGGCAAAGACTTTAAAGTATGGCTGATGGCAGAAATTCCTTCCAATATTATTCTTGCCGACCAGTTCAACAAATATGTTGACGGTTACTCCATCGGCTCTAACGACCTTACCATGCTGATTCTGGGCTGCGACCGCGACAATGACACCGTATCCCATATTTATGACGAACGCAATCTGGCAGTACGCCGTGCAATCCGCCACCTTATCGAAGTTGCCCATAAAGACGGCAAAACCGTTTCCATCTGCGGCCAGGCACCGAGCGTATATCCTGAATTCTGCGAATTCCTCATTAAGAGCGGTATCGACAGCATGTCCGTAAACCCGGATACCGTTAAATTTACCAAAAAACTTGCCGCACAGCTTGAACAGCGCATTATGCTGGATGCCCTTACCGGCAGAGGCCGCGTTGAAACAGAAAATCTTGACTGGTAATTTTATCAATAAAGCGGTGTAATACCTGTAAACCCCGGAATTAAAAAGTTCCGGGGTTTATTTTTATACCCATACGGGTATACGATATATAAAATTAAATAGTAAAATTTACTGATAGTGTATTTACATTACTAAGAAGTAGTGCTAAAATATAACCAAGTTAATATTGTTGTGCAGTAATGTTAACCGGTGCAAAGCCGGTGCGGTCCCGCCGCTGTAAGGGCACGCCTGTTATGCAGGCAGGTTTTGGTTAAGCCCAAGCCAGCAGATTGCTGTACATAAGCATTTAGCTTAGCCTGCGGGAGACGGGTATGTATTGATAATTGCGCATTAAGGCGTTAATGTATCTTTGCATAAAAACCGTTTCCGAAAAACCGGGGACGGTTTTAATTATTTATTCAGACAGGAGGAATTAAAAATGGCAGAAGATTTTTTGGGCTATGGCGGAAGATTGGATGAAGAATTTGTTCATGCTGAAAACAAAAGCATAAAAACAGAACCTTTTGAAAAATTTGAGGTGCGTGCCGCGTTTGAAAAACCGGAGCTTTTGGACGGGCTTGTGCGTTTAAAAACGGCAATGGGTGAAGCAGCTTTTGAAAAATACATTAATCCGCTGGAAAACATTAACATGAGCGGCAGTTCGCTGTTAATACTTGCCGGTGCGGAAAAACTGCGTACTGCCCTTGTAAGCCGCTGGCTGCCGGTAATTAAGGCAGCGTTTAACGTAGTAAACGTACGCGTTGTAGGCGGAGGGCGCGGCGGCGTTGACGCTTATTAAGCAAACCGGCCGCAGCGGAAAGAGCAGGGAAGCCAGGAGACCTTACTGTTTTTGCTGCGGCTTTATATAAATAAAAAATGGAGGAAAGCAAATGAAAAAAACTTTACTTTTAGCAATGACGATAGCGATGGGAATTACCGCTTCCGCGTATGCGGCAAATCCGTTCAGCGATGTTCCGGCAGGCCATTGGGCTTATGACGCTGTAAACAAGCTGGCAGCAGAAGAGGTAGTTGACGGTTACCCGGACGGTACTTACGGCGGCGACAAGCTGATGACCCGCTATGAAATGGCGCAGATTGTAGCCAAAGCAATGGCGAAGGGCGCAAACGTAGACAAACTAGCAGCAGAATTTGCCGGTGAGCTCGACAGCCTTGGCGTGCGTATAGCAAACTTGGAAAAGAAAGCAGATAACTTTAAAGTAGCAGGTAATATTCGTACCCATTATGCGTCTTACAAGGGAAATTCAGCCCGTCACAATGGTTCTAATTATGGTTCTGCTATGCGAACTCGTTTGTTGATTAGCGGTCAGATTAATGATGATTGGACTTATCAAGGGCGCTTTGAAAACAGGCAGAAATTCAATAATGATACAGGTGATGATACTGTAACTTTGAACCGTGCATTTGTAGAAGGCCGTCTTGGTGGAGTTAAAGTTCGTGCTGGACGTACATGGGGTTATTTTGCCGATGGCAATATCTTTGATGAAAATCTTGACGGCATCATAGCTTCTTATGGCAAAGATTTAAAAATTGAAGGCGTTGTTGGTAAAGCACCTAATCAATTTGGCTGGGATTATAAAAATGTTTACGGCGGCGTAGTTTCTGCTAAAATGAATAAGTTAATCGTAAATGCAGGATATTATAAATTTGATGATGCACAGGAAAAGTATAAAGCCGATGAAGATAATAAAATATGGCATGCGGATGCAACTTATAATTTTGGTGATGTAAGATTAGGAGCAATGTATCTTAATAGTAGTGTTGAAGATAGTGCTGGCGAAGATGATGGATATGTTGTAACTGCAACTTACAAAGGTGCAAAAGCCTCTAAACCTGGTTCTTATGGTTTGGTTGCCCAATATTTTGATCAGCCAGGCGGAACAACAATAGCACATACTATGAATGGTGATTATCCGTATAGAAGCAGTGCCGGAACAGAACTTCAAGGTTTTGAAGGATATAAACTTGCTGGTTATTATACTGTTGCCAAAAATATGGTTTTCGGTTTAGAGTGGACTGACTTTGAGGGCAATAAAGACGATAAAAACTATGAAACTCTCTGGAGCCAATTGATTGTAACGTTTTAATAAATTACCTGTACTGCCGGTATAAGGCATACGCAGCACAAGCAAAATATTTGCGGACTGCTGCCCGATAAGCTTTATCCGCAAGGCGGTGCAGGTTTTGCACTTTTATACGGTATACCCATACGGGTATACCGTATAAAATACTAATTAAATTTTTTGACAAAAAAATTATTTACTTTATTAGTAATTAGTGCTAAAATTAAAACATAATAATTGAATAAACTGGTTAAAGGTGCCTTGTGGCTTAAAATGGAAACCCGGTGTAAAACCGGTACGGTCCCGCCGCTGTAAGCAGCTTTGCAAGTCAGCAGCCTGCCTTTAATGCTTTCCGGTGCTGCGTGAGACGGCATGGTAGCAAGAGAACTAAAATAAACTTAAGCGTTTGTAAACTCCCTGCTGCCAAACTGAAACGGCAGGGAGTTTTATTTTGGTTATCAGGAGTTTTGGTTAGGGAGTGGTGTGTTTTGTCAAATAAACAGTTGTTAGGGCGCATTGGGCAGATAGTGCTTGTGCTTCTGGGCATCAGCTTTATTACTTTTGCGCTGGTAATGCTGTCGCCGGGCGACCCCGTGCGCCAGATGATTGCCGGCAACGAGGATATTGTTGTAAGCCAGCAGGAAGTTGAAGCGCTGCGCCATGAACTGGGATTAGACAAGCCGTTTATCTTCCAGTATCTCGACTGGCTCGGAAGGGCGGTTCAGGGAGATTTTGGGTTTTCATACATGGTTAAAAAGCCTGTTATAGAAGAATTAATGCACAGCCTGCCTGCAACGGTAATACTTGCCGTGGCATCAACGGTTTTTATGCTTCTGGTTTCCATACCGGCAGGTATTTACAGCGCCGTTAAGCACAACAGCTGGTTCGATTATATGGTGCGCGGGCTTACTTTCGTCGGCGTATCGGTGCCTAACTTTTGGATGGGCCTGATGCTGCTGTGGATTTTTGGGCTGAAACTTGGCCTGCTGCCTATTGTAGGCGGGCGCGTAAGCCCCGAAACGCTGGTGCTGCCTGCTTTAACGCTGGGCATAGTTATGGCGGCCAAATATACCCGCCAGGTGCGCGCAACGGTACTTGAAGAACTTAACCAGGATTATGTTGTTGGCGCGCGTGCCCGCGGCATGAGCGAAAGCCATATTTTATGGAAGGAAGTTCTGCCGAACGCCATGCTGCCGCTGATTACCCTGCTGGGCTTATCCTTTGGCAACCTTTTGGGCGGTGCGGCCGTTGTTGAAATAGTATTTTCGTGGCCGGGGCTTGGCTACCTTGCCGTACAATCAATTATTTACCGCGATTTTCAGCTGGTGCAGGGCATAGTGCTGTGGATAGCGCTGATGTATATGGTAATTAACCTTATAGTTGATATTTCCTATAATCATCTTGACCCGCGCTTAAGAAAGGCAGGTAAATAATATGCAGATACTTATAAATGGTTTAAAAACCAACCGTGCCTTTGCGGTATCAAGTTTTTTTGTGCTGCTGCTTATTGCTGTGGCGCTGGCAGCGCCGTTAATTGCGCCGTATGACCCGCTGGAAGCAGTAATGCAGAACGCTTACCTGCCGCCTTCTGCGGAGCATTTATTTGGCACCGATAAGCTGGGACGCGATAATTTCAGCCGCATTTTGTACGGCGCAAGCTATTCGCTTTCGAGCGTGCTGCTGCTTGTAACAATTATTTTTGCGGTTGGCACAACGCTGGGCGTACTGGCAGGTTATTACGGCGGCAAGGTGGATATCGTCATTATGCGCATTTCCGATATGATGATTTCTTTCCCGGGCATGATTCTGGCCATAGCCGTTGCCGGTATTTTGGGCGGCAGCCTTATTAACGCCATTATAGCGCTGACGATTGTAACATGGACCAAATATGCGCGCCTTGCACGCAGCATGGTTTTAAAAATAAAAAAACGCGACTTTGTAGAAGCCGCAATAGTTAACGGCGGCACTTCAACACATATATTATGGAAGCATATCCTGCCGAATATTCTGCCGCTGATGGTAATAACGGCGGCGTCCGATATCGGCGCCATGATGATGGAGCTGGCAGGGCTTTCCTTCCTCGGCTTCGGCTCACAGCCGCCTGCGCCGGAATGGGGCTTAATGCTTAACGAAGGCAGGCAGCAGCTGCAAACGGCGCCCTGGCTGATGATTTTCCCGGGCCTTGCAATTTTTGTTACGGTAGTAATTTTTAACCTGTGGGGCGACGCTTTGCGCGACGTACTCGACCCGCGTCAGGAAGAATAAAAACTGTTTAATGGATGGTATATAACGGAAAGGAAGATGTATTTATGAAAAAAGCAGCAAAAATTACGGCAGCACTTGCCATGATGGGATTACTTGCTTTTGCGGCAGCAGGCTGCGGCGGTGATGATTCCGCAAAAAGCGGTGCGGCTAAAGATACGGTAAAATTTGGCGTTACTAACTTTGCCGACAGCCTTGAACCTACCGATAATTTCTTCAGCTGGGTTGTAATGCGTTACGGCCTTGGCGAATGCCTTGTTAAATTTGACGATAAAATGAATATTACTCCGTGGCTTGCCGAAAGCTGGTCTATCAGCGATGATAAGCTGACCTGGACTTTTAAAATTAATGATAAAGCAGTATTCAGCAACGGCAACAAAGTAACTGCCGACGCCGTAAAAAAATCCATTGAACGCACTTTTGAAAAATCCAACCGTGCGGAAACCTTCTTCCAGTTCGACAACATTACTGCCGACGGCCAGAATTTAATTATCAAGACCAAAAATCCGGTGCCTACTCTGCCGGGCATGCTGGCCGACCCGCTGTTCATTATTATTGATACCAGCGTAACAGACCGCGATTATGCAAAACAGGGGCCTATCTGCACCGGCCCGTATATGGTTAAGGAATACAGCAAGGCCAAAGCCGTTATGGAAGCAAACCCCAATTACTGGGACGGCAAAGTTCCGTTTAAAGTTGCCGAAATTCCTACCATTGATGACCCCAACACCCGTGCAATGGCTTTGCAGTCGGGCGAAATTGATATGGCAATCAATATAGCTTCCGGCGATTTGCAGCTGTTCCAGGATAAAGCCAAATACAATATTTCCGAACTTGCTTCGCTGCGCACCGTACTGGCGCAGATTAATATGAACGAAGGACGCCCGTGCCACGACCCGAAAGTACGCGCTGCACTTATCAGCTGCCTTGACCGCGAAACCTACAACAAAGTATTGCTTAAGGATACCTTCATTACAGGCAAAGCGCCCATTCCGCCTTCTTTGGATTACGGCTTTGACCAGCTGACCGACCCGAATGCCTATAATGTGGAACGCGCAAAACAGCTTTTGGCGGAAGCCGGCTGGAAAGACACCAACAACGATGGTTATGTGGATAAAGACGGTAAAAACCTTGAACTTGACTTTATTTATTACAGCGGACGCGCTGAACTGCCGCTTTATGCAGAAGCAACCCAGTCTGACGCTAAAAAAATCGGCATTAAGGTTAATATGAAAAATGTTGACTATAACGTGCTTGACTCAATCCGCCAGAGCGGTGATTTTGACCTTTGCATTTCCAATATTCTTACTGCCAACAGCGGCGACCCTGCCGTATACCTTAACTGGTACTGGAAAACCGGTGACCCGCAGAATGCTACCGGTTACAGCAACCCCGAGTATGATGCTCTGAGCGACAGGCTTGCAGTTGAATTTGACCCTGCCAAACGCCGCGATTTAATGATTCAGATGCAGCAGATTCTGCTTAACGATGGCGCAGGTTTGTTCTTTGGCTATCCTAAAACAAATATGGTAAGCAAAGTAACCTTGAAGAACGCCGATATTAAACCGGCAGATTATTACTGGCTGACCAAAGATGTTGCCCCTGCTGACTAAGCTGCAAAGAAGGGATTAAATTAATGCTTCTTGATGTAAAAAATCTGGACATCAGTTACGGCAGCAAACTTACCGTATCGGGTGTAAACATTCAACTTGATAAAGGCGAAATTCTGTCGATAGTAGGCGAATCGGGCAGCGGCAAAACAACCGTTATCCGTGCCGTTATGGGCTGCCTGCCGGGCAGAGGGCATATTTCGGGCGGCAGCATAACTTTTGACGGGCGCGATATGCTGAAAAACACGCGTGAGGACTGGCGTAAAATCAGCGGCAGCGAAATGTCGATGATTTTTCAGGACAGCGGCAACATGATAAACCCAATCCGCCGCATAGGCGAGCAGTTTACAGATTACATTCTTGCACACGCTCCGCAGAAATCGAAGGCGGAAGCCGCGGAAATGGCGAAAGATATGCTTAATAAAGTACGCCTGCCGAACCCGCAGAACATTATGAACAGTTATCCGTTTGAACTTTCGGGCGGTATGCGCCAGCGCGTGGGTATTGCCATGGCCATGATGTTCAGCCCCAAGCTGCTTTTGGCAGACGAGCCTACCAGTGCGCTTGATGTTACCACGCAGGCGCAGATAATACGCCAGATTGTTGACGTACGCAATGAATATAATGCGGCGGTGATTTTGGTAACGCATAACATTGGTGTGGCTTCGTATGTATCTAATAAGCTGATGGTTATGAAAAACGGGCATGTGGTGGAAAGCGGCAGGCGCGAAATTATTGAAAACCCGCAGCACGCCTATACCAAAGAACTGCTTGCGGCTGTGCCGGTATTGGGAGATAAGAAATATTATGAACGCTGAGGCACCTGTAATTTTACAAATTAAAAATTTAACAAAAAAATTTGCGGCCGAAGGCGGAAAAATGCTGACGGCATGCGATAATGTTACCCTTAACGCCTATGCCGGGCAGACGCTTGGCATTATAGGCGAATCGGGCTGCGGCAAAAGCACGCTGGTGCGCACTATTTTGCAGATACATCCGGCAAGCGGCGGCGAAGTTATTTTTGACGGGCAGGATATTTTAAAACTGCGCGGTGAAGCGGCACGCCAGAACAGGCGTAAAATACAAATGGTGTTTCAGGACCCGGCAGCCGCTTTTAACCCCAAAATGAAGGTTAAAGAAATTGTTTGCGAACCATTACTGAATTTTGGGCTGATAAAAAAGAGCGAAGTTGACGCCAAAGCGGCGGAACTTTTACGTATGGTAGAACTGCCGGAAGATTTTAAAGACCGTTACCCGCATAACATGAGCGGCGGGCAGCGTCAGCGTTTGGGCATTGCGCGCGCGCTTTCGCTTGAACCAAAGATTGTGGTGTGCGACGAAGCTACAAGCGCGCTTGACGTTTCGGTGCAGGAAAAAATCTGCGAGCTGTTGGTGCGCCTGCAGAAAGAAAAAGGCATTACCTACCTTTTTATCTGCCATGATTTGGGGCTTGTTGATTTAATGTGCCACCAGATTGCCGTTATGTATTTGGGCAATATCGTGGAATATATCGGTTATGGAAGGCGCATCAGCACCGAGGGTATGCATCCTTATACAAAGGCACTGATGAAATCGGTGTTTAAAGTAGATTTTAAACCGGGCGAAAAAATAGAACCGCTGGAAAGCGAAATTCCAAGCCCGCTTGATTTGCCGAAAGGGTGCCCGTTTCAAAGCCGCTGCGGGCAGTGTATGGAAATTTGCCGCAGCGTAAAACCAGAGCTTAAAGAAGTTGTGCCCGGGCATTTTGTAGCCTGCCACCTGGTTAACGGAAATTTTTAAGCCATTGTAAAAACTAAATAAAAAAGCCGCTTTTACAGCGGTTTTTTTGTTATAATTATGCTATAAAGTATTAAAATTTTTGTCGGCAAGGGGGATTCCCGATGGATAAATACATTATGGCGCTGGATTTAGGGACAACCAGCTGCCGCTGTATTATATTTGATAAAAACGGACGGATTTGCAGCGCGGCGCAAAAGGAGTTTACCCAGTATTTTCCGCAGCCCGGCTGGGTTGAGCATGACGCGGAGGAAATATGGGCAACCCAAACCGGCCTGATGTATGAAGCGATGAGTAAAATTGATATTACCATTAACGAAATTGCTGGCATTGGCATTACCAATCAGCGTGAAACTACGGTTTTATGGGATAAAGAAACCGGACGCCCGGTACATAAGGCGATTGTGTGGCAGTGCCGCCGCACGGCAGGCTATTGCGACGAACTGAAAAACCTCGGCATGGCGGACTTCTTCCGCAGCAAAACAGGGCTGGTGCTGGACGCTTATTTTTCGGCAACCAAACTGCGCTGGCTGCTTGATAATGCTGCTGGCGCACGTGAACGTGCGGAAAAAGGCGAACTGCTTTTCGGTACTGTTGACAGCTGGATTATCTGGAAGCTGACGGGCGGTAAGGTGCATGTAACGGATTATTCCAACGCATCGCGCACAATGCTTTTTAATATCCATACCTTAAAATGGGATGAAGAAATTTTACGCGTTTTAAAAATTCCGCAGCAGATTCTGCCGGAGGTTAAGCCTTCAAGCCATGTTTACGGCTATACGGACAGCAAGCTTTTCGGGGGCGAGGTGCCTATTGCAGGCGCAGGCGGCGACCAGCAGTGCGCATTGTTCGGGCAAACCTGCTTTGAGCGCGGCGAAGTAAAAAATACTTACGGCACAGGCGGCTTTATGCTGATGAACACCGGCACTGCTCCGGTAAATTCGCATAACGGGCTGGTTACAACTATCGCCTGGGGCGTAGATGATAAGGTTGAATATGCGCTGGAAGGTTCAATTTTTGTTGCCGGTGCTGCCGTGCAGTGGCTGCGTGATGAACTTGGGCTTATCCGCGATGCGGCGGAATCGGAGGTGCTGGCAAAATCAGTGCCGGACGCTAACGGCTGCTATGTTGTTCCTGCCTTTGTCGGGCTGGGCGCGCCCTATTGGGACCAGTACGCCAGAGGCGCGATTGTAGGGCTTACAAGGGGCGTAAACCGTAATCACATTGTGCGCGCAACGCTGGAATCCATAGCGTATCAGGTAAATGATGTTTTAACGGCGATGCAGGAGGACAGCGGCATGCCTATAACATCTTTGCGTGTTGACGGCGGTGCGTGCGACAACGATTTTTTAATGCAGTTCCAGGCGGATATTTTAAATACTTCCGTTGTAAGGCCATACTGCATTGAAACAACGGCTATGGGTGCAGCATATCTGGCCGGGCTTGCCGTAGGCTATTGGCGCAGCAAGGAAGAAATTTTGGCTAATCATGTTATTGCTGCCGAGTTTAAGCCGCTGATGGGGCAGGCTAAAAGAGAAAGCCTTTTGCAGGGCTGGCATAATGCCGTTAAAGCAGCTTCTGTAAGGATTTAAAAGCGATTATATTTTATGTTTGGCATAACGGAAGGTAAGTAATTTGCTTTCCGTTATGCCGGCTAAAAAATTATGGAAATTTTTCAAAAAAGTATAGATGAATATTCGCTCATGTGTTATAATAATGGTAACCAAAGAGTGCTTTGGCTATATTTTTTAAATTATATATGAATGATTGCTCAAACGTAAAGGAGAACATATTATGCCATCCCAAAAACTGCGTGATTTAACGGATATAAGAAACGGCAGTGATGAAGTGCGTACGCATAACCATCATCATGAAGATGGGGCCTGCTGCTGTGGCCACCATCACCATGAACACGGTGACGAGTGCGGGCATGAGCACGGCCATGAGCCGGAACACAAGCATGGCCATGACGAAGCATGCAGCTGCGGAGAAGCTCATGCTCATGAAGAACATGAACATGCTGCCTGCTGCGGTGAAGAACATGAGCACCATCATCTCGGCTGCGGTTGTGGGGAAGAACACCACCATCACGAACATGGTCATGCTGAATGTGGCTGCAGACATGAGCACCACTACGAACATCGGCATGGCGAAAGCTGCGGCTGCGGACATGAACATCATCACAGCCATCATGTTCCGGGTCACCCGGATGACTGCCGGTGCGAAATCTGCCATCCGCACGAAGAATACTGCGACGTGTGCGGCGAAAGCCTTGAAAACTGCACCTGCCGCATGCCGGATGCTCACTGCGTGAAGAAGGTTTATATATTAAAAAATCTGGGATGTGCCCATTGCGCTGCTAAAATGGAGCACCGCATAAAGGAGCTGCCCGGAGTTGAATATGCCAATATCAGTTACGTTACCAAACAGCTGCGCCTTTCGGCGGTTAACCACGAAGCTGTTTTGCCTGCGATAAAGGAAATCTGCACTTCGATAGAAAGCGGCGTTGAAGTTGTGCCGCGTGAAGGCGAAGGGCCCTTTAATTTTAAAACGCAGGTTTATGTGCTTGAAAACCTTGGCTGCGCCAACTGCGCTGCTAAAATGGAGCGTGCCATTAATGAGCTGCCGCGGGTAAGCGAAGCCACCATTACTTTTGCAACCAAGCAGCTTAAGGTTACGGCGCGTGATTTTGACGGGCTGCTGCCGCAGATGCAAAAAATCTGCTCCGGCATAGAAAGCGGCGTTGCCGTAAAAGAACGCGAAGGAGATGCTGTTTTGGCGCCTCATGTTGAAGAACGCAAACGCGGAAGCTTTTCGCTTTCTTCCGAATCTATGACGCTGGCGGAACTTGTTGTTGGCGGCGTGCTGTTTATAGCGGCAGAATTTTTGGGGCTTATTCCGGAAGCTTATTACTTATATGTTTTGGTTGCCGCTTATGTTCTTTTGGGCGGCAGGGTTGTTCTGGCAGCCGTTAAAAATCTTTTAAGCGGCAATTTGTTTGACGAAAACTTTTTAATGACCATTGCAACGCTGGGTGCGTTTGTAATTTCCGCTTACGAAGAAGCCGTCGGCGTAATGTTCTTTTACCGTGTGGGCGAATATTTTGAGCATCGTGCGGTGGAAAAAAGCCGCGGGCAGATTATGGATGCGGTTGATATGCGCCCGGAAACCGTTAACCTGCTTGTAGGCGAAGAAGTGCGTGTAATTCCGGCGGCGGACGCCCATGTAGGCGATATTCTGCTGGTGCGCGCCGGTGACCGCATACCGCTGGACGGCGTGGTAATAGAAGGCGACAGCCTTGTGGATACTTCGCCGGTAACAGGCGAGCCGGTGCCTGTACGCAAGCATTACGGCGACGAAATTACCAGCGGCTGCATTAATACCAACGGCATGCTGAAAATACGCGTGGAAAAAGTGCTTTCGGAATCCATGGTTACGCGTATTTTGGACAGCGTGGAAAACGCAGCGGCTTCCAAACCGCAGATTGACCGTTTTATTACCCGCTTTGCAAGGGTATATACTCCGTTTGTGGTTGTTGTGGCAACGCTTACGGCGCTTGTGCCGGGCTATATTACCGGCAACTGGCAGCACTGGATTTACACGGCGCTGACCTTCCTTGTAATAAGCTGCCCCTGTGCACTGGTGCTCAGCGTGCCGCTGGCATTTTTCTCCGGCATCGGCGCGGGTTCGCGCTACGGCATTTTGTTTAAGGGCGGCTTCGTAATGGAAGCGCTTAAAAACGTACACGCCGTTGTAATGGATAAAACCGGCACCGTTACCAAAGGCAATTTTGTTGTGCAGAAAGTAATGCCTGCCTCCGGCGTGGATGAAACCGAGGTTTTGCAGCTTTGCGCTGATGTGGAAGCAATATCCGCCCATCCCATTGCCGTAAGCATTGTAAATGCGGCCAAAGAGCGCGGGCTTACGCCGGTGCGTCCGGTGAGCTTTAAAGAAATAGCTGGTGAGGGCATTGTTGCGCAAACCTTAACCGGCACCGTTATCTGCGGCAGCAAAAAACTTATGGCCCGTTACAAAATCAGCTGCGGCGGCTTTGAAAATTCTGCCTACGGCACGGAAGTGCTGCTTGCCAAAAACGGCAGATACATGGGGCATATAGTTATTGCCGATACCATTAAAGATGACGCTGTGGAAGCAGTTAAAGAAATTAAGGCCATGGGGCTTACCACGGCCATGCTTACGGGCGATGCGGAAGCGAGCGCGCAGGCAGTGGCTGCTGCCGCCGGCATAGACGAAGTGCGTGCCAAGCTGCTGCCGCAGGATAAACTTAACGAACTTGGCCGCCTGCGCAGTAAATACGGCAGCGTAATGTTTGTTGGTGACGGCATTAACGACGCGCCCGTGCTTGCAGGTGCCGATGTTGGCGCGGCTATGGGCAGCGGCGCAGACGCAGCGCTTGAAGCGGCAGACGTGGTATTTATGAAATCCGAAATGCGCGCCATTCCGCAGGCAATTAATATTGCCAGACGCACTGGGCGCATTGCCTGGCAGAACGTTATTTTTGCGCTGGGCGTAAAAGCAGTGATTATGATAGCAGGACTTGCCGGCTTTGCGTCAATGTGGGCGGCTGTGTTTGCCGATACCGGCGTTGCCATGCTGTGCGTAATAAATTCCATCAGAATTTTGTATCAGAAAAATTAATATAAAAAAGGCTGCACCGTAATTATTTTACGGCACAGCCTTTTTGTTTTTGGGTTATTTTTCCTGCCATAAATACCATACGGCAAGCGAACGCCACGGGCGCCAGTGTTCTGTCAGTTCCAGAATCTGCTTGCGTTTGGGCATAGCGTTAAGGTTAAAAATTTCTTTAACACGTTTTTGAAAAATAAAATCGGCGGTAGGGGCAATATCGGTGCGGCACAGTGCCAAAAGCAAAAACATCTCCGCTGTCCACTGACCAAGCCCTTTTATTTTTATCAGCTGCTTGGTAATTTCGCTGTCGGTCATACCGGCAAATTTATCCATTGTAACTTCGCCGTTTAAAACCGCTTCGGCAAAGCCTTTAAGATACATTACCTTCTGCGGCATAATACCGCAGCTGCATAAGTCGCTTTCGGCGGCAGAGGCTATTGCTTCCGGCGTTATGGGCGTTCCGACGGTTTCTTCCAGGCGCTTGACCATTGCCAGGCTGACATCCGGCGGAAGCTGCTGGGAAATGATACCGGTAACAAGCGTGCCAAAATATTTTTCCGGGGCTTCCGGCTGTAAATTGCAAGGGCCGTATTTTTCAATAAACGGAATAAGTTCAGGTGCGTTTTCACGCAGATAGCGGCTGCCAAGAGCCCAGTCCGGGGCTGTAAGCATAAAGGTAACCTCCTGTATAGTTAAATATGAAACGGTAAATTATCTGAATAACATTATAGCATAAATGGCTGCAAAAAACTTAAAAACATTTTTGGTACGCCGGCATGTAAATTAAAAAAGCAAATTAAGAAAATTTTACAAAAAGGCTTGCATTAAATAAATTTTTATGGTAATATTTATATCTGTCAGGACACTGACATGAGGCCCGGTGGTTCAGTTGGTTAGAATGCCGCCCTGTCACGGCGGAGGTCGTGGGT